>Ga0114964_10003439_pt1 | contig 10701 bp, 11 predicted proteins | sample C_131016_MF_Meta_FD_92638 | JGI IMG/M metagenome (GOLD analysis project Ga0114964, IMG submission 92638) | Freshwater microbial communities from Lake Croche, Canada to study carbon cycling - C_131016_MF_MetaG | ecosystem: Environmental > Aquatic > Freshwater > Lake | place: Lake Croche, Canada... | reverse complement strand
CATCTGTTTCTAAAAGAGTGCGAGTGGCGGTTCAATCATCGCCCAGCCAGAAACCTCTTGAAGACGCTCTCCGAATGGGTCAAAGTATGAATACTTCAACCTTATCTATGTCAGCCCCAAAATTAATTATATATTTTTTTTAAATTAAGAATTTTCCATAAATAATTGAAAAAATTTTTATTATATATATGCATAAATCTTTATGATATTTCGATTAAGACAAATTACAAGAAATTTTTTCAAGATTATATTAAGGTTGAGGTGTTACGTGCCACTATCGTTGGAAATTATAAATGGTATGATTTGACTATTGTCGAACTGAATGGCTGCCACATCAGAACTTTTGCAGTCAAGGCCATATAAAGTTTGTCTTAACGCATCATCAAAATGATGTTTACAAGGCGATCACGTCTGAGTGGTTATATTGTCAATAGCCGACGATTGCTCGGCAGTTACAACATTCAACTGATTCGTAAAATTGGTAAGCGATGGTCAAAAATGATAGCTCAGCATCAGGGTGCCAATCACACGGGAAAATTGGGTATTATGCGGTTGGACACACTAAAGTTCGGTGGGACACTTAGCAGATAAACTTTTTAAATCTATGGAGCGAAAAAGTATCCCACCTATCAATAAGGCATTGTTTTTACTAATTATCCTTGTCCCGGCCAGGGGCACCACGCTTCGCCTTCGAATTCGAGGGGCTTGCGGCGTTGAGACGACGGAAGACGGTCGTAGCGTCGGGTGAACCGGACGGGCATTTGCAGAGTGCTTATTGGCCCCGAAGTACTTTCTTACCAGATCAAACCCATATTGGTTTCATAGCATATATTATGCACCGACTTGTCGACCATAATGCAAGGAAGTCGCACCACCCGTCTAAATATGCGGCTTGAGCGTTCGTGAGTGGACACGCGTTTGCGGATCAACGTCAGGCGCAAGCATTCGAGCTTTATTGCACAGCGGGCTCTGGACAGGTTTTTGGAAAAAAGAGATTTTGGTGAACGTCATTGACACCAACATAACGAGATTTTTTCGACGAGCAATGTGAGCCTCCTCATCGGGGATGATAAAAGACTATTCGCATGGTAAGGTTGAACGAGGTTAGAATCCATCTTCCATCAACGAATGAAAAATAATCATCCCATGCAACACCGCACTCTCGGCACTACCGGCCCGTTATCCTCTGCCCTTGGCCTGGGCTGTATGGGCATGTCGGATTTTTACGGACCGGCTGATCGTTCCGAGAGCATCGCCACCATCCATGCGGCCCTTGATCAAGGCGTGACACTGCTTGATTCGGGTGATTTTTACGGCATGGGGCATAATGAAATGCTGATTGCCGAGGCTCTGGAAGGAAGAGGGCGCGATAAGGTTATTCTCAGCGTCAAATGCGGCGCGCAACGCGATGCGGCTGGCAATTGGATTGGTATCGATAACAGTCCCCGCGCGCTGAAAACGGCTTTGGCTTATTCTTTGAAACGTCTTCGCACGGATTATATCGATATTTACCGCCCCGCCCGCCTCGACCCGAATGTGCCGATTGAAGACACGATGGGCGCGTTAGCGGAGATGGTGAAAGCGGGCTATATCCGCCATATCGGTCTGTCAGAAATCGGCTCCGAGACGTTGCGCCGGGCAGCTGCCATCCATCCGATTGCTGATCTTCAGATCGAATATTCACTGATGGTGCGCGGCATTGAGACCTCGATCTTGCCTACCTGCCGCGAGCACGGCATCGGCATTACCGCCTATGGCGTTTTGGCCCGTGGACTGATCAGCGGCCATTGGTCAACCGAACGCATGGGCACGCCCGATTCCCGCGTCCTTGCTACCCGCTTCCAAGGCGACAATCTCGTCCATAATCTCGCAAGCGTGGAAACCATGCGCGCCTTTGCCCACGGCAAAGCCATGACACCCGCTCAACTGGCGATTGCGTGGGTCATGGCGCAGGGCAATGACATCGTCCCGATCATCGGTGCCCGCACCCGCCACCGCCTGACCGAGAGTTTGGGCGCACTGCATAGCGGGCTCGAAAAAAGCGACCTCGCAACGCTTGAGCGCAATCTCGGCAACAACGCCTTTTTAGGCACCCGCTATGCGCCGCAGATCATGTCGCATTTGGACAGCGAGCGGGGGTGAGGTGGGGTCCGTTTCAGAGGACCGGCGATTTTCGTTGGCGCTAGCTTGGTGTATTTAATGTTTGTAATTACGCATTACGTTTAGAACTCGAAGATGCCCCTAAACGGATACATTCACCCTGTCTCTGATCAGCCACCCATCCCGATGAAGTGCTGCACGAGTTGTATCTCAAACTGCTCGGCCTAAGCGCCATTGCATTGGCCAAAAGGGTTCACGTTCTCCGCACCCGAATTGAGCGACTGGTGAGAGGTAATAACGCGCTTACCGCTGACACCGCCATGAGGCTTGCCAAACTCTTCGGCACAACACCCGAATATTGGATGAACTTGGAACGCACCCGGGATTTAGCCCGTGCGCGGGAGCGGGTCGATGTGTCGGAGATTGAGCCGATGGTTGCGGCTTTAGGGTAGGGCATCGGCGGCTGATATTAATGTATGAATATTGAGTCGATCAGCCAATTTATGTAGCTCAACCTACTCTTTTCTCCACCTCAAACCCGAACCTATCCACCTTACCAAAACCGCGCCCTTACGGCACGACAGGCCCCAAAAAGCGCGATCATCTCGTGTTCACTCTGCCCATTCACCCTTCCTGAATATCGGAGTGCGGGTTCCATCTCCTGCAAGACCATCAATATCTACGTGATCGGAACCGATCATCCAGTCGATGTGAATGAGACTTTTATTGCCGCCTTGGGCAGCAATCTGCTCCGGTGTCAGCGTCGCGCCGTCGAGGAAGCATTTGGCATAGCATTGGCCAAGCGCGATATGGCAGGCGGCGTTTTCGTCGAATAACGTATTGAAAAACAACAATCCACTCTTCGAAATGGGTGACGAATGCGGCACCAAGGCCACCTCGCCCAAGCGGCTTGCGCCCTCATCGGTTTCGAGCACCTTTTTAAGCACATCTTCCCCGCGCGACGCTTTTGCCTCCACAATACGGCCTGCCTCGAAGCGAACGGAAATGTTATCGATCAACGTTCCGTTGTAAGACAAAGGCTTAGTACTGGAGACATGACCAAACACCCGATGGGCGTGCGGCGTCGTGAACACCTCTTCCGTCGGGATATTCGGATTGCAGGTGATCCCGTTTTTTGCGGTCGATGCCCCGCCATGCCATTCATGACCATCCGCCAGGCCGACCGTCAAGTCCGTGCCTGGTCCCGAAAAATGCAGCGATTCGAAGCGCTTGGCGTTGAGCCATGCGGTCTTCGTGTGGAGCTTGGCATTGTGCTCCGCCCAGGCCGCTACCGGATCATCGAGATCAACGCGGGAAGCTGCAAAAATGGCATCCGCCAGTTTGCGAACCGCATTTTCTGATGTTTCGTTTGGAAAAACCTGCTTCGCCCAAGCCGAACCCGGCCAAGCAATAATATTCCAATTGATATCGAAGCCGGCAATTTTTTCCAAAGCAGGCTGATAAGCCATTGAATTTGCTTTATTCGCCCGCGAAACCTTGGCCGGATCTTGGCCTGAAAGCAACATGGGGTCATCCCCCACAATCGCCAAACGGGCCGTATTGGCGGAAAATGCCTTGCCCATCCCCTCGTAAAGCCAGTTCGCCGCCCGATCAAAGCTGGCATCGGGTGCAAATTGATACCGTGCCAAGGTCATTTCCTCGTCGGTAAAGAAGGGAATAACCAAGCCAGCTCCGGCTTTATAAGCGTGCTCGGCAATCCGGCGCACCAAAGGAAGAGCGGCAGATGGCGCAGTGAGCAAAAGGTCTTGCCCCTTCTCCAGCCTTAGCCCGACTTTTATAGCGGTTTCAGCCAACCGATCCAGTTTGACAGGATCAATCACCGGCAAATTATCCAGGGACATTGCGTTCATGTGGTCTCAACCTCGTTCAATATTGGGATGCTATCGCTCGGAATCGTCGATATGACGCGCTTCATCGGGCAACATGATCGGGATGCCGTTTCGGATCGGATAAGCAAGCCGCGCCGCCGAACTGATCATTTCTTGGCGCGCTGCGTCATATCGGAGCACCGATTTCGTCAAGGGACAAACCAGAAGTTCCAGTAATTTTGGATCTATCCGAGGTGCGCCAGATGCTTCGATCTCGTTCTCAATGCTCATGATTTTCCCTATTGCAGCGGCGCTTCGGAGCCATCGTCGCGACGCGCTAATTCGATCTCGGTAATCGCCACCAAAAGCTCCGCCCGGGTTTTTAAATCCAACGCCTCGAGCAAGGCCTGTTTCTCGCGCGGTCCAAAAGGAGCCATCATACAAAGCGCATTGACGAGCGCCTCGTTTGAAGCGGCGGAAATGCCTTTCCAATCGATTTGCACCTGGTTGGCTTCAACAAAATTTTTCAAAGAGGCCAAAACTGCAGGGCGATCCACTTCATCCTCCCCTGCGCGGGCGACAAAATCGGCAAGGAAAGGCTCAAAATCTACCGCGCATTGGCGGTAAGGCGTAAGCACCGATAATTCCTCATGAATACGGAAGCGCGCAACGCCAGTCAGCGAAACGACGTAGCGGTTATCGCCCGTCTCGGCGAATTGCGTGATACGACCTAAGCAACCAACCTCGAAGAGGCCGGAGATCCGGCTACGCGAATGGTCGCCGGTATCGGGTTGAACGATCCCGATGACGCGGGACGTTTTAATCGCGTCGTCAACCATTGCCAAATAGCGCGGCTCAAAAATATTGAGCGGCATTTGACCGCGGGGCAGCAAAAGCGCGCCCGGCAGCGGAAAAACCGGTATCACTTCGGGCAAATCAGCCGGGCCGGAATATGTCACATTCATCGCGAAACTCCGGAAAATAAGATAAAAACTAAAGCAGTTTAGTCACTTAACGAAACAGAAGCGATGAGAGTTTCCTGCGACCTGCTTTGGTCATCTCATCCATCGGACCCCAAGCGTCAAAAAACTGGAGCAATTGAACCCGCGCACCATCGTCGTTCCAAGCGCGATCACGTTTGATGATTTCGATAAGCGCATCGGTCGCTTCTTCACGTTTGCCCGCTGCGGCGTGCGCTAGGGCGAGGTCAAAGCGCGCTTGATGGTCGCTCGGATTGCTCAAAATGGCAGCTTCAAGCCCAGAAGTGTCGCCGAGTTGAGCCGCTTGTTCAGCCAGTTCAAGGGCCGCACGCACCGCGACAATCGCCGGATCATTGTCCTTACCCTCAGGGACAGCCTCAAGATAACCGCGCGCAGCCTCGCTATTCCCCATTTCGGTATAAAGTTTGATTATTCCGGCAATTGCCTGGAGATTTTCACCATCTTCTACCAAAACGTCGCCATAAGCTTCAATTGCACCGGCCAAGTCGCCCGTTTTAACCAGTTCTTCAGCCGCTTCCAAAAGCGCGGTCGCACCATCGTCAACTGGTCCAACCAGCCGCTCGATGAAACCCGCAATCTGGGATTCAGGCAGCGCGCCGACAAATCCGTCAACCGGCTGGCCTTTGCTGAAGGCAATAACCGCCGGAATCGACTGAATACCAAGCTGGCCGGCAATTTGCGGGTGATCATCAATGTTCATTTTGACCAGCTTAACGCGTCCCTTGGCCGCTTCAACGACACGCTCGATGATAGGGCCTAGCTGCTTGCACGGCCCACACCAGGGCGCCCAAAAATCAACCAGAACTGGCTGCTGCATCGAATCGGCAACCACGTCTTCCCTGAAACTCGCAGTGGTCACATCTTTAACGGGCGTTTTAGCCTTCATTGAACCGTCGATCAGCGTCATCAATCCCGTCTCCTCGCGACTATAATTCCTGCCAGATGAGATAGGCAGTAACCATCAAAAGAACAATCCGCCCGCTACCACACGTCGCGATTAATTTTCATCCGGCTGCGCATCCCCGACCCTGATCACAAGTGGCTGATGTTCGGTTGAGGCCATAAACCGCAAAAGATCTTGCCGCGAAATGCTCGTTGTCATCGTGTTTACCAGCGGGTGAACATTAATCACGTCAAACGCCATCATTCTTTCATCTAAAATGGCGGTAACTTTTTTTGTCTTGTCATTGAAAACCGCAAAAGGCGTCACCGAACCCGGTTCTACGCCTAAAAACTCGCGAAGTTGATCAGCGGAGCAAAAACTGACGCGACCTTGCCCTCCAATGGCTTCATGAATGGTTTTAAGATCGATTTTGGTGTCTTCAAGCGCGGAAATCAGAAACAAATTGCTCTTTTTGTCCTTCAAAAACAGATTTTTGACATGCGCGCCATCAATCTTCCCGCGCAACGATTTGGATTCTTCAACCGTGAAAACCGCCGGATGATGCTCCGTTTTGGTCTCGATATGAAGGGCTTTGAGGTAATCAAACAGATCGTTAGGGTGACTAGACATCATACTCAGCTTTATTTGGACCAGACCAAAAGTCTAACGGGCGAACCCATACCCCGCAAGGTCAACCGAAGATCGCCGCAAGACCGTTTACGGAAAATCGCTCGGTAAAGACAGTTGCATCCCCGCGCAAGATGAGTCATATACCCGTCATCGGTGGCTAAGTGTCACTGACCCGACGTTCGGATGCGGGTGTAGCTCAGTGGTAGAGCACAACCTTGCCAAGGTTGGGGTCGAGGGTTCAAATCCCTTCGCCCGCTCCAAATGTCTCAGATAAATCAACGACTTAAGAAAACCCCTTCGGGGGTTTTTTCGTTTTTAGCCATAAACGGATCATAAACAGATTTATCCCGTTTAACGCCTGTGCCATAACGTTTGTAACGTTTAGCCAGAGCTTCAAAAATGGATTTGACGGACAAAAAGAAACGAAAACCCAAGGTATTGCTGGAAAATAAGGTTTTCCGAGACGGGCAGATCTACCTGTTCAGACGAGCGGATTACAAAAAGCCGATCTGGTTTTGCCGAGTTAAAGTGCCAGGGGCAAAAGGGTATGTTTCTCAAAGCACCAAAACCACAGACGAGCATGAAGCCTATAAATTCGCTGATAATCTCTTCAATCAGTCCCTCGTTCGGGTGATTGGCGGTCAAGAACTTAATGGAAAAAGAGTCTCTGTTGCCATTTCAGAGTATGTCGACACACTAAAACTCGATCTGACGCCTAAATTCTCCACAAAACTTCGAATCAAATTTCTGGAACGAGTCGCTCCATCCTTCGGCAAGCTAATGCTGAGCGACTTCACCACAGCAAATATCATCGATCTTTATGACCATATGCGATCCATTGCTCGAAATGGCTCGCTCGCTTCCAATACCATTCAGCGATACTCAACCGATTTGAAGCAGTTTTTCGCTTGGTGCATCGAAAAGGGATATGTTCAGACCGTCCCCAAGTTTCCGAAGGTGAAGTTGGAGAGCAACCGAAGACCCCATTTCGATAATGCAGATTACAATAAGCTGACCCGCTATCTCCGCGAATACGTCAAACACGAAAACCAGAACATTGTTCGAGACCGCACATTGCTCGTCAATTATGTCCTCATTCTATCAAATACTGGTATTCGAGTGGGCGAAGCTCGTAATCTGAAATGGCGAGATGTTCGGGAAATTGAGCAAGACACGGGCAGCAATTTGCCAGCTGACGTGGCTTTGGTTGTAAAAGGCAAGACAGGCGCTCGTGAAGTCGTTGCCAGAACTCCAGACGTCAAAATCTATCTAAAGCGCATTCTAGACATGCGAATGGCGGAACTGGGCAAAGCACCATCAGGCGACGACTACATCTTCTGCAGCAAAGACGGATCAGCAATAGGGTCGTTCAAGGGAGCGTTCTCAACCCTCATAAAGAACGCAGGGGTCGAGTTTGACAGTCATGGTAGCAGACGCTCCCTTTACTCCCTACGCCATACTTATGCGACCTTCCGTCTTCAGGAAGGGGTACATCACTTTATTTTAGCGAGAAATATGGGAACGAGCACCGAGATGCTCGAGAAGCATTACGGTCATACCAGCAACATTGCCTCTGCCGCTGAGCTAACAAAGGGTGGCACCTTCAATGGAGACAAGAAGAAGGCAACTGCGGTCGACTGGCTTTTAGGCGAGTAAAAACAAAAAATGAACCAAAAATCATACATCGTTTATGTGGCTTTGGTGGTTCTATCGATTATCTTAAGCCAATTTTATGGACGACCAGCAGCAATGAATGTTTTCGAGTTTTTCGAATGGGTGAAAAAAGGTAATTGAGCTTTAGCGACTGAAATTCATATGCCTTTTTAAGTCGACTTCAGCTCGAAAGGCTCCAGCATAGTGATGCAACCAACAGGAGGCATTGCGATGGATATGTTGAAGAAACTCACACTCAAGCCATTTTCTAATCAAAAACCAGATCCGATTATGTTCAAACGCCAGAAGCTGGTGAAAAGACTGGAAGATCAGAAGCAATTGCTCGAAAACCCAGCCTATCTTGTGACGGAGCAAAAATGGCTGGTGAATGATGAGGGTATTAAGGTTCTGGTTGATAAACAGCGCCGCATAAAGCGTTGGTGGCGTACTGAAGTAACGGGCGATGTCAGCTTCACCATTCGATATGGTCAAAAAATCATTGAACTGGAAAAGGGCAAGGGCTCAATTTCTCTCAGTTCAAAAGACGATTTGCCCGAAACAATTGATCTCATTATCGCAGCAACCAAACAGGGCGAGCTTGATCATTTGCTCGTAAAGATGGGCTTGGCTCGAGGAATACCCAGCAAGAAGCCAGCAGCCAAATCTTTCAATTGACGGGTCAGAAATAGGGGCGACGGCAAAATCCCCGCTGTCGCCTCTGTCTGTCGAAAAAATAAATTCAAAAAACTTCAATTATTTTCTCAAAAAGTCGATTTTTTGTTTAGCGCTTGCATAAATAGATGAGTGAAAGGCGCTGTTTTGGCGTCGTTTCAAATGATTTCAAATTGAAAATCCATTTATTTTAAAAAGAAGTTGCTATGCAAACCCATTTTCACGTCGATTGGCTCTCCAAATGTAACTGCGATATCTTCGCAACGGTTACCTTGAAACAGGCACTTAGAAACGAGCATGATAACTGGCATCGAATTCAGCCAGAAAGCATCAAAAAGACAGCGTGGTTATTACGTGATCGCGTTTCTAAGGCTGTTTTTGGATCAAGTGCTTTTAAGAAAAACAAAATAGCACCTTTTCTGGTTTTTACCGAAGGTGACAGCTTGAAGCGTCATCATCTTCATATTGCTACTCAAAAGCCGCCAAATATGGAAATATTTGAATATGAGACGCGTTTTGTGAAAGCAGCGCGAAGTCTCGAATGGATTTACGACCAAATTGATATTCGCCAAATCGACTATGGTTCAGTCGAAAAGGTTATTGCCTATAGTTTGAAGACAGGCACTGAAGCGTTTTTACCAGAAGCTTCTTTCGTCCCACAATTCGACTAAAACTTGTTGGTTTTTATCTGAATTCTCAAACGTTCAAGCAGACACAAAGGAACAGTTCCCGCTGTTCTTGATTGGAAACTATTACCTAAAACCAACCAGTATCAACCAGTATCAACCAGTAACAGACAATCACCAGACCAAGCGAATAACCCACCAGCTTCAAGATCAAAATACCAAAAAGAACATGAATGAGTGAAACGAATGAATTTGCTGAAAGCAATAATTTGAGACCAAACCAGCAGCATCAATTGACCAACCAGATTTTGTAAAAACCAGTTCGACGAAATGAGCCCATAAAAAACGGAGAATAAAAAATGAAGTTAACGGATGGCTTTATAGGAAAAGACCTAAAAGCATTAGAACCCTATCTAAAGAACGCGAAAATTGCCGAGCTGGTTGAAATTAATGCCAGCCATCAAAATGAGCTAGTCAAGAAGCTAGATGACATCAAAAAGGCGGTTCAACGCAACGGTCAATCAAGTCACTTTATTGTAGCGTTGAAATTGCAATGATTGACCCACCAAATCCCGTCTACAACCAATTTGTCGGCATTCGAATGACGAATGATCTTCGTGACCTTTTGGTTTCTTATTGCCACATCAAGCAGCAACCTATGTCGAGAGTCATACGAGCAGCATTATTTCAGTTTCTGAAACAGGGCGAACTTGATCTGGTTCAAAATGGAACGCAGAATAGTAGCCATATTTCCTGATAACTTTAAATTCAGGGCTGAAATCGATGAAAAAATGGTCAGGCGATAGCCGTCATCAGCTCCCAGCCCAGCAAATTGAACCATATCGTCTCTGGTTCGAATTCCTCAAGCTCGCTCTGATGGACCCTACAGTTGACATTGATCGCCAGTTTTATGCTGATTGGGGCGATATTGAGAATGTCGAATTTTCAGATTGGTGGCGGCTGAACTGGCGGCGACTCTTTGCTGTCGATGTTGGCGTTTATGAGCTGACAGATTTGAAGCAGAAGATCCTTCAGTCCGATGGCGAGATCATCATCCGTTTGCCGCTTTATCAGGACACCAAACGAACTCTCGCTCAGATTGAGAATATTCTGACGGACAAAGGGGCAGGTGGAAAACTGTCTCAAATGCCAACAGGTCAATACAAGCTAGATGTTGGCGCGAAAGAGACAGGAGAATTGATAAGCCCTTCAACTCGCTTTCTGAAACAGGTCAATAAAGTACGTCTTTATCATCATATTTATCGATTTTGGCTCAAAAACCAGAGCCTCAGCGATAGAAAGCGAAT
>Ga0114964_10003435_pt1 | contig 10706 bp, 10 predicted proteins | sample C_131016_MF_Meta_FD_92638 | JGI IMG/M metagenome (GOLD analysis project Ga0114964, IMG submission 92638) | Freshwater microbial communities from Lake Croche, Canada to study carbon cycling - C_131016_MF_MetaG | ecosystem: Environmental > Aquatic > Freshwater > Lake | place: Lake Croche, Canada... | reverse complement strand
TAAAAGTAGCCCCTGCACGGTGCCTTTTGCGCTTACCGATTGCAATGCCATTTGCTCACCATCTTCATTGGTCATTCCAATCACTTCATCAAGATCAATCATTAAGAATCCTTTTTAACTTGCTCATATGCTTGTAGAACGCCTTTTAAAAATTGGCGTAACTGTTCAGGACTTAGTCCTGCCGTTTCTGGTGAAACTTCCAGCTCAATACCATCTGTTACCCATAAGTGACTACGAACTTCAACTTGCCCCGGTCTTTTGCCTCGCTCGGGTAGGGGAAGTGACCCACCTGAAAGCACTTCACGAATTCGCTCAAGCGATATCCCATCTTCAGATAACTGCTTGATACGAAGGATCTTCTCAAGGTGGGAGCTCAAATAATGAGCTGCTCGGGTTTGTCCTATTGGCTTATCTACAAGACCAATCTGCATGTAATAGCGCAAAGTGCGGGAACTGAGGCCTGATAGGGCGCAAAGCTCTTCAAAAGTGTATTTTTTATCTTCCATTAGGCTATATTAACACAATTACTGTAAAATTAACTGTAAATATAAAATATTTTTATAGAGGTGCAAATAAACCTTTGACAGCTCATTTTTTGAGCTTATTGGCGAATACTCTGTACAAATCCCATATCAAACTAATAAAGAGGCTAGATGAGTGAAATCATTCGTGAGCAGTGGCTCATGCAGGCAGTTGAGCGTCTTGCACCCCTTTTTGAAAATGCTGGTTATACGATACCTATCGTTAAGGTATCAATAGGCTTTCCAAGTACTGGAAGCAAGGGACGCCACCTTGGGCAATGTTGGTCAACCAAGTCGGCAGTAGACGGATTAAATCAAATATACATTGCTCCTCATCTACCAACGACCTTGGATGTCTTGGATACATTAGTGCATGAGCTAGTTCACGCAGTAGATGATTGCGAAAGTGGACATGGTGAGAACTTTAAAAAGATTGCATTAGATGTGGGCCTTAAAGGGCCAATGCGCATTGCTGGCGCAGGGGAGTGGTTAAAACAAGATCTAATACGTATTGCTGAGAAGCTAGGAAGCTTTCCTCATGGGCGATTGAGTCTGCCAGTACGAACGATGCAAAAAGCCCCTAAAAGGCCAGGAGCGAAATGTAGAAAGTGTGGGTATGAGGTGGTGATGCTTAAGAGATATTTGCACCTTGGGCCACCTTTATGCCCGAAGGATATAGAAGGGATGGAGGCTACTGGCGATTGGGAGTCTGAAATTTAATTAATTTAAAGGTGCAAATTTCTTGTTCTCTAATTGTTTTAAAGTGGGTTTATTGGCAGCAGATTTACCTTGAAATCCAAGAGTATTTTTTCTTAGCTGCGCTTTGAGTATGGAGAGGGGATCTTTCGCATTAAATGTGAATAGATTCTCTTTGCAAATATGAGAATATATTTCTTCAGCAGTCAAAGGAGAGTTTGTTTTCTTTAAAACTGCTAAAGCAGCATCAAGCATTGTCATATTGATCTCATTCCGTTGGAGTTAGGGTTTTAAGGTTTATTCCTACTTATTCTAATCGACTGCATGAGTTATGATTTGAATAAGGGGTTTTACTGCGCAATCCTTATCCCATTGATTTTAAACCTTAAAAAATTAATTCTGAGCCATGGTTTCTGAAAAGCTAAAAAATCTAAAAGATCGGTACCAAAACGGTAAAGATAATATTGGGAGGGATCTCGTTGGGGTTTGTCTTAGTGAGTGCAGTCTATATAGAAGGGGCACAGGATTTTTTAGCGGTAGTGCACTTAAGGCATACGCTGCAGGTATCGACCATGTATTAAAAGAGGGTGTCAAAATTGAAATTTTATGTAGCCCAGTAATTCAAGATAGAAAATTAATCTCAATTTTGCGTGAAAACAGTACTCCCGAGAAAAGACAAAAAACAATACAAGACGTAGCTGATCAAGTTGCTTTATCTGCCGTTGGTTTTGGAATGGATCAAGCCAGGGGTGATTACCGGTCTATTCTTTTATCTTACTTAATTGCTTCAGGACAGTTAGAGTTGAGATTTGCAATCCCTAAGAATTATGAATGGCCAGAAGAGCCTGCTAACGATCAAAATATATACCATGTGAAAAATGGGTATTTTAAATTTGCAGATGATCAATTCGTAGCTTTTGATGGATCATTCAACGAAAGTGATTCTGGGCACCAACATCATATAGATAGGACGATGGTATTTAGAAGCTGGATACAGGAAGATAAGGCTAGGGGATTATCAGTTATTGATGATGTCGATAACGACTGGGAATCCAAAAATGAATATATAGAGGTTTTTAAATTAAGCGAAAAGGCTTTAAAGCTAATAAAAACTGGAGCGCCTGAAAAGCGTCCATTTCCCCCTAAAGGAGTTCCCCCTAAGCCAGTGCCACAGCCAGACCCTGTACAGAATATGTGGAAGCATCAAGATGAGGCCATTGCTCAGTTTATGGCGGAAAGACGTGGCATATTAAATATGGCCACGGGTACTGGCAAGACACAGACATCGTTAAAAATCATTAGAAAGCTATTTACAGAAGGCGCTATAAAAACAATCATCATTTCCACAGAGGGCAATGATCTACTAAGCCAGTGGTCAGAACAGGTGAGCAAATTAGTTCTAGAGGAACCTAGGAAACTGCGTTTATATAGGCACTTTGGTCCAACACATAGAGATTTACAAAATTTTCTATTAGATAAGAAAAATGCAATATTCATTACTTCTAATGAAAATTTAAATAAGGCGCTTCGAAATTTAACGCCACAAGAAATGCGCGAAACATTATTAATTCATGATGAGGTTCATCGGGTTGGAAGTCCTGCAAATAGGAGGTCACTGGAGGGTCTTAGCGCCAATATTGCCTGGGTGCTTGGCTTAAGTGCTACGCCAGAGCGAGAATACGATCAAGATGGAAATAAATTTATTGATGAATATATAGGGCCAATTATTTTCGAGTATGGGTTAGAAGGCGCAATTAAAGATGGAATTTTATGTCCGTTTAATTATTTTCCTATTGAGTATCAAAGCACTCAAGAGGACAGAAATGGGGTGAGTTCCGTATACGCACAGAAAGCTGCAAGAGCTGCAGAAGGCAATCCGATGTCAGATCAAGAATTGGCCATTTCAATTTCTAAGGTTTATAAGCTATCAAAAGCAAAGTTACCGCTGTTTGACGACTTTATAAAGAAAAATCAGCAGTTCTTAAAAAGGTCGATCATATTTGTTGAAGAGATGAAGTATGGAGAAGAGGTGCTCGAAATCATTCATCAATATCGTCCAGATTTTCACACTTATTATGCTGATGACGAGGTAGAGACTTTAAAGCGATTCGCAACAGGAGAGCTGGAGTGTTTAGTAACTTGTCATAAGGTATCTGAGGGAATAGACATTAAAAGCTTAGAGAATGTCATTCTATTTGCATCTGCAAAGGCCAAATTAGAGACTATTCAGAGAATAGGCAGGTGCTTGCGTGCAGATCCGAATAATAAGGTTAAGATAGCTAACGTTATAGATTTTATTAGGAAAGATGGTGGACCTAAATCTACCGATGAAGAGAGAAGTGATTGGTTGACTACGCTTTCGAAAATTAGGCCGAGTTAAATTATGAATTTTGAAAACTTAGACAGTTCAATTATTGCGTCAGTGAAAGAAACTGTCGAAAAATATAATCAGAGTGGTGAATTAGCTAATAGGATTTTATCCTGGCTAGATGCAGTTCACTCAGGACAAGTTTCTATAGATGATAGAAATGCATATCTACAAAGAATTGGAGTTTTGCTAGATGCAACTAAGATAGATAATTATGGCAACTGAAATAAAATTAATGGGCTGGTCAGCCAAGGGTTTCCGTTGTCCAGATCATCAGGTAGATCTAATAAATCACAATAATGAGCCTTACCATGTCTCGTTAATCCAAATGCCTAATGGCACTGGAAAAACAACTACAAAAGATCTATTAAGGCTAACTCTATCTGGAGGCGCGCTGAATCTGAGGGCTCAGGACATTCGCTCTTTTGCTAAGGATGAAGATTCTTTTGTACCTGGGGTGATGGAAGTTAGGATATTGGTAGATAAAAAAGTTGCGACATTTGTAATGACTTTTGATTATTCACAAGGTAAAGCTAGCTATAAAACTACCTATAAGTCAGGACAAAATTCCGGATTTGTTCCCCCGCAAGAAATTAAGAATTTCCTAAACCCACAGTTCATAAATTACTTCATATTAGATGGTGAATTGGCAGAAAAGCTCTTAAACGATGATCAAGCAGCTGCTCAGGATGTCATAGATGCATTATTTCAGGTTGATTCACTTAAGAAGATCGCAGCAAAAGTCGAGGATTACTGGTCAGAACATGCGGCTGGTGTTACTACTAAGACTCCTCAAGGGCTAACAAGGCAAAAGAATAAAGTTGATGAAATAAAACTTAGATTAAGAATGTTGGAGCTAGAGTGCAATAGCCTAGACGAGAAAATAATTACTTTACAGGCTGATTTAGCTGCTAAAAGATTAGAGCATCAGACAGCCATAGAAAAGAATAAAACTCAAAATGCTGATTTGCTAAATGCTCAGGAAAGATTGCATAGCTTAAAAAATGAACAAATTCAGAATACTTCGGCACTTCTTGAGCTTTGTGCGTCACCTCAAAATCTCTCTGGCATATTCGCATCATCAATTCTTAATTTGAAACTAGGCTTAGATAGAGTAAAGCTTCCCGAAGCTGCGGCAAGGGAATTTTTTGAAGAATTATGTGATGAGCCTGAATGTATTTGTGGAAGAGAAATAAATCCTGAAATAGCCAATACTATTAGAGCTAAAGCCTCTCAATATCTGGGTTCAGACGATGTGTCACTTCTGAATGCTCTGAAGACATCCATAGATGAAGCTGTAGGTAATGATCCATTAAGTCATCGCCTTGAGCTAAATAGCCAAATTGAAAATTTAACCGATAAGGTTAGGTCTGTTAACGAAGCTCGAACGCTGGTAGAAGAGCTGACTCGCAAAGCAAGTCAGGTTGACCCAAAAGTTAAAGAGGCACAAGAAAAGATTGAAGTCTTAACTGGTGAGTTGAAGGTAGCTGAACTTAACAGGGAAAAGTATGACAGCGATGAAAGTAGTGGCCCTATTGGGAATCTATTCGGACTCAAAGTACTAAGAGAAAAACTAGAGGAGGCAGAGCATGATTTGGCTGAATCTACTGGCACATTAGAAATTAAAGATAAAACAGACATAATTAAATCAATATTGAACACAGCATACGATAGCTCAACAAAGATAATATCTTCAGAATTAGTTGAAGAAACTAATCAGAATTTAAAACAATGGCTTCCTGATAACAATCTTGAAGTAGAAAGTATCCGAGGGCATTTAAGACTCAAAGGCAAAGAAAAAGGCAGTGTTGGAGAAAACCTATCGGTGGCGTATGGATTTTTATCTACACTATTCAACCGAACTAATCACTCATTACCATTCATTGTAGATAGTCCGGCTGGAGCGTTAGATCTTCCTGTCCGCGAAAATATTGGAAAAACTATTCCAAAATTAACCAGGCAATTTGTTACTTTTGTTATTTCTTCCGAAAGACAAAAATTTATAGACGACGGACTACAAAAAGTTACAGAAGATATTCAATATGTAACAATATTTAGAAAGAGAATCTCTAAGTATTTTGATTTAGCTAGCTCAGTTAAAGGTACAGCCATTACTGAGGATGGGGTAATAGTTGACGATAAAGAATTTTTTGAGAACTTTGATTTAATCAAGGAAGAAGAACGTGGCTGATTTTAGAATTTTAAAAGATGCAAAGCCTTGGTTTAAAGATATTTACTCCAAGGAAGAAGGTTTAACTATTGACTTTGAGATTTACTACTTCTGTTTAATGGCAGGACTTGCATCGGGAAAAAAAAGAGGCGATCTTACGACGACCGAAACTTCAGAGTTGGTTCAGCACTTCCCGGGACGTTATAAAGAAAAAGGGAAAATCATCGTTAGTCTATTTTTAGCTAGATATTTGGCCAGCCTCGGCGTCACTCTTACGGATAAAAAAACAGCTCATAATCAGATTTCAAGGTTAATTAGTCCAACTTCACCCAATTACCTTAGCGATGAGGGAATGAAGGAGCTGAATAAGTATGCAGCAGCAGGATATGATGAAATCATTGGCTGGTTTGAGGAGCGGCCTAGAACCTTAGAGTCATTTTTGAGAACTTTTGCATTGAAAATAGATACACAGGTTCAGCCGATAAATATTTAAATAGCTAAATTAGCTCGAAGATTTTTTCTATAGGTTCGGTAGAGGCATTATTTAAGTAAGATATTCCTCTATGTAAATGTAGCTTAAAGTAAGAGTTGATCTCAGCTTTTGAAATCTCTATTCCATCTGACTGCGCTCTAGATAGAAGTAGATTTAGGTATAAGCTTTCGGCGCCGCCAGTAAAGGTTCTCCAAGACATTTCTACCGTGCTGTCAGTAACGATAGTTTCATTTGGTGGGGCTGACTTTTCTCTTAGGGAGAGGCAAAAAGCCCATCTGCAGAGTACGTTCCAGTTCTGTATTCCGGTCCTTTTTTTAAGTGTAATAAGCTGGTTTCTAGCCTTTTCGGATATTTTTACGCTCTCTATAAAATTATTCATTTAGAAATATCCCTCCTCAAAAGATGAAGATTGAGTCTTTTCATCATAGTTTATTATGTATTCAGCAGAAATATGGGGTTTTAATGCTTTGTAATACTTATCGTTAACCTCTTCATCAGTCGAAAAGATCAGAACTTGTGAACTAGCTACTGGGAAATAATTTTTAATTAATTTTTCTCTATGGGGACCATCCAATCTTCCAAGTGGAGTATCAATAACGGTAGGTAATGTCTTCCCTGAAGATTTTGCCAGTGCCCATAGGATTGCTACTGATAATAGCTGACGCTCCCCAGCTGATAATTTGTTTGAGGACATTTCCTGACCATCATCCATGATGATGTGTAATGAAAAATCGCTTGGTTGAATTTTAAAGTGTAATTTAAGATCTTTTTTTCTATGCAGTGATTGAAAGCAGGAGGTAATTGAGTTACCTAATGACTCAATATGACTATCTATCAATCCTTCTTTAAATCTTATTAAGGTATTTTTAGATTTTTGTGTATGGGTCAAAATTCTTTCCCCAATTTTAGTAGCTGAGTTTCGATTAGCAATTTCGGAAAATTTATTAGTAAGTATTTTGGAAATTTTTTCTAAATCAGCTTCAGTAGTGCTTTGATTTTCTTTAACTATTGCAATCTTAGTCTCAACTTTAGCTTCTTCATTGCGAAGTGCATTGAGACTCTCTATTAGATGCTTAACTTTTTCTTCGGCTGGTACAGCATGGAGATTTTTATTTGTGGTTTCAATATCGTAATTAATCTTTTCAAGTTCTTTAGTCTTGTTATTAATCATTTCATGACAGCTATCGAGCTCCTCATTTGTAGGAATATCTGATAAATTGATATCGTTTAAGGATTGCCTGCTTTCATTTTCAATTTCCTTAATTCTAGAGAAGATCAATTCTTCTAAGACTGATGAATAGTTTGAGTCGCTGATTTTTTTATTAACAGAGCTGGCTAATAATTTAAATTCTTTTTGCGTGATTTCAAGTGTTTTTTGGTTATGTCCAGAGCCATCCTGTAATTTTGTACGAAGATTTGCTACAAGATTGCTAATAGTAAGTAATGGAGAAATGCCTGCTGCAATTTCAATGAGTTCATTGTTAAGGGCTTTTTTCTTCTCGGATAATGTTGCTAGTGATTCTTGGAGCTGATGTCTTTTGATTAGGAGGTCTGCACCCGATAACTTCATTTCTGATTCAATTTTGACGATCTTATTTTTAATCTTGTCTAATTCAATTTGAAGTGAGCCAGACTCAGTAAAGATTGCAGATAACTTGTTGCTAAGTGTTTTAGCTAAAGCCTCTTCGGTTTCAATCGACGATTTGTCTTCCTTGTTGGCTATTTCAAGGGTCTTCCTTTTTTCAATTTGGGAAAGGCTTTTAATGAGATTATCAATTGAATTAATTCCAAGTAGCGAGTAAATTCCACTCCTTAGCATCATTGCAGAACTTGCCGGATCCGCAAGCCCTTCTATTTTTTCGCCATCAAAAAAGAAAAGTTCTGAAATTTCAGAGGGCATAAATTCTTCTACAAATTCACCCCATCTTTCAGAAGAAATTGGGTCAAATACGCCATTCTTTATTACTTCGAAATTTTCCTTGATACCAGAAGTTGCTTCTTGCCAAGTTCTCGTAATCTCAATGTTATTTTCTTTGCCGCCTTCTCTTGTCCTAAAGTGAAGGCTAATTCCTGCACCTTGTTTCTTGGGAACTTTGTTATTAATTAGGCTACCTAGGTACTGGTCATATGGTTGCTTACCCCTGCCTGCAGTTTTTGCTAGTTTTCCATATAGTACGAGTTGCAATCCTTCTAGTAAGGTTGTTTTTCCTGAGCCGTTATAGGCGCCAAATAGGATGATTGGCTTTTTATTTTTCGGAGTGAGGGTAACAGAATGCTCGCCTTTATAAATTCCGAAATTTGTAAGTTTGATTTGATCAAGAATCAATTTATATCCTTTTCGTCGATTTCATCATGTATTTCATATATACCAAATTGATCAATAATTTTTTGGGTTTCTTCATGAGCATTTTCTATCCCGCTGGCTCTTAGTTTGGCAAATTCCAGGGCCTCTTCTTTATTTTCAAAAGCCCCATTTGTAAGCGCTTTTTCAAGCTCCTCGTAAATTCCATTTCTACGAGAGGCTGTTGAATAATTGCGCTCTATATTGAGTAAATTTCTGACTAATTGATAGTGGAGGTCATCAGGGCTATCTTTTTCATTAGAAATTTTTCTCAGTAACTTGATATCTTTCGCCTTGAATAGCTGGCCTTCATCTATTCCTTCAAATGGGTATTCCTTGCCAGTAGCTTCAATATAAATTTGAGGAACGCTATCTTCAATCTCATTTTTTTCTTTGACCCAGATTCTTCTGATTTCTTCTACTTCTTCATCGGCGATCAGTTGAAAATGCTCAATTCCTGGGACGTCTTTCTTTCTAACTTCCTCCTGCGCCTTGAGAAGCTCAAGAAGCATTTTTTCACGGTAACTCTGTAAGTAAGGACCGTGAACTAATTTATCGTTACCAGTCTCTTTATCTTTCATAAGCTTTAGGCCGCCATGCATTCTCCTAAAGTCTCTTTTTGGGAAGTCATTTTTTATATCTAGGTATTCATCTCTAAACCTAGCAAGCGGTATCATCCATTCTTTATCTTTATCATTGGTAATCATTGCTTGCATAGACTTATCTTTGTCTACTAAAGTGCAAACAAAACATCCAAATCGACTATCACCGCAACTTGGGGTGGATGTATCGACGACCAGTGGGCACTCATTATCTTGGGTAGCCCCCCTGTACATATTTAGGAGGTCTCTATTTTCATTTCCCCAAGGATTTTTATATGTAACCAAGTACTCCCAAACGTCATCATTTGACCAATCAACAATTGGGGGATATATCCATACCCGGTCTAGTTTAGGATTTCCATTTCTGCTGAGGAGTTCTCTTGTGGACCCTTCATAGCTCTCCATCGATTTCTTTCTAGCGCCGCTTTCTGCTTTCCTCGTCCCCAATACCAGAATAGCCTCTCCATTTTTATCAACAACATCCATAATGAAATTGTTAGAAGGGTTTATTTTTAGTCTGCTGGTGCACCATCTAAACATTGGTCGAGGCGCTGGGTAACCACGTCCAATTAGATTTACCCAAAATCGATCTTCGATAGAAGGCGTCAATCTTTTTGGTTCGATTGGCATCTTTTGATTAGAGGCAGCTATCTTCATATTTTGTAATGAAATTTCTACTGAGATTGCTACAACAGGATTCTCTACTAAGGTGTCAGTGCTAATTACAAAAATTGTTTTTGTTCTTTTTTCTTCAGGTAATTCAAGTACAGCATTCCATACAAGCTGAAGACAGGCCGTAGAGTCTTTCCCTCCGCTATATCCAATGACCCAAGGAAGATTATCACTTTGATAAAGTTCTTTAATCTGCCCAGTAATTTTTAAAACTTGGTTTTCAATGGCGTCGGGATTACTTGATTTATCAATCTTAATTCCAATTACTTTTTTGTTCATCTTATCCTCGCTTATATGCTTGCTCTAGTCTTTTCTCTTCCGGGGAGAGTTCTAAGCCTAGTTTTAGTTTAATTACATTAGTTGTTAGCGACACATTAGTTGAATTTTTAGATACCTTTCCTGCTATCAAGGCTCTGCCTTCCCAGACTTTAGTGTTTTGTCTTGACCAATCAATATTTTTTATAAGGCCCAATTTCTTTTTCCAATCTTTTGGATTTTCGTTAAGCAGTTGATTTCCAGTGATTGCTAATGATTGAATAGCTACTCCATGCGAATGTAAGAAGTCTTTTCTTATTTCCCCTGATGTCAGTCTACTTTTGCGTACTAATTCCCATTCAGGTAAGTATTTGGCTACTTCATCCCAATAGGCAATGCAGATGTTTGCCGCTGCTTCAAGATCAACCACTTGGCTCCCATCCAACAGTGCATGACATCCGGTATATATAGAGCTAAGCGTAAAGAGTTTCTTTGAGCGCTCTGATAGGGTGCTTCTCTCCATTTCAACTAAACCCTTAAATGCATTTGCTTTAATTGAAACTAATTTTGCAATCTTTGACATATCAT
>Ga0114964_10003434_pt1 | contig 10711 bp, 11 predicted proteins | sample C_131016_MF_Meta_FD_92638 | JGI IMG/M metagenome (GOLD analysis project Ga0114964, IMG submission 92638) | Freshwater microbial communities from Lake Croche, Canada to study carbon cycling - C_131016_MF_MetaG | ecosystem: Environmental > Aquatic > Freshwater > Lake | place: Lake Croche, Canada... | reverse complement strand
CAGCAGGGCGTCCTGCCCAAGGGTGAAGGACTGTTCGGAAGTACACGTTGGTATAGATTGATCAGTGTCGAAGATACAACGTCAGCTAATTAAACTTAGTGGTTCGTCATCCGGAAGCGTCAAAGCGTCGGTGAATTATGAATTCCCGATTCATTCAAATCATGAATTTTTTGAGCCGTAACATAGACAAATTTCGATTGCCCCATTTTGTGTAATAAACTGCTCAGGGCGGATATCTGCGATTGTGTTTTGGAGATTTTTCAATTTTCTAAGGTGTTGGTTTTCGGACCGGAGCCGTTAATCCCGAATTGGCTTCGACAGAGCCAGAATAACCAATTATACCGACGTGGGTAATTCCCACGTGACCAATAGACGCTTTAAAGGGAATCGGTTATCGATAGGTCGTAACTAGTAATCCTAAATTTAATTAAAGTATCTTAGCAAAATACCTTTTTAAGGCTTGTATTGGATGGATCTTCATTCAAGAAATATCCCATTTCAGATAGATAGACAGGCTAATGCTAAAAATCATCAGCTTTGGATCAACTTAGGTGTGTCACTCTCTCTAATTATTTCTCTTGCGATTGGATTGATCAGCTTCCTTAATTTATATGTTTTTCAGAAGACATATAAAGATCTGAATATAGCCCGCTTGAGCGTGGTGGCTCGAGATTTACGCGAAACGGTCGAGGTAGGGTTAAACTTGGGTCTTTCACCGCAGAGCAACACTGAACTGGATGGTTTAGTTTTCAGTATTAAGGAAAAGACGGAGGGCCTCCGTTTCTTAGTGATAATTGACGAAAAAGGCAGTCAACTGAACCACGCTGGTGCAGTTTCATCCGAGTTGGAATGGGCGAAACGTTTGGATGGCAATTCCTGGACCGACGAAGATAATGAAAGTTATCAAGTCGGCTTACCCTTTCGAAACAATTTTGGCATCGTCGTCGGTGCCGTTATCATCGGGTACGATAAGAGCGCGCTGGAATTAGCCGTAAACGCCATGCGCAATTCGCTCGTCATCGACTGGCTTTACGCCGTCGGGGCTGTTTTTGTGACAATGCTCTCTGGCGTTTGGTTTCTAACCATTCAACTTCAGCGCGATCTTGATATAACAGAAAAAGTGCTCGAACACACTTTCACGGAGAAGCCGTACGACGTGTCCCTGCCGGTCCTTGGCTCGGACATAAAAGAAGGCTTGACTGACTTTGTTCGAATTAGTCGAAACACATCCAAAGAATTGGCCCGTTCTCTCGAAATCGTTTCTAAGTCATGACCAAGCTTCTTCGTCGCCTATTACTCTTCACGTTACTTGTGCTCGTCCTTTCGTCGATTTTCGTTTCGATCAGCGCAGGAAAGTATTTTGAAGCAAGCTTAACGGAGCAACGTGTCTCGGAACAAAGGGAAGTTGCGCGTTCCGTGATCGCTACGATTGAAAAGGCGTTGACGCACGGCGTTCCTTACGAAAAATTTGTTGAGGCAGAGAGTTATCTCGAGATTGACAATAAAAACAACCCGGGAGTGGACTATATTGCTCTGACTGGGCCGGATAAAAAAATAATCTATTCTAGTGATATCGCTCAACTGAAAGGAGGCGAGGCGTTATACCAAGCCCTCAGCGAAATGGATGTCGGGTCAGAAGGTCGCAGGATCGGCGATTATTTCAATATTTCGATCCCAATTGATTTAAAAGGCGAGACAGTAGGATGGATGAATATTGGCGCAGAAGCAAATTTTGTCGAACAGATCTTATTTAATATTGCGCTCGATATATTAACCGTTCTGATTGTAGCAGCCTTGGTTGCATTCCAAATGCTTGGACCAATGCTCACTTTATTATTTTCAACGCCACTCAAAGGTCTAAAGACCGTATTTGCTAGTGTAGCGGCCGGCGACTTCCGAAATTACCTCCACCCTGATTTTATTGGTAGTGTCGGTCGTCTAAATCGAAGCATCAATAACATAATTGCTCGTGTCAATCAGCAAGCACGGGCGGCAAACAATGCCGCACTTGAACTTCCAAAAAGCTTGTTATTCGATCTCGCTGCGACGCACTCTTATATACGACTAGAATCGGTTGAACTTATTAGGTGGCCATTTTTTCTAGTCATATTTTCTGAATCGCTATCGCTTTCTTTCTTCCCCACTTTTGTCGGTCATTTTCATGACACGCTTTTCGGCCTGCCCCGCGATATAATGATCGGCTTGCCGATTACACTTTTTATGCTCGTTTGGACAGTTTCGATGCCTTACTCGGGTACTTGGTGTGATAAAATTGGTTATCGTCGCGCCTTCGGGTTCGGCGCAATGATGACAACGATTGGGCTTGTTTTGACAGCGTTTTCTGCTGGCCTATCCGATTTGTTGATTTGGCGTTCAATGACCGCAGTAGGCTATGGAACCGTCTACGTTACAACCCAGGCTTTTATTATCAATAAGAGCCCGGCTTCTGAGCGTACGCGCGGGAACGCCATGTTTCAGACGAGTTTTTTTGCCGGATCACTTTCTGGCGCTGCAATTGGGGGCATCTTGGTTGACCGATTGGGTTATCAATTGACATTTCTTCTTTCGGGGACGCTCAGTCTATTATCTGCACTATATGTGATTTGGTTTTTGGCCCCCGGAGTGAGTAACACGATTAAGAGAAAGTTCGCGTTGATAGATGTCGGTACTGCAATCCGAAACCGCGAATTTGGAATAATTACGATCTTGGCCGCCATTCCTGCAAAGATTGCACTTGCCGGATTTTTGTATTATTCTATACCAATTTACTTGAAGGGACTAGGCTATAGCCAATCTTTGACCGGTCGTATTATGATGGTTTATGGGCTTTCTATCATTTTGGTGGCTCCGATAGTGGCTAAGTTGGCCGATCAGCGAACAGATCGTCTGCAATTCGTAGTATTCGGAGGATTCATTGCTGCGCTAGCGATGGCGGTTCCCGATGTGTTTCAAGGAACAACTGGCGTTATTTTATCCATGATCGGACTTGGCGTTGGCCACGCGATTTGCGTTTCGGCGCAGATGACCTTGATCAACGACCGCTGCGGAGTACTTGTGGAAGAGGTTGGCCAAGCATCGACCATCGCTATTTTCCGTTTGATCGAAAGAACTGGGTCTATTTTGGGTCCTATTATATTCGGTACATTGATCACTTTCTCGTCATACTCCTATACGTTTGCTATCATGGCAATTTTTTCAATGCTAAGTACGTCAATTATTGCCTTTTTCTTGTCATCATTCGCTAAAAGGGTGCCGCTTTTCCAGAAAAGCTAGGAAACATCATGTCTCGTGTTATTTATCGATTGTTGCTCGGTGCTTTGTTGGTTGCCATCCTATCGGGAGGAGTTTTTGCGCAGGAGAGAACCTACTCCATCATGATAATTGTATTTCGCGGCATGACCGAGGCTGAACTTGGCTTTACGGACTATCTTAAAGACCGGCTGCCGGTAAGTTTTTTACTTCGTGATGCAAATGGTGACCGCACGCTGGTAAAACCATTTCTGGAAGAAGCAAAGGAAAAAAAGGTTGACCTGATTTACACCTTTGGTACGTCAGTTACTGTGGAAACAGTTGGGCGTTCAGACCAGATCAATCTTCAAACAAATATTGTTGATATACCGGTCGTTTTTAATATTGTTGCCGACCCCGTAGGATCAGGACTTGCTAATGCACTTTCAGCAACGCATCGTAATTTAACTGGCGTTTCACACCTTGTACCAATGATCGACCAGTTAACAACAATGAAACGTTTTAAAAACGTAAGCAAGTTAGGTGTTATTTACAATACGAAGGAGGCCAATTCGGTTTTGGCCATTCAACAATTACGCCAATATTCTAATCAGTTCAAATTTGATTTAATAGAAGGTCCATTAGCGAGTGGCACTAACCCCCTCGATAGTGAGGTTAATGAAGTAATGGAAGCCTTGCTCATGTCTCATCCTGATTTCATTTATCTTCCCTCCGATTCATCAATCATTGCGAGATCCGGTGCGATTGTAAGTGCGGCGACCGCAGCCGGCATCCCGACCATTTCCGCCACGGAGGGGCCAATCCGTGATAGCGGCGCATTGATGGGACTTGTGAGTAATTACAATACTGCTGGACAATTCGCAGCCTATAAAGCCGAACAAGTCCTTACTGGAAAAGAAAAAATTGAAACTATACCGATTGAGACGCTGCAACGCTTCACTATTGTCATTAACATGAAGACAGCATTAAAATTAAATTTATTTCCACCGTTGTCCATTATTAAAATTGCACAATTATTATGAAAATTTCCTTTGCGCGTTTTAAATTTATATTCAATGTTTTTACGTTAACAGCATTTATCTTGTTTTTCAATTCTTATGCTTGCTTCGCAGACAGCATGCCCGCCGCCGCATTGCAAGAAGAGGGAATTTTAAACGACTATAATCATTTCATATTCAGTTTTAATGGCTTTTTATATTCATACGTTCCGGAACGGGTTCTTGGGTTGAAACCTTCAGTCCAAAGCGCAAAGCATCCATTATCAACGAATATACCGAACAATTCCGCTGAGATAAATAATTCACCAAGCGGATTTGGCGCCGTATTATCAAACATAGTCAATGAGCCGATTACCGTGGTTTCTAGTCTGCTAGTTGGTGATACCCACACCGCATGGAACGCTGCGAGCCGTTTTGGAATTAATTCGACCTATGGCGTCCTAGGTTGGTGGGATGAGGCAAGTTCATTGGGGTACAAACCGATCCCGGCCGACATAGGACTAAGCTTATGCCGGATGGGCGTTGGCGAAGGTGGCTATATCGTTTTACCTTTCGTTGGTCCGCGAACCGTCCGTGACGCAGTCGCTGATATAGCATTGATTAATTTGTTCTTGTGGTCTGCAACCGGTTTCCTTTTCAATAGTGGCGTTTCCGTTCAGACGGTAGCAATTGCCGAGACTTTCGAAATTGCCGTCGACATTTTCGCGACACGTCAGATCGATCCGGACGCAAAAAACATCTCCTACTCCAATTTCAACCAGATGCGGCAAGACTATCTTAATCAACGCCGCGAGAGGTGCAGCAAGTAAGCGTTGTAGGCAATAGCCGAATTTAAACTTTTATGTGACTTACGCCGCCACAAAATGATACTAGCGAGTATTTAGTATTTTACCCAGTATATTGCGTGAGCCCAGTAAGTAATCGAAAAAAACAGAAAATATTGTTATGACGTTGACGTTGGTCGAGTTTCTGTAGGTGATTTGTCGATGTCTTAGCCCCCTAAAGTTGAGCCATTATGGTGGTGCCAATGGAGGGATTTTGGATGGCTCGGAAGCGGTATTCGGATGTAGATTGCCGGGAAGAATATTGCGGCAGGTGGAGCTGGATCTGGCGACCAGTGCGGACGTTGCCAAGGCTTGCCGGACAGCGGGGATCACTGACGCTACGCATTATACTTGGCGGAAGAAGTTCGGTTGGATGACAATGCCCCAACTGACAGAACTCAAGGCTCTTGAGAAGGAGAATAAGCGGCTCAAGGAGGTCGTTGTCGATCTCGAACTTGATAAATAGTTCCTGAATGAAAGCCTGAATTTTTTTAAAGCCCAAGAACCTCGTATGTCGGCCGCTCGGATGTGCCGAGATTTTGACGTGCCTAAATGACCGCACTGCGGAAGTCGTCAGCGCTCAGATCTTGGGGTTTTTAAAAATAGAGGCTTCAATCAGGAACTATTTACCAAGCTCGAGGTCCGAGACGATCCTGTTGAGCTGCTGGCTCTATTTCTCTCGGGCTATTGCTCCGTCAACTGTCATTTCGCACAATCCATCGAACCACTTGCGCCAAGTATAACAGATCGCGTCACTGTTCGCAGCAGCCCGACAAGCCTTGGCAACATACGCACGGCCGGCCAAGTCCAGATCTACCTGCCTTAAAATCCTCAGGCAATCCTTATCCGAATTCCGCTTCCGAGCCAATTCCAACCCCTAACATTATAACCACCATAATGGTTCGACTTTAAGGGGCTAAGATAGGTGGGACATCTAAAAAACTCTTTAAACCTATTGAGCGAAAAGCTATACGGCCTCTCAATAAATCATTGTATTTACTAATTATCCTGATCCCACCAAAGGATATAATAACACCATAGAAGGATGCCCCAATCGATCCATGCTAGAACTAAAAAATTAGTTCAAACGCGCCATCGAGTAAGCTTTAAAACAGAAATTTGCCGATACGCCTTAATCAATACGCGCTTTGGAACGATTCCGTTCAGGTGATATGATCGCCCCGCGTACAGCAACTATTTGAGGGAAGCCAAACCTCGAGGCGACACCATTGAAAGCTGACAAGACGGGCTACAAAAATGAACGTAGAGATTTTAATTGTGTTTATTCACTTGGAACTTTGATTAAGCAAGCCGTTGATGAAGCTATTAATCCACTTCATTTCAGGCAGTAGCATTATCCCTTGGGTATAGGTCCCACAACTTGACCTACCCTCCCCAGTCGTCCAGGATACAATCGCAAATAGCTTTCCTTGGTATAAAATGAGGCCGCCAGAATCTCCCTGACAGGCGCCTGCTCCGCTGGATGCCGGATCCGCAAGCCAGATGATGGAGTGACTGGGTCCATAGGGCTGGACGACCGATAGATCGACGCTTCGCATCTTACCCAGTGTTTTGCTGTTCTTATCCTCGGAGAAGCCGAAGCCGGCAACAGTTACAACGTCTCCGACGCTCAAAACAGAAGCTTCCGTTAGAAGTAAAGGCTCGAATTGATCTGGCAACGGATCCGAAAGAGAAATCAGAGCCAAGTCGACTGAACGCTGTCGAACGCCTACTGAATACGGCCTGTATAACGGGTGGACTAGAATTTTGTTGGGTTTGATGAAATTTGGGCCCTCATTCTCACTGCGCCAGTAGACACGCCAATCTGTGGCATCCGCAACACAATGAGCCGCAGTCAAAATAACTTTTTTTGTTAATATTGCAGCTGAACACATCCTTCCGTGATCGTCCAAAACCATGATTGAATATTTTGAAAGGGTCGAATTTTCGGAGCCCTTGACGATAGCCTCTGCAACTTCAACCCGTGCAAAAATTGCAAGCACAAATGCTAAAAATAATTTTAGAATATTTTCGAATTTGAACGGGCGAAAATTAAAAATCGTGCTCATTATTTTAATCTCATTCAATTTTAATCTCGGCTTGGTTTCTTTTTCGCTTTTTTTGGCCAAGCCAAAGGCCATTGGCGAATGCGGCCCACCACATCCTCCACCGCAATGTCATCTTCGCTGCAATGAACGCGTCCTTTGACGGAAACGCCTGCCTCCATCACGGTTTCGGCCCGACCAGAAACCAGCGGATGCCACCAGGCCAAATCCTTGCCCTCGGCCAAAAGCCGATAAGCACAGGTGGGGGGCAACCAGCCAAGCGAGCGCGCCTCGGCAGGCGTTAGCCGGACGCAGTCCGAAACGAGGCTCTGGCGGTTGGTGTAATCACGGCAACGGCAGCTGGATGTGTCCAATAAGCGGCAGGCAACATCGGTCGCATAATATTGGCCAGTATCTTCATCCTCTAATTTTACAAGACAGCAGCGGCCACAGCCATCGCAAAGGCTTTCCCATTCGTCGCCCGACATTTCCTCGAGCGTTTTTGTTTGCCAAAAGGGCTTTGCCATACTCGCTGAACTGTCTTCCGCCATCGTGATCTAACCTTCTCACCCAAAGGCCGCCCACAATGGCCCGCCGCTTTATGGCACGGTTCGCCCTGAAGCTGAAAGCTTGGCGATAAGGGTTCACCCTTTACGGACAATTCGCTTATTGGGGCGCGCGGGCCCATAGCCGCAGTCGCCCCCTTTAAGGACCTCGGCACGAAGGAGATCAATCGCCGCAATCACAGGCTTTATTGCTTCATCCGGCGAGGCTGCAAACAACCGTTCGGCGGTGATATGATACGCATCCACGCGTTGCGGTAGCGCGCGTTCAACCATCTCACCAATCGCGGCATTGCTCGCAACCCGAATGCGGGCCAATTCTGCTTGGTCCCATGAAACGCCGTCCGCCACCGAAAGCGCGGACAACCGAAGCGCGTCGGCGCTTGCTACGTTGCAGGCCGTTGACCTGAACAGCGGTATCAATACGAGGTCGGCATCAACGTCACGCTCCACCCTTTTATACCGCGCCGTAACCGATAAATCCGCATGCCCGGCGACGCGTCCATAATAAAGATCCGCATTCGAACCGATGACGGCCTCAAGCGCGTCAAGCGTGGGGTAGATCGGCTTTTCCGGATTACGGCTGAGCGCGATCGCGCGATTGCGTAACTCGACTTCGGTGTCGGTTAAGGTTGCGCGTGAGCCGAACCAGTCCGGCGATGCATCAAGGCCTTGTTTGCCTTCAAACAGACTTGGTCGGCGGCGGCCAAAATCGCCCGTTTCCGCACAGGCAGCCAACACGCCAAGAGCAACGACAGCACAGCCAATCCTTGTAAGCTCAGCCAAGGTAATACGACTAGGCCCCACGCTTAGTTACCGTACCCGGACGTTTAGGCGAAGCTGACTTACGTATTTTTGAAATATTTTTGTCATCAGATCCCACATTAGTTGCCGACGAATATCTTATTCCGGGAAATATAACGATATCACAACCTAAGATAGTTCGGTTTTTACGTTTTTTTTTGAATTTACTTTGATATAATTTGAAATCGATTATTAAAGACATGCTTGAATCTCCTTTACGTCAGTTTGATTCGGCACACATTCTATATTCAGGGTTCATGGTTAACGCTTTGCTAACGATTGTTCCTTTAAAAACAATACGTGATTTCCGACAGGTCGACTCATTGGGGCAGGAGCCCATCACTGATATGACTAACGCGATTGATACGGGTAACGTTGCGTTCGGCCTCGAAATGAAAATCTGGGGCTCGTCGCCGTCAAGGCTCCCCAATTTCAGCGGTCCCTTGAGCGCCATTGCTGATGATCTGATTGTGCTATTGCCGCGCACCTCGGAAGCGGTAGCGTGCCTATGCGCCAAAAAACTCGTTCAAGGTGGCATGATAACGCCCAAATTGATCGATATGTTTATCGCGCGACAAGACCGCTCATCGCTCGTCATTTTGTCCGAAGATATTGGTCTTTCGACCGAGGCTATGGAACGATTGGCACGCTCAGACCAAGCCCTCATCGCCCGAGCGGTTGCAGCCCGGCATGATCTTACGGATGAGACGATTTTTCTGCTGTTAGAGCGCAACGATACCGTTATCGACCAAACGCTTGCCGAACAGGCAATCGGCACTTTGCCCGATGGCGCTTTGCATGCTTTGGCCAACCGCGCGTTGAAAAACGCTTCGCTTGCCAAGCAACTGCTTTCGCGCTCCGATATGCCGCCCTATACCCGCGCCGCTTTGTTTGTGCACGCCGCCCCACGCCCGCGCATGGCCATCCTGCGCATGGCCGAGGCCTTTGCCTCCACAAAGCCGCAACTCATCATCGGCAGCCGGCTCGACGTCATCCGGGCTTCGATTGAAGCGGGCAATGCGGTTGAATTAACCAAGCATCTGTCGGCGGCGCTATCGATTCCCTACCCCGTGCTCTATGGCTTATTGGGCGAAGGCTCGGGCGCTTTTCTTGCGCTTGCCCTTTTGGCCGTTGATGCGCCGGAAGCGCTTGTTCGCACGGCGTGTATGTCAACCTCATTCCAAAGCATGGGCATGCCGGGCGGCGTCGAAGACGTGCTTGAAACAACCAATGCGCCAGCAGCGCGTTGGATCATGGCGGCCCATGCCATGGTTGCGATTGCGCCCCAAGCGCGAAGCATCGATCCGGGCACCGCTGTTGAGGCTGTCGTCCGTTTGAGCGCCTAACCCCTAAAGGGCGTCGGCATCAAGAAAACTGCGTCCGTCACGGTCCTCGACCTCCACCATCCAGAGATCGGGATCAAACCGGATCTCGCGCGCCATCCGCTCTTCAACGGTTAAGGTATCGGTGTCGAGCAACACGGCTTCAAAGCGGCGCTGCGTGGTATCTTCCGCATCCATATGCGGTGGTGCAGGCGCGTAAAGCGTGGCCCGTCCATCGAGCCGGTCGATCTTGATATAAATCGCGCCAGCCTCCGCAGCCCCGCGACGACGCAAAACCGCTACCGCCCCTTCAACCGCGCAGCGCCGAAGATAGGCGGATACCCATATGTCTGACCGCAGGCGTGCCGACATTCTGCCTCAATCCAGCGCGAGGCCAGAAGCCTTTGCCAGCAGCGGCTTGGTGGTTGGATCAATCTCGCCCGTTGGGGGCAAATGCCGGTCTTTTTGGAAATGCAAAACCGCATCGCGAAGCGCTGACGATTTCAATCCATCCGGTGAAACAGGGCCATAGCCCATTTTATTCAACGCCCGCTGTACGCCCAAAATCGTTTTTTCCGGATGCGGCATGGATTGCGCGACAAGAGAACCCACAGGATCGGTGGAACGGAGATCGGGGATCGACTGCGGTGGCGCAAAAACCTGCTTGGGGTCGGCGGACGCAACCACACTGACAGGAACCAACACTTTTGGTGCGGCAAGAAGAGGCGCAGGTAAAGGAACGGGTACCGCCTCGACTTTATCGGGTCGGCGCGGCGGCTGCGGCGTTACTTCAGGCGCGGGCTGGCTTTCGCTATTCGCACGAAACAGCACGCTAAACGGATTTAAAGTGCCCATGCCATGCCACATCGAGGTTAGATCAATAAGGGAAGATGGCCGAACGGTCTT
>Ga0114964_10003433_pt1 | contig 10711 bp, 8 predicted proteins | sample C_131016_MF_Meta_FD_92638 | JGI IMG/M metagenome (GOLD analysis project Ga0114964, IMG submission 92638) | Freshwater microbial communities from Lake Croche, Canada to study carbon cycling - C_131016_MF_MetaG | ecosystem: Environmental > Aquatic > Freshwater > Lake | place: Lake Croche, Canada... | reverse complement strand
GGGCGCCCTGACCCTTGCCGCTTTGAACCCCAATATGCCCCTGCTGCAAGCTCACCAAGCGCTCACAAATCGCCAAGCCCAGACCCGTGCCGCCAAAAGCGAGTTTGGTCTGAACGTCTGCATGTTCAAAACGATTGAATACCTGCTTTTGTCGTTCAATGGGAATCCCCCGACCGGTATCCTGTACCTCCACCCGAATCCGGCCTTGCAGCGCAGTGACGCGAACATCAATCTGCCCCTGATGGGTGAATTTGATGGCGTTGTCCAACAGGTTGGATACGATTTGCAGCAAGCGCTGCTCATCTGCTTCGACCCAAGCGGGCAACTGCGGGTCTATGTCTAACTGAAACCTGAGCGATTTTTCTTGCGCTCGGACAGCAAACGGCTGCACTAGCCGGTGAAAAAACTGCGGCAACGCTAAGGGCTTTTCCAGCAGCGTCAAGCGTCCCGCTTCCAGTTGAGAAAAGTCCAAAATTTCATTGACCAAACTGAGCAATTGCTCGGTAGACAGCCTGATGTGTTCGGCAATTTCTACATTGCCAGGTTGATCGCTGAGTTCGGATTGCAACACCCCATTCAAGCCCAAAATTGCGTTCATGGGGGTGCGCAACTCGTGCCCCACCGAGGCCATGAACTCATCCTTGTGGGACTGCGCTTGCAGTAAGGCCTGGTGTGCAGCCTCCAGCTCGGCGTTGCTCTGTTCCACCTTTTGTAATCGGCGCCGGCGTAAGCGCTCATAGGAGTGCACAACCAACATCAGTGTCAGGATTACCAATATTTTGTCTAACAAGGCCCTCATAATGGTTTGCGGCGACTGATTGACTTCACCCGAGATCCAGCCTTGCGTGACGGCTAAGAATTGCATGAAGATAGTGAGCATGATGATGCAAGCCCACCACATGGCCCAACGGCGACCCAGTAGTACCAGCGCGGCCACAGGCATGATGGTCATCCACACCATTACCGGTGAATTGATGCCCCCGGTGTAGATTGTGGTGAATGCTACCAGCGCTATGACCGCAAATAGGCCTAGATTACTTAGCAAGATATAGAGGCCTGGAATGGGCACCAAAAGTGCCAAGACCAAAAAGCAAGCTATCGCGACGAAGTTGGCTGCGTGGTCGTAGCCGGGCAGAGGGACAAAATAGAACAACAGGGTGTTGCCCATTGCTCCGAGAAAGCAGCACAGCAGCAACCATTGGCGCTGAGACCCGGTGAAGGCCTTCAGGCGGTACCAAATTGTCCCAGCTTGAAGCTCAATTTTCATGTGCAGAAAGTTCTCGGTGCGATCACGTGGCGGACTCAAGTCCATCTGGGGCGCATGCGACGCTTGCATGCAGTTCTTCAAGCAAATGCTATGCGCAATTCATGCATTTTCTGCCTAGGTGGCTTGCTTTAATTGCCTATTGTCATTGTGAACCCGGTTCGCGGCGCCATCATGGCGCTGGCATGGACACCTCGATCTCCCCACGCCCCGGGTGCTCAGCATGCAATAATTGGCGACAAGGTCGAGCGCTTTCTACGGATATTGCTCGGCTAAAAGCGTGTCAAAGGCCGTCAATCTGCACTATGGGGGTGAAAAGGGTCAATTTTTTCGTTACCATAATGGTTGTCAGTACGAACTATGTTATACGTACTAACCAGTCATTTGGCCGGGCTGCAACAGGACGGCCCCGGACGGGTCGCAGGTGGATCTCGCAGTTCGCGCCATCCAGCACATTCACCAGGGAGTAAAAATATGATTTTGTACCAACGCGGGGCCCATGTTTTGTTGATGGCCTTGGCCTTTTTAGGCTTTAACACAGCGGCGCATGCAAGCGCCGATGCGGTGGTGTTGCGGGTTTACGCCCCTGCGCCCATTCGCCCTAGCGCGGTACCCGATGCTGCGGCAAAAGACAAAGACGCCGGGCCTTTGGTGGCATCTTTTAGCATGAAGTTTCTCAAAAGTCTGCCGCAGCGAACCTTTGTGGCACAAACGCCATGGTACAAAGATTCGGTCAAATTCACCGGCCCTTTATTGCGCGATGTGCTGGCCGCAGCCAAGATCAAGGGCAGCGTCATTCATGCGACCGCCCTGGACGAGTACCGTACGAGCATTCCATTTTCCGACGCCCTGGATTACGACGTGATCCTGGCGCACCAGATGAATGGCGAAACTCTGACGGCCAAGAACAAAGGGCCCTTGTTTATCGTCTACCCGTACGACAGCAAGCCTGAATTGCAGACCGTCCGTTTTTACGAGCGCTCGATCTGGCAACTGAAGTCACTTCAAGTCGAATAAATCTGAGATGCTCGGCCGTTTTAAGTCCCTTCGCTACGGTCCGGTTTTAATTGCCATCTCGGCTCTGATCGCGCTGGCCATGGTGGCCTTGCTGGGCTTTGAGTGGACGCAGCGGCAAGCCCTCAAGCAGCAAGTGAGCAAGCGGGTGGACTCGGTCACCGCCCCCGCATTTTTGCTCGATCGAGAGTTTCTGCGCTTTGTCAGCGCCTTAGATGTTTTTGTCAATTCCCGCACTCCACCTTCGGCAGAGGACTTGGGCACGCGACTGGACATTTTGCTAAGTAAGGTTGAAACCCTGCGTGAGTCTCCCGGCTCGGCCCTGTTGTTGCAAAACGGACAGGTTGCGCAGTCAGTCGATAAGGTCGTGGCCTTCGCGCGTAGTGCAGAGAGCGCCTTGGTAGCAAGCCCGCCGGACCGGGCGCGCTTGCGGCTTTTGTTGCTTGAGATGCAAGCCTTTTCAGCAGAATCACTGGCCCTGGGAAATAGCGCAGACTTATTGGGTGCCAAATTACTGGAGCGCCAAACCCTGGGTTTACTGGAACAAAACTTGCAGATTTTGTGGTTAACAGGCGGTCAGTTGTTGCTCTTGGTGCTGGTGGGCTGGGGTTTGGTTTGGCGCAGCCGGGTGCAGCAGCGGGAAGAATCGGCTCTCAAACTGCTTAATGAGGAGTTGGCCCTGGCGCGCCAGGCTGCGGACCGGGCCAATGTGGGTAAAAGTTTGTTCTTGGCCAATATGAGCCATGAGTTGCGCACCCCTTTTAATGGCGTCATGGGTTTGTTGAGTTTGCTCAGCAAAACCCCGCTAAATCCCGAGCAGGCCGATTTGGTCCATGTTGCCAATGACTCGGCGCACCATTTGTCGCAATTGCTCAACGATATTTTGGATTTGTCGGCCCTGGAGTCGGGCAACATCAGTGTGAGCAAGGAGGCGCTTCACTTGCAGAGTTTTCTGCGCGGAATTGAAGCCACCTTCCAACCTTTGGCGGCGCAAAAAAATCTCCGCTTTGAGCTGAAAACCCAGATCGACGAAGACCTGTGGGTGCAGGGCGATAGCACGCGCAAACGACAAATCCTGTTCAATCTGATCCATAACGCTATCAAGTTCACGCAGCAAGGCGGGGTGGTTTTGCACGCCAGGACGGTTGAACAGGCGCAGCAGCGATGGTTGGAATTGCGTGTCGAGGATACCGGTATCGGTATGGACGAAGAGGCCTTGGGGCAGTTGTTCCAGCGCTTTTTCCAGGTGGATTCAGGCCTGTCACGCCAATTTTCAGGTGTCGGTTTGGGCTTGCAGATTTCGCTGTCTTTAGCGCGTCGTTTGGGCGGGGATATCACGGTGCAAAGCCAATCCTTGGTCGGTTCGGTTTTTACCGTGCGCCTGCCCTTGGTGCTGTGGACCGGTCCGGCCCTGCCCTTAGCTGGTTCGATGCCGCTGGACGCGCGCGCGGGCGCTTTGCGCAGCCTTCGTATATTGGTGGCCGAAGACCATCCTGTGAATAGAAAATATTTGTCTATCCTGCTGCAGCGACTGGGCCATGAGGCAACGTTTTGCGATAACGGAAAACTTGCATTAAACGCTTTGATCCAGGGTGATTACGAACTGGTTTTGATGGACATCCATATGCCGGTGATGGACGGCCTGACGGCCACCCGTGCCATCCGCGCCCTGCCATGGCCGCATTCCCAGGTGCCCATCATCGCCCTGACTGCGGATGTGTTGCAGGAGGCGCGCGACCAGGCCAAGGCCGCCGGCGTCAATGCCTTTATTGCCAAACCGGTGAAGCAAGAAGACTTAGAGCCTGTGATGGCCGACGTCATCGCGCGGGCCAAGGCCGCTGAGCCGCAACTTGCCACCTAAACCGGCGCACAACGGCCTAACGCGCCAGCGCTTTGAGCGCTAATTTAATCCCATCGCTGACCCCCACATCCGCTGGTAGCGCCTTGAGTGCCAGCGCCGCCTCTTTGTCGTTGTAGCCCAGGGCTAGCAGTGCTTGCAAAATATCGGACTGTGCCTCATTGCCGGCGCCCGAGGGCATGCCGATGTCTGCGCCTAGCTTGCCTTTGAGTTCGAGCAGCAGGCGCTCAGCGGTTTTTTTGCCTATCCCAGGCACCTTGGTCAGGCGCCCGGCCTCTTGCAGGGTGATGGCCTGGGCCAGTTCGCCCACCGCCATGCCCGACAGCACGGACAAGGCCGTGCGCGGCCCCACGCCGGAAATTTTTACTAACTCGCGAAAAGCCGAGCGCTCGGCCTGTGAGCCAAAGCCGTACAAAATTTGGGCGTCCTCGCGCACCACAAAATGCGTCAGCAGGCTGACTTTTTCGCCGGTGGCGGGCAGGTTGTAAAACGTGCTCATGGGCACTTGTACTTCATAGCCCACGCCCCCACAGTCCACGAGCACCTGGGGCGGGTTTTTGTCGCTGAGAATGCCTGTGAGCTTGCCAATCATCGGGAGCCTTTTGTGTAATTGCCTATCATCGGGGCCGGCGCAGCGCCGTCTTGCGCGAAGGCGCAGCCCCTGACACGGAATTATCAGCGTGATTCTCAGACATATTTTTTCCCCTCCTAACAACACCCGCCTGGGTCATTTGTGTGGTCCCACGGATGCACACCTGCGCAGTATCGAAGCGGCGCTGGAAGTACGCATCGCGCACCGGCACGAACAATTCAAGGTGGACGGCCCCAAGCTGAAAGCCCAGCGCGCCATGGAGCTGTTGCAAGCCCTGTATGAAATGGCGGCCAAACCCATCCCCGATGAGGTAGTGCAACTGATGTTGACCGGCGACGGCGCGCCCGGGTCTGGCGACGGCCCAAGTTTGTCCACCCGCCGCGCCGACCTCAAACCGCGCAGCGTGAACCAGGCTTTGTACTTGGACAATATCGCGCAATACGACATCACCATTGGCATCGGCCCGGCGGGCACCGGCAAGACTTATTTGGCAGTGGCGGCAGCCGTGGACGCTTTGCACCGCAGCGCGGTGCAGCGTATTGTCCTTACACGCCCAGCGGTGGAGGCCGGTGAGCGTTTGGGTTTTCTGCCCGGGGACCTGAACCAAAAAGTGGATCCGTATTTACGCCCTTTATACGACGCGCTGTACGACTTAATGGGTTTTGAGCAGGTGCAAAAGGCGTTCGAACGCCAGGCGCTTGAGATTGCACCCTTGGCCTTTATGCGCGGGCGTACCCTGAACAATGCTTTTGTGATTTTGGACGAGGCCCAAAACACGACACCTGAGCAAATGAAAATGTTCCTGACCCGCGTCGGCTTTGGCACCAAGGCGGTAATTACAGGAGATGTCAGCCAGATCGACCTGCCCAAGGCGCAACTCAGCGGCCTGATAGACGCCGAGCGGACGCTACGCCGAGTGGAAGGCATCGCCATCACCCGCCTGACCAGCGCCGACATCGTGCGCCATCCGCTGGTAGCGCGCATCGTCGACGCTTACGACGAAGCGCGCCGCTTAGAAGAAATTGCTGCTGCCGCTGCGCATGATGCGCAACCGCTGCCCGCCAAAATTGCGCAATCGCCGCCTTCACGCGAAGGCATGCCTAAAACCCGGGTGCCTAAGCGAGGCCTGGCCTAATGGGCGGCGCCAAACACTTCGCAGAAATTGGGCAGATTGAGGGTGCACGGAACCATGCGGCCTTTTTACTAACAAGCCTATGAGCGCCAAGCTGCCCACACTGAGCCTGTCCTTGCAATTTGCGCGCTTTGCCGATGCGGCGGCACATCGCCAGGTTTTGCCCCGCTACCGGGTTACGCGCTGGATTCGCCACGCGCTTTCGGGAAATGCGGAAATTACGGTGCGCATCGTCGATACCACGGAAGGCCAGGAACTCAACCGCAGCTACCGGGGTAAAGACTACGCCACCAACGTGCTGACCTTTGATTACGCCTTGGAACCACGGGTCCACGCGGACCTGGTGCTTTGCGCGCCTGTAGTGGCTCTGGAAGCGCTGAAGCAAGGTAAGACCTTGCAAGCGCACTATGCGCATCTGATTGTGCACGGCACTTTGCATGCGCAGGGTTGGGACCATGAAATTTCGCGTGTCCAAGCGCGGGCGATGGAGGCAAGGGAGGTGGCGCTATTGGCGTCCCTGGGCTTTGCCAATCCTTATCGCTCGAAGTAGCAATGCACTTACCAGCAAATAGCCGTCATGCTGAAGAAACCATTAACCGCCTACGCAACCCGCATCGGAATCGTCACCGGGCCGTCGTTGACCAGCTCCACTTGCATATCTGCTGCAAAAACGCCGGTTTGCACCTCGCTATGCTCGGCACGCGCCTGTTGCACAAAATAGTCGTACAGCGCGCGCCCTAAGTCCGGCGCGGCGGCCTGGGTGAAGCTGGGGCGGTTGCCGCCCGAGGTGTCGGCGGCCAGGGTGAATTGGCTCACGATCAGCAGTCCGCCGTGGCTGCCAGCGCCATCCAGGTCTTGCACGCAGCGGTTCAACTTGCCGTGCGCATCGCCAAAGATGCGCAGCTTGAGAATTTTGCTAAGCAGCTTGCCCGCTTGCGCTGAGGTGTCACCTTGCTCTGCGCATACCAGCACCAAGAGGCCGGGGCCGATGGCGCCCACTACAGTACCGTCGACGCTGACACTGGCGCGGCCCACCCGCTGTATGAGCGCGAGCATGCGGGCTCAGGCCAGGGTGACGCGCATAAATTTGCGCTTGCCCACTTGCAGCACGTAGCTGCCCGCGCCTAGTTTGAGGCCTTTGTCGCTGACCACGCTGCTGTCCACGCGCACGCCACCGCCGTCGATCAGGCGGTTGCCCTCGCCGCTGGAAGCCGCCAAGCCGGTGGCTTTGAGCAAGGCGGCAATGCCCCAGGGCACGCCATCCACCAGCGCTAAGGCGCGCTCCTCTATCTGCTCCGGGATGCCGCCCTGGCTGCGATGGATAAAGTCTTGCTCGGCCGTATCGGCGGCGGCGGCCGAGTGGAAGCGCGCGGTAATCTCTTTGGCCAGCGCCACTTTGGCGTCTTTGGGGTTGCGTCCGGCGTCCACCTCGGACTTGAGTGCGGCGATTTGTGCCTCGCTTTGAAAGCTCAAAAGCGTGTACCAGCGCCACATTAGCACGTCCGAGATGCTTAGCACCTTGGCAAACATGGTGTTGGCGTCTTCGGAAATGCCGATGTAGTTGTTCTTGCTCTTGGACATTTTGTCCACGCCGTCCAGGCCCTCGAGCAAGGGCATGGTCAAGATGCACTGCGGCTCCTGGCCGTATTCGGCTTGCAGATGGCGCCCCACCAGCAGGTTGAACTTCTGGTCGGTGCCGCCCAGTTCCAGGTCACTTTTGAGCGCCACGCTGTCGTAGCCCTGCATCAGCGGGTAGAGAAATTCGTGCACGCTAATAGATTGCCCGCCTTTGAAGCGGTCGTGAAAGTCGTTGCGCTCCATCATGCGCGCCACGGTGTAGCGGCTGGCCAACTGGATCATGCCGCGCGCGCCCAGGGGGTCGCTCCATTCGCTGTTGTAGCGGATCTCGGTTTTGGCCGGGTCTAGCACTAAGGAGGCTTGCTTGTAATAGGTCTGGGCGTTGGCCTCGATTTGTTCGCGGGTCAGCGGTGGGCGGGTGCTGTTACGGCCTGAGGGGTCGCCAATCATGGTGGTGAAGTCACCGATCAGGAAGATCACCTGGTGCCCCAGGTCCTGCAACTGGCGCATTTTGTTGAGCACCACGGTGTGGCCGACGTGGATGTCGGGCGCCGTCGGGTCCAATCCCAGCTTGATGCGCAGCGGGGTGCCGCTGGCCTCGGAGCGGACCAGCTTCTTCACCCAGTCTTCCTGCGGAATCAGCTCTTCACAGCCCCGCAAGGTGACGGCTAGGGCCTCTTGGACACGTTCGGACACGGGGGAGGAGGAGGGCGAAGCAGGGTGCATAAAGGAAATGTGGAGGCCTGGACAGGGCCCGATATACTCCGTCCTCTATTTAAAAGGGTCCGGGCGCGGGCTACCAGCGTATTTTAGTCCCCGCCCCCAAGTGCCCAGTGCGTCCGCATAGCCGGTTTGCGCACTTCTCAGAGAGGCTGAATTTGGTGTCCGACATTCTTACTGCCGCCCGTAACGCAGCCCTTGAGGCGCTGCTTACCGTGCGCCGCCATCCGGCCCGTTTTCTCTCGGGTCTGGCCCTGTTGCTCATTGGCGCAACCGGGGGTAGCTACGCCTTAGTCTCCTTGGCCCCCGAGGCATCCGAATTGCCGGTGCGCACTGTGGTCCAGGCGGTTGAACCCTTGGCAATGGAGCCCCAGCGTGACTTGCTGGCCGCGCAAGCCATGCGCTTGTACCGAAGCGATGTGACCCGTAGCACCGATACCGCGGACAGCCTGCTGCGCCGCCTTGGCGTGAGCGATCCGGCTGCATCGGCCTTCTTGCGTGCCGACCGCAATACACAAAAAAACCTGTTGGGCCGCGCCGGTCGCAACGTGCAGGTCGAGATCGATGAGCGCGGGCGCTTGGTCTCTCTGACCGCCCGTTGGAGCCCCGAAGAAGACGGCACTTTCAATCGCCTGTCAGTGCGCGGCACTGCCGCCGCAAGGAAATCGACCATGGAAACGCTGCCGCTCACGGCTAGCACCCGCATGGCCAGCGGCACTATCCAAACCTCTTTGTTCGCCGCCACCGACGATGCGCGTATTCCGGATAGTGTGGCTGTGCAGATGGCCGAAATTTTCTCGGGGGATATCGATTTCCACCGCGCCTTGCGCAAGGGTGACCGCTTTGTGGTGGCGTATGAAACCTTAGAAGGCGATGGCGAACCTCTGCGCGCCGGGCGGGTGCTGAGCACCGAATTCGTCAATGCCGGTAAGTCCTACCAGGCCTTGTGGTTTGAATCCCTGCAAACCGCCCAAAACGGCAAGAGCCCGCTCAAGGGCGCCTACTACAACATGCGTGGCGAGAGCTTGCACCGTGCATTTTTGGCCTCGCCGGTGGCTTTTTCGCGTATTACCAGTGGTTTTGCCATGCGCTTCCATCCGATTTTGCAAACCTGGCGGGCGCATCTGGGTGTGGATTACGGTGCGGTGACGGGCACCCCGGTGCGCACCGTAGCGGATGGCGTGGTGGATTTTGCCGGCGTGCAAGGTGGCTACGGCAATGTAGTGATAGTGAAGCATGGTGGCAACACCACGACGGTCTATGCGCACCTGAGCCGTATCAACGTGCGCAGTGGCCAGCGCGTGCAGCAAGGCGACAACCTGGGTTTGGTGGGCGCCACCGGCTGGGCCACCGGCCCGCACCTGCATTTTGAATTCCGCGTCAACGGGGCACACAAAGACCCGATGACAATTGCGCGCCAAGCGGAGGCCACGCCGGTCACCGCGGCATTGCGGCCCGCCTTTGAGCGGGTTGCAGGCCTGGCGCGGCAGCAATTGACCGCCGCCGCCCAGGTGCACGTCGGCAGCGTTCAGTAAGGCGCTTGGCCGTAGCGCAATGCCCGGCCTGTACATAGGATTGATGTCGGGCACTTCGCTTGACGGCGTCGATGGCGTCCTGGCCGAACTAGCAGAACCGGGTGAAGCACCCGCCCAGCCTCAGGTTCTTGCGTCAGCGCACATTCCCATGCCCCAAGCCTTGCGGCAGGAATTTTTGACCCTCAATAGCGCGGGAGCGGACGAACTCCACCGCGCTGCCATCGCCGCCAATGCCTTGGTCGGCCTGTACACCGAAGTTGTCGAACAATTGCTTGCCAGTTCTGGCGTGGCGGCCGCGCAAGTTCAGGCGATTGGCGCACACGGCCAAACCGTACGCCACCAACCGCAGGCCTTTGATGGCATAGGCTACACCGTGCAACTCAACCAAGCGGCCTTGTTGGCAGAGCGCTGCGGTATCACGGTAGTGGCCGACTTTCGCAGCCGGGACCTGGCCGCCGGTGGCCAAGGCGCGCCGCTGGTGCCGCCTTTTCATTTGGCCGTTTTCGGTGATGCACAGGAATCCAGGGCAGTACTCAATATTGGCGGGATTTCTAACCTCACCCTGTTGCCGGCAGGCGCGGCGCAGTCCGATGGAGCGGGCTTGCTGGGCTTTGATTGCGGCCCCGGCAACGCATTAATGGATGCCTGGTGCGAGCGTCACACCGGCGCGGCCTACGACGACTTAGGGCAATGGGCGGCACAAGGACAGCTGGATGCAGGTCTGCTCGCTGCGATGCAACAAGAACCCTTCTTCGGACTAAGACCCCCCAAGAGCACCGGGCGGGATTTATTCAATACGGCTTGGTTGGGCCAGCACCTGGCAGCTTTTCCTGCCTGCGCGTCGGTAGATGTGCAAGCTACCTTAACCGAGCTGACGGCTTGGGCCTGCGCGCAGGCTTTGTCCGCAGCAAGTGCGCACTACCGGCGCTTGGTGGTGTGCGGCGGTGGCGCGCGCAATGTATTTTTGATGCAAAGGCTTTCGGCTTTGCTGCCTAGCGTCAAGGTCAGCAGCACCCAG
>Ga0114964_10003431_pt1 | contig 10717 bp, 3 predicted proteins | sample C_131016_MF_Meta_FD_92638 | JGI IMG/M metagenome (GOLD analysis project Ga0114964, IMG submission 92638) | Freshwater microbial communities from Lake Croche, Canada to study carbon cycling - C_131016_MF_MetaG | ecosystem: Environmental > Aquatic > Freshwater > Lake | place: Lake Croche, Canada... | reverse complement strand
CTATTGTTGAATACAATAATACCGATGGTAATTATATTCCAGAGACTCCAAGTAAGCTAGGCCTATACCCAGCGTACCGTCCTGAGATCTATACTGATGATACATATGTAAAGGCTATTAATGTAATTCGCGGGCACGATGGTAGTATTACTCCATGCTTCAACGATTACCGCGATGATCTATTATTGGAATTCGAAACACGTATCTACAATAATATTAAGGTAGACCAGTCTGCAATCGATCCGTTTGTATATAATATTCTGCCAGGTAAATTTAGACAGACTGATTATAACTTAACCGAAGCAACTAAATTAATTACATCTGAATACTTAACATGGGTTGGATCAAATAATATTGACTTTGTGAGCAATACAACGTTTGACCCAAATAACCCATTTACTTGGAATTATTCAACATGCTTAGATAGAGTTAGCGGCTCTGCAATGCCCGGGTCATGGCGCGCTTGTTATCAATACTTCTACGATTGTGAAGCTCCTCATATGCGTCCATGGGAGATGCTAGGCTTTGCTAATATGCCAGCCTGGTGGGAACAATATTATGGTCCCGCTCCCTATACTGGCGGAAACCTATTATTATGGGAAGATTTAGAAAATGGATTTATTGCCTCTGGTGACCGTGCTGGTATTGATAGCCGCTTTAAGCGTTCGGGGTTAACTAAAGTAATTCCGGTAGATGAGAATGGTAATTTACTTTCTCCGGCCGCAGTAATAATGGGGACATATTCTAACCAAGCAGACTTGGCTTGGGAAATCGGACAGTGGTCACCTGCAGAATCTGCTTGGAGAAAGAGTTCTGATTATCCTTATGCAGTGCAAATTGCATTAGCATTAGCAAAGCCAGCTCGTTACTTCTCGTTATATGACACTGCTAGCTATCTTAGGAATGCAGTACTAAACCAATACTTAACAACTAATACGCACGATCACATTGCACAATCTGATGTTAACTTTAATGGAAATATTACTAACAGTGTAGTGAATCGTTCAGCTGGTTATTTAAATTGGATTAGTGATTATTTGACTAATTTAGGCATGTCGCCTGCCAATACTATATTACCGCTAGTGCAAAACTTTAATGTTAACCTATCCTATAGTATGGCAGGCTTCTCAGATCAAAAGTATTTGCAAGTACTGGCTGAGCAGAGTTCTCCAACTAGTACTAATAATTCGATTGTAATTCCAAATGAGAATTACAAAGTGTACTTACATAAGTCTGCCTCGGTCGCTACAATTGATTATAGTGCAGTTATTGTAGAGAAAACAAATAACGGATTTACTGTACGTGGTTACGATTTAACTAACCCATACTTTACTATTCTACCTAGTGTAGTTAACAGTAATTCGTACAAGATCTCTGTATTGAATGTACAAGCACCAATTTACTTTAATACAACCGGAGTAGAAACATTACTCCCATATGGTTACGAATTTGCTACATTACCTCAGGTGGTCGACTTCTTAATAAGTTATCAACGTTACTTAGAAAGTAAAGGCTTTGTATTTGATACGTTAGATACACAATTAGGATATGTACGTGACTTTGTATTGTCTGCTAAAGAGTTCTTATTCTGGGCACAGCAAGGATGGTCGCAGTCTAACCTAATTGTATTGTCTCCAATTATTGATACATTGGTATTAACTACTGCTTCTACTAATACAGTAGTAGATGCTATTACTGATACTACAACCGGTTCTAGAATATTGGATCAGAACTTTAATATTGTAAAGGCTGCTAACTATTCTTCGAGCCGAAGTGATTCTAATTTTTCTGTGCAGTTAACTAATGCTCAAATTATTGGCTATGCTGAGTTTAATTTAGTACAATACGAACATGTATTGATCTTTGATAATGTTACATTGTTTAATGACGTAATTTACGCTCCAGAATTAGGCAACCGTCAATATAGATTAAAGATAATTGGTAAGAAGACTGCTGGTTGGGATGGCTCCATGGCGCCTGCAGGCTTTGTGTATAATTCAAATGTAGTAGCAGCTTGGCAGCAAGATCATGATTACTTAATGGGTGACATGGTTAAATTAAAGAATCAGTACTATGTAGCATTGACTGATATTATTGGAAGTACTACTTTTGATTATAAGGTTTGGAAGCTGATTGATTCTAGTTCAATCCAGACTGGCCTATTACCTAACTTAGCAACTAACGCAGTACGCGCACAATCATATTATGATCCATATGGCGAATTTAACGATGAGCAACAATTAGATTATGGACATGGGTTAATTGGCTGGCGTAATAGACAATATCTGTCAGATATGGGTCTTACCAGTACCAGTCAAATTGAATTCTATAAAGGGATGATTAAACAAAAAGGGTCGATGAACGTAGTAAACGCATTGGCCAACGTGCAGTTTAATAACGTTCCGACCTCAATTCAATTATACGAAGAATGGGCAGTGCGAGTAGGTGAATACGGTGCGCACACTAATAATCCATATGTCGAAGTATTATTAGACGAAGCATTGTATAATATGAATCCTGGCTTAGTACAATTTGCAGATCAGTCTGGCGTACTAACATCTGACGGAAAGACTACGTTTGCTCCAAATCAATTATATAAATCAAGCGGAGACTTTAACGGTGCTATTGCATTGTTTAGAACGCCAACTAGCGATTACACAAATGATTTAATGGACGCTGGTTATGCTAGTGTCAATGACGTTAATATTACGATCTACGATATTGCAAATTACTCTACGTTAGATCCAAGTGTAGTATATGATGGATATACAATTTGGACAACCAAAGACTTTACCTTAAATTGGAACGTATTTAGAACGTCGTTACAAAGCAATGTAATTAATCAAATTGCAATGTCCTCTACTAACGGCTATTTGGTAATTAGTACTACTAATGCGCATAAACTAACTAATAAACAATTATTTGTTGTGCAGGGGTTCTCTGCTAATTTAGATGGGTTTTATCAAGTATATTCAATTATTGATAGTAAGAACGTTATTGTTAAATTCACTGGCGCACCTGCATTAATTAGTGGTTTGTCTACTATGGCCGGTGCTGGTAAATTATATACATGCGATAGCTTACGCTTTTCTTATATGGCGAATGCTCTTGCATATACACCACCTTCTGGATGGCTATCAAATGAGAAGATTTACATTGATTCTGACGCCGCAACTAGCATTTTTCAGGGTCAAACAGCCGATACAGACGCCGATTTATGGAAGGTCTATTCTAAGACGTATAGTTGGCAAACACAACAAACATTTGGTCCGCAAGTGGGTGGTCAAAATGGTTTTGGTTCTCAGATTGCAATCAGTCCAGACGCAACTACAGTATTAATTAGTTCTCCACAAGGTAATGACGGTACTGGTGCAGTTGATGTGTGGATGCAAACTTACGATAGCTCTTATATTATAGCACAGACATTATTGCCTGGCGGAAATACTCCTACTACCTTTGGTGTTTCTTTAAATTGTTCAAATAACTTTGCTGCAATTGGATCGCCTGGCGCGCACAATTCTGTTGGCTATGTTTATATCTACAATAAGTCGGGACTGACCGGCAAGCTAGAATTAAATCAAGTATTAGTAGGTAATAATTCTGTACAGGGAGAATTTGGTACAGCTATTGCATCGTCAGTGACTGGTGATAAGTTATATATTAGCTCTCCTGGTACAAGTCAAATGTATGTTTACGATCTACTAGACTGCACCCCGGAAGTAGTGGTACTACCGTTTACTGCTTATGGGTTAGTTACTATTCCTGCAACTGTACTTGATTTGCTAATTGGTGGTACGCTAACGACAGACAGTGGTCAAGTACTAATACCAACTGTTGACTTTAATATAATCAATGGTGCTATTAAATTGGTTACTGTTGATTACGAAGGTAATCTAATTATACGTCAGCACAGTCAACAATATGTATTGAATACTATTATTAACGGGCCAGCTGGTACTAATTATGGATATTCAATTGGGACTGATATAACCGGTACTCAATTAATTGTTGGTGCTCCAAATACTACAGTAAATGGTAATGTTAACGTTGGCTCTGCTTATGTGTATAATGTACTAAACAATGGCATTACCTTAACCCAACAAATTATCCCACCGGTTACGCAAGCTAATCTATTATTTGGCGAATGTGTTGCAGCTTGCTCTGGTGATTATTCTGTGTATATTGCTGCCCCTGGGTATTCTCCTATAGTAAATGGTAATGTAGTTGCTAATGTTGGGTCAGTTAGTGTTTACTTTAACCAGTGCAAACAATACGGCACAGTGACTGGTACGGTACAGAATCCAACATTTACTAAGTATGAACGTTTTGCAATCGATGGTACTATTATTACGATGTCTGGTACTACATTAAGCTCGTGTATTGATGATATTAACAATGCTGGTTTAAATGGAGTAACTGCATCTAATAGAAATGGTTATTTGAATATTACTAGTAGTCACACATTAGAACGTGAGAAATTAACAGTAATGCCTGCAGGTGGCAGTGTAGTTGCGGCCGCAGGTATTAATATACTAATTCCAACACAGACTATTGCTAATCCACTCATGACAGCTAATTCCAAATTTGGCAGCTATATGCTATCCTCGCCAAATAATTACTTACTGTCTATTAGTGATGCAAACAGTAATTTGTTTATCTACGAAGCATATGACGATGCACGTAATACTACAGCGTATCCTACTTTGTTTGCTAGTACACAGACTATTATGGTTAACCAACCAAGCACTAGTGTAGGTATTGGTGTATTAGCTAATTCAATTGTTATGTCAAATAATAATGGTATGGCGGTATTACTGGATAACACATTACAAACGCGAGGCTGGGAGTTAGTACATTATCAACGTCCTAAGGTTGATATTAATTCTGTCACTAAGATGTATCTATACAATACAGTTACTAATACAATTGTACAGAATTTAGAATTTATTGATCCGGCCAAAGGAAAGATTCTAGGGCAAGCACAGTCGAACATTACATATCAGTCTGAATATGATCCTGCACAGTATAATTCAGGCACTGCGTTAAATGTTAACAGCAAGTTCTACTGGGACGACTCGCATGTTGGACAAGTATGGTGGGATCTATCGCAAACACGTTATGCTGATTATGAGCAGGATACTAATCAATACCGCGCAACCAATTGGGGGACATTATTCCCCGACTCTGCTATAATTATTTGCGAATGGGTTAAGTCGCCGGTCTTACCAAGTAAGTATGTAAGCAATGGTGGCGATGGTGCACCACTTTATGCAGATGATAGTGCATATGTTACATTAACTACAGTCGACTCCATTACTAATATCTTAACTACTAACTATTATTATTGGGTAACTGGTAAGCAAAGTGTAGATGCTAATACCACTGGCAGAACATTATCGACTACTGCTATTAGCGACTTTATTACGAATCCAAGTTCGCAAGGTGTTCCATATGCCGCAGTAGTTAATAACAATGCAATCATTATGTATAATATTGGACCTCTATTGTTGGGAACAGATATTGCATTACACATTGATTACTCTACAACTATTAACGATGGTATTATTCACTCTGAATATGAATTATTACAGCAAGGTAACTTGTCGGAATCGTTACCACAGCGTATAGTAGATAAGTTAATTGATTCGTTAGCTGGTCTAGACAGTGCAGGTAAAGTTGTCCCTGACCCAAGTCTAAGTGTAGGTGAGGCATATGGTATTAGTATTCGTCCTCGCCAATCAATGTTCGTAAACCGTTTAAATGCGTTAAGTAATTTAGTTGACTTTACTAATAACTTACTACTGCAATATCCAGTTGCATTAGAGTGTAACTTAACACAATTAAGTTCAGCCGAGCCAATTCCGCGTTATGACTCTGGAGTGTATTCTAAAGTAGTAAGTACGTTTGATCAACTTGCTTACATTGATACTATTTCGTTAGTAAACGGGTATAATGTATTAGTAGAGACTGATGCTAATAATAACAATCTTTGGGCAGTATATACTTACAAGAATAGAAATTGGTTATTAACGCGCATTCAAAGTTACAATGCTACTAAGTATTGGAATTATGCTGATTGGTATGCCGACGGGTATTCTAAGTTAACTACTGCTAACTTTACAGTAGCGACCTATATAGAAGCAAAGGCGTTAAATGCAATTGCCGGTGAAATAATTAAATGTAATAATATTGGTAATGGTACATGGAACTTATTATTAGTAAATTCTGACCTATCGTTTACTACTATTGGTGTACAGAATGGTACTGTGCAATTAAGTAACTCTTTAAGTAACTTAGGTAACACTGATCTAGGATTCGACAATCAGGGTTACGAAACAATCCGTTACGATCAAGATCCTAATATTGAATTACGTTATATTATTCGCGCATTGAAGGAAGATATATTTGTAGGACAGTTAGCAGGACAGTTTAATAACTTATTCTTTATATTGGTTAACTATATCCTAGGTGAACAATTATATGTAGACTGGATCTTTAAGAGTAGCTTTGTTAGTATTCTACATAAGCTACGTGCGCTAACTCAATTCCCAAGTTATGTACAGGATAATCAAACATACTACTCGGACTTCATCGAAGAAGTTAAACCATATAAAACAGTAGTACGTGAGTATATGTTGAACTACACTGGTAATGATGTATACGAAGGTAATGTGACTGACTTCGACTTACCAGCATATTATGATACTACATTAAACCTATGGCGTTCGCCTAGTGGAGAGCAAGTAGCGACTGACGAACAATTATGGCAGACTGCACAATATAATCAATGGTATCAAAACAGAGATTCGGGTGTAGGCAGTGCTATTGTTGAAGTGCCGGGCGCTGGTTATACAGTAGTGCCAACTGTTACTATTATTGGTAAATGCACCAAACAGGCTACTGCTCATGCAGTATTAGATATGACTACAGGCGCAGTTGCAGAAATCGTAATTGATGACGTTGGCGCAGGGTATTCTATTATTCCGGAAATTATCATTAATGGATCGTGTAATGTTCCTTCTAAAGCATATCCTGTACTACAAAACAAGTGTGTACGTAACTTTGCAATGACATTAAAGTTTGATCGTATTACATACAATACTACAGTACAAACTTGGGAACCTAATACTGCTTATGTATATGGTAGTATAGTTCAATATAATGGTAAACCATACCTAGTAGGCCAACCACAACAAATTGAATTAGATCTAAAGTCTCAGTCTGGTATTGTTGCAAAAACATCATTGTTACATGGTTACGATGCTACTGGATATGATGATGTCACTGGTTGGGATCCTGATGGTGTAAGTAATACTATTACTGCTGACTTCTATTCGGGTCCGTACTTTAATGCAACTTACTATACATTAACATCGGTTGCTGTTAATACATTGACTGGCGAGTATATTCCGGGTATTAATAACGCAGTAGACCGTACTATACTTTATTACCAGCCTGGAACAGCAATGCCAGTACTGGATCTGAATCAATTGATTCCTGGAATACAATATCCGGGTGTACAGATGCTTGGACCGACGTTCGAACAGTCTCCTGGCTTTGATAATTCTGGCATTGATATATTAGGATTTGATCAATTTGATTATGATGCCGACGGCGTTCCTATCTTAAGTAGTGCGTTCTTAGATGTTGAAGTAAGTAGTTCTTATACTGACACTACACTAGGTACTAAGCCAGAAGATATAATTATTGATGGCGGTAGTTTCGTTGACAAGTATAGTTCACACGCACCAGAAGAATTAGTGCCTGGCCATATGTACGATGCGTTAGAAATGCAAGTATATACTAAGCTAACCTCTGGTTCTATTATTGCTTATCGTTCTTTCTGGGACACGAGTGATAATATTACTTACACTAGAATTTCGGACGCACAAAGTACAACGCTAGCTAAAGACTTAGGACAGTTTGATGAGTTTATATATGTAACAGACGCTACTAAACTAGCATCGCCTTCGCCTTATCAAGCAATACCTGGTGTAATCTTTATCAATGGTGAACGTATTACTTACTATCGTAACTATGCGATGGAAGTGCAACAATGGTATGAACATACATTATATGTAGCTGGCTCTATTGTTAGTTACGAAGGTATTAATTATGTTGTAGATGTTGATTTAAAGCCAAGTGCAACATTTAGTACAATTGGGTTAACAGTAATCGACAACGTAAATGTACTTACACAAATTCGTCGCGCAACTGCCGGTACTGGTGCGCAGACTGTACACAAAGCAGGTAGTGTAGTACAAGATGCAGGTAATGATGCAGTAGTTCCGTATAGTTTAACAAAGAATAAGCAATCGGTATTGTGGTATCCTATAGATATTCAATATACTGCTTATACGTTTGATCAACTTGAATTTGATACTGTGAGCGGATTTGATGGTGAGAATATTGATGCATACACTACTGGTGGAGGTTTTGACGCTTCATCTACTATTCAAGTACAGTTCTTAAAGAGTGCAACTGCAAATAACATTGCAGCGGGGATTTAAATGAGAGTAGTAATTGCGACCGGCGGATTTGATCCTATACATAGTGGGCATATTGCATATTTAAATGCGGCCTCGGAATTAGGTGATATACTATTAGTTGGGCTAAACAGTAACGAATGGTTGGTACGGAAGAAAGGGCGTTACTTCATGAGTTATGAAGAACGATTTTCTATTATTAATAATTTGTATATGGTACATTCTGTATTAAGACTTCGCGATGATGATAATACTGCGTCAGATGCAATTATACAAGGGCAATTATTATATCCGGGTGCTACTATTGTATTTGTTAACGGTGGCGACCGTACAGTAGAGAATATTCCAGAGATGGAAATCTTTAAGTATAATCCTAGCGTCGAGTTTGTATTTAATGTAGGCGGAGATCAAAAACAAAACAGTAGTAGTTGGTTACTTGAAGAATGGAAAGCACCTCGCACTTTCAGACCATGGGGAGAGTATAGAGTATTACACAATTACGGTGCGCATACTAAACTTAAAGAGCTTACTGTACACCCGGGTCAACGGTTAAGTATGCAACGTCATGAGCACCGTTCTGAGTTTTGGTTTGTTGCAGAAGGGCAAGCGACAGTGTATACAGTATCGGCTGATCAGTCTGAATCTATTATTGTAATTAATAAGCATGATCATATACGTATACCTTGTGGAGAATGGCACCAGTTAGCAAACAATAGTAGTGATACGTTATTACGTATGATAGAAATACAGTTTGGGACTGATTGCATCGAAGAAGATATTGAAAGACTACACTATAATTAAGGTAGGTAAATACTAGATGACAAACGATAAAGACCAGATAAAGCAAACATCGACGCAAGATTCTAAGCCAAAGATTGACGAGAACAGTGGTGTACATGCGCAAGGTCATATTAAAATTTTCGATCCTGAGACTAAAGAAGTCTTAGTAAACAAGAGAGCTTAGTTTATGCGTATTAGTGAAGTGTTAGTATCGGAAGAAGAATTACTTGATGAGTGGTCAGGTGATGTACTAGCAAGTGTAGGTCAAAACCCACGCTTTAAGTCTTGGTTTGGTGCTTCTAAAGTAGTAGACAAGTCTGGGCTACCTATGCCAGTGTTTCACTATACTACAAATACATTTGACATTAGTCAGTTCAAACCATTTAGTCACTTTGGCACTGATAAAGCTGCGCTAGCTAGATGGCAGTACACTAACAAGATGGGTAAGACATTAGGTAGAGTTTCGAAGAATAATATTGCAGCGGTGCAAGACATTGATCAAAAAGACGTTATGCACAAGTCTCAATATTATTGGAGACGCGATAGAGACATTGAAGGCGATAAAGCCAACGCCAACGTAAGTGATACTAATTTACTAAATCACAATACTGTGCCTGTTTTCTTAAGAATAGTAAAGCCGTTAACAATTATTGATGATGGCACACAACATGACGATACTAGTTACTTTGAAATGTTGCAAGCTAAAGGATTAATTTCACCTGACATTAAACTTAGTACACGCTATGCAATTAAAGCAAAAAAAGAAGCTAGAACATATGTATTAAACGCAATGGCAGACCATGGATATGATGGGTTTGTTTACAGGAATACAGCCGAACACAAAGGTAGTTTAAGCTGGATAATTTTAAGTCCGGATCAAGTTAAATCAGTATTTGATTTTCTTGGCCGTAATGATGAATAAAGGGTAGTAAATGTTAAGCGAACGTTTAAGTACAACCGCCAAAGGGCATATAAAGATTTTCAATCCAGAGACAGGCGAAGTGTTTGTTGATAAGGACAATGCTATACATTACGAAAATTTATCTATTGCATTGGCGCAAACACTTAGTAATAAAGGTGTGCAGGCTATTACTGAAATGTGGTTTGGTAATGGCGGCACTACTATTGATCCTACTGGGGTTATTACTTATTTGCCTACTAATACTACACAACAGAACGCTGATTTATACTCGCCTCAGTACTCTAAGATTGTAGATGATACTAATGTAAACAATACAGATCCGTTGCGTAATAAGATCACTGTGAATCATATTCCGGGTCACGTTAATACTGATATCCTAATCACTTGCCTATTAGATTACGGCGAACCAAACGGTCAGGCAGTATTTGATAATAGTGCTGATATGAATGGACAGTTTGTATTTGATGAATTGGGTTTAAAGGGATATAATTCGACCGGAACTGGAACTGGATTATTGCTTACACACGTT
>Ga0114964_10003429_pt1 | contig 10721 bp, 9 predicted proteins | sample C_131016_MF_Meta_FD_92638 | JGI IMG/M metagenome (GOLD analysis project Ga0114964, IMG submission 92638) | Freshwater microbial communities from Lake Croche, Canada to study carbon cycling - C_131016_MF_MetaG | ecosystem: Environmental > Aquatic > Freshwater > Lake | place: Lake Croche, Canada... | reverse complement strand
TAGCCAAGCCAATGCTGGCTGGAGCGAACAACTTCGCCCTTCCTTTGTGGCTTCGCGTTACGCCGCCGCAAAGCTCGTCCTTGCCCATTTCGGACACAGCGACGCGCGCGTGCTCGAACAGCCCATTGATAAAGTGTGGCGGACCTTGCGGGATCGCTTTAACGCGCCCACTTTGCCTTTACAGCAGCAGAACCAGCCAGCATTTGGTCGGATCGCTGCAACGGCACTAGAATTAGCTCAAAGCGATGCAATCTCACCCCGTCTTGATGATGGGACAGAACCAACGATAGCCATTCTCGTCTGTGCGAGTTTGGGCCTGGCTGAAGCGGTACTTACCCTTTCCAGCCATCAAACCCATGAGATAACCCTTGCAGCGCTTAAATTATCTGCCGATGTGATACGCTTGCGTAAATCCAACATCGCGGCAATTCTTCAAGGGTTCGACCCGGAAGCGCAGTTGGCAGCGGAATTTCGTCTGCTTGCCCCTCCTTTGGCGGAGCGTTAAGCCATGCATTTACCGATCATGACCGAATTCAACCGTGAGCGCGATCTCAGGCACCGCATCCGCGATATGCGTTTTTTTGAGGCATCCTTTCGCCGTAACGTGACCTTGACGCTTGCCGATCACGGACTGCCCATCAAAACAGATCAGGCGCGGTTGAGGTCTAGTTTTCTTTCTTGGCTTGAAAATTTTCACTCAACACGGCCCTATGCCGACATTGATCGGCGTGATTTTATCTGCTTTTCGGCAGGCCGGATGCTCGCTGAATTGGTGCGCCATGACCCTTTATCGCTGGCAAAGAACCCAAGTCCGGCGGCAGAAATCTGGCCGGTTGGTGCGGCCTATGTCAGCTATTGTTTAGGCGTTGCGCTGTCGGTGATGGAACAGGAGTTCCATTCAGCAACAGAGCTTTCCGATCTCGCGAAAGACGCACGGATCTGGCAGAGTTTTCAGGAAAATGTGGGCGATAACCCTGATCTTGCCATTCCCTTTCTCGATTTACTTCTTGGCCAAATGCCCAATTGGACGGAACCCGCTTTGGCTAATCAGCGCCCCGCGATGAAGGCAAAAGCCAAGCTAGCGCTTGCCCATTAAGACTGCAAAGCCAAGACATCACGATAAAGCTCAAGCGCTTCTGGATTAGCCAGTGCCTCGCGATTCTTGATTTCGCGACCATGCACCACATCTCTCACCGCTAATTCGGTAATCTTGCCGGACTTCGTTCGCGGTATATCGGCAACCGCGATCAGTTTGGCCGGCACATGGCGCGGGCTGGCTCCTTCGCGGATCTGAGTCCTGATCTGTTTTTCCAACGCTTCATCAAGGACAACGCCCTCTTTAAGCCGCACAAACAGGACCACCCGCACATCGCCCTCAAACTGTTGGCCAATAGCAATGGCTTCCAAAACGTCTGGAATCTGCTCGACTTGCGCGTAAATCTCGGCGGTTCCTATGCGAACGCCGCCGGGATTGAGCGTGGCGTCTGAGCGGCCATGGATGATGAGCCCGCCATGCGCCGTCCATTCGGCAAAATCGCCATGCTGCCAAATGCCCGGAAAACGCTCAAAATAGGCCGCGTGATATTTTGCACCATCCGGATCATTCCAAAACCCAATTGGCATCGACGGAAAGGCCTTGATGCAGACGAGTTCGCCCTTGCCCTCTGGCATCGGGTGCCCTTCCTCGTCCCAAACCTCCACAGCCATTCCGAGGCCCGCCCGTTGAATTTCACCCGCATAGACTGGCGATGTTGGGTCGCCCAACACGAAACAGGACACAATATCCGTTCCACCCGAGATCGAGGCCAGATGGACGCTGTCGCTAATTGCCTCATAAACCCAGGCAAAGGTTTCGGCTGCAAGCGGTGAACCCGTGGATGCGAGTGTTTTGAGGGCGTTAAGCCTATGCGTTCGCTTGGGCTCCAACCCCGCTTTCTTGCAGGCATCGAGATATTTGGCCGAGGTTCCGAAAAACGAGACCTGTTCGGCTTCGGCATAATCAAACAAGACGCTGGCATCGGGCGCGAAGGGCGAGCCATCAAACAGCACAAGGGTCGCGCCACTGGCCAATGCCGACACGAGCCAGTTCCACATCATCCAGCCCAAGGTGGTGAAGTAAAACACGCGATCACCTTCACCAATGCCTGAATGGAGGCGTTGTTCTTTTAAATGCTGAAGCAACGTTCCACCCGCGCCATGCAGAATGCATTTTGGAACGCCCGTGGTCCCTGATGAAAACAAAATATAAAGCGGATGGTTAAACGGCAATCGCTTAAATGCGAGCGGCTTGGGCTGATAGCTCGCCAACGCCGCCTCGAGCGTCTGCGCTTTCGGGATCGCACGCGCCACATGATCGGCCTGCCCCGTCAGTGACACGATCAAGACATCGCTAAGGCTTGGCAGACCCGGTACGATTTCGGCCAGCTTTTCGGTCAGATCTAGCGTTTTGCCATTATAAAAATACCCGTCACACGCAATAAGAAATTTGGGCTCGATTTGGCCAAACCGATCCAACACGCCGCGCGGTCCAAAATCAGGCGAACAGGACGACCAAATTGCCCCGATGGAGGCGGTGGCCAGCATTAAAGCCACAGCTTCAGGCATATTGGGCAACATGGCGGCTACCCGATCACCCTCTTGAATGCCATGCTCGACAAGCCATTGCTGCGCGCACGATACGAGCTCGGACAGTTCGGCCCGCGACATCCGCCGCTCTACTTTATCCTCGGCCCGAAAGACGAGCGCGGTCTCATTGGCCGATGGCCTCAGAAGATTTTCAGCAAAATTTAAGCGCGCCTGCGGGAAAAACTGTGCACCGGGCATCGTATCATCGGCTAAAACGACATCGCCTTTGTCACCAATAACCCCGCAAAAATCCCAAATCGCCGACCAAAACGCCTCACGATGCGTCACCGAAGCCTTATGCAAGGCCGGATAATCGGTACACTTTAACCCCTCCCGCTGATTAAAAAACGCTATGAACTGTGCCATGCCGGAAGACGTCTGAGCAGCCTGATCGGGCGTCCAAAGTGGCGAGTTAGCCTTTACCATCGTGTTAAACTTCCCCTCGCCCAGCCAATTCATCTTACAATAGCCTTGTCGGCACCGTGCAAGACATCTTCCTGCAACGGCTGCGACCATGTATACCATGGCATCGAATGAAAAAAAGTTTTGCCGGACCGCATGATCCATTTTGAAGCCTATCGCCCCCTCCTTCGCCGAATGGTTATTGCTTGCGGCGGCCTCTTGGTGCTGTCATTGGCAGGATTGGTCTCGTTGCCCATCAGCAGCGCAGCGCTTTTGTCCGAATTGAAAGCGAGTATCAGCCGAGATGTGGCTCCCGTCACACGGATAGAGGGCAATGCCAGTCTGCATTTGTTACCTCATCCAACAGTTGATCTTTCAGGTGTAACCCTCTCTTTTGAAAACAGTATTGAGTTAAGATCGCCCCGTATTTCTTTCGGTTTGCGCGTGTTCTCTTTATTGGGTGGCCGCTATGAGCCGGTATCAATGCATCTCGAATCACCCGCGGTTACGGTGCCTGATACGCTTATTCCGAAAAGCGCAAATGATTTGTCCCCTGTCCTCGCCGCTAGCATCGCTGGGCCTGCTATCCAACAGCGCCAGATAGAGTCCATCACGTTGAATGGCGGCAGTATCGGTTCGCTTGGCGGAAAAAGTGCCGCCTTCGACGCCACTAAATTGAAAGCCGCGCTTTATCTATCCACCGACGGCTCTAAAAGCCTCTCAGCATCAGGGCTATGGCGACAAAAAGAGGTTAGCCTCACATTAGACATTGGTGCAGCCGACGCTAAACAAGGGCAAGCGCGAGCGCTGTCCCTTGATGTAACGGCACCGACCGGCACCTTATGGCTAAAGGGCGAGACTTTTCGCGATGGAAAAGCTCAGTTTGATGGTCGAATGGTCAGTAGCATCACCCGCCTCGATCAGCTCAGCGAATGGCTCGCTGTGGTGCCGCCCGTCAATATCGCTACTTCGCTTGCATTGGACGGCAAAGCGCGTCTTACCCCATTCATGCTCGCTATATCAGAGGCACAGGTAAAGCTTGGCACCGTTCAAATGACCGGCGGCATATCCTTTGATGTGTCAGGTCCTAGGCCTATGGTTGCGGGAACGTTGTCAGCAGGTGATATGGATGTCACCACTTTCCTGACGCCGATCTGGCCCAAACAAGCCAGTACTGCTGGCTGGAAGATCGATCCGGTCGACCCTGAGCTGACCCCTCGTCAGGATCTCGATATCCGCTTGTCGGCAGAACGCGTTAATCTCGGCATTGTCCGGATATCCAATGTTGCGCTTGGGATTATGGCCAAAGATCGCGCGCTTGATATTACGCTGGCCTCCGCCAAACTGTTTCAAGGCAGCGCCAAAGGCAGGTTGACGATCCGCCCCGTGGAACAAGGCTTCGCTGTATCAACGCATGGTAGTTTCGACACAATCGACCTCGGCCAATCCACGCTCGCCCTGATGGATATGAAAAAAGTAGACGGGAGCGCCAGCGGTAAATTCAGCTTTGACGCGACAGGTCCATCGCTCGATCAATGGATGAAGTCCCTTTCAGGTTCAACCGAAATGCTGATTGTGAACGGGTCAATGAGCGGCATTAATATCGCATCCGTCCTAAAGCGCATCGAAACCCGCCCACTATCCGTCATCCGTGATATGCGCGGCGGCACGACCGATTTTGAATCAATGCGCCTATCCGCCCAACTGAATAATGGCGTCGCCCAATTAGGCGATACAGATATGAAGTTTACGCCCAACCACATGGCGCTAGCCGGCAGCGTCGACATCGGTGAGCGCAATCTCAACCTCAGCGGGGAAGCCTCCGCCCCTGCTCCTGCCAACGGCGCAGAACCCGCTGTGTTGGCCTACACCATCACCGGCACCTTTGATGATCCGATCTTAACACCCGATATCAACCGTATTCTCAAGCGTTCAGGCGGTTCACCGGCCACCGCCGATTGACCGCCTGAGCGTTATTTATTGTTCGGTCTGAACAGCGGTAACGAGCGGAACGCCGCCTAGCCCGTCTTTGTTGTAAATATCATCGCGGAACTGCACGAGCCCATCGGGGGTCGCCCATGCGGTGATATACACCCAGAACACCGGCACAGGCTTGGCTAAACGAGCGTCAACCCGTTGACCAGACTGGATGGCTTCGTCGATCTGCTCGCGTGCCCAGCCGGGCGTTTCCTTCAAGAGCCATTCGACATAATCGCGCACATTTTGCACGCGCATGCAGCCGGACGACACAAAGCGGTAATCATCGCCGAAAATGCCCTTAGCGGGCGTATCATGCATATAGACGCCATAGGGATTGGCGATATTGATCCGCACAAAGCCAAGCGAATTAAACTCGCCGCCCGGATCTTGCCGGAACTGGTATCGGGTTGCCTCGTCACTCTTCCAATTTACCCGGTCGGCGGTCAATTCTTGGCCATCATTTGAAAAGATGCGAATCTTGTTCTCGGCGAGATAGCCTGGATTGGCCTGCATCTTCGGGATCAAATCCTTTTTGATGATCGAGGCCGGCACGGTCCAGAACGGATTAAAATTGATATCAATCACCCGCGTCGTCATGATCGGCGATTGACGATCAATTTTGCCGACACCCGCGGCATGGCGGGTTTGAACGACATTGTCCTCGACCGTCTCGACAATCGCACCCGGAATATTGGCGGTCACATAACGACGCCCGGGATTGCTCGCATAAGACCGAAGCCGAACGAGATTAACTTCCAATTGCTTGAGGCGAATATCAGCCGGAATATTCAGTGCCGTAATCGTTTGTGCCGTGACGATACCGGTAGGCCTTAGCCCATGCAGCTCTTGAAACCGACGGACGCCCGTTTCAACAAACGAGTCGAACGTATCGGAAAGCCCAGCCTCGGTGTCTAGATCACCCGATGCCATCAACCGCTTGCGTAAATCGACGACAGCCGGATTTTGCATGCCCAATTTAAGCGGTACGCGCGGCATGAGTGGCCAACCACCACGGGCAACGACGCCTTTAAAAGTCTCTAACGCCACCTGCGTCGCATTCAACGTCTCAGGCGACAAAAGCGGCGTGGTTGAACGGTCAAGCGTTTTCGAGGTCGCAGCGTCATAGCTCTGCGCCCATTCGGCTTGATCGGCCCCATCGTCCTCAGGCATTTGGGCAAAGGCTGATTTAGGCATTTGCGTCGCGAGCAAAAGCGCAACGCTTCCCAGTAAAACCGTGCGACGCGATACGCTATTATCTTTTTGCATGAAATTGATTCCAATTAACCCAAGGCGATTATCGTCGATGACGGTAAAGGAATGCTTTCACTCCCTCATCGCCCGCAACCATGAATCGCCTAGAGTTTTGTCAATTTCATGTCCAAGACGGGCAGCCGAGCCCGATAGGTGAGCAAGCCCTGTTCAAATGAAACGAAAACGCCGCCTCATCAGAGCCGATATTTCACATTATCGTTCAAAAACCGCTCCAACCGAACCAAAATAACGTTGGTTTGGCGGAATTCAGCTTCTGAAATACCGCCGACCTGCTCTACCGTCCGCATATGCTTGTCATAGAGCCCGCTGACAATATCGTGAATGTCTTCGCCCTGATCGGTTAGGCTAATGCGAACCGAGCGCCGGTCCGTCTGCGATCTTTCATGCGAAAGATAACCCATCTCAACGAGCTTCTTCACATTATAGGAAACATTCGAGCCCAAATAAAAGCCGCGCGTCCGTAATTCGCCAGCGGTTAGCTCCTTGTCGCCAATATTGAACAACAAAAGCGCCTGAACAGGATTAACATCGGAGCGACCGCGGCGATCAAACTCGTCCTTGATCACATCCAAAAGCGAGCGATGCAGCCTTTCGATAAGCGATAAGGCTTCGAGATAGAAGGGATGTTGGGTTGAAATGGATTTTACACCCACGTCACCGACCGAAATTTTGACAACTTTATTCATGATTAAAACCCACATTATGATAAAAATTCAATCATTACGTTAGGTAAGTATCGCTATTCCCGTAAAAGACGCATTAACAATTTTGATGAATCAAAGGTTGATACAAAGTGTGGTGAGGAAAAAAACAATTATTTATTTAAAATTAGACGATCGTCATTTGCTGCTCTGATTTGGACCGAACAAGCACCAAACGCACAAAATGCAACAGCAAGAGGACAACGACCACACCCGTCATCCCGCGTGAAGGGAAGGTTACCGCGCCAAAAGCCTCAAGACAGAGATAGCCTAAAGCAGCGAGCGCCCATACGCCCGCGCCCCACCGCCACGATATCCAGAGCGCAACGCCTGCAATAAGATCAATAACGGGAACCACGATGGGCACAAAAAACCCTGTCCATCCGACAATTTTGGCAAATTCGGCATCATGTCCATCAAAGCCCATGAGGCTGGCCCAACCCAACAATCCCTTACCGATCCATAGCAAAGCAAGAACCCGATAAGCCCATCGGACCGGTCGCTCAAAACCAGCAGCCGAAGCGTCAAGATGAATGGCCATGACACGATACCCTTTATCAATTCACCAAGCGTGACAGGCTGCCGGATGCCCAGCTTCGCCTTATTGGGGATTTTGGCTTTGAAAACAAGATTTTGCGTCTTATACAGTCACCATAAACTTCGAGAAGGGTTCGCTCAATGGTTATCAGCGCACATTCACGGCTCATGTTACCCCACAGGCCACGGCGCAACCGCAAATCGGATTGGGCGCGGCGCATGGTTCGTGAAAACACGCTGACCGTCGACGATCTGATTTGGCCCCTTTTTCTGATTGACGGTCAAAATCGCCGTGAAACCATCGCCTCCATGCCAGGTGTTGACCGCCTCAGCATCGATATGGCGGTTAGCGAGGCTAAAAAGGCGGCATCACTCGGCATTCCGGTCATTGCACTCTTTCCCTATACCGATCCGACCAAGCGCGATGCGGAAGGCAGCGAGGCGCTGAACGGCGACAATCTCGTCTGCCAAGCCTGCCGCGCGATCAAAGCTGCCGTGCCAGACCTTGGCATCCTGACCGATGTTGCGCTTGATCCCTATACAAGCCACGGCCATGACGGGTTGCTGCAGGGCGAAACCATTGTGAACGATGAATCCGTGTTCCAGCTGGTGCAACAAGCGCTCGTACAGGCCCGTGCGGGGGCCGATATTATCGCCCCCTCCGACATGATGGACGGTCGCATTGGAGCTATTCGTGCAGCCCTTGATGATGAGGGCTTTATCGATGTGCAGATCATGGCTTATGCCGCCAAATATGCCTCAGCCTTTTATGGCCCGTTTCGCGATGCGATTGGCACAAAAAGCGCGCTCATCGGCGATAAACGCACCTATCAGATGGACCCGGCCAACAGCGAAGAAGCACTTCGGGAGGTCTCGCTTGATCTGGATGAAGGCGCTGACATGGTGATGGTGAAGCCGGGCATGCCCTATCTCGATATCGTCCGCCGCGTGCGTGACACGTTTGGGGTTCCAACCTTCGCCTATCAAGTGTCAGGCGAATACGCGATGATCATGGCTGCCGCGCAAAATGGCTGGCTGGATGGCGAGAAAGCGATGATGGAAAGCCTGTTGGCGTTCAAACGCGCCGGTGCGGATGGGATTTTAACCTATTTCGCCCCAAAAGTGGCCGAATTGCTTCGTGCCACCCAGCCTTAACCCTTATTGCTGGAAAAACATCGATATCCCGCTCACCGATGAAGCGGCAGGTGCTTTTGCAGCCACAACCTTGGGCGCAGGGCTCGCGCCCGCCCCTGATGAAGCCAGATCCAGTGCCCAATAGTTCCGGTAGCGCGAATTAGGCGCGTCAGCCACCACCATACCAATCCGGGTGGCGTCCTTCATCAGCATATTCTCATGGTGATGCGGTGACCTGATCCAGGCATTGATGGCATCCTCAACCGAGCTGTGGCCGGCACCAACATTTTCAGCCGCATTGGCGTAATAAAATCCCGCAGAATTCATCCGGCTGGTGAAATCGCCACCAATTTCATGCGAGAGAACATTCGCCGACGCCATGGCAACCGCTTGATAGCGAGCCGCATCGACAAGCGAAGCATCGACAATCACAGGTGGCAGCCCATTGCTCGCCCGGAATTTATTAATCAGACCAACCGCCTCTTGGGAAACATCCCTTACCGGCACGTTTCCTGTAAATTTTGTCGGTGTTGAGACGCACGCTGCCAATAGAAGGGCTAAAGCAGCCATAACGGCAAAACGAAAGGGCGTAACAGTCGTCATCGAAGTCCTCACAGAAAACAGATCCGTCGCTGTTAAACTTTATTGATGGAAATCCTCGAAGCAAAGCTGATAAAGGCGATGTCCAACGCTAAATTGAAAAGACGAATGGCGCTCGAGTGAAACCGCGTCCGTCCCAAGCCAATATGGGCAAGATGATTGCGTAAGATCAAAGGAAAGCTTATCTTCTGTGTGTTTATAGGGCACTTCTTGATTCAACCTTATTTTTGGCACCGCATTGACCAATCAACAACAAGATCCCCCGCAATTTTTTATGACCGCGCCACAGGTGTGCGGTTACCTTGCGGGCAAGGTTGAGCGGAAAGTCTTCACCCATTTGGTTGGGCGGCGGGCAGTTCTCCTCAATGATTTACTGACCCATGCAGGGTTTCGTCGCTCACAAACCATCGCTTACCGTCCGGCTTGCGATGCGTGTAGCGCCTGCGTCTCGATCCGCGTTGCTGTCGATGATTTCCGCCCCTCGCGCAACATGCGGCGGGTATTGGAGGATAATGCCGATCTGATCGGCGCGCAGGTTCCCAATGTCGCAAAATCAGAGCATTACAGTCTCTTCCGCGATTATCTCGGTGACCGGCACTCGGATGGCGGCATGATGGATATGAGCGTACTCGACTTCACGCTGATGATCGAAGACAGCCATGTTGATACCAAACTGATCGAATACCGGAAGCGGGGCTTGGATAGTTTCATAACAGGCCAAGGCGCGGGTCCCTTGCTCGCAACCGCGCTTACCGATGTTATGGCCGATGGCTTGTCGATGGTTTATTCGTTTTTCAATCCAGACCTATCCGAGCGCAGCCTCGGCACCTACATGATCCTCGATCACATTGAGCGCGCACGCAAGCTCGGCCTGCCCTATCTCTATCTCGGTTATTGGATCGAGGGATCGAAGAAAATGGCCTATAAAGCCCGCTTCCTGCCCCAAGAACGCTTAGGGCTCGATGGCTGGAAAAGGGTTGAAGCGGATTAGGGTTTAGAAATGTAAATTCCCTCTCCCTAAGGGAGAGGGTGGCCCCCAAAGGGGGTCGGGTGAGGGGCTAGCGTCCACCCTTAGAACCTCATCCGTCGCCTCCGGCGACACCTTCTCCTTGAAGGAGAAGGACCATCAAATCAGATTCCCTAAACCCTACCCCGAAAACCTGTTCGACTTCGGAAAGCCCTTTGGCGGCAAACGACCGGCTTCCGCGCGGTTGCCAATCCATTCTTTTAATTCGGGCTCGGCCACTGTCCATGTCCGGTCCGACGTGTCTTTCCATGTCAAACCATCGGCTAAGGTAAAGGTGCGGATATCCGACAGACCGCCATCCTTATATTTTTGCAACCGAACGCCCTTGCCGCGGGCCATTTCAACCATCTGGCTTAATGGGAAGCACAATAATTTGCGGTTTTCGCCAATGGTAGCAACGTGGTCGCCTTCTACCATTACAGCGAAACGGGCGGTTTCCTTGT
>Ga0114964_10003428_pt1 | contig 10726 bp, 9 predicted proteins | sample C_131016_MF_Meta_FD_92638 | JGI IMG/M metagenome (GOLD analysis project Ga0114964, IMG submission 92638) | Freshwater microbial communities from Lake Croche, Canada to study carbon cycling - C_131016_MF_MetaG | ecosystem: Environmental > Aquatic > Freshwater > Lake | place: Lake Croche, Canada... | reverse complement strand
TTGAATGCTCAATGACGCCGTTTTCTCGCAAGCTTTTTGAGCTGCATCAATGATGGGCTTGTAGCCTGTGCAACGGCACAAATTGCCACTCAACGCATCGGTGATGTCTTGTCTTGTGGGCGCAGGCGTGACTTGCGCCATTTGCACCAAACTCATCACGATGCCAGGCGTGCAAAAACCACACTGAGACCCATGACAAGTCACCATGGCTTCTTGAATCGGATGCTGGGCGCCGCCAGGGCGGCTCAAACTCTCCACGGTTTTCAAGGACTTGCCATCCAAGGTGGGCAACAACTGCAAACACGAATTGACGGGCACGTAATCAATGGCTGAAGCGTCATGGTTGAGCTCCCCCACCAAGACGACACAAGCACCACAATCGCCCTCGGCACACCCCTCTTTGGTGCCAGTGCGGCGCAATTCTTCTCGCAAATAATTGAGTACTGTGGTCGTGCGGCGCTCGCCTTTGACCTCCACCACTTGGCCATCGAGAGCAAAACGTACGGTGTTGGTAACTTCTGTCATGATTAATTGGATGATTTAACGGTGAATTGAGATCTCAAAGGCCCAGTGTCTCATAGCAAAAAATAAGCCCAGGCCGATCAACTTGTTCAACCCCTTGAATTCAACAATGCGCTGGGTTTAAAAATTGGTCGCGACTTCAAGACCCACGGTAGGTGGAGTAACTCCAAGGGCTGACCAGTAAAGGAACATGATAATGCTGTTTGGCGCTAGAGACGCCAAAATCAAGATGGACGACATCCAAAAACAAGGGTTCTGCCAAATTGGTACACCGAGCGCGAAAGTAGTCGCCCGCTGAAAAGCTCAATCGATAGCGCCCGACTTCCAAGTGATCGGTGCTCAGCAAAGGGCTATTGGTTCGACCATCTGTGTTCAATACCCAATCACTGAGCGTTTCAATACGGTCCGGCCAAAGGCGCGCGAGAGTCACTTTCATGCCCGACGCAGGCACGCCGTGCATGGTATCCAACGCATGTGTACTCAACCCCATCGTTCACGACTCCCTTGCAAACACCACAATTTTAAAACCCACCGCTTGGGTCTTTGGCCAATTTTAGTCCCAGAATGCCCCAAAAAACTCAATCCATTTTCTACCCGATTCACCTGTGCAAGTGAGATGGCACGAGAAGTGCATCTCCCCCTTTTAAGCTAGACTTATGGCCATGGGCATGCTTGTGCTTTTGGGCAACAAAAGTTTGGACTCAAACAAGATGGTCCCGATTGCCCAACAGCAAGGTCTGATATTGAACCCTCACTTTAACAGCGGTCAACAACATGAGTCACGATGACAGTACCCAAGCTTACCCACGAGACCTGATCGGGTACGGCAGAGCGCAACCCCAAGTGAATTGGCCAGGGCGCGCCAAAATTGCAGTTCAGTTTGTTTTGAACTACGAAGAGGGCGCAGAAAACAGTGTTCTCCACGGCGACCCTGGCTCTGAACAGTTTCTCTCTGAATTGTTCAACCCCGCAAGCTATCCGGCTCGGCACTTGAGCATGGAGAGCATTTATGAATATGGCTCACGCGTGGGCGTGTGGAGAATACTGCGCGAATTCGAAAAGCGACACCTGCCTTTGACCGTTTTTGGTGTTGGCATGGCACTTGAGCGTCATCCCGAGCTCACCCAAGCCTTGGTGTCACTGGGCCACGAAATTGCATGCCACTCTTGGCGCTGGGTTCACTACCAAGACATGCAGGAAAGTCTTGAGCGAGAACACATCCAAAAGGGCTTTGACAGCATCAAAACCATCACGCAAAAAAACACCATGGGTTGGTACACCGGCAGAGACAGCCCCAACACAAGGAGACTCTTGGTGGACCATGGTGGGATTGACTACGACAGCGATTATTACGGGGACGATTTGCCCTTTTGGATGCAAGTCAAGAACTCTGCCCAGGAACTTTTGCCGCATTTGATCGTCCCCTACACCTTGGACTGCAATGACATGCGCTTTGCCCTGCCCCAGGGCTTTTCTCAAGCGGAAGATTTTTTCATCTACCTCAGAGACAGTTTTGATGCGCTTTACGCCGAAGGCGAAGAGCACCCCAAAATGATGAGTGTGGGCATGCATTGTCGGCTATTGGGTCGACCTGGGCGCATCGTGGCACTGCAGAAATTCCTCGATCACATCGCCAAGCATGACCGCGTTTGGGTATGCAAACGCATTGACATTGCCAACCACTGGCGAGCCCACCACCCTTGTGTGGGTGTTTGAGACATCCTATCCTTCCTTTTTCCCCTTTGCTTACCAAGTTCCCTCTTCACTCCAACCCCCACGCCAGTCCCTTCTCCAACGCTTACCGACACCATCCAACATGCAACAGCACATTTCTCAGGCTTTGACCCTAGAAGACATCAACACCTTGCCGCTCGAGGATGTCCTGCGCTTCTTGGAAGGACTGTATGAGCACTCCGAGTGGATCGTCAAAAACACATTGCAGCAACGCCCTTTCCCAAGTGTTGCCAACCTTCAATGGCAGTTGACCCAAACGCTTGACCAATCCGACTCAGCTTCCCAATTGCGCCTGATTCAAGCCCATCCTGAACTCACCGGCAAAGCTGCCATTGACAAAACCCATTTGACCCGGGACTCTCAAAACGAACAATCCTTGGCCGGTCTTGCGTTTTGTAGTCCTCAAGAATACGAAGAGCTGCAACAACTGAACTTGGCGTATTCGAAAAAATTCGGCTTTCCCTTTGTGTTGGCGGTGCGGGGTCCACGGGCATTGGGCTTGAGCCGTCAAGAAATCATCCTCACGCTCAAGCGACGACTTCGCAATACGCCCGCTTATGAACAACAAGAGGCCATTCGAAACATTCACCGCATCGCCGAGTTGCGCCTTCATGAAAAATTGGGCCTTCAATGCCCGCAAGGCGAGAGGGTTTGGGACTGGCATGAACAATTGGCCCGTCACTCTGAAGACGAAGAACTCGACCCCCACACTCGAACCCAAAAACTCACCGCCACCTTTTTGAGCACGGCACACCAAGCCGTGGCGCAGGATATTCGCCACTTGATGCTCAGCAGTGGCTTTGACGAAGTGACACAGGACGCTGTTGGCAATGTCGTCGGCAAGTACCACGCCAAAGCATCCAACCACCCAGGCCGCTCACCGACGGTGATGATCGGGTCGCACTATGACACGGTTCGAAATGGTGGCAAATACGACGGTCGCCTGGGTATTTTGAGCGCGGTGGCCTGCGTGGAAATGCTTCATGCACAACAAACCCGTTTGAACGTGGCGCTGGAGGTGGTGGCCTTTTCAGAAGAAGAAGGCCAACGCTTTGCAGCCACCTTTTTGTCCTCTAGCGCCTTGTGTGGTCAATTTCAATCGGCTTGGCTCGACCAAACCGATTCCAATGGCGTGACGCTATCCCAAGCGATGCAAAGCGCTGGGCTCAATCCTCAAGAGATTCCAGGTCTCCAGCGCGACCCAAGCCAATATCTGGGGTTCTTGGAGGTCCACATCGAGCAAGGACCAGTGTTGTGCCACCAGCACTTGCCCTTGGGAATCGTGAGCTCCATCAATGGTTCGGTTCGCTACACAGGACAAATTGTAGGACGAGCGTCCCACGCCGGGACCACCCCCATGGATGACCGTCAAGACGCGGTCTGTGCCGCCGCCGCTATTGCACTTTGCATGGAGCGCTTGGCCCGTGAAATGCCCACCAGTGTCGCCACCATGGGACTTTTCAACGTTCCCAAAGGCTCTATCAATGTGGTGCCCGGTCAGGTTCAGTTCAGCATGGACATGCGAGCGCCCAGCGACGACTTGCGCGACGCTTTGGCCAAAAAGGTTTTGGATGAAGCCCACCGCATCTGCAGCGAACGTGGCGTGAGCTTGGAGCTCACCCAGACCTTAAAAATCAGCGCGGCTCCCAGTGACGAAAAACTCAAAAGCCATTGGCACCGAGCCCTTGAACACTTGGGGCTTCCTGAGTTCGTACTCCCAAGCGGCGCTGGGCACGATGCGATGAAAATGCACGACATCATGCCCCAAGCCATGCTGTTTGTTCGAGGATTGAATTCAGGAATCAGCCACAACCCTCTCGAGAGCACCAGCGCACAAGACATGCAACTTGGCGTTGACGCATTGGCACATGTATTGCACCAAATTGATGCATCCATGCAATCCACGCACTAAAACAGCACATTTCAATCCGTATTTGTTGGCCCAATTGGTGACCCAAGCTCGCAACTTAACTTGAATGTGGTCAGGGTTTTGGCGCTTGAAGGCTGTTCAAACCCTTCATCAAACGCACCAAATTCGAGCGTTTATTGTCTACAATAGAAACACGCGGGCACTGATATTGCTAAGTTGTTATCAATTCTTATTGGAGTACAAGATGAACAAATTTTCTGTTGGCAAGATGAAAAGCGGTCTTGTTATGGCGCTGAGCTTGACGGGTGCAATGGCCATGGCACAAAACACCCCCTTGAAGTTTCAACTCGATTGGCGATTCGAAGGTCCTGCGGCCTTGTTCTTGGTGCCCGAGACCAAGGGTTACTACAAGGAAGAAAAACTGGATGTGACCGTGGACGCGGGCAACGGCTCAGGCGGCACAGTCACACGGGTGGCGTCTGGCTCTTATGACTTGGGATTTGCAGACTTGGCCTCCCTCATGGAGTTTCATGCCAACAACCCAGATGCACCCAACAAGCCTGTGGCCATCATGATGGTGTACAACAACACCCCCGCGTCGGTGATGGCGCTCAAAAAATCCGGCATCAGCACCCCCACCGATTTGAACGGTAAAAAACTAGGCGCTCCCGTCTTCGATGCAGGACGACGTGCGTTCCCCATCTTTGCCAAAGCCAACAACATCTCCAATGTGACTTGGACAGCGATGGATCCCACCTTGCGTGAAACCATGTTGGTCAGAGGAGACTTGGATGCCATCACTGGTTTCACGTTCACATCTCTACTCAACATTGAAGCACGTGGCGTCAAAGCAAGCGATGTGGTGGTGTTGCAGTACCCCGACTACGGCGTGAAACTTTATGGCAATGCGGTCATCGCCTCACCCAAAATTTTGAAAGAAAATCCTGCGGCTGTTCGCGCTTTCTTGAGAGCGTTCAGCAAAGGCATGAAGGACGTGCTGGCCAACCCTGCACAATCCATCCAAAGCGTCAAAGCCCGCGACGGCATCATCGATGTGGATTTGGAGACTCGCCGCTTGAAGTTGTGCCTCGATACGGTGGTCAATAGTCCAGACGCACGCAGCGAAGGCTTTGGTCAAGTCAATGCGCCTCGCTTGGCGCTGATGTCAAGCCAAGTCTCTGACGCCTTCAACACCAAAACTCGCGTCAACCCTGACACCATTTGGAACGCGTCCTACCTCCCGAGCGCCAAAGAACTCAACGTGTTGCCCAAAAAATAATGGTGGCATCCACCACTCCATTCGTTGAGTTCAACAATGTCTGGCTGGCCTACAACGACGAGTTGTTGGCCAAGGAACAGTTTGCCGTTGAGGACATCAACTTAGAGATCCAAAGCGGTGAATTTGTGGCCATTGTGGGTCCCTCGGGTTGTGGAAAATCCACATTCATGAAACTCACGACAGGGCTCAGGCGCCCAACGCGTGGTCTTATCCGAGTCAACGGCGAAGAGGTCACGGGGCCCCTCAAAATCAGCGGCATGGCCTTCCAAGCGTCGTCCTTGTTGCCGTGGCGCACAACATTGGACAACGTGTTGTTGCCTTTGGAAATTGTCGAACCCCATCGCTCGCAGTTCAAAGCCAAAAAAGCCGAATACGAGCACCGCGCCATTGAGCTCTTAAAGCGAGTGGGACTCGGGGGCTATGAGCGCCAATATCCTTGGCAACTCTCAGGCGGCATGCAGCAGCGCGCTAGCATTTGTCGCGCCTTGATTCATGAGCCCAAAATGCTGCTCTTGGATGAGCCCTTTGGCGCCTTGGATGCATTCACCCGTGAGGAGTTGTGGTGCATTTTGCGAGACTTGTGGACCGAGCAGCGTTTTAACGTCATTTTGGTGACCCATGATTTGCGTGAATCGGTGTTTCTGGCCGACACGGTGTACGTCATGTCCAAAAGCCCAGGACGCTTCATCGTCAAACGCGACATTGACCTGCCCAGACCTCGCGATCTAGAGCTCACCTACACCAGTGACTTTGCCGACGTGGTGCATGAGCTCAGAAGTCACATTGGTGCCTTGCGCACCGGTCAACCTGTCCCCTCTTCAACCTTGACGCCAACGCCCAACGCAAGAGTATGACGCCTTGTTGGACACACACCAAGCCCATTGGCAAACCACTCAATTCACAAAGACATCCGCATGAAATGGTCTAAAAAGCTTGAAGCCAGCTCCCCTTGGATTTTGCTCGTGTTCACCTTGCTATTGTGGCAAGGGATTTGCAGCGTATTTTCGGTCTCGGAATTTATTTTCCCCGGTCCCATCAAAATCGCCCAAGAGCTCATGCAGTACAGCGCCATCATTGCTGGACACGCCTGGAGAACCTATTGGGTCACCATGGCTGGCTTTGGCTTGGCCATTGTGGTGGGAGTGCTCCTGGGGTTTGTGATTGGCAGCTCACGGATTGCTTACACTGCCGTCTATCCCCTCATGACCGCCTTCAATGCATTGCCCAAGGCCGCTTTTGTTCCCATTTTGGTGGTCTGGTTTGGGATTGGTGTGGGGCCCGCGATTTTGACCGCCTTTCTGATCAGTTTTTTCCCCATCATGGTCAACATCGCCACCGGTTTGGCCACGCTTGAACCCGAACTCGAAGACGTGCTGAGAGTGCTCGGAGCCAAACGCTGGGATGTGCTCATCAAAGTGGGTTTGCCACGTTCTTTGCCCTATTTTTATGCCTCGCTCAAAGTGGCCATCACCTTGGCCTTCGTGGGCACCACCGTCTCAGAGATGACGGCGGCCAATGAGGGCATCGGCTATTTGCTCATTTCTGCAGGTTCTTCCATGCGCATGGGCTTGGCCTTCGCAGGCTTGGTGGTGGTGGGCGCCATGGCCATGATCATGTACGAGCTCTTTAGCTACGTTGAAAAACACACCACCGCATGGGCTCACCAAGGCTCAAACAACCGTTAAGCGGGCAGATCAAGCACCATTTGTGCTTCAAAGTGGTTTGTTTTGCATTAAAAATGACTTATTTGATGTCGATCAACTCGACTAGAATGCATTGGTGCCTTGGTGTATCGATTGGATGACTTGAATACCCTGTTGTTTTGAGATCTCCTGCCGTTTGCGGCAGCGCTTTTCAATGCTGGGTCAAAAGGAATGAATCCATCAACACCCCATTCAACTCGACTATTTTGGATGCCTTATGGATAAACCCGATGAGATCGTGACACACAAGGTCAAAACCATGACCTTTTCAGATGTCTTGTTTCTGTGCTTCATGGTGTTTGTGGTCTTTGCGGTTGCCTATGTGGGCAGACTGGCATACTTGGAAGGCATGAAAACCGAAGGCTCCAAGCAAAATGGCGAGGCCATCGCCGCTTGGCTCGCTCAAGCCTCGCCTGATCGCTACAAAGACAATTTCAATCCCACGGAATGTGCCGCAGGCATGCTTCCTGCCTTGCCCGTGCTTTCAATGGCTGCGCAGTCCACTGCGACGAGTGCAAAGCCTGGTGAAGAAGCCGCTGCAGCCCCAGAGCAATCAGCTGTGAGCTCAGCCACGCCAAGCGCACCCACTCAAGCGGCCAGTGCTTCTGCTGAAGAGCCCAAAAGTGCTGATTCAGCCAACGGGCAAACTGTGGCCAGAAACTGGGGCGAGTGCTTGCGGTATTTGACTGGTGAAAAAGGTCCTTGGGCGCAACTGAAAAACCCCTTCAATGACCAAGCCATCACGTTCATTGAAAAGTGCGACCCAACCAACCACGACATTCCTGGATTCATCGTTTTAGAGTCCATCAACCCCACCCCACCAGGATCGGCCGTTCCGAGCTACACCAATGTTTTGGCAAGCTCAGACGCCATCGATAAAAAAATGCTGTTGCGAGTGACCATCTGCGACAAAGGGTCCTACCCCATCCCCATTGCTGACATCGAATTCTAAGGAGCTGAGATCATGGACAACATCGATCACATGCGAGCGTTGCTGCACGGCAAAAAAAGCGTCATTGAAGAAGTGATCCCATCCGGTCAGGGATTCAGAAAACTGCTCTACGACTGGTTGCTCAACCCCAACTACCAGACCAATTACCACAAAGAAGTGGACAACTGGATTGGTCTCTTGATTATCGCGAACTTGTTTGCCATGCTCTTTGAGCGTGTCCCCCAAGTCTTCGAGCCCAACAAAGAGCTCTTTCACATCTTTGACGTCTTCTCGGTGGTGATCTTCACGATTGAGTACTTTTTGCGGTTTTACCTGGCCCCGGAAGACGAGGAATTCGCCAAGAAGAAAATGCCGCGCTTGGGCTACATCTTCAGCCCCTTTGCGCTGATTGATTTCTTTGCGGTGGCACCGTTTTATCTGCAATCGTTCTTGCCAATCGATCTGCGCGTCTTGCGGTTCTTGCGACTGCTGCGGATGCTCAAACTGTTTCGCGTGTTGCTGCCAGCCATCACCGAGTTCAGGGCGCTCAATGCCGGTCGCACCTTTCGACAAAAACTCCATGCCTTGGTCTTCAACTCGCCATATGGCGGGGCAATGCACAACCTGTTTGACAACTTCATCGTCGTCTGGGTGGTGATCTCCGTGATCGCTGTGGTGTTCGAGTCGGTTCAAAGCATTCACTACATTTTGAACACCGAGTTCATCATTTTGGACACAGTGGCCGTGACCATCTTTACCCTGGAATATTTCATGCGCCTTTACTGTTGCGTAGAAGAACCTGGGTTTCAACACTTTTTGGTTGGCCGACTCAAACAAGCCAAGACCACAGGGTCGATCATCGACTTTTTGGCCGTGTTGCCATTCTTTTTGGAAGTGTTTTTACACCACCTCTTTGACTTGCGGTTTTTGCGGGTGTTTCGACTCCTGCGACTCTTGAAACTGACCCGATACACAGGGGCGACTGCCACTTTGGCCAAGGTCATCGTGCGCGAGTGGCCGGTGATGGCCGCCGCTGGCTTTGTGATGATGCTTTTGGTGGTGCTCACCGCGAGTTTGGGCTACCTCTTTGAGCACGAGGCACAACCGGAGAAATTTGAAAATATCCCTCAAGCGGTTTACTGGGCCGTGATCACCTTGGCCTCGGTGGGTTATGGCGACATCACACCGGTGACACCTGTTGGGCGATTTTTGACCATCATTTTGGCATTGATCGGCATTGGTATTTTTGCCATTCCTGCCGCCCTTCTCTCCTCGGCCTTCAGTGACCAATTGGTCACCGAGCGCGAGGAGCTCAAAGACAGTTTGATCAAAATCATCGGTGAAGGCGACATCACCGACGAAAAAGCTGAAGTGATTCGCGCCGAAGCGGAACGGTTACACCTGACCGAGCATGAGGTGGACAAGCTCTTGGACCGAGCGATTCAAGAGCGTGACACCATCGAACACGGCGCCAAACTGCCCTTGAGTCAAATTGCCCAGGATCCGGCTCACGCGGTTGAGCACTTCAAGGTGCTGGTGTCTGAAATTCGACAACTCACCATTTTGTCAAACCATACTCAGTTTGAGACCTTCGCCAAAGACAATGATCGCCTCACCCAAAGTGAATTGGCGCTTTGGCAGCAGTTGGGTAGCACGGTCACGCCCACGTCAGCCAGCACGCTAGGCACTGCGACGGCACCCGCCCAAGCCGCGCAGCCTCACAGCGATCAGCCCAAACCTGAGGGCGGTACTCACTCTGCAAGCTGACCCATCGAAGGTGCACGCCTTGTGGCATGCCTCCTTGGACCTGCGCTACAGCTTGGAGCATGAGCGCACGGTGGTGAGACATCACCACCGTGGGCCCTTGCGTGTTCTCAAGAGCTTGTACCCCGAGGGTGACGCCATTTGTCACAACGTACTCGTTCACCCGCCCAGCGGATTGGTGGGTGGGGATCACTTGAACATTCAAGTCGATCTTGAACCCAACAGCCATGCACTGGTGACCACCCCAGGTGCCACACGCTTTTATGGCGAAACAGAGCGTCAAGCTCAGCAACACGTGCTGGCGCGTGTGAGGGACCACGCCAAGCTTGAGTGGCTACCCATGGAAGCGTTGGCCTACAACGGGTCATACGGGGTGAACCAGGCCGTCTTCGAGCTCGATGAGCACGCCAGCTTGATTGCATGGGATGTCACCCAACTCGGACTGCCCCAAGCCCGACAACCCTTTGTCAAAGGCATCTTTGAGCAACATTTGGAAATCAAAGGCGTGTGGCTTGACAAAGCCCAACTGGATGCGTTGGACCACCGACTGCTCAACAGTCCCGTGGGGCTGGCAGGACAACGTTGCTTTTCCTCACTCGTCTTTGCCCAAGGCCAGGCATTGACCCAGCAAACCCGTGAGACGGCCTTGGACGGAATTCGCGCCCTCATTGCACAGCACGACACGGGAGAGTCCCACCTGCATGCTGGTGTCACCTCACCGCACCCACAAGTGGTGGTCTTGAGAGTGCTCAGTGACTTGGTCGAGCCCAGCATGAAGTTGTTCAAAGCATCTTGGGCATTGCTTCGCAGCGATGTCTGGGGGCTATCCCATACACCCCCCAGGATTTGGGCGTCCTAGGCTGAGGTTGAGCTTGACGAAGAGCGCTTTGGCGAGTCGGTCATTTCATCTCGTTGGGCCAAGT
>Ga0114964_10003427_pt1 | contig 10726 bp, 9 predicted proteins | sample C_131016_MF_Meta_FD_92638 | JGI IMG/M metagenome (GOLD analysis project Ga0114964, IMG submission 92638) | Freshwater microbial communities from Lake Croche, Canada to study carbon cycling - C_131016_MF_MetaG | ecosystem: Environmental > Aquatic > Freshwater > Lake | place: Lake Croche, Canada... | reverse complement strand
GCGTAAAGCGGGCCTATTGGATCGTCACCCACGAAGACGTGCGAGAGCTCGCCCGCGTGCGGCTCGTGCATGATTTTATTGTTGAGCTAACGGCCGGTATGCGCGCGCGGTTTGCGTGAAGCTTATTTCGTCGCCGTAGACGTCCACCCAATATGCGCGTGATCCTTCGACATCGTGAATTTCCAGGCCTTTTTCGGGCCTGCCATCACGTTGAGATAATAAAGATCAAAGCCATGCGGCGCGGCGACGGGGTGGAACCCTTTCGGCACGAGAACGACATCACCGTCCTTGATGGCGAAGCTTTCGTCCAGTGAGCCGTCATCTGTATAGACGCGCTGGAAGCCGAAACCCTGTGGCGGGTTGAGGCGGTGATAATAGGTTTCTTCGAGATAGGTCTCGTTCGGGTAATCGTCAGTATCGTGCTTGTGCGGCGGGTAGCTTGACCAGTTACCGCCCGGCGTAATGACTTCAACAACAAGCAAATTTTCGGCGAAAGGCGAGACATCCGGCAAAATATTGCGGACATGGCGGGTATTGGTGCCCTTGCCGCGCGTTTCCTCGCCGACTTCCGAGGGTGGAATGACGCGAGGCGCTAATCCGCCTTTGGAGGGGCAGGCGCAGACGGCGATTTCGCAATCGCTTTCGGCCTTGATCGCATAATCCGACTGCGCAGGAATATAGACCGACCAAGGCAGGCCCTCGAACACATTGGTACGTTCGCCGAGCGTGCCGCACTCAAGTTCGCCTGCGCGAATGGCTGCACGTCCTGAGAGGATCACGAGGCATATCTCGTTACCTTCCGTTTGATGGGTGACGCTTTGCCCTGCTTTCAAGCGATAGACTTCAAAGCCGACATAGGTCCAACCCGCCGATTGCGGCGTGACGGACAAGATACGGCCTTCTGCATCAGGCGCGGACGGATGAACAAGCAAATGCGACATATTGAAAAACTCCACCTCTTACCCGTCAGATAATCTCTTGATACCTATTAGGCCAGAGCGATTTTAATCCTTATTACCCGCTGTTTCTCAAGCCCGCTGAAACGCCGTTGATGGTCAATTGAATGCCCTGCAAGACACGTGCATCGCCCGGATGGGAGCGATGCTCTTTTAATAACTCGACCTGAACATGGTTCAGCGGATCGAGATAAGGAAACCGGTTCCGGATGGAACGGTCGAGCAGTGGGTTGGCTTCTAGCAGCTTTGACTGGCCTGTTATGGCCAAAAGCATTTCAATGGAATCGGACCATTCTTGGCGGATACGGCCGAAAATCGCCTCTCTCAAGGCTTCATCGGGCACAAGTTCAGCATAGCGCGAGGCAATCGCGATGGAGCTTTTGGAAAGCACCATATCCATATTGGACAGGAGCGTCCGGAAGAAGGGCCATTCCTTGGCCATGTCCTGCAACAACGCCAGCCCCTTTTCCGGATGCCGGGCGACAAAGGCTTTTGCGGCGGAGCTGAATCCATACCAACCGGGCAGCATGATGCGCGCTTGCGCCCAGCTGAACACCCAAGGAATGGCGCGTAAATCCTCAATTTTTCGCGTTTTGGTGCGCGATGCAGGGCGCGAACCAATATTAAGCGTCGCAATTTCGGTGATCACGGTTGAAGACCAGAAATAATCAACAAAGCCCGGCGTTTCATACACAAGCCCGCGATAGGCTTTAAAAGCGGCGTCCGATAATTCGTCCATTGCGGTCAGATAATCGGGCTTTGGTGCCGGTTGGTCGGGATGCAGGAGCGATGCTTCAAGCGTTGCAGCGGCGAGAATTTCCAGATTACGGCGTCCGACTTCGGCGTTGGAATATTTAGAAGCGATGATCTCACCTTGCTCGGTAATGCGAATGGCGCCGTTTACCGCGCCACCCGGCTGCGCCAAAATCGCATCATAGCTTGGGCCGCCGCCGCGACCGACCGAGCCGCCGCGGCCATGGAACAAGCGCATCGCGACGCCGTGTTTGCGGAAGACATCGATGAGTTGAATTTCGGCCTTATAGAGCTCCCAGCCAGAGGTAACAAAACCGCCATCTTTGTTGCTGTCCGAATAGCCGAGCATGACTTCTTGCATGTCGCCACGGTTTTTGACCAAAGCGCGATAGGAAGGGTTCGAGAACGCCGATTCCATAACGGCAGCGCAGGCCTGCAAATCGCCGATGGTTTCAAAGAGCGGGATGACATTCACGTTGGCCGAACCGTCTGCAGCCAGCAAGCCCACTTCTTTAAGAAGAACAGCCAATTCTAGCATGTCCGACACGCCTTCGGCTTTCGAGATGATGCAATTGGCGATCACCTCGCGACCATATCGGGCATGTGCTTCAGAAGCCGTTTTGAAGACGGCAATTTCACCTGTGGTTTCTTCGGAATAGTGGATATGGGGCGAAATCAAAGGGCGGGCCGATTGGAGCTCTTTGGTTAAAAGCTCAATTCGCTTGTCTTCCGATAAAGTGAGATAAGACGTTCCGGGAGAAACGGCCTCCAGCAGTTCTGCAATCGTCCGTTCATGGACGGCAGAGTTTTGCCGGAGATCGACAATGGCGAGATGGAAGCCGAAACAGTCTACCGCGCGTCTTAAAAGGCGCAGCCTTCCACGGGTGAGAATGGCTGAGCCGTGCTGGCGAAGGGACTCGTCGATGCTGTCGAGATCTGCTCGAAACTCTGCGGCGGAGCTATAGGGTGCTGCATTTCCGGCGCGGCCGACATCGGAAAGGCCTGCGACCTCTTGGGCGGTGGCCACAATGCGGGCTTGGATGCCTGAAAGGGCAAGACGATAGGGCTCGCGCTGGCGGTGCGGCGAGGCGGATGGCGACATGTCGGCCAAAGTGCGGACCGCATCCGATACGCTGATAATGCCATCGCTCAGCGGTAATTCGCGTGATAATTTGTCCACTTCCGCGATATAGAAACGAAAAATTCGCTTTGCGTGCATGGAAAGCGTGCTTTCGAGCACGTCTGCTGTCACAAACGGATTGCCGTCGCGATCGCCCCCGATCCAGCTGCCAATGCGTAAGAAGCTCTCAATTTCATGCGTTTTGCCTTCAGGATCTAGCGCCTGAAGTTGATCTTCGAGCATGGAATGGAGACGGGGCAGTTCACGCAGGAAGGTGTAATCATAATAAGAAAGGCCGTTTAAAACCTCGTCAAGGACGGTTAGCTTGGTTTCCCGCAGCAAGTTTGTCTGCCAGAGCGTGACGATGTCGCGCCGCAACCGCTCTTCAAGGGCTTCATTTTCCTCTGGCGTTGCTACCATTCGATCACGGCGTTCCAGAAGTTCCGCAAGGCCTAGTTCGCGGTTGAGCGTGCTTTTGCGGCGAACCTCTGTTGGGTGAGCGGTGAGGACGGGGCTGATATGGGCAGAATTAAAAAATGCCTGTAATTCCGGCACGCCAAAGCCCATTTTTCGGGCATGATCGAGCGCATAGGCCAATGATCCGGTGCGAGGAGTTGAGCCAGCGATGGCGTGCGCGCGCGTTCGGCGGATGTGATGCTGATCCTCGGCAATGTTGGCGAGATGAGAAAAATGGCCGAAAGCGCGGACGATTTGGATCGTTTGAGCGGGCGTCAGACCATCGAGAATAGCCTCCAATTCATCCCGCGCCGGGGTATCGTTATCGCGATGAAAACGAATGGAAGTCTGCCGAATTTCCTCGACAATCTTATAAATTTCCTCGCCTTCCTGCTCGCGCACAGTATCTCCGAGAAGGCGGCCCAAGAGCCTGATGTCTTCCCGCAAAGGGCGGTCTTTTTCCGCCTCCGTCAAATGCGTGTGTGGCGCGGGATCATGAACATCATTCATATGAAAATACCTTTTTGAAACCTTTTGAAGCTGCAAAACCGCTATTTCGTAAACCAAAAACTGTGCCAAGATGGCGCATGAGACTAAAGTCGATTACCGGATCACGTCTTTCTTAGCAAATTCATTGTCAGGCGGTTGAAACTGTTTGGATATTTGCAACCTTACGATTTCGGTTAAGGCCTAGGTTGAACTCGGTTTTTCTGGTAACGTGTCAGATCTTATGCGGCGGGTTCAGGATCGATGATGGACAATAGCGGCGGATTTACTGAGCCACACCGACATGGAGCTTGCGGGTATCATGTACCCGGTGATGATTGCCGCTTTTGTAGCATCCGGCGCTTGAGCGTCTGCTCCGCGCTTGATCAGGATGAATTGTCGTTTCTCGAGGATATGGCGGGTGACTCTGTTTTTGAAGAGAAATCCACCCTATTTCGGGAAGAAGACGAAAGTATCTCGGTTTACAATGTCACATCGGGCGTTATTCGGCTGGTGCGCTCTCTCCCTGATGGACGACGGCAAATCACGGGATTTGCTTTGCCGGGAGATTTTTTGGGCTTAGCCCTTCAAAAGCAGTGGAAATTTTCAGCGGAAGCGGTGACGGACGTCAAAGCTTGCCGCTTTAAACGCTCGACATTTGATGATTTTAGTGAGCAAAAGCCGCATCTCATGAAGCGGATGCATGAATTCGCGACCCATGAATTGTCTCTGGCGCAAGACCACATGGTGCTGCTGGGCCGTTTGACGGCTGAAGAGAAAATTGCCTCCTTTTTGGTTCTCATGAAGCGCCGATGGACGCGGGTTGAGGGGCACGAGCTTGGTCTGATCCGGTTGCCGATGGGCCGGCAGGATATTGCCGATTACCTTGGGCTGACGATTGAAACCGTTAGCCGTGTGATCAATCAGATGCAGCGGGATCGGAAGCTGGTCATTGTGCCGGATGGGATCCGCTTTATTGATGCCGCCTATTTTGAGCAGCACGCCATCGCCTGATCTGCGCTGAACCGCTTCATAATACGTTCGTCTTATAGCGCTTGAGCGCTACTTTGATTTGCATCAATGCCGTCGATTTACGCTTAGGCCACGCTTCTGATTGGAGTGGGGCGACCATCGATTTTTGATTTGTGTCGTCAAATGGAGCGGGGTTGAGGCATTATGAACGGTATTACAGAAAAAAAGCTCTCCTTTGGTGAATTGGGGCTATCGTTTGTTCTGGCCTTGGTCGCGGTTGGCGCCATCTTTGTGGCGGCGAAGGCTTGGACGCCCGAATTTGCATTTCATGCTTATCTTTTCGCCGCCGCGGCGATTGCCGGTGTCTTTGCGATCGGCAATCGTTATTTTGCCAGACCCGCGCAAACGCCTCAGGAAATCGACGGCAAGCCGAATTATAATTTTGGCCCTGTGAAATTCGCGACCCTTGCTGCACTGTTCTGGGGCATCGCCGGATTTACCGTTGGCCTCTATATCGCGCTTGAATTGTCTTGGCCGATTTTCAATCTGGATCTGCCTTGGACCAGCTTTGGCCGCTTGCGTCCCCTGCATACTTCCGCAGTTATCTTCGCGTTCGGCGGCAATGTGCTGCTGGCTACCTCTTTTTATGTTGTGCAACGGACTTGCCGTGCGCGCCTTGCGGGTGATCTCGCGCCTTGGTTCGTTGTGCTCGGATATAATTTCTTCATCGTCATTGCTGGAACGGGATATCTCCTCGGTATCACGCAGGGCAAAGAATATGCGGAGCCTGAATGGTATTCGGACTCGTTGCTGACGATTGTGTGGGTGACCTATTTACTCGTTTTCCTCGGCACGCTTTGGAAACGCAAAGAGCCCCATATTTATGTCGCCAATTGGTTCTATCTCGCCTTCATCGTCACCGTTGCGGTGCTGCATCTCGGCAATAACGCGGCCATTCCGGTTTCGATCTTCTCGTCGAAATCCTATATCGTTTGGTCTGGCGTCCAAGATGCCATGATCCAGTGGTGGTACGGGCATAACGCGGTAGGCTTTTTCTTGACCGCAGGCTTTTTGGCCATCGTCTATTATTTCATTCCGAAGCGTGCGGATCGGCCTGTCTATTCTTATCGCCTGTCGATCATCCATTTCTGGGCCCTGATCTTCATGTATATCTGGGCAGGTCCGCATCATCTCCATTACACGGCGTTACCTGATTGGGCGCAGACGCTTGGCATGACATTTTCCATCATGCTTTGGATGCCGTCATGGGGTGGCATGATCAATGGTTTGATGACGCTCTCAGGCGCGTGGGACAAGCTGCGGACCGATCCAGTATTGCGCATGATGGTGGTCTCCGTTGCCTTCTATGGAATGGCCACCTTTGAAGGCCCAATGATGTCGATCAAATCGGTTAACTCACTGAGCCATTATACCGATTGGGGCATTGGCCATGTGCATTCTGGTGCATTGGGTTGGGTTGCCTATGTCTCCTTCGGTGCGATTTATTGCCTCGTCCCATGGCTGTGGAACAAGCGCGAAGTGTACTCGCTGAAGCTCGTGAACTGGCACTTCTGGGTATCGACCATCGGCATTGTTTTCTACATCAGCGCGATGTGGGTTGCAGGCATCATGCAAGGCTTGATGTGGCGCGCTTATACGGCGCTGGGCTTCCTCGAATATTCCTTCGTTGAAACGAGCGAGGCGATGCATCCGATGTATATTATCCGCGCCCTTGGTGGAGGCATGTTCCTCATCGGTGCGATCATCATGGTCTATAATATTTACATGACCATCCGTTCGCCTGAACCGGCTGCTCTTGGCACCCGCGCGGCACTTGTTCCTGGCGAGTAAGGATTTAAGCACATGACACATCCCGCCTCACACTCACCATCTCTTTGGCAGCGGCATCAAATCTTTGAGAAGAATTCGATCATCCTTGTGATCGGCATTCTCATCGCTATTTCGATCGGTGGTCTCGTCGAAGTATTGCCGCTCTTTTATTTGAAAAGCACGATTGAGCAGGTTGACGGCATTCGTCCTTTGACGCCGCTCGAATTAACAGGCCGGAATATTTATGTGCGTGAAGGGTGCTATAATTGCCACTCGCAAATGATCCGTCCTTTGCGTGACGAAGTGGAGCGTTATGGCCATTATTCGCTGGCCGCCGAGAGCATGTATGATCATCCCTTCCAATGGGGATCAAAGCGCACAGGGCCTGATCTTGCCCGTGTTGGTGGAAAATATTCCGACGATTGGCACCGCGACCATTTGCGTAATCCGCGTTCGGTCGTGCCAGCATCGATTATGCCTGGCTATCCATGGCTTGAACAAAATCTTGTCGATATTTCCCACATTGGCGAAAACATGGCGGTTTTGGCTGTCGAAGGCGTTCCCTACACAACCGACATGATCAAATCGGCGGTGTCGGATGCCAAAACACAAGGCTCTGCCGACGATGCTTCAACAGCAGATTTCACCAAGCGTTATCCGAAAGCGATTAGCCGCGATCTTGGTGGCAATGTTGGTCGCCTAACGGAGGCTGACGCTTTGATCGCTTATCTGCAGCTTTTGGGCACGCAGGTTGATTTCAAACTCTATGACGACAAAGCGAATATTAGGTGAGGTGACACCATGGAAGGTAATCCAACATTTGACATGCTGTCATCATTCGCTGCGTCTTGGGGAATGGCCTATTTCGCCCTGATCTTTTTGATGGTCATGGTCTATGCACTCTGGCCTTCAAAGCGCGATTTGTTCAATCACGCTGCCCGTATTCCGCTTTCAGAGGACTAAGCCATGCAAGATAATCATGCAAAAAAAACCGATGAAAAAGGCGGCTACGGTACAACGGGTCATGAATGGGATGGCATCCAGGAATTAAACACACCCTTGCCGCGCTGGTGGCTATGGACGTGGTATGCGTGCATTATTTGGGCGTTTGGATACTGGATCGCCTATCCCGCTATTCCGCTTGTCTCATCCTTTACCAAAGGTGTTTTGGGTTGGTCGTCGCGTGAAGCGGTGGTAGCGGATGTTAAAGGCTTGCAAACGCTGCGTGGTCCAATGACGGCAAAGATTGAAGCTGTGTCTTTGGCCGATATTGAGAAAACGCCGGAATTGCTGTCCTTCGCTCGCGCCCAAGGCGCGGCTGCTTTTGCCGTTAATTGCTCACCCTGCCATGGCGCTGGTGCGCAAGGCTCAAAAGCCTATCCGAATTTGAACGATGATGATTGGCTTTGGGGCGGAAGTTTGGATGCCATCCACACCACGCTGCAACATGGCATTCGCTGGGACGCCGACAAGGATACACGCTCCAGCATGATGCCTGCCTTTGGTAAGGATGGCACCCTGAAGCCAAATGAAATCAGTGCCACCGCCGATTATGTTCGTTCGCTTTCCGGCCTTCCTACCGAAAAGGGCGCTGACTTAGCGCTTGGCCAATCGGTATTTGCGGCGAATTGCGCCGCTTGCCATGGTGACAATGGCGAAGGTAACCAAGAGGTTGGCGCACCAAAGTTGAATGATAAAGTGTGGCTCTACGGTCCGGACAAGGCATTGATCATGGAACGTATCACGGTGGGCGGCGGCGGTGTGATGCCTGCTTGGGCTACCCGTCTTGACGCACCAACGATTAAATCGCTTGCTGTCTATGTGCACACGCTCGGAGGCGGGCAGTAATCAAATCTTGCGATCGGCCAGAGAGAGCCGATCCAACCTAGATTAGGAACCAGAATGTCTCTCGCTCCTGCCTTTGATCCGCATTTAGACGAACCTGAAGCGCCGCTCTATACCGCTCGAAAGCAAATATATCCTCAAGCGGTAAAGGGATTTTATCGTCGGATAAAATGGCTCATTCTGGCCGTAACACTCGGCATTTATTATTTGCTGCCGTTTGTTCGCTGGGATCGCGGTCCGAATGCACCATCGCAGGCGGTGCTCGTTGATTTGCCCCATCGTCGGGCCTATTTCTTCTTTATCGAAATTTGGCCGCAGGAAGTCTATTATCTAACCGGGCTGTTAATCCTTGCCGCACTCGTTCTCTTTTTGATGAATGCAATGGCGGGCCGCATTTGGTGTGGCTATCTTTGTCCGCAAACCGTTTGGATCGATCTGTTTATGGCGGTTGAACGCCTGATTGAAGGGGACCGGCGCGAGCGGATGCATCGTGATGCGCAGCCTGTTGATTTAGAAATCTTTTCGCTCAAGCTTTTAAAACATTCCATTTGGCTTTTAATCGCTTGGTGGACGGGTGGTGTATGGGTTTTGTATTTTGCGGATGCACCAACGCTTGTCTATGAATTAGCGACGTTTCGCGGTGAGCCCATTGCCTATATTTCCATTCTTGTATTGACCTTTACGACCTATACATTCGCCGGCCTGATGCGTGAGCAAGTATGCCTTTACATGTGTCCATGGCCGCGCATCCAAGCCGCGTTGACAGATGAACACGCGTTGAACGTCACCTATCGATATGATCGCGGTGAGCTGCGCATGTCGCTTAAAAAGGCAACACATGCTCGAAGCGTCAATGAACCTGCTGGTGATTGTATTGATTGCCAGCAATGCGTTGCAGTGTGTCCAACCGGTGTCGATATTCGTCAGGGCCCCAATCTTGGCTGTATCCAATGCGGATTATGCATTGATGCGTGCGATGATGTGATGGCGAAGATTGATCGTCCATTGCGTTTGATCGCGTATGATACAGACGTCAATATTAAACGGCGTCAAAGCGGGTTAAGCGAAGTCTTTAAGCCTGTCCGAGCAAGAACATTATTATATGCCGTTATGATTGCCGCCATTGGCGGTGTGATGGCGTATGCTTTAGCCAATCGCGCGCCTTTTACGGTGAATGTCATTCATGACAGGAATCCAATTTTTGTAAAATTATCGGATGGCCATATTCGAAACGGATATACCGTTCGGATTGCCAATATGCTTTCCGATCCGCAGAGCTTCACACTGAGAGTTGACGGCTTACATGAAGCTCATATTGAGATTATTGGTGGCGAAGCTGAAATAGAGGGCTTACCATCGATCACCGTTGGCGCGGATCAAACGCGCGAAATGCGGGTATTGGTTCGTGCTGGCGAAGAGGATGATCGCGAAGGCGAGCCTGCTAGTCTAGAGTTTCAAATTCAAGATATTCACGATGGCCGCACAGCTATTGCGCATGATTTCTTCCGTACACCACATAGTATCCATTGACCCCGAGCCGGTTTGAGGATGACAAAGGAGTTGGTTCAATGAGTGGGATTGCATTAGTGGAACACTCCAAATCTAATTTCCGGCTGACGGGTTGGAAGGTCTTTTTTATTATTTTCAGTTTCTTTGGCGTGATAATGGCTGTTAATTTTGTGATGGCTTATTATGCCATTCATACCTTCAGCGGCATGCAAACGGAAAAGCCTTATGAAAGCGGGCTCGCTTATAACCGTGCGATTTCGGAAGCGAAGGCGCAAGCTTTTCGTGGTTGGCATGTCGATATTCGAATGGAGCGTGCGACCGACGGATCGATCGATATGAATGTAGTACTCAACGATGCGGCATCACAACCTTTAGAAAATTTAAGCGTTAAAGCCGCACTGCGTTCACCTATTGATTCAAAACGCGATCATCTTCTTTCACTTGTTGGCGCAGGGCATGGAACATATAATGGCGTAACAAGTGCTGAAGCCGGACAATGGGACGTGGAGATCATGGCTGAAAGCGATGGTGCAATCGTGTATCGTTCGATCAATCGCGTCATCATTCACTAGCGAATTAAAAAGGATTAAATTGGGTGTCTTCGACTGCCGATTATTCTGCCTTTTTAAGGCAAAGCAATAAAGGTCGGCCGACACTCGATCTGGCGATTGAAGGCATCGTCAGCGCAGATGCCATTGCAACGATTGAACACTCGCTCCGCTTAACGCCTGGTCTTGTCAGCGCGCGGCTCAATTTTACAACCCGACGACTCTCGACCGAGTGGACGGCCCCCGATTGC
>Ga0114964_10003425_pt1 | contig 10732 bp, 15 predicted proteins | sample C_131016_MF_Meta_FD_92638 | JGI IMG/M metagenome (GOLD analysis project Ga0114964, IMG submission 92638) | Freshwater microbial communities from Lake Croche, Canada to study carbon cycling - C_131016_MF_MetaG | ecosystem: Environmental > Aquatic > Freshwater > Lake | place: Lake Croche, Canada... | reverse complement strand
TTCTACAACGTCGCCATTAAAGTGCCCTGCTATGCAAACATTGCCATTACCTTCGAGATTGCCCAGGACTTTAGAGCCCACTCCAATCTCATTGGTAAAGACGAGATGGTGATTGGTAGATTTATGAGAATCAAACATTTTTTGTCTCCTGCTTTAAATCACAAGTTAGCCATAACTATATGCCAGGCTAAAGACTATTTAGATATTGGGTGGAGTTAATTTGGTTATAAAAAATCAGAGTAAGTGGCCACTTGTCTTAAAAACAATTACCAATATAGATAGTCAGACTCCTCGAGTTCTAAATATTTGCCTATTCTCTTGGCGGCTTGAACCTTTATTTTGAGGCTGTAGAAGTAATAATGATCATCACCAAGCTCAATCTGGAATATATGTCTTTTATCCAAACAAACTGCTAGAGCTACATCTTTGGCATCAATACCTTTATCTTCCCTTGCCTGCTTAAGTACGTCGCCACGAATCTTCGGCAAATCCTCTTCTTTGCTCTTAGCATTCACCCAAGCTCTCCCAATATTTTTCAAATGGTACGACGGCAAATATGAATTGTCTACCAATGAGAAAAACGTCGTTTAAAACGACATTACAAGCACCGACCCTAGATGAGCGTCGATTTAAGCGACACTTGACCAACGCAGGGATGACAAATCCCCAATTCATAAACCGTCCTTTTAAAGGACGGTTCTAGTTAAGGAGGGCATTGGAAGACCTAGGGGAAATAGTGCCAGATCCTACCAAGCCATAAAAGAAAAACCACCCGAAGGTGGTTAGTGTCTCCTCCAAAGGATAGCTATCTTGAATTGGCTTTTTGTATGACAAGTCAATTTAGCCCTTACTAATATCAAACATAGCTAGGTTTAACCCTTGACTCTAATAAACAATGTCGTTTTAAACGACATTTAGATAGTGTCACTTTAGTCAGTAGGGTCTTAAATACACACCCAATGCTTAAAAGATCATTAGTCTAGTTAATACAATCAGTCTTAAGGGCTTACTATGAAAGAAAGCCAAGCATCAAATAAAAAACTTCTGACAGAGCTAGAGTCAGAAAATCAAACCCATATTGAAAGAGCTGATGCCGCTAATAAATTGTGCGAAGGCTGGGTAAAGGAAAATAAGTTATTAGTCTTACAAGGGCTTCCTCAGCTAACCTTAAAAAAATACAAAGAATCGGTTAACTACCAGACAGATGATTGCCTCGTATTTTTAGCTGGAGCCGATGAGCTTTGGTTAAAGGGCTATCAAGAGCGAACTAAACAAAGGGAGCAGGATAACACCGCATATCACGCCGGCCAACAAATCACCATCTGGATGAAGTTAGGTGAGCTCACTCGCATTGTTGCCATTGGAATACTTCTAGCACTACTAATTGGATTTATTTTTATATTGCTCTATTAGTGCTCTTTATGTTTCTTACCCAACTTCTCAGGCTTGCCATTGCCATAAAGACACCACTGTTTGATTTCTTCTGTTAGGTGTTCAACATCTTTCATCTTGAGATTTCTAAAGTCTTCCAGCCCAATAGACCCAGTCTGTCTTAGTTTCTCTATAGCCTCTTTTAATCCGCTCATCTTGAAGCCTTTTCTTGTTGAAATTGAGTTTTTTAATTGTAATTTAGGGAGATCTTCAAGCAAGGTTTGTGTGCTTTTGATTGTTTTTGCGGAATATTAGGGTTTTATGACCAATTGACGACAAATAGTTATTTTAGTCATGAACTTAAGATCTTTTAATCTAAAAAGTTATTTTGCTGTCATGCAATATTCATCAATAAGGCCCATACTAACTAGGTAATAACCCTAGTATTTTTTACCAAAGGAGCCTTAAATGACACAATTATTGAGTCTCTTGAATCATGTCTTTGGCAACCTGACCAATGGCAATGATTTGGAGCGATATATCAACAGCCGCAACCCCAATAGCCATCAGCAAGTAGAGCAACTGACTCGTGACTACCTGAATCACAATTCCACTTCTAGGGGGCTATAAATCGTGAAAAAACTAAAACGCCTGTTCATTAAAGCGGCTTTAGCCTGGGTTGAAGCTCGTAAAGCCTACGCCAGTCGCTATATTAATCACCGCCTAGGTTCATGAGCTTAATTTAGGAAAATACCAAATGAAGTTAACCGTCTTTCGTTACAAAGTCTGGGATCATCAAGATGATGATCATGTCCATGTTGCGCCTTACTATGCCATTCGAGAATATATCGAGCACCTAGAAGGCGCAACAGTGATTCAAGATGATTCGCTAGAAGTTGATGAGTCTGATTTAGATACTCATGGGCGGATCGCTTTAAGGGATGAGGGATAGTTTGTATTGCAGTTGTAAGGATCAGCACATGTCCTTACAACTTTTTATATCTGACTGGCATCTTTATAAATCTGCTGATGCCCTTTATCCATTAGCTGAAAGAAGCTGTCCATAAATTGATGATGTTGCTCAGCCATAGCGTTATAAATGGTTAGATTCGTTTGTCCAAACGCTTGACAGGCAATAGTCATAGCGGCCATGAATTCATTAGGCTTACCATGATCAACCGCTTCAACTACTCTATCAGTAACCCGCTCATTGGCCACTTGCATTAACTCAATTAATTCTTCGTGTAATTTTTTATGATTTTCGAAAGAATTGCTCGTCACAGCCCAAATAGGCATCAACAAAGTATAAAACCCCTCCATGGTTTTCATGGGGTTCATTTGTCCTGATGTCTGTCCTGATCCACCAAAATGGTTTAAGGTCATGATTGGTCTCCTGTTGTAGTTACTTGGGAAGGTGAAACTGTTACTTCATGGTGCTGATCAGCATCTTGAATAAATTGGGTAATCATTGGGGCAATCGTGCGACGAAATACTGCGCCATTAAAGGTTCCGTAATGCCCTACTCCTTGAATCAACTCGTAGCGTTTGTGTTTTTCAGGTAGGTTTGGCGTGATATCAAATGCCGCTTTCGTTTGACCAACACCACAAATATCATCCTCTTCACCTTCTATGACCATCAAATAGCTTTTGCGAATATGTTTAGTATCTACCTGATGCCAACGGCTCATCATCTTTCCTTGAGGTAAGGAATGTTCTTGAAAGACTTCTTTGATGGTTTGAAGATAAAACTCTTCGGTTAAATCCATCACCGAAAGATATTCATCATAAAAAGCTTTGCGCCGATGGGCTTCTTCTTCATTTCCCCGAACCAATGCCTCATGCATGGCATCAATTGAGATGGAATGACGATCAGAATTCATGGCCATAAAACTATTGAGCTGTAAAAAGCCTGGATAAACTCTTCTGCCCATGCCTAAAAATGGTGGTGGAACAGGTTGAATCAAATTTTTCTCAAACCACTCTAGATCGTGAGATTTTGCAAACTCATTAACCTTGGTTGGATTTACTCTAGTATCAATCGGTCCAGCGATCAGCGTTAATGAGCATGGCTGACAGCGATCACCCCAATCAGACATGATGGCAGTGGTTGCAAGAGCGGCAACGGTAGGCTGACACACAGCTAACACATGGGTCTTAGGGCCTAAGAAATGCAAGAAATCAATTAAGTAGTCTATAAAATCATTTAGATTAAAGCGATCTTGATTGGTAGGAATGTTCTTGCAATCTAACCAATCAGTAATGTAAACATCATGGTCTGGTAGCATTGCCTCAACGGTACCTCGCAAAAGGGTGGCAAAGTGCCCCGAATAGGGAGCAACAATGAGTAGTTTTGGTTGATGTAATTTTGTGGCTACTTTTTTGAAATGCACTAATTGGCAATAAGTTCGCTTGAGAACTATTTCATCTTCAATCTCAACTGCTCCTCCATTAACCTCAGTCTCATGAATACCCCACTCCGGCTTGAGATGAGCGCCTGACAATTGCTCTATGACATCTAGCCAAGCAAGATTAGATTTATGGAGTTCAGTATTAATAAATGGGTTGGCCGCACTATTTAAAGTAGCCCGCACAATCCTGAGAGATTGACGCATTGGTCGAATACTGGAAGCAATTGTGTTTTGCAAAAGGTATAGCATGCCCATCCCTTAACCAAGAGTTTGAACCCTTATAGTTATCCTGAGATATGACAACTTGATTACGAGCTATTTAATGTCGTTTAAAACGACATTCCAAGCACTAACCCTAGATAAGCGTCGATTTAAGCGACGCTTGACTGGCACAGGGATATCTAGAGGAAATGCCAGACCGTAAGGAACACTTCTAATGTCGGGAGAATTCTTGGTGGCCCGGGGCGGAATCGAACCACCGACACAAGGATTTTCAACCCGTTCAGCTAGACCGATTTCGCTTTTCATACATCTGGTTCTTCCACCATGTGAAAACTTTGTTCACAAACTCAATATGTCCTTTGTATAGGGTTGATTTGGTTGGAGTATTTGACTGACACAAGGATTACAGCAGTTAATGCGTTGGTCATGAGGCTTGACTGGCACAGGGATGGAACATCCTTGGAGTGCTCGCCACCGCTACATGAAGTGTCCTTTTAAAGGACAGTTTATTCAGCGTCTATTTAATCGACGCTTCTCTCTTTAGCAAAACAAGCATCACAAAAGCAACCAATGTTTCGCCTCACCTTATAACCTAGTGACTTAATATAAATTTTGCAGCAGCATCTATAAATTCAGGTTCAGTCTTATTAAAGCCGTGATAAGCAAATGCCTCGCATTCATTGCCCTCACTGATGCCACCATCTATTAGTATCAGTTTAGAGGGGAGCTTTTCGGGTCTGCCGCCAATAATTCTTTTTGAATTCTCTGGAAGGCTTCCAAGACAAGAGTCTTGAACGTGATGTATCGCTTCTAATGGGATGGTTACATCATCACCTATAGACGCAGATCGAATAGTCCCCGCAATGATGGCTCCCGCAATCTTTTTCTGATTTCTAGGATCCCCATTCAGAAAATTAGATACTGTGGAGGTTCCCATGCTGTGCCCAAAAATCCAAATTGGGAGATTCAATTTAGAGCGATAGAAGTCAATGACTTCGCTTACTCGCTGTAAATGTTCTTCCCTACCGCGCATATCACCCCTTCTTAGATCACCCAAATCGTAGGGCGTATCAACTAATACTGCATCAATGCCATATTGAGTCCATAAATCTTTTGAGCGCACAAAGGTGTGTCCATTTTTCGTAGATCCGTCACTTTGGAGTCTTAGCATTCCTCCCCCACCGGGATATAACAAAACCAATGCTTTTGGATTTGGGGTGGCCAACAGAAACGTCCTTGTCGGATCACTATCTACATGAGCAATATCAAAAACTTGTGCGGAAGAGGAAAAGCTGGTTACTAAAAATCCTATTAGGAGTAAAAGATTCTTAGCTTTCAAAGAGGGTAGCCCATCAAGACCCAATAATGCCCTTAAGGCCCGTATAGATTGAAAGAGCGGTTGTGCCCAAAGCCACAATTGTTCCACCATACTCTTGCAAGGTTTTCATCACCGCATGAATGCTGCTGGGGCTAAGATGGCCCTCGGCCAAACCAGCTGCCATTGCTTTCATTAGAGGATTTACGCTTGCAACCCTACGATGCCTTTGTTTACTTGCGTAGGCGACACCGCCAAGCAGCATACCCGTTAAAAAACTAAATGCAATACTTGCTGAGTACTCAATTACCTCTTTCCACTCAAAAAGACTTTGTGGAAATACTGGTGAATGATCTACTTGACTTGTAATCCAGCTCATTCCGATGACTGATGAAATGGCCAAAAGTGCTACTCCAATAAACCATGGCAATAACTTATGTTGATGTCCTTTGAATAGTAAATAAGCAAAAGGCAGTGGAAGAACCATGGAGATGATTCTGAGATAAATCATTTTGGTGTCGTAGACAACGGTTACCAACCAATGCGCTAATAGCAGCAACAGTAGCGGCACAACCAAATAAAGGGCTATATCTATAATCCAATTCGAAAAAGTCTTTGGCGAAATGAGTTTTTGCTCATGCTCATCAAGCATGACTTCAAGTTCTGCAATCCGTTTTTCGTATGCCTCTTGATTGGGAATCTCGCTCAGCTGCTTTTCTAATTCTGCAACCTTAGCCATCATGGGCTTAAATAGATATAAGTCGCGAGTACACGTCTTACAGACAACCGCCTCTTCTGCAACCTCAGATAAGCAATAAGGACAATTCATTACTTATTAACCACCAAAGTTAAAACCGAATTGGTTTCACGACCATCGGTATCTTTAACAGACACGCGAATAGTATGCGTTCCAGGCGGAACGTCCGCTTTTGCAAAATCGATCCCATTTGCCGATATTGCGCTCTTTAGTCTTGGGGTCAAATCTACAAATGGTGATTTCATATAAATCACTTTTACAGATGTAGGATCAATTTTTGCATCCCCTCTAGCTTCAAAGGCAACCTTGAAGTCAAATGGAGACATCACTGGAGTATCGGCTTCAGGAGAATTTAATTTCACCGCCGGGCCACGTGAAATACCACGCGTTGCTAATGTTCCTGATGCTGCTGGCAAAGCAGCTTCTTTCGCGCTGATTAAGGGCGCAGCAAAAATAGTGGCTGTGGAGAGAAATATAACTGTAGAAATAGCAAATTTAATCAAGCTCATGTTTACTCCAACTTATAAGATATTCGTTAATCGCCAACGACCACAAAAGGGGCCCAAAATAAAGGGTGAGCATAGGCATACTTCATATTACCGCCTTCTTTCATTCCACCATTATCTATCTGACTAAGCATGGCTTGTCTGAGTAATTCTGCTTTACTTGTATTGCCTGCCTTTTGCTGATTTCTAAATAAATCGGTCATCATAGTTCTTGATGCTACCGAATCAACCGGCCAATTTGAAACTAACAGGGCTTTAGCACCAGCAAAGAAAAAAGCTCTACCCAAACCTGAAACTGCCTCAGAACCTGCCCCCTCTCCTGAAGCAGTATTACAAGCCGATAGAACTACCCAATCAGCATCTAGTTTCAATGTCATTACTTTATCCATCGTAAGCAAGCCATCATCTTTGTCTCCCGTCACTTCTGGGGAGGATAGGGCTAGAGCTGGTTGTGTTAACCCATTAAGCTCTCCAGGCACCAAACCATGAGTAGCAAACATGACAACTTTTCGATTAGACAAATCAGTGGACATTACCTGTTTCACAGAAGCCTGTTGATGTAAATAAATATCACCATCTCCCGCTCCTATCGCCTTGCCTACTTCCTCTAGCTCAGTACTGGTATCGGGGAGTCTAGGTAATAAAGCAAGCTCTGCGGAGCTAACACCAGATGTTTTAGGAGCACTTCGTAAATTAAGCGGCTTACCCCGAGTTGCAAGTTGTGTTGCTTTAGCCTGCTTATCGGCTTGTTTTTCTTGATCTGCACTAAAGTAAGGGTCACCAAAACCAATAAAGTTTTTACGATTAACGTTACCGGGCGGCAATGAGCGTAATGCAGTCAGAGCAGTAACCGATGGAACTTGTGCAACAGCGATCTCGCGAGTTAACCAAGGTACGCTCTTATATCCTACAAAAGGAGTAGGACCCCCTTTAGAAGGTTGAGAGGTAGGCTTAGTTACCAACAAAGATAAGGGTAGCTGCCCAAGTTCAGCGTGAGGTACTGTCAACATTACTTTCTTGCCCACAAAAGCTGCTTGGACTGGACTCATGACCTGTTGATAAAGTTGATTGGCAAGAGCAACATCAAAGGCTGGAATCTCATCGATGGTAGCCACGCCAGGATCAAGAGCTTTACGAAGTTGAGCAACCTCTTTAGCTATTTGAGTGCGGCCAACTGAGAGTTGCACAAACTGAACTGGCTTATCTTTAGTAATGGCCCAGACGTAACCAACGTTATCGCCAAAGTACCAAGACACCAAAACCTCATCGGGCTTAAGTGCTTTTTGAGTCCGCTCTACTGAGGCAGGCTTTGGATCAATCAGCTCTGCATAATCAGGAAATTTACGCTCAATCTCTTTTTTTAGTTCCTCGCGCTGAGCTTTAAAAGTAGTAATGTCATCACGTAACTTATTTTGAACTGCGGGTAATTGTTGTCCTGGAGGCGCAGATAGGAGACCTGTTAACAACTCTGAGAGAGTATTGATACGCTTCTGTAAATCTTGCTCACGACGCGCAAGGGATGACAATTGTGGATCAGAGATGTTTGCACGAGCAGCGCTAGAGGTTAATGCACGCTGGACTCCACTTCCTCTGGCAAGATCGGCAATCTGAAATGCTTCTGAAGCAGCAGCACCTGAGGCGTCAGATTTAGCCTGTTGTGCCAAAGAGGCGAGATACTCTTCCAAAATAAAAGTCATTCGTTGAGTTTGACGAATACTCTCGGTTGCATTCTCAGTATCGTTACGAGCCTGATTAACAAGAATAGGGACTGACTGCTTAAATCCGGAAAGGGCCTGTACACCCTGCCCTGAAGCCTGCAAAGCAGCCGCGTTAAATGCTGTCAACATTGCCAACCTTGAAGACGCTCTTTCCATCCTGGACCCATCTTTTTCAAGCATCGAAGAGGTCATCGTCACCGCTTGAGAGGCCTTTCCAGATTTAACTAAAGCCAGCGCCCAATCTAAATCTTGGGAAGGAAAGCGAGCCGCTATTTCTGGGTCGCTCTTTACGCCTTCGACCATTTCAGAAAATACTTTTTCGGCCTGCACATATTTTCCATCAGCAACTAATGCAGACGCGAGAGTCTTGCGAGCATATGCAATAACAGTTGAGGCTGGATAATTTGTTGATTGCTGCGCGACTTTTAATGCAGCAGTGCCCAATAAAACAGCCTCAGCATTACGGCCCTGCTCTGCGATTACCCTAGTCAAAGTAAGGAGCATTTGTGAGGTTCTGCCTGAATTTGGGCCAAACTGTGTAATCGACAGTAGCGTAGCTTCCCGAGCCCAATACTCAGCATCCACTAATCGTCTTTGCCCTAAAAATGCTTTAGACATATCATTCATAAGATATGCACGCTGCATGTAATAACCACTTACATTTGTGGTGGTGTCTTGTAAGACCCGCTTTTCATTATCTAAAACATCTCTTCCTTTATCTTTAATGGCCTCTAATACTTGTTGATTGAGATATAGGGCCCTTCTAAATGATCTCTCAGCCTCTACAAATTTTCCCTCTGAAATAAAGTATCTACCTCGAGCCATCTCTAGCCCAATTTCCCAAGCTGTTCTGTAAAGAAAGTTTGTATTTCTAGCGACGCTGACCAGCGCACTGTAATCTGTTTCTAAGGTGTTCAAGCCTGACTTTGCACACTCAAAATCACCTAGGGCTAGACAATATGAAACAATTTGCCTATCAAAGTGCAATGTCCAACCCCTGAGACTCTGAGGGATGATTGGCTTAGCATCCTCAGCAATTTTTTTTGCCTGCAGCAAACTTCCTTGAATAGATTCATACTGCATATATTGAGATAGCTCATCAATTCTCAAATCAATCTGAGGGCTTGGATATTCAAGTACTGCTTTTTTAATTGCCTCTAAAGCGCCTTTGCTGTTTTCCAAAACTTCTTCAGCCTTAGCTTTTCGATAGTAATAATGATTCAGTGTCTCAGGATCAGTTGTACTTGGAACAGGGAGTGCCAGAATTTTCGTAGCCTTCTCAATTAGAGTCTTATCTGGTCGGGCCTGATTAAGAACTAATAAAATATCTTTTACGTCCCTAGGGGGCGCTTTTATGATCTCAACATCCACCTCTTCTTTGCTTTGTGCTGCAAAAGCTGATTGCATAAAAATATTGCAACCAAACAAAATTGTGCAAATAAAGAAATTAATAATGAATTTGCTAGACATAAATTCCTCTCTAATTTTCATAAGCAATATATCAGTTATTAAAGGGGCAGGATGACACTTATTGATCAAAAGCGCTCTCCTAGGTTTTAAGCATAAATTTTGTCGTTTTAAACGACATTGCCAGCACGGGCTCTAGATAAGCGTCGCTTAAATCGACGCAGGACCAACGCAAGGATGAACAATTGATGCGTCCTTTTAAAGGACGCTTCTAGGCGAGGGGGAAGTTGGAAGACCTTGGGGAAATGGTGCCAGCCCGCGGCCTACACTAGAGATTCGATGAGCCACATCCGGTGTTGGGAGAATTCTTGGTGGCCCGGGGCGGAATCGACCAGGGCCGAGGATGCCTAATCCGAAGAACTATTTGCGCTTATTCACCGCGTCTTTAAATGCTTTACCAGCAGTAAATTTAACCGTCTTAGAGGCTGGAATTTTAATCTCAGCACCAGTCTGAGGATTTCGACCTACACGGGCGGCGCGCTTGCCTGACTTAAATGTTCCAAAACCAATCAACTGAACATCATTGCCTTTAGTAACTGCTTTGATGATATGTTCAATTGCTGAGCTTAAGGCGCGGTCTGCTGATGCTTTTGACATATCTGCATCATTTGCAATCTTTTCCACCAATTCAGATTTATTCATTTTTTCTCCATTTGATTTTTAAAAAATCACCTGATTCACCAGCCCAGGATCCTATTCATGAGACCACTCATAGTCTACATCGATAATCTCTAAAACATAGCCATATTTGTTTAGACAATGCTGATTCCAAGCAATCACAAAGTCTTTGGTATTAATATCGCAATGGTAACGATTTAACAAATGAATCAAGCCATGGTCCTGCATCTTCACATGCCCGTTAGTAGTCTTTACGATCACTGCTTTGGCGTGCTTAAAGCTCATCCTGACCTCCGATAGATTGGTATTGTCAATACCTAGAGGGAGGTGTGGGTGCCATCACAAAGCGG
>Ga0114964_10003424_pt1 | contig 10738 bp, 8 predicted proteins | sample C_131016_MF_Meta_FD_92638 | JGI IMG/M metagenome (GOLD analysis project Ga0114964, IMG submission 92638) | Freshwater microbial communities from Lake Croche, Canada to study carbon cycling - C_131016_MF_MetaG | ecosystem: Environmental > Aquatic > Freshwater > Lake | place: Lake Croche, Canada... | reverse complement strand
TGTGCAACGCGTTTTGTTGAAAGTCTGGTTCAAACACGTAACCGAATTCGCTCCACGCATGTTGTGCGTAGGGCAGACAAACTGCACCGCCCAAAACTGTCGCCCCCACGTAGCCAAAGAGTGTGCGCGCCTGCGCGACGGCCAACGCCCCACCGCTCCATCCTGTAGATGCGCTGCATAAAAGCACCGGGTGATCCAAAAAAGGATTTGCAACCTGGGCGTCCGTGTACGCAAGACGTGACACCCAGTCCACCAAATTTTTCAAATACGGGGTCACCTGGGCGTTGTATTCCGGGCTTGCAACTACCAAGGCGTCGCTGTTATTGATGCGCTGATGAATGCTTGCGGTGTGCTGTAACCAAACGCCATCGGTCTCTACATCCTGATCAAAAATCGGAAGGCGGACTTCGCTGGGCAGCAAAAAATCAAGTTCCACCTGGTCGCCAGTGCTGTCAGCGAGATGCCGCAGCAGTCTGGCGTTGTAAGAGTCCTGGCGCTGACTGCCACAAATAAACAATATTTTTGTCATTGAGGCTCCAATCCCGCCAGATGAATCGCCCTGTTCCAGACGCCCAGTTGCTCTTTCACATAGGCATCGAATTCTGTCGGTGTGGATCCATGCGCCTCAAAACCTTGTTTGGCAAACTCTGCGCTCACTTCGGGTTGTTTCAAAATTGCGTTGATCTTCAAATTAAGGCGCCGGGTAATAGTCGCAGGCAATTTCGCTGGACCGAATATGCCCGACCAGGTGACGATCGAAAGGTTCTTCATACCGGACTCCGCCATGGTTGGAACCGTCGGCAGCAAAGCACTGCGCTGATCTTGCAATGTAACTAAGGCCTTGAGCTTGCCTTCCTTGACCCAAGGAAGCGCGTTGGCGGGCGTTGCGAACATAAGTTGCACTCGACCTGCCAAAAAGTCGTTCATCGCCGGAACCTCGCCTTTGTAGGGAATATGGTTCATCGCAAGGTTTGCCGTAGTGGCTAATTCTGCGGTGGCAACGATAGCACCCGTGTTTCCAGTGCCGTAGTTCAATTCACCGGGGTGACGATGAACGTAGCTGATCAGTTCAGCCAATGTATTCGCCTGCACGCTCGGGTGCGCGAAGAGGAAAAATGAAAAATTCCCAGTGCTGGTGACAGGCGTGAAGTCTCTTGCCACGTCATAGGGCAACTGCTTGCGCATGGCGGGTACTGCCGACATAGCGCCGTAGGTGGCCATGAACAAGGTATAGCCGTCGGGTGCCGACTTCGCGACGGCCTCGGCCGCAATGGCTCCGTCCGCGCCCGGTTTATTGTCAACCACTACGGGTTGCCCCATGGCCTGAGCCAATGGTTTTGCAATCACTCTGGCCACAATGTCTGCAGCACCGCCCGCTGGGAACGGAACGACCAGGTGGATAGGGCGCTTGGGGTATGCGTCCGGATTTTCTACCTGTGCCGTTGCCGTTTGAAGCGTTGCTACCAGCAGTGCTAGAACAATAATTTTCGCCATTTGAAGGTACCTAGCCTGTGGGAGCTTGTGTCGCTGTAATCCCCCTAGCTCACGCGGAAGTCGGTACAGCTCCTGCTGGTGCAATTCCTGCGCCTCGGCTTTGCATGTTGGCGGACATGGCTTGCAAAAAGGTGTTGAGCGAAGCGTTATTGCCACTAACGCCTAAGGTACCTAGGAGCGTTTTAAAGCTTTGATCCAAGCTCGTCATGGATGTGGCAGCAGCGGGTGCGCTGGTCGTTGTGCTGCCATCGGTGCTTGCGGTGGAGGTTTGGGCGATGAGTGAACTTAACTCCGCGCCGAGCTTGGCGTTATCTCCACCATGGTGGTGGTGGTGACCTGGTGACGTAAGCGGTGCGGCAGTAGCGGCGGTCTGTACGGCATTTGCTGTGTCTGGGGCCGTAGTTGCTGCTGGCGCAGCGGAAGCAGCATTGGTGGCAGCCGCCCCTCCCGAGTTGTCTTGCGCTTGCAACGAATCGAATAGGTTCTTTTCAAAAGCCGCCAGCGCCTGGGCAATCTGGTCACTTGTGGATGAAGATGCGCCACTGCTGTTCGTAGTTGCTGTTCCTGACGCGTCGATTGCAGCACTGGATGTCGCAGCAATTGGGGTGAGCGTCTGCAAAAAGGTACTGGTGGCCGCGTTCACATTTGCCAACGGATTGGCGTTTGCTGCTTGAGCGCCTGCTCCCTCGTGACGACCGCCACGCCAAGCTTGAGCGGCCTGCTGCGCCGTGGCTAAGTCTCCGGCTTGCAGCGCCTGGCCGATTTTGGCCAGGGGACTGTTGCTATTTGCAGCCGCTGCTGGGATGTTAGCACTGATGGTTGCAAAAGCTTGCTGTGCAGCAGCCAAGTCACCACCTTGTAGCGCAGTACCCAGTGCCTTTATGTTTTGCTGACGCTGTTGCCAATTTCCTACTGCATTACTTTGATTTGCCCAATTAGCGCCTGAACCACCGACTCGCATTCCCATGATGTACTCCTTCGATTAACCTAAATAGCAATGATCAAAGCAGTGGCACTTCGGCTTTGTGCCGAGTAGCGATTCCACTTCGAGAAGGCAGCAAACCGCTGCATCCGTGCGATAAATGACGCAATTCCCAGGCCATTTGTAGGGGTTTACAAAGTAAAGTCTTTGAAGCCTTCGCAATCCCTTGAGATCGCTCCATTTGCTTGAGTGCCGATACTGGCCGCCCGGTTTTTTACTCTCACGTTCGGCGATCTTCTTAGTGGGAATGCGCGGAGCCATGGCACGATGTTGCCGCTCCATTGACACATTACGGCAAACTCATGCCGACGGACGGCAAACTCTTGCCAGAGGTGCCCACCAAGCTCCAGACGTATAACCAACTAAGGGTTGCTATCCAGATGATGCGGCCCTGCACGTTCAACACGGCGGGGGCTGATATTTTCGAGCCAGCAGAAGTCAGAGAGCGACGTACTAGAAACCGACGTGGGGCTTAGGCATACGTCACCGCTGTAATCGTTATTGCCGCCTACTCAGAAAGTTGCCACTCGTGGCCGACGGACCTGCATTCGTCAAAAGCGCGCCAACATCCGCGCCGGTGTCATACTGCCGTCACAGGCGCAATAGACACCTCAAGGAGCAATTTCCGTCTGTAACGCGTTGTAGAGTTTTTGCAACCTGGCGTGTGTCACAACGCAGCTGCGTGATGCTCACCATAAAGCGGGTCGACTGTAGCCCACCAGCTCTGTTAGCACGCCCGCTTGATCGGACATAGAGTGGGCGCTTCGCCTTCTCAACGCCAGTGGCGCCCCCCCCAGTAACCAAGACCCAACTCCAGTGAAACTGGCGGATAAAGGGGGTGGGCATAGTAGGGCTGGGTATAGACCACAGTAGGCGCAACATTGACGGGCTGGGTGTATTGAACCGGAGCCTGCGCGATTGAGGCCGCCTGGTTTGAGTTCGCAGTGCCCAGAGGCATCACTTGCAAACTGATGGTGGGGCCTGGGTCTTGCGGCATTTGCACGGCATATTGTTTGCCGCCAAATTCATACAAAACATGGTATGCCACTGTGCGATTCTCATAGAAATTTTGCACTGCGCAGTTCTGTACATTTTGCATCTGGACGGCCGGATCACCCTCAATTCGGTCACCCAGGACGGCGCCACCCATGAAGCCCAACATGGTGGCTGCGGCATTGCCCGCACCTCGACCGCCGACAGCATTACCCACGGCGCCTCCGGCCAATGACCCCATAACGGCCCCGGCCCCGGACTTCTGCTGCTGCACTGCGACCTGCTGGGTACTGCAAACCTTGCGAGGTACCGCCACCTGCTGGATGATCGGGGTCGCTGAAATCACTTTGCCGACATCTTGCGAAAATGCGGAACAGCTGGCAATCGTCAAAAGTGGAATCAGAACTAGCTTCTTCATGATCTCTGTCCAAAAAGTTTGTGTGGGATCATGCTAGATCATGAAGACACACTAGCTGTGAAGTAATCGTTAAGCCTCTGTAAATCATCTAATTCTGAGGTGGCCCTTTTTGATTTCGATAACGTCTCCCTCTAGGTATCGGCTATGCATTTGCAAGGTGGCTGCGAAAATTGGGGCGGTGAGACCCCCCGCATCTGCTGCCACGCATGGACCAGTGTCCGGTGCGGGTCTGGGCCTTTGACGATCATTCAAGCTCTTCTGGACACTAACCGCTGTTTCCAGCACCTCGCATCTAAGATTTGTTCGAGACAAAAATTCCTAACAATGCATCAGCTCGATAATTGGACGCCAGCACAGCAGAGACGCACTTCGGCGGCCCAATGGCCGCGCCAGTAAGGAAGGGCTGTTGCCTAGCCCCACAAACGCTATCGGATTGGATTTTTTCTAGGCAAGATGTACCCCACTCTTATGTCCACCGGCGCTTGCTTGGGCCCATGAGCAGGCCTGCGCGAAGGGCCGTTATCGGGAAGCGCAATGTGGCTTTTGGCTCACACTTAGTTCAAATGTTAATGTCGGAGGCTATCCATTTTAAACGGATGACGTCCACGGTTATCCCCTTAAGATGGCATAGTTATGCGACTCATCGACCTTCAATTGGCTCCCATCCTTTCAGCGCGAGGGTTGTTGGAATATTCTGTCGGTGACTTGCCAATCTTGCTGAACGATATTGCCGAGGAAAACGATCTCGGCAATAAATTCATGAAGTTGTTCATCATTTTTCAGAACTTCAAAATGGATGAGTTTGCGCGGGAAATGCAAAACCAAGCGTTTCAGCATCGCAATGTATTTCGCTTTCTAAGCCCGCCGCAGCCAACAATCCGACTTCTTGTGATTGCCGGCCCTGGGACCATGGGACATAACGCTCCCTTGGATTTCGTGTTGTTCAATCAAAACGTCCAACTCGACTACTTTTATGTGGTGGATGAGTATCAATCCTGGGACACAGTACCCGATCACGATATCGCAATTCTTGGGTTCGGCGAAGCCACCACCCACATCGCCATCCATGAGTGCATTGAAAAGCGAAGACTTCAGTGGCCACGCCCCTTTCTGAACAATGCAAAAGGCGTCATGCTGTGCGCAAGAGACCGTCTCTACGAGTTGTTGAAAGACGATCCTGACTTGATCGTTCCTCGCACTCACAGAGTAGAGCGGCAGGCCTTGGCTGCCATGCTGCCCCCCTTCCTTATCCGTCCAATTGACACGCATTCGGGACAAGATTTCGAGCGAATTCAAAGTAATTTAGAATTGGACGACTACCTTTCAGGGAATCATTCAAACTCCTATTACGTGTCCGAATACATTGATTGCTCCAATGATGATGAGCTGTTCAGAAAATTCCGAATTGCATTAATTGATAAAAAGCCGTATGTCTGCCACTTGGCAATTTCAGAGGACTGGGTGGTGCATTACATCGCCGCACACATGGAACTTAGTTTTGAAAAGCGGCAAGAAGAGGAGCAATTCATGCGTGAATTCGATACGATCTTCTTGGCTCTGTACGGCGACTGTCTAATTCGGGTTGCCCACAAAATTGATTTGGACTATGTTGTGCTTGACTGCTCTATTTCCAGAGGGGGACGACTCGTGCTTTTCGAAGCGGATAACGGGGCATGGATTCACGACACTGATGCGCCCGAAATTTATCCTTACAAAAGTGAAATCATGAATCGTGCGTTCTCGGCATTTACCCAGATGCTAGTCAATCACACAACGCTGTCTCGTAAATTCACTTGAATGGGTGTGCCGACTTCGTAGTCCATTGACGCCGGCTAACCTACGCTGCATTTGGCAGACTCCAGTAGAACGCTGGGCTGGACACTTCAATGGTTCTGACCGCGATGGTTCTAAAGCGCATTCGGAACGCGATGTCAAACTGCTCGGTCCTGCCATGAGCGCCCGACGCATGATGGAGCCATATACCTTGGACCAAGGACCGCGCGGCAACAGCGCTGCAATCGGAGAGGGAGAGGCAACGGCGGAATCGCTGCACTTCGGACCTTGACGGCCATTACGTTAGCCCAAGGCTAGATGCGGCCAATTGGCGCGCCTCCGCCTACTTGGGAATGCGTACGCTGGCCTCAGGAGCGCTTCGTAAAACTTTACACTTTTCGATGGGATAGCTGTCATGAGTGTCACGGAAAATACAAAGCCCCATCCGAGGCTATTCATCTCCTGACCCAATGACCCAAACTGCAAAAGAATTTGTAAATCGATTAGGCCCCGGCTTGATCACCGGCGCAGCGGATGACGATCCCAGTGGAATTGCCACCTATTCCCAGGCTGGATCACAATTTCGGTTTGGACTGGTTTGGACACTTTTACTCACCACGCCGCTGATGATTGGCATTCAAATGCTGTCCGCGAGGATCGGGTGGGTGACGGGTGAGGGGCTGGCGGCGAACATCAACAAGAAGTTTCCTCGCTGGCTGACGCAAAGCCTAGTTGGCCTGTTAGTGGTGGCGAATACTATCAATATTGCTGCTGACATTGGTGCCATGGCGGAAGCATTGCGGTTGTTGGTGGGCGGGCAATTAACGCTCTACGTGCTTGGCTTCGGTGTGCTTTGCATTGCAACCCAAGTCTTCTTTTCTTACGAACGAACAGTTCGGGTTTTGAAGTGGTTGACTTTGGCCCTGTTTTCTTACGTAGCGGTTATTTTGACAGTCAACGTTCCTTGGCGACAAGTTATCCACGAATCGATACATCCCTGGAATTTCTTGCTAAAGGATGGATCGTTCAAGGACTATGCAGCCATGGTCGTAGCGGTGATGGGTACAACTATCAGCCCCTACCTGTTCTTTTGGCAAGCAGCACAAGAGGTTGAGGACGGCAATCGCAGGCCTGGTGCCAAGGCATTGAAAACCGATCCAGACTACGCAGCAGAGCATCTTTCTCGCATCAAGCAGGATACCTACATCGGAATGTCTTTCTCGAACGTGGTAGCACTGTGCATTGTGATTGCGACAGCCGTCACCCTCAATGAACAGGGAATTACTAATATTCAGACATCATCTCAGGCCGCAGAGGCGTTGAGACCCGTTGCCGGGGAATTCGCCTTTCTCATTTTTTCATTGGGAATTATTGGCACTGGATTACTGGCAGTTCCGGTCTTGGCGGGATCTGCAGCTTATGCCGTCAGTGAGATGTATGGCTGGAAAGCCAGTCTGTCGGCGGGGTTGAGAGAGGCTCGTGGTTTTTACCTGATCATCATTGCGGCCACCGGAATCGGCACGCTCATGGGGTATTTCGAGTTAGACCCAATTAAGGCATTGGTCTGGAGTGCTATTGTGAACGGCGTCATTTCGGTGCCAATCATGGCAGCGATGATGCTGGTGGGGCAGTCAAAAAGTCTGATGGGTCAGTACACCATTAGCTCCAGGCATCGCTTCTTCGGTTGGGCAGCCACGCTAGTGATGGCTGTAGCTGTGACGGTGATGTTCGTCACAGGCTTTTGATGGAAATGCGCAAGTTGCTATTGCCCCAGAAAATTTGCAAGCTTTCCGTTTAAATTTTATGAAGGTAGATCCCAATGGAAATAGATCCCATGGATATGGTGGATGCTGGATCAACTGACAGCCCAAAAAAATCAAAATGGCTGAATTCGGCCGTAGCAATAACGGTAGCGCTATTGGCCACTTTCATGGGGATCTGCAAAGTCAAAGATGACAATATTGTTCAGGCTATGCAGCAAGCCCAGGCAGATAAAATTGACCACTGGCAATTTTACCAAGCGCGCAATATTCGTGAGGAGATTGCGAAATCAACGCTAATTCAACTGAGGTTGCAAAAATCGTACGCGCCCAAACAAATCCAAGCGCAACTTGACGCAGGTATTTCGGAATACGAATTACTGATAAACGACCAAGAGCAAAAAAAGGCGGAATTAAAATCACAGGCTGAAGCGGATCAGGCGAAGTACGACTCTTTAAATTTTAGGGATGATCAATTTGACCTATCTGATGCAGCAATTGCGATAGCCATTTCCCTATTGGCGGTCGCGTCCTTAACCCAACTTGCCTGGCTTTACGGACTTGCACTATTTCCCGCTGGCTTTGGTGTAGTGATGGGTGCTGCGGGGTTAGCAGGTTGGGCACTGCATCCTAATTTACTGATTCAGCTACTTAGTTAAAGAACCTTTTCTTCACTCGAAATTGCTGCTGGGGTTGTGACGGTTTCAAAAAAGCTTTGGGGGAAGATAGACCCATTAAGCACGGTCATCAGTGGCAGACTGGTAAGTAGGTTAGCTTTTGTCAAAAGGTGAAGTTCCGCGGCAATTAGCCCAGGCGCAATCAATACGCAGCGTAGGTAAAGTAGCGGCTTGAAGGGTGTGGGAATCATATTACTTGATCTAGGACATAAAACGGACGGGCGCAGTCCTCACAATGACGAAACGCTGGAAACCCTCTGGCATCTGAGGAGACCCCCATGCTTCAAGCTGCGCAAACCCGGACTGACGTCTTGATCAGCCAATCTTTAGCCGGGCTACGACGTGCAAAGCTTTGGATGCTGCTCACACTGAGCCTGCTGATGATTTGCAGCGTCTCGCCTGTTCTGGCTGTTCCGTCATTCGCCACGCAAACAGGCCAAAGCTGCGTCGCCTGCCATGCGGGCGGACAGTATCCAGAACTCACGCCCTATGGCCGGATTTTTAAGCTCACGGGCTATACATCAGGAGAACGCAGCACACCCCTGGCTGCCATGGTCGTAGCGGACTACACCACCACTCAAAATCCGAACGACCCCAATGTCAAGTTAGATAAAAGTGGCATTGTCAACACGATAAGTGTCTTTCTTGCAGGAAAAGTCAGCGACAACATTGGGGGTTTTGCGCAATACACCCACACATTGCACGACACACAGGACACCAGCCTGAACTGGATCGGTCACACCGGAGCGGACAACTTTGACTTACGCTACGCTGATCGCACCATCGACGCGAACAAAGACCTGATCTGGGGGATAACGCTAAATAACAACCCCTCCGTTCAAGACGTATGGAATAGCGCGCCCGCGTGGTCACACCCCTACCTGACTCCAACGCAGACCTATGGACTTCCGGCGTCTACATTGGTGGAGGGAGCCCTGGCGCAGCAAGTGGCAGGCGTTGGGGCCTACGCATTTTTGAACCAAAGCTTCTACGCTGAAATCACCAGCTACCAGACCGCCAAAGATGCCCTGTCTTTCTTGAGCTACGGCAACAATGCGGGCAACCCAGATCATCCTCTTACTTCGCTCGACGGCAATGCCTTGTATTGGCGCGCGGCCTACACCAAAGCATGGAACGCGAGCAATATGATGGTTGGCGCCTTTGGCTTGGACGCCAAGGTGCAACCACTTGACGGCTCCAGCATGCCGGTATCCAACATCGGAAGCACCCACTACAAAGACGTCGGTATCGACGCGCAGTACCAATATCTTTTGTCACCGCATACCGTCACTGCGCAACTGCGTGCACTGTCTGAAACTATTGACGATGCTACTGGCTTGGCTTATTCCGATGGCGCGGCGACCCTCAAGACACTGTTGGCAAAAGCAAGTTATGTGTACCAGGACAGGTACGGCACCAGTTTGAGCTACCGAACCGTATCTGGCAGCGCCGACACCACGGCCTATGCTGCCAGCAGCAGTTTGGTACCGGACTCGGAGGTCTGGACGACAGAGTTCTTTTGGCTCGCACGCCAGAACGTACGCCTTGGTCTGCAGTTCAATCTGTTTAGCAGGTACTTAGGCGCAAGCTCCAACTACGATGGCGCAGGGCGCAACGCCAGCGATAACAACAACGCTTACGTCTACCTCTGGGCCGCCTTTTGATCCAGAAGCTACGCCCAGCCACACCCGCACCCACACCAACACCACCTTCAAGGGGGACAGCATGAAAGCATGGACCAACATTTGGACCCCAGGATTGCTCGCATTTGCACTTGCGGCGCTAACCGGTTGTGCCAACCCACCGAGCAGCCGCAACGTCAACGATCCTCAAGCTTCCGGGAAATCGCTTGCCGTTCAGGTCTGCTCCACCTGCCACGGGATGACGGGGGAATCCATCTCCCCCATGTTTCCCAAGCTTGCCGGGCAACAGCGCGAATACCTGCTTGCCCAACTCGCAGACTTTAAGGGGCATGAGCGCAGCGACTCGCGCGGCGTGCAATACATGTGGGGCTTTACCCACCTCAGCGCCAAGCAAGTCGATGAGTTGGCGGATTACTTCTCTGGGCAAACACCCATGCAGGCAGTAGCCGCCGGGGACGCGGATTTAGCCCGTGGCAAGGCTTTGTTTGAAGGCGGCGTGCCAGACAAGGGCGTGGTGCAATGTACCGCGTGTCATGGACCCAATGGGGAGGGAAACGGTTCCTTTCCGCGTTTGGCCGGGCAGCATCCCGCTTATGTCTTGGAACAGATCAAGGTGTTTCAGTTGACCGATTTACGCCCGCGTGGTGCGCCCATGAAGCAGGTCACGCACGCGCTTGCGGATTCGGACGCACAGGCAATCGCGCAGTATGTTGGCACCATAGGATTTCGCCCTTAGCTCTCGTGTGATTCTTCGCATTTGGTACAGGCAACGACGGGCCAGGTGTTCCCAGGGCGCGTTGGTATCGGCTAGCTTGGGAGATGAATGCTGCCACGGCGATGGCGGCTGAACACGAGCAGCAGTGGCGTACCAACGTGCGCAAAAGCTTTAACCCAGCGCGGGACCAGAGGTCTACTGCTTCCAAGGTTGCGCATAAGAAACCAATATGTAGTTCAACATTGACCCGCTTTTGAGGATGTTCTTAGGAAGAAGGTTACTG
>Ga0114964_10003423_pt1 | contig 10740 bp, 9 predicted proteins | sample C_131016_MF_Meta_FD_92638 | JGI IMG/M metagenome (GOLD analysis project Ga0114964, IMG submission 92638) | Freshwater microbial communities from Lake Croche, Canada to study carbon cycling - C_131016_MF_MetaG | ecosystem: Environmental > Aquatic > Freshwater > Lake | place: Lake Croche, Canada... | reverse complement strand
TGTACTTAAAGGCCAAGCGCCTGACGTGATCGAAATCCGCGGCGAAGTCTATATGGCGACCGAAGATTTTCTGGCGCTCAATGCGAGGCAGGACGCTGAGGGTAAGCCGCCTTTCGCCAATCCGCGCAATGCAGCGGCTGGTTCGCTTCGTCAGCTTGATCCGAACATCACGGCCTCACGGCCTTTGACGTTTTTCGCCTATGCGTGGGGCCAGATTGAAGGGCCGATGCCGTCCGATACGCAAAGCGGCATGGTATCGGCTTTCGCCGCCATGGGCCTGCCCACCAACGCGCTAACAAAGCGCTGTGCCTCGCTTTCCGAGATGATCGCGCAGTATCGCTTGATCGAGGAAAACCGGCCAACGCTCGGTTATGATATTGATGGCGTTGTTTACAAGGTTGATGATCTCGCTTTGCAGCAGCGTTTGGGCTTTATCGCACGTTCGCCGCGTTGGGCCACGGCGCGGAAATTTCCGGCTGAGCAGGCGCGCACCCTGCTGCTCGGCATTGATATTCAAGTCGGCCGCACGGGTGCTTTGACGCCAGTGGCGAAACTTCACCCTGTCACCGTCGGCGGCGTGGTCGTGTCAAATGCAACCTTGCACAATGAGGACGAAATCGCCCGCAAGGATGTGCGGATCGGCGACACGGTTATCGTGCAACGCGCGGGAGATGTAATCCCGCAAATCGTCTCTGCTGTGGTGGAAAAGCGCCCGGCGGATGCCAAGCCCTATGTGTTCCCGCATCTTTGCCCCGCTTGCGGCAGCCACGCGGTGCGTGAGACCGATCCGAAGACGGGTGAGCTCGAGGCGGTACGGCGCTGCACGGCGGGGCTGATTTGCCCGGCGCAAGCCACCGAACGGCTCAAGCATTTTGCCTCGCGTAATGCGTTCGATATTGAGGGCTTGGGCGACAAGCAAATCGAGGGCTTTTATGCCGATGGCCTCATCACCCGCCCGCGCGATATTTTTACGCTCGAAGAACGCGATGCCCGCGCTTTAAAGAAGCTGAAAGACCGCGAGGGCTTTGGCGCGCTCTCTGTCAAAAAGCTGTTTGATGCGATTTCGGAGCGCAAAAGCGTAACGCTCAACCGCTTCATCTTCGCGCTCGGCATTCGCCATGTTGGCGAGACCACCGCCAAGCAATTGGCCCGGCATTTCGGCTCCATCGAGAAGCTTCGTGAAGTGGCCGTTAAGGCTTCCGAGGATGGCGAGGCGGCCAAAGCCGAGCTCACCGATATTGACGGCATCGGCCCGATTGTTGCGGGCTCGATCGTCGATTTCTTCGGCGAGGCGCATAATCTCGAAGAACTTGATGCTCTGATGGTGCATGTCACGCCGCAGCCGATGGAAGCGGTCGCCGCTGCAAGTCCGGTATCAGGCAAGACGGTGGTCTTCACCGGCTCGCTCGAACGCATGACGCGCGAAGAAGCCAAAGCCATGGCCGAGCGTTTGGGGGCGAAGGTTTCAGGCTCTGTATCCAAAAAGACGGATCTCGTGGTCGCAGGCCCGGGCGCCGGATCAAAGCTCGAAGATGCCCGTAAGTATGGCGTCGAGGTGATTACGGAAGATGAGTGGTTTGTCAGGGTGGGGAAATGATTGAGTGGGATTTCCCACTTTAATCGTTACCCACATCATGTTAAAAGAAGCGGCAAGAGGAGATAATCCATCATGCCATCCAAATCACCCGTCAAAATCCTCCACCCGGACGCTAAAGGCCGCATCACGCTCGGGGCCGTGGCAAAGGGGATCAGCTCTTATCGCATGACGAAAGACGAGCAAGGACGCCTTGTCCTTGAGCCGTTTGTGGAGATTCCGGCAGCCCTTATTCCACAATGGTCGGAGCAGCGGGTTGGAACGGGCTTACACGAATTAGGCTTAGGGTATCGGCATGGCGAAGGGGTCGTTAAGCACGGCCTTATTGATTTTATGGAAAATGCGCTCGGCCAAGCGGCAACGGATATCGGTCAAGAGCGTTGGGCGTCGGATCAGCGATCCCTTGGCGCTGATTTTTCCGATTGATCTGCTGAGATGTATCTACTCGATACCAATATTATTTCTTTGTTTGATCCGCGTCGTATGGAGCAGGAGCGCGCCCTTATTGCCAAGCTTCGTACGGTCGATGATCGATCTTTCATAAGCGTGCTAACGCTTGCTGAAATCGAGGCGGGAATTTTGAAGCTGCGCCGCGAAGCAAAGCACCAGCGAGCTGATCAATTAGCGGTATTTCGCGACGGCTTAATCAATAATTGGGCTGAACGTCTATTGCCCATCACAGCGAGTATTGCCTTAGCGATGCCGCAAATAGCCGAGCAAGCTCGGCCAAGCGTTGTAGAGCGCATCGATTTAATGATCGCAGCCACAGCTGCGATCCACGGGCTTACCGTGTTAACGCGCAACGGCCGCCATTTTGAGCCAACCGGCGTTGCTTGGCTTGATCCTGCCGATTTGCCCTGAAGGGGTCCGCTCAAATCTCCCTTGTCGCCGTCTCCAACCACTTCATCGTTTCCGCGTCCAGATGCGGGCCGACAATCGCGCGGGTTTTGGCGTGATACGCATTCAGCCAAGCGCGTTCATCCGCTGTCAGCAGCTTTGGCTCAACGAGATTCAAATCAATCGGCGCGAAGCTCAGCGTTTCAAAGCCCAGCATTTCGCGTTCGGCGCCTTCGATCTCGCGCTTCTCGACTAAAATCAAATTCTCGATCCGAATGCCCCAATGCCCCGCTTTGTAAAAGCCCGGCTCGTTGGACAACATCATGCCTGCTTCAAGTGGCGTGACCCCCGTTTTGGCGATGCGCTGAGGGCCTTCATGCACGGAGAGGTAGGAGCCGATGCCGTGGCCGGTGCCATGGTCGAAATCAAGGCCCGCTTCCCACAAAGGCTTGCGGGCAAACGCGTCGATCTGCGCGCCCGATACGCCTTTTGGAAACACCACTGTGTCAATCGCGATATGGCCCTTTAACACGCGGGTGAAGCGGTCTTTCATCTCGGCTGTAGCGGGTCCAACCACCATGGTGCGGGTGATATCGGTGGTGCCATCTTCATATTGCGCGCCTGAATCGATCAGGAAAATACCCTTCTCGATGCGGCGATTGGATTCGGTTGAAACCTTGTAATGCGGAATGGCAGCATTGGGGCCAGCACCCGCTATTGAGGGGAAGGACACATCCTTCAACACGCCCGTATCACGGCGGAAGCCTTCAAGCGCAATCGTGGCATCAATCTCGGTGAGTTTTTCGGAGATCGCTTCACGGTCAAACCAAGCGAGAAAGCGCGTCATCGCCGCCCCATCACGGGCATGGGCCGCGCGTGAGCCAGCAATTTCAGCCTGATTTTTAACGGCCTTCATCAAGGCAATCATATCCACGCCGACATCGGCTTGTCCGCCTGCACCTTCGAGCAAGGAAACGAGGCGGCTGGAGGCGGAGGACGCATCAAACTTAACCTTGGCTCCTGTTTGGCCAAGACGGTTTAAGGCCTTATCCAATGCAACAGGATCAGCAATCTCGGCTAAATCTGAAACGGCGCTGCGCACGGTGTTGGAGAATTTGCGGCCATCCATAAAGAGTTCCGCTTTGCCCTCGCGCGGCACAATCGCAAAGCCGAGCGGCAGAGGCGTGTGGCCAACATCGCCGCCACGAATATTGAAGGCCCACGCCACGGCATGCGCATCTGTGATCACCAATGCATCACTGCCTTGGGCGGTTAGTTTGGCCTGAATGCGCTTTAGTTTGTCATGCGCATCTTCGCCAGCATAAGCGGGCTTGTGCAGCATCACTTGCGCTAAAGGCGGGGCAGGGCGATCCGCCCACACGGTGTCGACCGGATTACTCTCAACCGCCACCAGCGTTGCCTTTGCCGCAGCACAGGCTTTTTCCAACCGCTTGGTGCCATCGGCTGTATGTAGCCATGGATCAAAGCCCAGCTTCTGGCCGGGTTTCAAATGCTTCTCAAGCCACGCCTCAGGCGGGCTGTCGATCAGATGTTCAGGGGTAAAGACGTTAACATCCACCTGCTCACGCACCTGCACTGTATAGCGGCCATCAACGAATATGGCGGCTTTGTCCGCCAGCACAACGGCCATGCCCCAAGAGCCCATAAAGCCAGTCAACCACGCCAAACGCTCGGAGGAGGCGGGAACATATTCGTTCTGGTGCTCGTCCGTGCGGGGAATGACAAAACCATCGAGGCCGCGCGCCTTCAACTCGGCCCGAAGCGCTTTCACATGGGGCGCGCCCTGTGCCGGATTGGCTTTTTGCTCAAAGGTTTGGAAAATCGCTTCGGCCATGGTGAGGGTCCTTGCCGGTTGGGAGGGGAATTAGAATGCGGTAAGCGGTCTGCCTGCGACGCGGCGCATCAGCAAAGCGGCCCAGCCTTCAAGGTTGCGGCGCTTGACGAGATACCAGCCCTGCATGCCGTACGCATTGACCACGCCGGGTACATCATGCGCCAACAGGCCGGATAAAACGATATCCGCATCGGGGGAAGCAACGGCTGCAATCTGCGGGGCCAATTTGATCAAAGGACGTGCCAGAATATTGGCAAAAATCAAATCATAATGCTTGGTGGCATAAAGTGCGGGATGGCGTACGCCCTTGGCGACTGCGGGCTTCACATAAGCACCCGCGCGGTTGAGCACGGCGTTGCTATAAGCGGCTTCAACGGCAACCGGATCAATATCACCCGATGCCACAGGCAAGTGCAGCGCACGCGCGGCGGCAATCGCCAAAACGCCTGAGCCCGTGCCGATATCCAGCACATGCTTTGGCCTGCGACGCTTTAAAATATCATCCAGCATCAAAAGGCAGCCACGCGTTGTGCCGTGATGGCCGGTGCCGAAGGCCAACGCGGCCTCAATCTCGATGCCGATGGCGTTGAGCGGAATACGATCACGGTCATGCGAGCCATGCACTTTGAAACGCCCCGCATCGACAATAGAAAGCCCGTCAAGCGAGGCCTTCACCCAGTCTTTTTCGGCGAGCGTTTCAAAGGTTAGCGCTTTGGCCGCTGCATCATTAACGGTGGCGGCGATAAGCTCGCGCATATTCGCCTCATTGGGCGCATCGGCGAAATAGACCTCGACTTCCCAAGCGAGTGTCGCCTCGTTTTCAAAGGCAGCGGCGGCCGTCTCATTGGGGTCGAATGTTTCCATGACAATGTCGGCCACGCCTCTGGCCGTCTTCTCGTCGCTGACGAGTTTCATCACATGGGTCGGATTTTTGGGAGTGAGACCTTCAAGCATCCTGTTTTCATATACGAGAGAAACGGGCCTGTCGACGCTACTTAATGCCCACCACCGCCAGCGGCTTTCGGGCCTCCCACCTTCTCAATCGCGGGCAGCACCAGCAGCATCAGAAGGAAAACCAGCGTAAGCGCAAGAAACACATCGCCAAGTGCTAAAACCAGCGCTTCACGGCGCACAAGTCCGGCGAGTTTTTTGGTCGCGGCCAGTTCGGCTCCATCGCCCAATTGAGCCATGCCAAGTGTCATATTGGCGAGCGTTTCATCGGCAACTTGGCGTCCCCACACCACGCTCTCACGCAGGCGCTGCATATGGAGATCCCAGCGGTCGTTTAAGACGGTGTTGATCAAGGCCAGCCCCACAGCGCCGCCAAGGTTACGCGTCAGGTTAAACAGGCCGGATGCGTTTTTAAGCCGGTCCATGGGCAAGGTGCCAAGGGCCACATTGTTGATCGGCACCATGCAGAACATGAGCGACACACCACGGAAAATCTGCGGCCAGATTAGCTCGTTAAAGCCCCATTGATTGGTGACGTTTGCGGCTAGGAAGGTACCAATGGCGAAGCCAAATATACCGATGGCGAGCAAGATACGCGGATCGAGCTTCGCACTTAATCGACCTGCCACGGGGGCGGTCAAAAACATTGCGACGCCGGTCAAAAACATCGTCGTGCCGATTTCAAGCGAGGTGTAGCCGCGCACGCGCGCTAAAAAGACCGGGTAAACATAAGTCAGCCCGTAAAGGCCAATGCCGATGGTGAAGGACGCCAGACATCCGGCGGCAAAATTGCGGTTTGTGAAGGCTTTCAGGTCAACAATCGGCGTTCGAGCCATGAAGGCGCGTAAGAAAAACAAGACGCCACCGACCAAGGCAATCACGGCGCAGGTAACAATCCGCTCGTCCTGAAACCAGTCTTTGGCGGGGCCTTCTTCGAGCACATATTCCAGCCCGCCCAGCATGCCGGCCATGCCCGCCAGTCCCCACCAGTCAAAGGTTTTGAACAGGCTCATATTGGGCTTATCAAAATCAATCAGAAACCAGGCGGAGAGTGTAACCAGAATGCCCGGAATGACATTGACGAGAAACAGCCAATGCCAGGAGAAAAGATCGGTCAGATAGCCGCCGATGGTTGGCCCGATGGTGGGTGCCAAGGTCGCGACCAAGCCGATGATGGGCGAAATAATATGTTGTTTATCGCGTGGAAAAATCGAGAAAGCCGCCGAGAACACAGCCGGAATCATACCGCCGCCGATAAAGCCTTGCAGCGCGCGCCAGATGATCATTTCCTCGATCGTGGACGATTGCGCGCACATGATGCTCATCAGCGTGAAGCCGAAAGCCGATAGTGCGAACAAATAGCGCGTGGAAATCATGCGGCCCAAAAAGCCGGACAGCGGGATCATCACCACTTCGGCGATCAGATAGGCCGTCTGCACCCATGAGATTTCTTCAGCGCTTGCAGACAAGCCCGCCTGAATTTCAGACAGCGAGGCTGAGACGATTTGGATGTCCAAAATCGCCATAAACATGCCAAACACCATGCCGATAAAGGCAATGACGCGCCGTGTCGTTACAACGGGCGGTGCGGGTGGCCATGCAGGGGCTGCTGCCTTCGCAGGATCGCTCATAGGGTCGAACTATCCACCTCAACCACAACCGAAAGACCGGGACGCAATGCGCCGTCTTTCAAATCATCGGCTGAAAACACGATGCGCACGGGGACGCGCTGGACGATTTTAGTAAAATTACCCGTCGCATTTTCAGGCGGCAGAAGCGAGAAGAGCGATCCCGTCGCTGGAGCCACGCTGGTTACCTTGCCGACAAAAACGCGGCCGGGCAGAGCATCCGCATGCACCAAAGCCGTCATGCCAGGCTTAATATGGGCGAGCTGCGTTTCCTTGAAATTGGCATCGACATAAACCGCGTCCAGCGGCACGAGTGCCAATAGGCGAACGCCGGGTTCAACCAACATGCCAAGCTGAGCCGCACGGTTGCCCACGATACCATTGATGGGTGCACGGATCTCGGTGAATTCCAGATCCCGCCGTGCTTTGGCCAATGCCGTTTCGAGTTCGGCTTTGGAGTGTTCGAGCTCCACCTTCTGGGCTTTTAAAACATCGATACCGGCTTGAGCAGCCGCAAGTCCCGCCGTCGCGCTTACCAACACAGCAGCCGTACGGTCACGGTCGGCGAGAACTTGGTCCAATCGCGCGCGGGTGTTGAAATCGGCCTCAGCCAGTTTCTGGGCACGGGCATAATCGAGCTCAGCGCGCATCGCATCGGCTTTTGCGCCTACTATTTGGGCCCGAGCCTGATCGATCACGGCTTCTTGCTGGATAATCTGCTTATCAATGCGGGAAAGGCTAGCGGTTTGCGTATCAATTTTTTCGCCTGCACTTTCAACCGCTAAACGATAATCGCCGTCGTCAATGCGAACCAAGAGGTCGCCGGTCCGCACGGCTTGGTTGTTGGCGGCCGGAATTTCTACGATATGGCCCGAAACGCGGGTTGAAATGGTCGAAATCGGCGCGCCCACATAGGCATCATCGGTCGAAATCATAAACCGCCCATGCGTCCACCAGTCATGCGCCCATGATATGCCGTATCCCACCACGCCAATGGCGAGGATCGTCAAAATAACAGGTCTCGCTCCAATCCGCTTCTTCGGCGGCATGGTTTGATAGGGGGAGGTTTCCGGTGCCGAATTTGCCGCGACTGGTGTATCGTTCATAAAAAAATCCGTCTCGTCTCTCGAAAATGGACCATTAAAAAAATGGGACTTGGCTTATGCCTTGGCTAGCCTCTTTACGGCACTGCAGCAATACCAGATCGTAATAACTTTGCTTTCAAAGCTGCAATGAAGCGTGGACGTTGGTGCAAAGGGGCAACCGAATAGACCTTGTAGCTTCAGCCCACGGGCGTCATAAACGATGGAAGAGATCATTAGGAGCCTTCCATGACCGTCCGAAATTCCGCTCAAGCCCTCGAACACGCCAAGCATTTGCTTCAAACGATCCCGCTGGTCGACGGCCATAATGATCTGCCATGGGTGATCCATTCCAATGCTCAAGCGACCAAGAGCGTGAAGCGATATGATCTTTCCCGTTTGCATCCTGAATCCGACACCGATATTCCACGCCTCAAAGCGGGCATGCTCAGCGCGCAATTTTGGGCCGCCTTTGTGCCGTCCCTGATGCCGCAGCCGGGCCGTATGACGCTGGAATTGATCGATATTATCCGCCAATTGCCGGAAACCTATCCGGACACCTTCCTGTTTGCCGAAAGCGCGCTGGATATTGGACGCGCCAAAAAGCAAGGCAAAATCGCTTCGTTTATGACGGTGGAAGGCGGTGTTGGCCTTGAAAACAGCCTATCGCCGCTCCGCATCTGGCAAGCGGCCGGTGTGCGTTTGATGACGCTTTGCCACAATGAAACGCTGGATTGGGTCGATAGCGCCACCGATGCGCCGCGTCATGGTGGATTGACCAAGTTTGGCGAAGCGGTGGTACTCGAATTAAACCGCCTCGGCATCATCGTCGATCTGGCCCATACGGCAACAAGCGTCATGCACCGCGTGCTCGATATTTCGCGGGCGCCGGTCTTATTCTCGCATAACAACGCGTTTTCCCTGTGCGATCATCCCCGCAACGCGCCAGACGATGTGCTGGACCGGATTCGCGCCAAGAAAAGCGTGATTATGGCGACCTTTATTCCCGACTTCATCAATCAAGCGTCGCGTGATTGGGCGCGGCCTTTGAAGGATAATTTCGGCAAATCCTCCTTTATGGTGAACCATGATGAGGCCATCGCCGAGCAGACCAAGCGCATGGGGCCTCAGCCGCAAGCCACTTTAAAGCAGCTTTGCCACCATATCGAATATCTCGTCTCGCGCACCGGCCTCAACCATATCGGCATCGGTTCGGACTTCTTCGGCGGTGCAACGCCTGAAGGCCTAGAAGATGTCAGCCGCTTCCCCTATTTGCTGGCCGAATTAATCGAGCGCGGCTGGTCCGATGACGCCATCGCCAAAATCTCGAGCGGTAATTTCATCCGGCTCTTCAAAGCCGTCGAGCGCACGGGCAAGGCTTTGACAAAAGCCGAAGCGCCGCGCACCGGACGGATTGAAGATTATGACGGGGTGTGAGGGTTAAATCCCGTGCAAATAAGCCCGGTTCCATGTCGGCGCGATGGTTACTTCATTGATGCAGACATGGGCTGGTTGGGTCGCGATATAGACATAGAGATTGGCCATATCATCCGATTGCAACATTCTTGCGCGCTCTTCTTCTGTCACCTTGACCGGACGCGTATTCAAAATCGGCGTTGAGATTTCATGCGGGCAGATGACCGATGAGCGGATGCCGTTTTTAAACTCTTCCATATTGAGGCTATGGCTCATCGCCACGACCGCGTGTTTCGACGCGGTATATGCCGTGCCTGAAAGCGGAGTCACATATTTACCCGCCCAGGATGCTGTATGGATCAGCACCCCATCCTGCTGCTTACGCATTTGAGGCAACACCGCCAGCGTGCAGTAATAGGAGCCGTTCAGATTGGCTTGAATAACGTAATCCAAATTTTCCGGCGTCAGCACGGCGAAAGTGCGGGCGGTGACGTTGGTTCCCGCATTGTTGACCAAAATATCCAACCGCCCGGTAGCCTTGATGATGCGCTCAACAACCGCCGGTGCCATGGCCTTGTCCATCACATCGCCGGGTTCAACCAACGCTTTGCCGCCTGATTGTTCAATGGCATGGGCTACCGCCTCAAGCGGTTCCTTGCGGCGGCCGGTGAGAGCAACCGTCGCGCCTTCTCTGGCCATGGCGTGCGCCGTTGCCTCGCCAATACCGCTACCCGCACCCGTGATCCAGATGGTTTTGCCGTCTAATTTGCCCATGATCTGTCTTCTCCCTTTTGGTTGCGGACACTCTATCGGGCGATGACAGGCAGGCCAAGCCCGCGGCAAAAATCGCCGTGCATACCTGTTAGTTGCGACAGGTTCGGGAGGGAGCTTTTGCGGCCATGATGAGGGTGCATCCGGCTTGAAATGTCCTTACTAATTGTATATACAATGATCATCGATTTTATGTTTGAATGGGATGAGAGCAAGCGACTCGACAATCTTGCAAAACATGCCTTTAACTTTGCTGATGTCGGGCCTGCTTTTATTGATCCTTTTAGGATTTTATCTCCGGTGAAGGGACGTTCCTTGTCCGAAGAACGATGGGTAGTTATCGGCGGTATCGATGGTCAGGTGATGCATATTGTTTTTACGATGCGGGATAAGCGAATTCGCCTCATTTCTGCTCGACGGGCCCACGCGAAAGAGAGAATACTCTATGAAACACGAGAACATCGTTAGGGCCAGGTTCGTCGATGGCGTGATGTATCAAGAGTATCCTGATGGTTCGCTAACGCCCTTGCCGAAAGGCGAAACCGATTGGGTAGCGCTCAAGGCCAAGACGGAAGAGCAGCTTCTCGCTGACGCCCTGTCTGATCC
>Ga0114964_10003421_pt1 | contig 10743 bp, 6 predicted proteins | sample C_131016_MF_Meta_FD_92638 | JGI IMG/M metagenome (GOLD analysis project Ga0114964, IMG submission 92638) | Freshwater microbial communities from Lake Croche, Canada to study carbon cycling - C_131016_MF_MetaG | ecosystem: Environmental > Aquatic > Freshwater > Lake | place: Lake Croche, Canada... | reverse complement strand
TCAATAAACTACTAAATCATTGTAGTTCAGTTGGTTAGAATGCCGCCCTGTCACGGCGGAGGTCGCGGGTTCGAGTCCCGTCCGGTCCGCTTAAGAGCCTGATTATCAATTAGTTAGGCTCTTTTTTTATGCCCAGACGGTCCTCTAGCACTAAGTTTTAGTGCCAAATCTAGTGCCAAAGGGATATAATTCTAGTGCCAAAGATTTAGCCAAGAATAGCACATCATTATTAACCAAAAATGAATGTGTTATGAACATCAAAATTAGTTTTGCAACCCTAAGCTCCAGATTAAAGTCAAATGGAGAAGTACCTATCTATTGTTATTTAGCTGCCAAAAATGAAACCAATCGTTTCTCCACAGGCAATAGTTTGCCTATCGCTTTGTGGGATTCAAAAAAGCAAAAAGTCAAAGGAAGCAACAATCAAGCTCTATTAATCAATAGAAGTCTTGATGAATTAAAAAAGAAAATTGAGACTATTCAATTAAAAATGTCTCAAACAGAGGGAACCTATTCATTAGGTGATATTATTAATCAGCTAAATGGTAGAGTAGAAAAACATCCAAATACTTTGATGGCTGTGTACAAAGTCAAATTTGACAAGATGAACAAGTTAGTTGGAAAAGACTATCATAAGTCAACTCTAGACAAATACAGTCAAATGGCTAAGTCTGTTCAGGAGTTCATTAAAGAAGAATATAAAATAGCTGATATTCAGCTAAACAAGTTAAATAGAGTGTTTCTAGAGGATTTAGAGCTTTATTTAAGAACTAATAAGGATATGAAGACAATTACATCCAACAAGGTAATACAGGGCCTTAAATCAGTTATCAGATATAGTTTAGAGAGAAACTGGATTGAAAGAGACCCATTTATTGGACATAAATCCAAATCAGTTCAGACTGAAATTGTGTACTTAACAAATGAGCAAATAACACTACTAGAAACTACTATCCTTTCACAACAACGACTAACCAAAATTAAGGACCTATTCTTATTTAGTATCTATACAGGTCTGCATTTTGCTGATGCAATGTCATTAACCAAATCAAACTTAATAATAGGGATTGATAATAAGCCTTGGATTGAATATATCAGAGGCAAAACTGGGAGGACTATAAAAATACCATTATTAAACAAGGCGCAGGCCTTATTGGTTAAATTCAAAGTATATGGATTAGCTGATGACTATATCATACCTAGGATTAGTAATCAGAAGATGAATAGCTATCTAAAAGAGATTAGTGACATACTTGACTTTGATGTGGTACTTACTCATAAAATAGCAAGAAAGACCTTTGGTTCAATCCTACTCTATCATAATATACCAATTAAAGTAGTCAGTGAGCTGATGGGGCACTCAAATAGTCTTATAACTGAGAGGCACTATGCAAGATTAGACACTAGAAAGCTTGGAGAAGCTATTTCTAGTCTGAATATGTAAACTGACAAATATGCATAAAATAGTGTCATAATAGTGTCAGTTAAATTTTAATATAACATCTTGAAATACAAGAAAGTAAAAAAATATCTGCCATTTTCTACTGTAATTTGAGTTGTTCCTGTCAGCTTTTTGGTAGTTATACACATTTAATATTTTTTGAAAAATATTACGTTTGATTTCATCAAGTTATCAATTTTATTATAATCAATTGTGGATAACCTTAGAAAAAATATATTAAAATTATTTTATGGTTTAGTAGTTGTTGTAGTTATTGAAAATAAAATAGTATGACACACACAAAAAAAATGGAAAATTTCTTTACAACTAAAACCGTCAATGACTGGATGGAGATAGCAAAATCTCAAAAGAATCCTAAAATGTTATTTAGTGAATTTTGGAGACAAGGTGAACTAAGCATTTTATTTGCAGATACTGGACTAGGGAAAACAATTTTATCAGTCCAAATTGCTGATAGTATTAGTAAAGGTGTCGCAATTGATGGATTTAAACTTGAAGTTGAAAAGCAAAGTGTATTATACTTTGATTTTGAGCTAAGTGAAAAACAATTTCAATCAAGATATATAAATGATATAGGTCAAGATTATCCATTTGACCCTAATCTTAAAAGAGTTAGGATTGGAACAGAAATTAAAATTCCAAATGGAGTAAATTTTGAAGAATTGCTGATTCAGGAAATTGAGAGAACTGTAATTGAAGAAGGAACAAAAATTATAATAATAGATAACCTCACATATTTGAGGAGCGATGTTGAAAGAGCAAGAGATGCTGGCTCATTTATGCGAGAGTTAAATCTTTTAAAAATTAAACTTGGTCTATCAATTTTAGTTATTGCTCATCAACCAAAAAGGGACACTTCTAAGCCAATTACTAAGAATGATTTAAGTGGCAGCAAGGTTATAATGAATCTAATAGATAGTTCATTTGCAATAGGTGAAAGCCAAAAAGACAAGGCTTTAAGATACATAAAGCAAATAAAAGTTAGAACAGGTCTTTACATTTATGATACTGATAATGTTTGTATGTGCTATATTTCAAAGGAAGATTACTTCCTTCAATATAAATACATTGAACAAGGTTCTGAATTAGACCACCTTAGAGAAATGAACGAGTTCAATAAAAGTGAAAGACTTGAACGTGCAAAGCTAATGAAAGAAAGAGGAATTAGTAATGTTGAAATTGGTAAACAACTTGGCGTAACTGAAGGTGCGGTTAGAAACTGGTTTAAATAATAAAATTGATGACTATTCGTAACGCTCGTATTCGTAAAAGTACGAGCTTACGTTTAATTCATAGATTCCGCAAACAGTCTAGCTTGTTCTAAGACAGTATCTGTAGCCTTTATTTCCATATCAGGAGGATAATTATATTTCCTTAAGATTTTCTTTATAGCAACTCTCATTTTAGCTTGTACATTTTCTCTTACTGTCCAATCTATACTTGTGTTATTTTTTACTGTATCTACCAAGTCCCTAGCGATGTGCCTTAAGATTTCATCTCCTAATACCTTAACAGAACTATCATTTACCTCTAGAGCAGAATAGAAAGCATATTCTCTAAAGTCTAGTCCAAGGTCTTCTCCTTTCCTATCAGATTCTTTTATCTCTTTAGCAAGCTTTATCATTTCATCAATGATTTGAGCTGATGATATTAGATTATTCTGATATTTATTCACAGACTGCTCCAACATTTCAGAGAACTTTTTAGACTGAACTAGATTTACCTTTTGTCTTGTCTTTATTTCATCCTTAAGTAGTTTCTTTAAAAGTTCCAATGCAAGATTCTTGTGTGTCATTCCTTTAATTTCAGCTAAGAATTCATCTGACAATATAGAAATGTCCGGTTTCTTTATACCAGCAGCATCAAATATGTCAACTACCTCATCTGATGCTACAGCATCTGATAATATTTGCTTTATAGCAGTTTCTATATCCTCATTTGACTTTGGCTTACTGCTTTCCGTAACTTTTACGATACGAGCTTTAATCGCCTGAAATAAGCCTACATAGTCTCTTATTTCTATCGTATCAGGATGTGGTACAGAAATAGCAAAGGCTTTACTTAATGAAATTACTGCTGATGTAAATCTATCCTTACCTTTTTCTAATCCAAGAATATAGTTAGCTGCATTTATAGGAAAATAAAGTTTTTCTTTCGCAGATAACTTAAAGAATGTAGTATAGTCAAATCCTTTTTGTTGAGTCTTATCAGCAGGTTGTTCCTTAAACATCTGTGCAACTATCTCATACTTACCCATCATAACTGCAGCAGCTTCTTCTTGGTCAAATGCTGGTTTACCTTTCCCACCACTTTCAGTATATACTGCTAATGCTTTCTTTAAATCATTTGCTATTCCAATATAATCAACAACTAAGCCACCTTCTTTGTCCTTATAAACTCTATTTACTCTTGCTATAGCTTGCATTAAGTTATGACCTTGCATTGGTTTATCTATATACAATGTATGCATAGCAGGTGCATCAAATCCTGTTAACCACATATCACGTACTATTGCGAGTTTCAGCTTGTCTTTAGAGTCTTTAAGACGTTCTCCTAAAGCTTTACGCTTAAGTTTGTTTCTTACGTGAGGTTGATAGTTCAAAGGGTCAGCTGATGAACCTGTCATTACAACCTTTAGTTCTCCTTCTGTATCATCATCACTGTGCCATTCAGGTCGTAATTTTACGATTTGCTCATACAATGAAACACATATTCTACGACTCATACATACTATCATTGCTTTACCCTCAAGTACTGAATTACGAGATTCAAAATGTGTAATTATATCTTTAGCTATCAGCTCTAATCGCTTCTCATTACCTACTATAGCCTCTAATCTTGCCCATTTAGCCTTCAGCTTATGTTTGTCTGATTGTTCTTCTGATTCAGTTAGTTCCTCAAATTCAGCATCTACTCTAGGCTTCTCATCTTCTTTTAGATTTATTTTAGCAAGTCTGTTCTCGTAATAAATACGAACTGTAGCTCCATCTTCTACCGCTTGCTGAATATCGTAAACATCTATATAATCTCCGAATACAGCTTGTGTATTCTTATCAGTATTCTCTATTGGTGTTCCAGTAAAACCAATAAAGGATGCGTTAGGCAAGGCATCGCGCATATGCTTAGCAAAACCATCCATAAAATCGTACTGACTACGATGTGCCTCATCTGCGATAACTACGATATTACGTCTGTCAGATAAGAGCTCAAACTGTCCTTTTATATTTTTAGTCTTCCCTTCGCCAATATCTATTTTCTCAATTATCTCTGGAAGGAACTTCTGTATCGTAGTAAATACGATTCCTCCTGATGCAACAGAGAGCTTCTTTTTTAAATCATCTCTATTCTCTGCCTGCACAGGTGTCTGTCTTAGTATATCTGTACTTTGCGAGAACGTATCAAACAGCTGGTCATCTAAGTCGTTTCTATCTGTTAAGACAATTAGGGTAGGATTGTTTAAAGCAAGTACCAATTTACCTGCATAGAAGACCATACTCAAACTCTTACCACTTCCTTGGGTATGCCATACCACACCTGCTCTTTGGTCACCAGAATCCGCAGTCGCGATTTTAGTAGTTTCAACAGCCTTGTTCACAGCAAAGTATTGGTGATATCTAGGAACTATTTTAATTATCTGTTCGTTGTTGTTATGAAAGAGTATAAAGTGTCTAATTAAGTCAAGTAAAACTTGCTTATTAAGCATACCCTTAGCCATTACTTCCATCTGTGGAATTGTAATATCCGTAACAGATTTTCCATCTATTGATTTCCAAGGAACAAAGAATTGTTTTGGAGACATTAAAGCCCCATATAAAGCATCCCAACCATCAGAAGCAACAAGTAATGTGTTATAATGAAACAGCGAAGGAATAGCTTGCTTATAGGTTTGTAGTTGATTAAAGGCTGACTGTATAGTTGCATTCTCATCAACAGCATTCTTAAGTTCAATAACTACTAGTGGTAAACCATTAACGTAAAGAATTACGTCTGGTCTTTTGTTTACATTGTTCTCTATAATAGTAAGCTGATTGACTACTAAGAACTCGTTGTTCGTAATATTCTCGTAATCTACGAGCCATACCTTATCTCCAACAATACGGTCTTCATTACGATATTCTACATCTACTCCATCTGTTAGATACTTATGAAACTGGTAGTTATTCTGAATAAGGCTTGGACTCTCTGAGCGTAAAACTTTTTTAATTGCTTCTTCACTTGCTTCACTAGGTACATTAGGATTGATTCTGCTTATGGCATCTTCTAACCTACCCTTTAAAACTACTTCATCAAACTCACGTTCTTGCGAAGCGCCCTCAGGAGATATATCAGCTCCATTAACATAGGTATAACCTAAGTCCTTAAACTCTTGTATTAATATCTGTTCTATATGGTCTTCTGATATTACAGCCATTAGTTATCGTTTATTTGAAGTTCACCTGAGATAAGTTTGGGAAGAAGCGTGTCTCTGAGTTTAACTAATTCTTCATTTTCTCTAGTATTTGAACTAATTTTCTCAAAAAGACTTTGTAATGTTTTAACAATTGACTCTTGTATATTCAAAGGCGGTACTAATATTTTAAACTCTCTAATTTTTGAAATATTCAGCATTAACATACCAGTAGAGCCAGTTACCATATTACTCATTCTATCAATATTTGACTCAAGAATTAAACTTAAATAGAGAATTTCAGACTTAATAATAGATTCTTTGGCTCTAACAATAGTTATATGCTGGTCAACAACAATATTATCAGTATTTTCTAAATAAAAATGTATTCTGCCGAGTGTCCCTTGGCCTAAACTATTTATTAGTATATCTTGATATTTTGCAAATTTATTTTCTGGCACTATTGTATCATCAGAATAAAATTTATAGTTTGATTTATCTAGATAATTCCCCCTATTAACTTTTTGATTTAAATTAATAATTTTACTTTTTTCAACATACGAGGTTGTAAATCCTCTTGTAATTTCACTTGTTATTAATTCAAGATTCAAAATATTCCAGTTCTTTGGAGTCTCTCCTAATTCACTATCTGCCATTTCCCCACCTGAAGATTTATACGGCTCTCCATTTTTATATGGGAATTCAAAGTCAACAAACCATCGCTTAAATAACAGCTGTGCTAGAGATTCTAATTCTTGATTGATTTTATTATTGAGTTCTATTTTATCATCAAGAAAGGAAAGGATTTCAGAGATAAGATTCTGAGTTCTAAGTTCTGGGAGTCTAATTGGATATTCTCTTATGGCTTTTAATGGTACATTCTTAATTGTTGTTCCAGTTGCATATTCATTTATATAGTGTTGAAAAGCATTGTTAGTGACAACATATTTTATAAAATCCTTAGAAACTTCTTCTTTTACATTGAAGTAACAAGCACTCTTGCCAAGTATTACTGATTCATTATTGTAAGTAGCAATATTACCCAATGTTCCATTAATTGAAACAAATATCGTACGGTCAGTTAATTCTTTTTTGTATTTGTTATACTCTTCCTTACCTACCTTTTTAGTATTCTCATTGACAGTTATTTTTCCATCTTTTAAATTACTCCCATTGATAAAATAAAATGCACCATTTGGGTCATAATTAGGTGTACCGTGCAATCCGTCACCTAGTTTTGTAATTAGGTCATTCAACTTATATTCTTTCCATTCGCTCATATCTCTATCCCTACTTTTTTTAAATTTTGTCTAATGCGTTCTTGTAATTGAATAGACTCTTTAAATTGTGATGTAAGATTTTGTGATATCTCTGCTACCTTATCTTCAAAAGAAATACCATCATCTTCAATATCCTCTATTCCTACATAACGACCTGGAGTTAGCACGTAATTATTCTCTTCAACTTCTTTTATAGTTGCAGATTTACAAAAGCCTTGTATATCCTCATATTTGCCATCAATGTTTCTCCAGTTATGATATACCTTTGAAATCCTTGAGATATCCTCATCTGTGAATGCTTTATTCTTACGAGAAATTAATGCGCCTGTATTTCTTGCATCAATAAACAATATCTCTCCTTTACGGTTTCTGTATTTAATATTAGTTCTGTTTCTAGCTAAGAACCATAAGCAAGCAGGAATCTGTGTATTATAAAATAACTGAGTAGGTAGTGCTACCATACAGTCAACCAGCCCTTCTGTAATTAAGTTTTTTCTTATCTCGTTTTCACCTCCTGAATTTGAAGTCATAGAACCGTTCGCAAGCACAATACCTGCAGTTCCATTTGGTGATAGCTTATTTAAAAACAGCTGCAACCAACCATAGTTTGCATTGCCTGTAGGAGGCACACCATATTTCCATAAGTGACTATCGTGAAGCTGTTCACCTCCCCAGTCAGAAATATTAAATGGAGGATTAGCAATAATATAATCAGCCTTTAAATCCTTATGCTTATCATTATGGAATGTATCACCTAGTTCAATCTTTGCATCAATACCTCTAATAGCTAAGTTCATTTTAGCCAATTTATATGTAGTTGGATTACTCTCTTGACCGTAAACAGCTATATCATCTAAACGACCTCCGTGTGCTTGTAAGAACTTCTCACTCTGAACAAACATTCCACCACTTCCACAACATCCATCATAAATACGACCATTATAAGGCTCTAACATTTCTACGAGTAGCTTTACTATACTTTCTGGTGTATAGAATTGACCACCGCGTTTACCTTCTGCATCAGCGAACATACCTAAGAAGTATTCGTAAACTCTACCTAACAAGTCCTTACTTAAATGACCTGTTTGATTAAATCCAACATTACCTATTAAGTCAATTAATTCGCCTAATCGTTTTTTATCTAGAGATGGTCTCGCATATTCTTTTGGCAAAACACCTTTCAAACTTGGATTTTCCTTCTCAATTGCATCCATTGCATCATCAATATCTTTCCCAATTGTTGGCTGTTTAGCTTTCTCATATTGAAGATATTTCCATCTCGCAAGTTTCGGTACGTAGAATACGTTCTCGGCTAAATACTCGTCTTTATCCTCTGGGTTAGACAGCTTATCCTTACTTAGTTTTTCATATAATTCATCAAAACTATCTGAAATATATTTCAAGAATATAAGTCCAAGTACAATGTGTTTATACTCAGCTGCATCCATATTATTGCGAAGCTTATCCGCTGTTGCCCATAGGGTCTTTTCTAAATCTTGTGTCATTGAGGTTATGGTCTAGTTTTCTATGCCTTAAATCTACATAATTTAGTGTAAAGTGGGGTCAGAATCAAGCAATGACTGAGTTTATCCCCTGTTTTGCGACTTCATTTTTCGGATTATAAGAAATGGAAGATATGAAAGCTGAAGATTGAGTAGGCTAAAATTGGTTAATAATTAATAAGATATGAATGTAAAAAGTGGACTCCCTATCACCCTAAACCCACCCCCTAGGGTGCAATCCCAAATTAGCTAAACCGGGTAACCTAAGAATAAAGAATTCCAGAACCATTTTTTGATAAGCTGATTCTTAGCTTTTACTTAGTGGGATAATCTAGATATTTATCTTGGTGTACTTAGTAATCTAGTGCTGAATTTAGTGCCAAGGTTATCTTAGTAGTTTATTCAAGAACCTAAACATATGGTTATCCACAGGTTATGAAATTGGGTTCAAGTCCTACTGAGTCTATTTCAATTTTAAGTTCTTAATGAGCTATTGTGTTACTATTAACCTTTTTACAAAAGTTGGTTTAGATGAAGTTGATGGTTCATAAAAACTTAAAGTATAACTACCCTCAAAAAATTTAATTGAAACTGGACCTTGACAATTGTTAGAATAAAATGATTGATTACCATAATTCGCAGCGTCAAAAGAACTAATGGTCCATCCTGATGCTCCAATAGCATATCCCCAAGAAAATCCATTTGCAGAACTAATCACATTAGGACCATTTGATATTGCTTCGTGATGTAGGCTATCACTCTTTATTATCACCTTAAAATCAAAAAAAGGAACATTAGTCTGAAAATATAAGTAAGATGGATTCATATTTTTTGGAATATGTGAAGAAGATATTGATTCTAGTATAGTATCAACTGGCTTTTTTTCTAATAAGTTCTTTATATTATTATAAACACTTGGATATTGAATTGGAAAATAACTTAAATCAAATAAATTAGTATTCAACTTCATAAAATTACCAAAAGTGTTAAAAGTCAATGTTGCAGAATTGCCAAATTGAGTCTGTAAATTATTTCTAACAACAACAGTATCAATTATACTTGAATGATTATACAATTTTTTTAATATAGAAGTGGAATCAATTTTACCATCATTATAAAAATCATTTGTAAAATCCGAAAGTAGTTGAGATAATTGAGCATCACCTCTATAACCTTGAAATAAAACAGATAAACTTAAAAGTAAATCACTATTGTATCCCAATAGACTTGAATTTTCTGATGCTGAAACTACTGAGTTAGAGGCCTGAAAAACATTTAGAAGTTCTGAAATTGCTTGTTTTTTAGCCGCCACAAAAGTCAGTTTTTTTGAATTAATTAAATATTCAACTCTTCTTCTTTCTAATTCTGTTAAAACATTAATATTCACATTTTTTGAAGAATCAATTTCTGAAATACCAGTTAATACTATCCTTGAAGTGGATATATTATTTAATACCTCATTGAAATAAAAACCATCTGTTTGTACTCTAAATATCTTACCTGGAATATTAGAAAAATTTAATTGATAGTTACCTTGATTATCATTTATAGTTGAAGCGAAAGATTTTCCTGTTTGATTTAAACTTGAATCTAGCTCATAAAAGGTAATATTTGAACCTTGTGAAAATGGCCCCTTTTCAATCTTGCCTTTAAGAGTAATAGACTGAGGCACTATAGGTATTGGTGGTGTTACAGAAACTGATGTTTTACTACAAGCAAATAAAAATAAAATTCCCAAGGCAAAGATTAATCTTTTCATAAATTCTTTATTTTAACAATTGGGGGGTAACGTAAAGTTAGATATATAATCAATATGTATTGTGTAGCAGATTTTGTCGGTACTACCCTATATTTTAACCTATATGGCCTTTGTTTAGTTATATGTAATAATTTTAGTAGCCAATTAATAATATATTAAATTGCACATATTCTAGTGCTATTTTTAGTGCTAAATCAAAAATAATTAGTGCCATTAGCTGATTTATTCTTTCAATAAACTACTAAATCATTGTAGTTCAGTTGGTTAGAATGCCGCCCTGTCACGGCGGAGGTCGCGGGTTCGAGTCCCGTCCGGTCCGCTTAAGAGCCTGATTATCAATTAGTTAGGCTCTT
>Ga0114964_10003420_pt1 | contig 10743 bp, 8 predicted proteins | sample C_131016_MF_Meta_FD_92638 | JGI IMG/M metagenome (GOLD analysis project Ga0114964, IMG submission 92638) | Freshwater microbial communities from Lake Croche, Canada to study carbon cycling - C_131016_MF_MetaG | ecosystem: Environmental > Aquatic > Freshwater > Lake | place: Lake Croche, Canada... | reverse complement strand
TTGGGCCAGCTTGGGGTTGAGTCCAATGCCAACCTCGCCGGCATAGAGTGGGTGTGCGTTGTCAAAGGTGTCTTGGAAGCGAAACGCACAGGCCACGGGCAATTGCCAATTCTGGGCAAAGCGTTCCAAGGCCTGGGCCGCTTGCACGCTCCAGCCCCCACCGCCGGCGATCACAAGCGGGCGCTGGGCTTGCAAGAGCAAGGTTCTCAATTGACGCAGTGCCCCTGGGTCGCACCAGGCCTGGGCCGCTTCAACACGGGCCAAGGGTCGAGCATGCACCGTTTCACGCAACATGTCTTCTGGCAACACCACGACCACAGGACCCGGCCTGCCGTTCATCGCCAAGGCAAACGCCCGGGCCACGTATTCAGGAATGCGCTCAGCGCGGTCAATGCGCTCGACCCGCTTGGCCATGCCTTTGGTGCTGGGGCCGAAAAAACTGTTGAAGTCCAACTCTTGAAAGGCCTCACGGTCCCTGAAGTCAGCGCCCACATCGCCCACAAACAGCACCATGGGGGTGCTGTCTTGAAAGGCGGTGTGCACACCGATGGAGGCATTGGTGGCGCCGGGTCCTCGGGTGACAAAGCACACGCCAGGCCGCCCGGTGAGTTTGCCCGCCGCTTCGGCCATGTTGGCCGCCCCCCCCTCTTGGCGATTGATCACGAAGCTGATGTGTTCTCGATACGCATAAAAGCCATCCAAAACCGCCAAAAAACTCTCACCCGGAACCCCAAAGGCGTGGGTCACACCTTGCTCGACCAAGCACTGCACCAACAAGTGTCCGGCCAATTGTCCTTGGCCAGGTTCTTGGGCAGGTTCTTGGGCAGGCTGCTTGTCATGTGCGTGGGCTTGCTCAGTCCCTTGGTGTGGGGTGTTCGTCATGGCATGGGCCTTTTTCGTGATTCAAACCAGTTGCATGGGCTCGAGTCGGCTCACCCGCAGTGCCAAGAGCACACTGATGATCAAGGTGAAGGCTCCTCCGACCAAGGTGCCCGCAAACCAACCATGGTCCATGAAGAATCCAAACACCGCGGGGGCCAATGCAAAGCCCGCATCAAAGCCCGAGTAGACCAAACCATACACCCGACCCGTGGCCCCTTTGGGTGTGACGCGGCGAATCATCAAGTCTCTGGAGGGGCCTCCAATACCCAGCGCAAACCCCGTGAACGCGAGCACCACCATGGAGCCCCACCCCCCCAAAACGGTGGAGGCACACAGGACCACCAAAAGAGCGCCCGAGCTCATGCACGTGGCCACCACGCGTTCGCTTCGATGGGGCCAACGGGTGGCCACAAACCCGCCCGTGAACATGCCTGCAGCAGCGCACAGCATGTAGGCCGTGAGCGTGGTGGTGGCCAACTGGGTACTCACTTCAAAGAGTTGCTGCATGATCGTCATGCCAAAGTTTTGCACGACGGAGAGCATGACGGTCGAGAACAAGAAAAAGCCAAAGCACCACCACAAAATGGGCAACCTCAAAATGGTCAACGCCGAGGTCTTGGGTGCTTCTTGGGTGTGCACCACCACCTCGGTGGTGATGTCATCTTGGTTGAAAAGCAGCAACAACAAAATGGCAAAAATCAACAGGGCTGCGCCCATGAAGGCCGCTTGCCAATTCCACAACCCATTGAGACTGGCCATGAACACGGGGGCGACGGCCCAGCCCAGATTTCCCGTGAGGCCATGGGCACTGTAGGCATACCCGAGTCGAGCCGGTGTCACTCGTTGATTGAAGATGGTGTAGTCGGCCGGATGGAAAGACGCGTTCCCCACCCCCAAACACGCAGCGCACAAGAGCAAATCAATGTAGCCCGTCGCAAAGGCCGCAATGACACAGCCCAGGCCCAAAAAGAACACGGATCCCAAAAGCACGGGTCGAGCCCCAAAGCGGTCCACCACAAAACCCGCCAACACTTGGCCCGCCGCAGAGATGCCAAAAAACAGGGTCATCAACAGGCCCAAGGCGGCATAACTCAGACCAAAGACTTTGACAAAGACGGGAAACATCAAGGGCAAAATCAAGTGTGAAAAATGGGAACTCGAATGGGCCAGGCACACCAGGGCAATGATTTTGATGTCTTTCACCACCGGTGCGCGGGGTGTTGTGCTTCCATCATGCAGGGAATCAGTTGCGCTGGAGTGATCCTCAGCCTGGGGGTTCACGGTGGCGGTGGTCATGCAAAAAAGACTCTTTCTGAGGGCGGGTGAGGAGAGCCTGGACTCCACTCACGGCATAGGGGCGACAAACTGCACCCACCCCAATTCTCCCACAGCGAGGACCACCTTGCCCCTCGTTCATTCCCTAGACTCCAAGCCACCTGAGTGCGCACTCGCTCCCACCGCTCATCCGCAAAAAAAGGGCCCATCACCCCCAAGAAGGCAACAGGCCCGATGCGAGCGTTCTCTCACGTGCTCAACGCGTCATTTGCGAAAGAAAAACTCCCCCGGCTTGAGCACGGGATCCACCCCGACGTGAATCACATCCTTGGGATGGAAGTAGCCTTCCAAGAGCAATTTGGACAAGGGATTTTCAATGCGCTGCTGAATGGCCCGCTTCAAGGGCCTGGCCCCATATTGGGGATCAAAACCCACCTTGGCCAACTCGGCCAAGGCTGCCGCAGAGACCACCAATTCCAAATCAATTTTGGCCACGCGAGAGGCCAAGACCTTGAGTTGGATGTCGGCAATGAGGGAGATGTTGTCCGCGCTCAAGGAGTGGAACACCACCGTCTCATCAATTCGGTTCAAAAACTCGGGCCTGAAATGCTTTTTGAGCTCCTCAAACACCGCATCCTTGACCTCGACGGGGTCGTGTCCGGTTTTGCGCTGAATCACATGGGAGCCAATGTTGGAGGTCATCACGAGCACCGTGTTTTTAAAGTCCACCGTGCGCCCTTGGCCATCGGTCAAGCGACCATCGTCCAAGACTTGCAGCAAGATGTTGAACACATCGGGGTGAGCTTTCTCCACTTCGTCGAGCAAAATCACGCTGTAGGGCTTGCGTCTGACGGCTTCGGTCAAATACCCCCCCTCGTCGTAGCCCACATACCCGGGAGGGGCACCAATCAAACGGCTCACCGAGTGTTTTTCCATGAATTCACTCATGTCGATGCGAATCATGTGGTCTTCGCTATCGAACATGAACCCTGCCAAGGCCTTGCACAACTCCGTCTTGCCCACACCCGTGGGGCCCAAAAAGAGAAACGAGCCTGTGGGGCGGTTGGGGTCACCAAGGCCGGCTCTGGAGCGGCGAATGGCGTTGGCCACCGCGGTGATGGCCTCCTCTTGGGCGACCACGCGTTGGTGCAAAAAGGTCTCCATCTGAAGCAGTTTGTCGCGCTCACCTTGCATGAGTTTGGAGACCGGAATGCCAGTCGCGCGCGCGACGACCTCCGCGATCTCTTCGGCGCCGACTTGGGTGCGCAGCAAACGCCGCGTGCCAGTTCCACTTTGCTGGGCTGTGCTCTCACGGGCATTGGCCTCTTTGAGGCGTTTTTCAAGTTCAGGCAATTTGCCGTACTGCAGCTCGGCGACTTTGTTGAAGTCACCCTTGCGCGTAAACTCTTCGATTTGATAGCGCAAGCTCTCAATCTCCTCTTTGACCAACGCACCGCCTTGGGCTTGGGCTTTCTCGCTCTTCCAAATTTCTTCGAGGTCAGCGTACTCTTTCTCCAACTTGACCATTTCTTCTTCAAGCAAGAGCAAGCGTTTTTGCGATGCTTCATCGGTTTCTTTGCGCACGGCTTCGCGCTCAATTTTGAGCTGAATGAGACGCCGATCCAATCGGTCCATCACCTCGGGCTTGGAGTCAATTTCGATTTTGATTTTGGCCGCCGCCTCATCAATCAAGTCAATGGCCTTGTCTGGCAAAAACCGGTCGGTGATGTAGCGGTGAGACAGTTCGGCCGCAGCCACGATGGCCGGGTCGGTGATCTCCACGCCATGGTGAACTTCGTATTTTTCTTGCAGACCGCGCAAAATCGCAATCGTGGCTTCCACCGTGGGCTCGCCCACCATGATTTTTTGAAAGCGCCGCTCAAGTGCCGCATCCTTTTCAATGAATTTGCGGTATTCATCCAGCGTTGTGGCGCCCACACAATGGAGCTCTCCCCGAGCCAGCGCGGGCTTGAGCATGTTGCCCGCGTCCATGGCCCCTTCGGCCTTGCCAGCACCGACCATGGTGTGGAGTTCATCGATGAAGACAATGGTCTGTCCCTCGTCCTTGGCGAGTTCACTGAGCACGGTTTTGAGTCTTTCTTCAAACTCACCACGAAATTTGGCCCCGGCCAAGAGAGAGGCCATGTCCAAGGAGAGAACCCGTTTGCCTTTGAGTGAATCGGGCACTTCACCCGCGACGATGCGCTGGGCCAGGCCTTCGACGATGGCGGTCTTGCCCACACCAGGCTCACCGATGAGCACAGGATTGTTTTTGGAGCGCCGCTGCAGCACTTGAATGGCGCGGCGAATTTCATCGTCTCGCCCAATCACGGGGTCGAGCTTGCCTTTTCTGGCACGCTCGGTGAGGTCCATGCAGTATTTTTTAAGCGCCTCGCGTTGCCCCTCGGGATTGGCCGAGTTGACACTTTCACCACCGCGCAAGGATTTGATGGCGACTTCCAAGTTGGCCTTGTTCAAACCGTTGTCCCGGGCGATTTGAGCGCTCTCGCTTTTGTCGTCAGACAAAACAAAGAAAAAAAGCTCGCTTGCCACAAATTGATCTTGGCGTTTGATCGCTTCCTTTTCTGCCAGCTGTAACAGCGTAACGATATCGCGGCCCACTTGAACTTGTTCTCGTGAGGCACTCTTGGGCAAGCGATCGAGCAAGGCCTGCGCGGCCTTTTTCAAGCCCGACGTGTTCACCCCCGCGCGCTGCAAGAGTGGCGCAACACCGTCGGACTGATCCAGTAACGCGATCATCAAATGGGGGACTTCAATACTCGAGTTGTCGCTTCCAAGCGCCAAACTTTGCGCATCCGACAATGCTTCTTGAAATTTCGTGGTCAGTTTATCGATTCGCATGGCGATTTGCTCTTTTTTTGAATAATAATGTTCAATTGTGACTTTCAATTGAGGTCCCTGGACTTGAATTCAAGTGCCCAAGCCTTGTTAAATTGATTTTCATCAAACTATTTGCACGACCTCGACCAAACCCTCCGCCATGAACATCCATCAAATTTGCGTTGAACATGATCCGATCGAAGACCGGGTCTTGATGCGCATGAACACGCATGACAAAGAGCTCATTGAGATCTGGTTGACGCGTCGCATTGCCTTGCAACTGTTACCCGCCTTGGACCAACTCAACACCGAATTGGTCGCCAAACAAACCGGGGTCAACACCCCACTGCTGGACAATCAATCCAAAAAACTCATGGCCGACTTGGTGCATCAACGCACGCTGGATCAGTCGAACTTTTCCACGCCATTTCAAGTTTTTGAAAACTTGCTCACTGGCCCCAGACCCTTTTTGGTCACGCACTTGCAAGCCTCGCTCTTCGAGCATGCAGGTCTCAAAATTGAACTCTTGGAAAAAGTCGCCTCCTCTGAGCGTCAATTGCAATTGACCTTGGACAACGAGTTGCTCCAAGGTCTGCAGCATTTGCTCACCAAATCGGTCGATGCCGCGCAATGGAAACAAAGCGTGTCGCTGTCACTTCAAGATGATGGGGCATGGGGGAGCGACTTTGCCAATTCAACGCTTGGCCAAAGCGGTTATTTGAACTAAAGCGCACTGAGGACTGCGCACTGAGCACGCGCTCAAGCGTTGGGTTGATCAATGCCCCAGCGCGCCAGGGCTTCATCATCACTCACGCGCGCATCGACCCACTTGACCCCTTGAGGGGTGGTTTCCTTTTTCCAAAAGGGTGCTTGCGTTTTCAAGTAGTCCATCAAAAACTCACACGCTTGAAAACTCTCCAATCGATGTGCGGACGTGACCGCCACGAGCACCACTTGGTCTTGGGGACTCAAGTGACCAACCCGGTGCACGATGCGAACGCCGCGAATGTCAAACCGCTGTCTGGCTTGGGAGACCATGGCGAGGATGGATTTTTCGGTCATGCCCGGATAGTGCTCCAACTCCAAACTGCTCACGGCCTGCGCGCCTTGACGATCTCGCACCGTGCCCACAAACGTGCACACGGCACCAACCGAGGCATCGTTTTCTCGCAAGCGCATCACCTCAAGACTCAGATCAAAGTCCTCGGTTTGTATGCTCACGCTCACCAGACAATCTGTCAAGTTCATGCCCTCACCCCCCAGTCACGGGTGGGAAAAACGCCACTTCACAACCCTCGCTCAACTGGGATGTGGGCTCGCACAACTCTTGATTCAGGGCGTAGCGCATGACCACACCCTTGGCCAGCACCGTGGCATAGGGCTCACCGCGTGCGCACAGCTCTAGTCTCAGCGCATTCACATCAAGGGCTTGGCTGTGCCACGTTTCTTCAGATGTCGAGAGTTTTTCACGAAGGGACGCAAAATACTTCAAATGAATTTTCATACACCCAACTCCGAGAAGGGCAAGAAGCGCACCCAGTCACCATGCCGAATTGGGTTCTTAGGAGGGTTGTCCACCAAGCCGTCTCCCCAGACACAGGAGGTGAGCACGCCTGAGCTTTGGTTGTCAAAGAGCGACAAGCCACCTTCTTCGTTGAGCCTCACACGCAAGAATTCTTGCCTCGGGTCTGCGCGCGGCCAATCAAAGTGCGCCTGCATCTTGAAGCCTCGCACTTGCACGTGGGAGGCGCCTTGCATGGCCAACAAAAAAGGCCTGACCAAAATCAAAAACGTCACAAAACTCGATACCGGGTTGCCAGGCAGCCCAATGAAATGGGCACAAGCGTGCGCCTGCTCTCCTCCAAGCCTCACCTCTCCCAAGGCAAACGGTTTGCCTGGTTTCATGGCCAAGGACCACAAGTTGAGTGAGCCCAAGGCCTCGACACTGGGTTTGACGTGATCTTCCTCGCCCACCGACACACCGCCACTGGTGAGAATGAGGTCATGCGCTTGGGCTGCAGCGAGGAGCGCCTCTTGGGTGGCCTCTCGTCGATCGGGCACGATGCCAAAGTCCGTGACCGTGCAGCCCGATTGGAGCAGCAAGCTGCGTAAAAAAAATCGATTGGAGTTGTAAATGGCGCCAGGCTTCATGTCCTTGGGGGCCACCTCTCCTGGCATCACCAACTCGTCTCCCGTGGAGAACAACGCCACTCGGGGACGCTGGGCCACCAAGAGCGAGGCCGCCCCCACACTGGCGGCCAAACCCAGACTGGCCGCATGGAGCCGCTCGCCCTCGTGGAGCACCGCTTGGCCCACCCTCACATCTTCGCCTTGACGGCGAATCCACTGCGAAGGCGTCACTGACTTTAAAACACGCAAGTCGCCTGACTCATTGATCTCGCAATCTTCTTGCATGGCCACCGCGTTGGCGCCTGGAGGGACCCAGGCTCCGGTGAAGATTCGAGCGGCCTCACCCCGCTTCAACGGCTGCCCCACCTGGCCTGCGGGAATGCGCTGACTCACTTTGAGGGGAGCACATTGGGGCCACTGCGCCAAGTCCTCGGTGTTCAAAGCGTAGCCATCCATGGACGTGTTGTCTTGGGCGGGCACGTCCAGTGGAGACACCACCGCTTGGCGCAATACCCGGCCTTGCGCCTCAAACGTGCTCACCCATTCCGGGGCCAAGGGCGAACGCAAGGCTTGCGCCAGCACCAAGGCCGAGGCTTCATCCAAAGACATCAAAGGTGCACGCACCATGGGGCTCACTCCAACTCAAAAAAATAAACATCAATATTCAAAGCGACTCGCATTGTCCACCAACCACTGTGCGACATGCTGAGGTCCATTCAATGGCAACACGTCTCTGAGGGTGGGGACAGGCAAGGCATTCTCCCCCAAGTCGCTCACCAATGCCAACACAAAGGGATCGTTGGGGTAAAGCGGCACTGACACCACGCCTTCTCGCAAGACTTCAAGCTTGGGCAAATCAGCGTGTTTGAATCCCTCCACCAACACCCAATCCACGTCTGGGCTCAAATGGGTCAGCAACTCGTGCACATCGGGCTCTTGCAAGACTTCATGGGTGCGCTGCAAGGCCCAGCGTTTTTGTGAAGCCACCATGACTTCTTGGGCTCCGGCCTCTCGGTGTCGATAGCTGTCCTTGCCGGGCTGATCAATGTCAAAGTCTTGGTGGGCGTGTTTGATCACCGACACCTTGAACTCCATCTGCCTGAGGGCCACAATCAACTGCTCGACCAAGGTGGTTTTGCCCGAACTGGAGTACCCCGCAAATCCAACCACTTTCACAAAGCGCACTTCTCGGTCATGAAGTCCTTGACGTGTTGGGTGTTGGCTGGCATCACGATCACGCGCTTGGGACGGTCCTCGATCCCGTCAAAGCCAGGCGGCCTGGGCGGGGGATGGCCCACCGCTTGCACAATGGTGTCAGAAAATTTGATGGGCAAGGCCGTTTCAAGCACCACCATGATGCCGCCAGGGTGCACATGCTCTCGTCCCACCTTCAAGCCATCGGCCGTGTGGGGATCAATGAGTTGATCGTGGGCTTGCAAGGTGGAGGCAATGGTTGCCAGTCGCTCAGCGTGGGTGCTCTTGCCGCTCACGAAGCCAAAATGGGCAAACTGCGTCTTGAACGCCTCATGCCCACTCAAATCAAAATAGCCATGCTGTGCAACCCCTTGTTCAAACAACGCGCGGGTCGCTTGGCCGTCGCGGGCCAAAAGGTCAAAGACAAATCGCTCGAAATTGCTGGCCTTGGAGATGTCCATGGAAGGCGACGAGGTCTCAAAGGTGGACACCGAGTTGCGCACCCGGTAAATACCGGTTTTGAAGAACTCATCCAAGACGTCGTTCTCGTTCGTTGCGACCACCAACTGCTCGATGGGCAAGCCCATCATGCGCGCCACGTGACCGGCGCACACATTGCCAAAGTTGCCGCTGGGCACCGCAAAACTCACGCGCGCGCTGGCACCCGATGGCGCCAAGCGCTTTTGCGCTTGAAAGTATCCGGCAAAGTAGTAGACCACTTGCGCGAGCAAACGCGCCCAGTTGATGGAGTTGACCGTGCCGATTTTCAAGCGCTTTTTGAACGCCAAGTCACTGGAGACGGCTTTGACAATGTCTTGGCAGTCATCAAAGACGCCGTCGATGGCGATGTTGAAAATATTCTCATCGGTGAGGCTGAACATCTGCGCTTGCTGAAACGCGCTCATGCGCCCATTGGGGCTGGTCATGAAAACGCGGATGCCTTTTTTGCCACGCATCGCGTACTCTGCAGCGCTGCCCGTGTCCCCCGACGTTGCGCCCAATATATTGAGCTCTTCGCCTCGCCTGGCCAACTCGTACTCGAACAAGTTGCCCAAGAGTTGCATGGCCATGTCTTTGAAGGCAAGCGTTGGCCCATTGGAGAGGGCTTGCAAATAAACACCCTCACCACAGGGGCGCAGGGGCGTGATCTGCGCGCTGCCAAAGACAGCTTGGGTGTAGGTCTTGTCGCAAATGGACTTCAGATCGGACAAGGGGATGTCGTCAATGTAGAGTCGCAAGATCTCAAAGGCGAGTGCCGCGTAGCCACTGGTCTCAAACGTCTTGCTGAGGTTTTCAAGGGCAGCGGCATCCAGAGTGGGGTAATGCTCGGGCAAATACAGCCCGCCGTCGGGCGCCAAGCCTTCGAGCAAGATATCACAAAATCCAGGCCGCTCGGCCGAGCCGCGTGTAGAGAGGTAGCGCATCAACTCAACTCTTCTTTCCGAATCAACACAATGGGGGCCAGGATCGAGGGCAAGGGCTGGATCTTGGCCAAGGCGTCGGTCATCAAGGACTCTTGGCAGTCGTGGGTCAAAATGATCAAATCGGTTTGACTCTCGCCTTCACTGGCCGCGCGCTGGAGCACCGCATCGATGCTGATGCTCGACTCGGCCAAGAGGCCCGTGACTTTGGTGAGCACCCCGGTTTGATCGGCCACACGCAAGCGCAAATAGTAGCTCGTGACCACTTGCGACATGGGCAGGACTTTGAGTTCACTGATCTCTTGGGGGTGAAAGCCCAAATACGGCACGCGTTGCTCAGGCGTCATCCCCTCAAGTCTGGCAATGTCCACCAAGTCCGCAATGACAGCGCTGGCTGTCGGCTCGGAGCCGGCCCCTTTGCCATAAAAAAGCGTGGTGCCCACCGCATCGGCATGCACCATCACCGCGTTCATGGCCCCTTCCACATTGGCAATCAAAGACTTCTGTGGCACCAAACATGGGTGCACACGAAGCTCAATGCCTTGAGCGACTCGTTTGGTGATCCCCAAGAGTTTGATGCGGTAGCCCAGTTGCTCGGCATAGCGAATGTCTTGGGCTTGGAGTTGGGTGATGCCTTGCACAAAGGCGTCCTTGTATTGGAGAGCCACCCCAAAGGACAAGGCCGAGATGATGGTGGCTTTGTGGGCCGCATCGTTGCCTTCGATGTCAAAGGTGGGATCGGCCTCGGCGTAACCCAGGGCTTGCGCTTGCTTTAAGACGTGTTCAAAAGAGAGTCCCTTGTCGCGCATCTCAGACAAGATGAAATTGGTGGTGCCATTGATGATGCCCGCCACCCATTGGATTTTGTTGGCCGTGAGGCCCTCTCTCAAGGACTTGATGATTGGAATGCCGCCAGCGACCGCGGCCTCAAAGCACACCATCACGCCTTTTTGTGCGGCCAAGGCAAAGATCTCATTGCCGTGCACGGCAATGAGTGCCT
>Ga0114964_10003415_pt1 | contig 10754 bp, 8 predicted proteins | sample C_131016_MF_Meta_FD_92638 | JGI IMG/M metagenome (GOLD analysis project Ga0114964, IMG submission 92638) | Freshwater microbial communities from Lake Croche, Canada to study carbon cycling - C_131016_MF_MetaG | ecosystem: Environmental > Aquatic > Freshwater > Lake | place: Lake Croche, Canada... | reverse complement strand
TTCATAAATCTGGGCCAGCCCCATTTGACCGACAGCTGCCGCGGCTTGCAACTCATGAATGGCACTGGGTCGACTGCTCCATCCCAAACGTTTCATGCCCTCAGCGACCGCACCACTGGAGACCATGATGATCTCAATGGCGTCGTGCTTAGAGTGAGCTTTGGGCTTGAGTAAGATCGCCAATTGTCGGCACCACTCGCCAATGGCCTTCTCATCGAGCCCTCGGCCCTCATTGGTGACCAAACTCGAACCCACTTTGACCACCCAGCGGCGAGACAGTTCAATGGCACCTCGCGCACGTTCACGCGTGTCTTCATCAGGGCCCAATAAATTCACAGTATCGAGTGCTGGCATAGGGTCAAGGCATGAAATGGGTGAGCAGAAAAAAATGAGGATTCAAACGACCTCGGGTCATCGGCGCTTGTGCGGAATGGTTGCGGATTTTTTAGCGGATGCTTTTTTAATCGTTGCTTTTTTTGCAGGTGCTTTTTTGAGTGCTGCTTTCTTGGCAGGAACTTTTTGGGCAGCTGCTGTCTTGATAGGCGTTATTTTTTCTTTGGCCACTTTGACCTTGGACGCTTGAGCTTTGGGTGGTGTCACCACTGATTTTTTCTCAGCGACTTTTTGCTTGGGCGTGGGTTTAATAGACGAGGTTTTGGCAGCGCCTGTTTTGGCTGGAATCGTTTTAGCCGTGGGTTTTACATTGGTTTTGAGCGCTTTGGGGGTTACTTTGCGTGGCTTTTCCAACTCGGCTGGCGCAACAGGGTCCAGAGTCTCCCCAATGCCATTGAGCTCAAGGCCTGCCACAAAGCGCGGGTCCACGTATTCGGGCTCGGCCAAGGCAACTTGAATCGACTTGATGTGCTCAAAAACGGACTTGACCAAATGGTCACAACCGTCTTTGCTCAATGCCGAGACCTGAAACACGGGTCCCTTGAATTTGAATGCTTTTAAAAACGCGCTGACTCGCTGCTCTCGCTCCTCTTTGGGCACCATGTCCATTTTGTTGAGCACCAACCACCTGGGCTTGGCATACAGCACTGGATCATATTTTTTGAGCTCTGCAACAATGGCTTTGGCTTGAGCTGCTGGATCCACCGCATCATCAAATGGAGCCATGTCGACCAAATGAAGCAAGAGTCGGGTGCGTTGCAAATGCCTTAAAAATTGGTGCCCAAGGCCTGCGCCTTGAGATGCACCCTCAATGAGGCCAGGGACATCGGCCACCACAAAACTTTGACTTGGACCCACCCGCACCACCCCCAAATTGGGATGCAAGGTGGTGAATGGATAGTCGGCGATTTTGGGCCGGGCATTGGAGATGGCTGTGATCAAGGTGGACTTGCCCGCATTGGGCATCCCCAGTAAACCCACATCGGCCAAGACCTTGAGCTCGAGCTTGACCAAGCGTTTCTCGCCCAATTGTCCCGGTGTTTTTTGACGCGGGGCACGGTTGATGGAGCTCTTAAATCGCATGTTGCCAAAGCCACCATCGCCGCCCTTGGCCACCATGATGAGCTCACCAGGGGTCAACAACTCATGCAAAACCTCGCCCGTTTCGGCGTCGGCGATGATGGTGCCCACTGGCATTTTGAGAACAATATCATCCCCAGCAGCGCCAAACATGTCTGAGCCCATCCCGTGCTGTCCACGTTTGGCCTCATGGCGCCTGGCAAACCTAAAATCCACCAAGGTGTTGAGGCTGACATCGGCCATGGCATAGACATGCCCGCCCCGTCCGCCATCCCCTCCATTGGGGCCTCCAAATTCTTTGTACTTTTCGTGACGAAACGACACGCAGCCGTTGCCCCCATCGCCTGCGGCAATGTCTATGATGGCTTCGTCAACAAATTTCATGATGTTTGTTCGCTCTTTGCGCTATGGTACCCAATATTGCATGGGAGATGCGATGCTCATCCAGACTTTTTCAGCGGGCCGGTCATCGCAAAAGAAGGTTGAGTTCATGGAAAAACTCGACGACTAAAATAAATTAGCCCCGACCAGCGGGGCTAATTCACAGCTCGTTAGGCTTTGCCCTGGGTCTGTTTCAAACAGGGGTGATGTCCACCATGTGTTTGTTCAATGCACCACGGGTGCTGAAACTCACGTGACCATCGACCAACGCAAACAAGGTGTGGTCTTTGCCAATGCCAACATTCACGCCGGGATGGAATTTGGTTCCACGCTGACGAACAATGATTGCACCAGCGGTGATGTTCTCGCCACCGAACTTCTTCACTCCTAGCATCTTTGGCTTGGAGTCACGTCCATTTCGCGTCGAGCCGCCGCCTTTTTTCTGTGCCATTTCTAATGCTCCTTCTTGGACTTAAGCGTGGATCGAGGCAATGTGCAATTCTGTGAATTGCTGGCGATGGCCTTGGCGCTTTTGATAATGTTTACGACGACGCATTTTGAAGATGCGCACTTTGTCGTGCAAACCATGGGCCACGACTGTGACCGTGACCGTTGCGCCGGACACCAAGGGTGTGCCAACCTTGAGATTGGCGCCGTCTCCGACAGCCAACACCTGGTCAATCACAATCTCTTGGCCAACGTCCGCAGCAATCTGTTCTACTTTAATTTTTTCGCCTGCAGCAACACGATACTGTTTGCCACCGGTTTTTATGACCGCGTACATAAGGACCTCTTGGAATACTGTGTAATCTTTGAACCCTGCAAAAGGATTTTTACAGAGCTCTCCATTGTAGCATCTGTGGCTTTTGGGGTCTACTTGTCTGTGACATTCTAGGCAATGGAGGTGAATTTTGTACAAAAACAAAGAGATTAAAGAATATTTTAGTATTCATATTTTGCTTTTTTAACCTTCACTGATCACCTATCCTTGGGAGTTTTCGCAAAACATGCTGCGAGCCACAGTCCTTATAATGCGCAATCTCTTCAGGTGAATGCCCTTGACTCTCGAACACCCATCCAATGCTTACGCCACTTTGATCGCCCAAGACATGAACCATGTCGACGCCGTCATCTCTAGGCGTTTGAGCTCCGCTGTGCCCTTGGTGGGCGAGGTTGCCAAATACATCATCTCAGCAGGTGGCAAGCGAATTCGACCGGCGCTTTTGCTGTTGATCTCGGGTGCCTTGTCCTATACCCATGAGGACCGCTTTGAAATCGCCGCCGTGATCGAATTCATCCATACCGCCACATTGCTGCACGATGACGTGGTCGACGACTCCACGTTGCGCCGTGGACGCGCCACCGCCAATGTGTCCTTTGGGAATCCAGCAAGCGTCTTGGTGGGTGACTTTTTGTATTCGAGAGCGTTTCAGATGATGGTGGACTGCGGCAATATGCAGGTGATGGAAGTCTTGGCCAATGCCACCAACGTCATTGCAGAAGGCGAAGTGCAACAACTCATGAACTTGCACAATGCCAACTTGAACCAAGAAGATTATTTGCAAGTCATTCGCTCGAAAACTGCCAAACTCTTTGAAGCCAGCGCCAGACTACCCGCCATCATGGCTGCATGCTCACCCTCGATGCAGCAGTCCTGCGCTGACTTCGGTGTTGCCTTGGGAACTGCGTTTCAAGTGATCGATGATGCGCTTGATTACGAGGGGGAGAGTTCTTTGCTCGGGAAGAATTTGGGGGATGATTTGCGCGAGGGCAAAACCACCCTGCCGCTTATTTTTGCCATGCAAAAAGCCGATGCTCGAGAGCGTCAACTCATCAAAAATGCCATTGAGCAAGACACTGAAGTTGAACTCGAGCCCATCCTTCAAGTCATCCATCACACTGGAGCCATGCAAGCCACTCGAGCTGTTGCACATGACCAAGCGCTCTTGGCCATTGAAGCCTTGAATCCTATGCCAGATTCAGTTTACAAATCAGCCTTGCGGGAGTTGGCCGCTCAATTGCTCATCCGTACCAGTTGATCGCGGCTTGGACGTTTTCGTCTTGCAGAGTGGGTCAGTTCTGGTTCTTGCCGGTGTTGATTTTGTAAAGTCAAACCTGGTTGAGTCAAACGCAATGGCATCACCCACAGAAATATCAATGCTTTAACAAACTCAGCACAAGTTGACTGCTGACGTTGGCCTGGGCCAACATGGCAGTTGAAGCTTGCTGAATGATTTGAGACTTCGCCAATTGTGTGGTGGTTTGGGCGTAGTCTGTGGCCACCAAATTACTTTCAGACATTTGCAAATTCATTTTGCTACTGGTCAGGTAACTGCTTTGATAATCCATGCTGTTCAAAACACCACCAACAGCGGCTTGTTGGTTCGAGACATACGTCATTGCCGCATTGATCACGTTGAGTGCATTTTTGGCACCTGACTGGGTCTGAATATTTTGTTTGGCAAGCGTGACAATGTCCGTGGATGCACCCAAAGACCCATTTTTAAACCCCAATGCAGTGAAATTGCCATTTCCTGCACTGCCACTGCTGACCGAAAAAGCACTGGATGAGCTCAACGTGACGCTGGAGACAAAGGCCATGGCGGTATCGGCAGATGCCAAGGGTGCGGTTGAACCCAATACATTGGACATCCCCAACGTTGCTCCGTCCACGGCAGCACCTTGATAGCTTGCACCGATAGAGATGGTTCTGCCGTCGCTCGCAGCCAGCGAAACTCCGCTGCCGTTGCTGGTGGCGCTCACACCAGTTTGACCCGTTTTTTGATTCAACATTGTCACCACATTGCCAACGCTTGAACTGGCGGACAAGTTGGCAGCAATGCTGACGCCATTCAGGTAAACCGAATCAACATTACCCGCTTGAAATCCGGTGCCCACCAAAACATTGGGATTGGCCACAGCAGTCACATTGGTTGAACCCGAGACGGCGTTGATGGCAGCCGCCATCGAAATGGCACTCGACACTTTGGTGGAGGAAGTGGTCGTCGCCTGTGTTGACGTATCTGAACTGGCCAGTGGAGCGGACACGGCAAACCCATTGATGACCAGATCGCTGCCTGTCAAGGTGATGGGTGCAAGTGTTGAGCCTGAGCGTTTTGAGGTGGTGTACATCGCAGACGTTGCAGAGTAAACCCCAGTATTAAAACCAACATCTGAAATATTGCCACTGGTCGAGCTGCTCAATACGATTGGATTTCCATTGGTACTTCTAAGCGTCAAGCCGCCCGCGTAAGTTCCTGCCGCAGCAAGACCAGTGTTTGACGCACTCAAATTGGCATCATAAGAGATGCTGATGTTTCTGCCATCGCTGGCCTGGAGATAAATGCCATGCGTGGAATCTCCAGAATCAACTGCAATCACACCAGTGACGCCATTGTTTGAATTGATGGCGGCAACGATTGAAGCGCGGTTAACTGACATGGTGCTGTTGACCGACTGAGCAACTGATATCGCAAACCCATTGATCGTGACCGTGCCAGATGCTGCGCCCGCGTTACTGGCCACTGCACTGCCAGAGACCAAGTTGGTGCCCACGGATGCAGATACACCACTGTTGAATGAAATGGAATTGATCGCCGTCGCCTTTGCAATGGCTGAACCTGAATTCGAAGCAAACGACAAACCATCACTGGAGGCCTGCGAACCAGGAACGGTATAACCATTGATCACCAAGTCGCCAGAGACCAAAGGATTGATGGATGAGCCCGATGAGCTCAAACCAATGGGAGCCATGACACCCAAATTGGAAGACAAGGCGTTGGGGAAAGACTCTTTGAATACACTTTCCTGATGGATGCCCACTTGAAAATTGGCTGTCCCCAAAGATCCGTCAAGCAAATTATTGCTGTTAAAACTCGATGCGTTCGCAATGGCGTCTATTTGAGTGCGGTATTGCGTGTAAAGGGCTTGATTGTTGGTTCGATCGGTCACAGAAGAAGTTGATGATGCCGATGAAAGGGCCAAGTTTTTCATTTCCATCAAAATATTGTTGATGTTTTGTAGATCACTGCCCATTTGGGTGTTCATTCCCACCACTTGATGCACATTGTTCAATGCAGCGGCATAGCTCATGATTTGAGCATTCATGCTGTTGTAAATGGCAATTCCAGCAGCGTTGTCAGCAGCACTGTTGATTTTTTTGCCAGTCGACAAGCGCTCCATCGCACTCGACATGGATTTCTTGGATGAAACCATCGAGTTTTGAGCAGTCAACGCATCCAAATTGGTGTAAATACTGAGCAATATCTTCTCCTATTGGCCCAAATTAACAAAAAAACAGTAACAAAGCTCAAGTTTTGCAAATCTGTGTCGAAAACAGATTAAGCCCTATTCAAACCCAGAAAATAAATCAGGATAAAAAAATGATCGTCTCTGCTATTTAGACGATCATCAATTGTCGTGGTTAGATTATCTCCATTTAACTCCAATCCAACCACCGTAATAGGTGAAACATTCAGTAACACCCAACGCAATTTGATGACGAAAGAAAAGCATGGGTTCAAAAACAATTGACATCAATGGAATTTCTCAATCTCATAATTCATTCACTTGAGAAACTATATCGACTGGCAGCGTAATTGGGGCAATGAATTCAACGTCTTGATGATCGAATTCTTAAAAATACTTGCAGACTTTATATTGGCCGGCCATCCACCACATCACCGCGCTTTGCTCAAACGTCTATTCGATGATGAACCATTCATCTGCACTGCTGCACACGGGGAATTTTTACAAACCTCGCAGTGGGGTATCAAAAGGTCATTCAAGGCCACTGCGCCGGCTCTACTCATAAAAACTGTCTTTGACTTCAAAGCCCGCATGTTCTCGCCACTCTTGTGAGCTCCAAATCGAAAAGGATTGGGTGTTTCTCCAACCGACAGAACACATCAAGTAAACGAACACATCGGGATAATCAATTGATATGGTGTCCACCACGCCCTTCCACCACAAAGGCTGGCGAACGGTGATATGGGCATTCTCACCATTGGGTAACAAAGCAGCAGCGGAGTAACAGGCGACGTTGATGACCAGTAACTTGCCTGCATGGTCAAACAAGTCGCGAATGACCTTGCAGACATCCAAAATATGGATGTGTTCTAGTACGTCAAAACAAATCACTGCATCAACCTTGGATCGTTCGTCCAAACCCCTGGCCGGATCGTATTTTTTGACAGTTTCTAAGTTGAAATATTCTTTCGCGCTTTGCCCATTGTCATGAAAGCCTTTTAGATTCCAATTTGATCCGCCAGAACCATAATCGAGCAAAGATTTGGTTTCAAAAAATGAAATGATGGTTTTCAGCTGAATTCTGTAATGCTGCAATTCAAAATCTGAAAAAGCATTCTCGATATATGCACCGTCTCTGGTTTCATACCCCTGTTGAGCCATTTGTTTATAAAGCTCAATGAGTTCAAGGCCTTTTGTTGAATAATTGATTGACATAGAACAAAACCCATAAAACAATCTATCAATAGACTATACAGCAATTTATTACATACTGAAGCAACCGCCAGATCGGGAACCGCATTTGAATATTGACACCTCTTCAATATCATTGAAAAACATCTTGATCTTGTCATCAAGAGAAATGTCCAGCAAATTCACGCCCATTCTCACTAGAAAGTTTCCCAAGTTAGACTTTGTGTCAGCCGTCTTTGCTGACGATCTCAAAGTATTTGAACCCGCTTTTTTAAAACAAACTCGACTTCTATCCTTTTTATCAAACCAAATCGTACCGATTGATATTCTCAATCAACTTGGCTTTGGTGCGATCAACCTGCACCCTGGAACTCCCAGGTATCCTGGGTGGCAAGCGTGGCAATTTGCTTTGTACGACGGTATACCCGACTTTGGAATCACGGCCCACTGGATGGAAGAAAAGGTAGACACTGGCAAAATTATTGCGCTGCACAATTACTCCATCAGGCATGTAAAGTCAGAACAAGAAATGGCACAACTCACGATCAATATGGCCTTGAATTGTCTGTATTCATGGAGTTCTCGACTCCTTTCGCAGACACCATTGGAGACTCTGGATATTGAATGGTCATCCCACAAAACTACAAAATCCATGTATCGACAAAAGTGCGCAATTACAACCGATATCACCAACTCAGAACTCACGAAAATTGTCAGGGCATTTGGCAATGGGGATGGACTGACAAAACCCAATATCACCATTGATGGAATCTGTTATGAGCTGCTCAATGGTCAAAATGTTGCACTTGATCGACCTTTCATTAAAGTGCATCACTATTTGTTCGCTCAAAAACAAACTACTGGATTGAGTTGAACGCATCCTTCGTTTTGCTCCCAAGCCAAAGGCAGCAAGAGGCTGGTTTTATCCTCGCGTGATGACAAAATCAATAAAGCCTTTTTCAACATTGGTAGAAATCAGTTTCACGCGAACCTTTTGACCGATGCGTATCAAAGGAAGTTCACCAATCAAGCGACCTTCAGCGGGTGGTGCAAAAATCCTCACCCAAGAACCCTTGTCATTGACCCCAGTGATCAAGCCATCGAAGTATTGGCCTACCCTCGAAGACAGAAGCATTGCCGCATCGGATTTGCGCATTTGCCTCTCGGCTTTTTGCGCTGCATCCTCTTGGCGAGAGCAGTGTTGGGCCATATCCTCTAACTCACGCAATGAATATGGCGATGGCTCGTGATTCAAAATTGCTTTGATTTGTCTCAGTGTGATCAAGTCTGGATAGCGCCTATTGGGCGCAGTGGAATGCGTGTAGTCCTTGACCGCCAAGCCAAAATGGCCAATCGCTTCTTGATCGTGTCGCTCCACCACGTATTCGCCTCGCCCCATCAACTTCACAATAATCAAGGATAAATCAGGAAAACGGAGGGGGTCTTTTTTTCGCTGATTCGCTAAAAATAGTTCCAATGCCTTTGAATTGGGCTCGCTGGGCAAAGTGGTGCCATAGTGATGCGCCAAATCAACAATCCGCATCCACTTCTCTGGAGACCTGACGACTCTCCTCAGTGAAGCACCTTGGTGCGCAGCAAGGAACCTGGAAGTACAACCATTGGCAGCAATCATGAATTCTTCGATCAACTGCCTGGCGCGGTTTTGTGGCTGCAAAACCAAACCAGTCAACTCCTCTCCATCAAATTGTGCAATCGGTTGAAATGTTTCAAATTCCAAGGAACCTTGCAAATGCCTCAGATGTTTTAACTTTTGAGCCAATGCGTCTTGAGCCTTCAATTGCTCATCGATTCCAGGAACATTCTGAGCAACCAAGGGTAACTTTCCTTTACCCTCCAACCAATCGGACACAGCGTCGTACGCCAACTTGCAATGATTATGAACACAGGATTGATAAATATCTGTGTCTTGTAATTGACCTTGCGCATCAAATGTCATTTCACAAACCAGTGCCATCCTGTCCTCACCAGGGTTCAAAGAGGTGAAGCCATGGGATAACTTTTCCGGTAGCATGGAAAAAACTCGAGCAGATGTATACACAGTGGTGGTATTGGCTTGAGCTTGCTCATCAATGGCCGAATTCTTTTTGACCAATGAGTCAACATCAGCGATTGCAACCAAAATGTGAACTTGCTGAGCATTATCTTTAAAACTCACCGTCAATTGATCCAAGTCCATGGAATCATTGTTGTCAATGCTGCACCACAGAAGGTGGCGTTGATCTCGAACATTTCCCTTGATGTCTATCTTTGGCTCGCGTATTGACTCCACTTGATTCATCGCCTGCTCAGATATTTCAGCCCTCAATCCGCGATTTGTGACAGCATGAACTGCGATCATGGCCAAATTGAAGCGATGTTTGATTTTTTCGTGAGTCATAACCACTTCCTAGTGAATCGTTTGAATGTAACACCTTAATCCTGACGAAAATTCCATTTAAAACACAATGAGGAGACAATATGTAAAGCAACTTGGGATTTGAAAAAACTCAATTACGCCAAAAGCTATCTTTCAAGAAACCCCTTGTATTTGAGTAAAATATTCAAAAATTGCGGGGTGTAGCACAGCCTGGTAGTGCGCCACGTTCGGGACGTGGAGGCCGGAGGTTCGAATCCTCTCACCCCGACCAAATTCACACAAACAAGTACCGTCACGGATCAGTTTTACCAGCGCTAGAACATATATACCCACCCAGTTCTTTCCGCTTTCCAACCTTAAATCACGAATGCAAAATATTATTCAGCAACTTGCTGACGAAATCAAAGTCAAGCCTTCTCAAATCACTGCGGCGGTTGAATTATTAGACTCTGGTGCAACGGTTCCCTTTATTGCTCGATATCGCAAAGAAGCCACTCAAGGACTCGATGACATCCAACTGCGTGAACTTGAAACCCGACTTTCTTACTTGCGTGAGCTAGAGGATCGACGCCAAAGCATACTCAAAACCATCGACGAGATGGGAAAGTTGACTCCCGAACTGAGAATAGCAATTTCCAACGCACAAACCAAACAAGCGCTAGAAGATCTCTATTTGCCATATAAAAGTCGACGCAGAACAAAGGCACAGATCGCCAAAGAAGCGGGTTTGGAACCTTTGGCGGATAAGATTTATCAAAATCCCGAGCTCAATCCTCAAATTGAAGCTCAGCTTTTCTTGGATCATCAAGCTTCACTCACCCTTGAAGCAAACTCACCCGAACCCCTCCCATTTCTCACTGTTCAATCGGTTTTGGATGGCATTCGTGACATTTTGTCTGAGCGCTGGGCTGAAGATGCAAGCCTGTTGCAGATATTAAGAGAATGGTTGTGGAAAGAAGGTTTATTTCAGAGCAAGAAAGTTGCCGATCTTGATGAAAACTTGCCAGATGTTTCCAAATTCCGCGATTATTTCGATTACAACGAACCCATGGCAAGGGTCCCTTCGCATCGAGCCCTCGCAATT
>Ga0114964_10003413_pt1 | contig 10755 bp, 7 predicted proteins | sample C_131016_MF_Meta_FD_92638 | JGI IMG/M metagenome (GOLD analysis project Ga0114964, IMG submission 92638) | Freshwater microbial communities from Lake Croche, Canada to study carbon cycling - C_131016_MF_MetaG | ecosystem: Environmental > Aquatic > Freshwater > Lake | place: Lake Croche, Canada... | reverse complement strand
TCACAGAAAGAGCCCTCCTTTATAATGCCCCGCGCATCCAGCAGTCCATAGTTCAGACCCGGCTTTAAGTCCTGCCAAGAGGGGATATCGGCAGGGTTGCCAATGCGCGTTTTTGTATTGGTCTTTATATCATCCTCTTCACGAATCCAGTAGCAGCGATAATTAATGGAACGGAAAAGGCCGCGTTCAAAGGCATCGTAATTGAACACAATGCCGTCGTCTTGATTGAAGCCCGAGGGGGCAATGGCCAACACTACATTATGCCCATAGGGCATCTTACCCTCGCCCAGATAGTTGGAATACATGGTAGACGTTAGCTGCGATTCACCATAGCACAGAATATTCGCGGTATTATCGAACCTATTTTTCCAATTGGTGGCGTAAATACTCAGGGCCTGTTTGGACTGGGAGTCGCCCAGCTGATTACGAACAGACTGATTGTGATGCGAAAAAGGAATCATTCCCGTCATAAAGCTCAAAATAGTGGATGGATGAATCTCCATGTGAGTGGATTCAGGCTTAATATCCGTGGAGAACATAGCAATGGAGGCCTCATTTTGCTCATAGGGGTCAATGTATTCAAGAGCCCCTGTATGGGGCTTCAGAGCCTTCAAATACTGTTTAAGAGTGGCCGTTGGATCCGCTGCAAATACATCCGTAAAACGAGTATGGGTCAAGTCAAGCCCTGCCACTGCCTCAAGTGTTCCTAGAACAAGATTTCTCCATGTCTTAAGGGTTTTCAGTTTTTCCTGTTGTCTACCAGCTGCTAAAGCTGCACTTGTTTCAGAATCGGCAGAGGTGGATTCCTCTACATCGGATTCTTGCAACCATACAAGGGGTCTCAGGGGTCGCCCCTCGTCCACATACACATTTAAGCGCCTCCATCGATACGAAAAGGAGATGCTCGTAGAATAGGGCAAACACCCTGTCCGTTTCATGACCTTTAATACTTTGAGCAGCAATACGGGCTCCTTACAATAGCCAAAAATCCCTCCATTGATATACAGGGGAATACACTTAATTCGCTGAGATTCCAGGACATCGGGACATTCAATGATGGAGCCCTTGGCCCGAATCCATTTTAAAAAGGAGTCCATTTGCATACCTGTAGAGAAAGATGTCAACAGACTCATATTCTTGGAAACACCAATGGAGGAGCCACCAGGTGTCTCATTCGTGCAGAAATAGCCAAACTGGGATCCATGGAGACGACGAGGTCCCTGGAGCTTGGAGCTCGTATCGAATTCCAAGATAACACGACGACAGTGGCTCATGAAATCACAATAGGACAAACGACTAAGCGCCTGGATAATTCCAGTCTTCTCTTCCCCTAGGCCCGTTCCCCATTTTCCTTTAAATCCCCTCATAATACTTTCAGTAAGAAGGCCAGGCAAAAAAATGGCATTGGTCTTATGCTTCTCAAAAATCTTTCGAAATTCCATTCCAGAATACACAGCTCGATTGTTAACATATTCGAAATCAATGGCTAACTTAACTGCCTTTATCCACAGAAAATAGGCATTTGCAAACAACATTTGAATAGAATAACCACTTGTAATACACCGCTGATTGCGTATATCATCACGGTCTGTTGCCTTCTCGAAGCCTTCACTTACGCGCAGAATCTGGCGCACACACTCGGCTAAGAAGAGTCCCTGACTCATCGTATCATTCGGCATATGCGTAAAGAGCTGATTGCGAATAATATCTAATACGTGCTCCACGGAATAGCCCTTCGTCAGCACTTTAATGTATTGAATGGCGGTAAAGGTGTTCATAAAGGGCCATGCATCCACAATGGAAGGCTGCAGCTTCGGAACAAACAACAGAGCCTCTGAGGTTGTCAAATCAGGATACATCATCTGCACAATCTCCTTGTCCGATTGGAAGCCAAGGGCTCGAAAGAGAACGAACAGAGGAATTGGGAGACGAACAAAGGGAAGGCCAACCATAATTTGGCCTGACTCCCAGATGCGCAGATTAATGGACTTTGTGCGTCTCGTCTTGGGACTTAGACACCGAATGGACGCAAAGAGGGAGGAACGGGGATCACGGGGATCATTGTGTTTCGGCGTAATGTAGAGCGTATTGAAGGCCTGGCCCTGCTTGGTCACCAGAACCTTCTCCTGTCCGTCTACAATGAAATATCCCCCATGATCAAACGGACATTCACCTGCCTCTCTCAAGAACTCCTTGGGCTTATTGTGCAAAATACAATAACCGCTGTGCAACATAATGGGCATTTTAAAGAGTGAAACATCTTGAAAGGTGGCGGCAGGAATCTCTAAGAGAACTGGCTCTGCATTCTCATTTGCCGTATAGGTAAGACGAACATGGATGTTTGCACTTACAGTAGCAGCATAGGTTAAGGCCCGAAGTCGGGCCTCATTTGGAAATAGAAGTCGAATATCTGCGGTGTTCTGCAAAGAAATAGTCGGAGTTCCAATCTGTAGTTCGGTTCCCGATTCGCCTCCCACAAATATTTCAACCTTGTAGCGATACTTATTTGTGTCTTTGATGAGATCCTTCACAATTAAGATGGGATTTGACTTTACAATATTTGTCATATCTGTGCTCAGAAATGTATTATAGGAATCAATATGATGCCGCGTATATGGATATGCAGTTGTCTTAAAATAGGTATCAATCAGATTTCTTGCCACTTGACGGCTTTCATCAGATGCTGATAATACCGATGTCATATTCCTTCCTAATTAATTCTGCCTAATATAAATTTAAGCCCCCACTTTAAAGTGGGGGCTTAGATTCTTAACGGTTCTTCTATGAAGGAGGATTCCATCCTGTTGTTGGAAGAGTGAGAAAGGTAGAGCCTATTATAGGAGATCCTACCCCTGTATAGGTAGACTTATAGGGTGTTTGTGTCTGAGAGGGGTCTGGGCTTTGTGGCATCAGCTTTGCCATAGCACCAGTTGTTACATTGTCCAGGAATGAAGGAGGGGGATCATAGCTAAAGACAGGTCGCATAAAGAACTGATCCAGAAAACCGCCACCTTTTTGCTTCTTTCGCGTATTCTTCTTGGACCCCCCTGATACCCTGTTTGTTCCAAGACCATAGGGTGTAGCAGACGGATAGTGGGTTTGTCCAGGAACAGGATCATAAGAACGCCCCTGCTCAGGATTCCAAAACCCCTTGTCAACATAGGCAGGAACTTGCGCATAGGATCCCTCATTGACACCTGGTGAAATATATAGACCGGGTCGAGTTTCACTCAGGAGAGGCGCCCCTGTAAGAGCCATGGCACCTCCTGAATGTTTCCGATCCTTTGGATTCTTATGTTGGATTTCACTTAAGGCATGGTCCACATAGGCCTCTGCCTCCTTTGCATCAATCTCCTTTTTAAAGGTAAGCTTCCACTCTTCTTGGAAGAGGGACACTAGCTCCTTATGAGGCTTTTTATGATGCAATTCTACAAAGGTTTCTACATGCTCAAAGGCCTTTCGAAGCTGAGGGATTGTCATAATATGAGAGGGATGTTTCTTAGATCCCTTTTTCTTTGTTGCTCCCCTCTTTTTCGCCATCCTAATTTAGCATTAGATTATACAACTGCTAAAGCGCTTGTAGTGGGTCCCTTATTAGCGCGGCTGCCATTGTTATTTTTCTTGGAATTATTGTTTGAATTCATACCCAATGAGTTTGCAATGGCACTTGTTGCATTGGACATGGAATTTGCAACTGAATTGGAGGCACTGCTTACAGCACTCATAGAGTTATTAATCGCCGATGTAACTGCATTGGTGGCCGTAGAGGCTGCAGGAAGTTCCATAGAGGGCATAGAGGGCATAGATCCACTTGTTAAGAAAGAGCTACCCATGAAAAATATATAGCCAAACACTGCAGCTATAATAATACCGGGTGCAAAAATCTTGAGTGAAGCCTGCCAAGAAGCCTCCTGGTATTCATGCCAGAAGAACTGAAAGTGGTGATATGTACTGGCTGTCAATAAAATAACAGAAACAATAACGATAATTAATGGACTAAAATGGGGAAAAATTATCATAATAATAAGTGCTGCAAATATAACGACTAAAATGGATGGCAGAAATAGCTCCATTGCTCCTAATAATAGCCTCTATACCTTTTCATTCAGGTCTCTATTTGTCAGCATCTTGGTTCGACAACAATATCGATGGAGGTCTAGCTCATCCAAGGCTTGTCGCTCAGGAGTATCCGGAACCTTTGTCCCATCCATATACATTGGACTTGAAGAGTTGCTAACCCCCATCTCGATTCGTAGTTCGGCTACTCGATTTTGAAACCAGAGCCACTTATCGGCCAAGACCATTCCACAATTCATACACCGAATAGCAATAATCATCTCTGCTAACAGATTTGATTATGAACCTAATCAAATTTTCTCGAATTGCAGACTGTGTTTTATTCCGGCATTGAATACTCTCGCAACCAGCAGAATGACCTCTGTCCTAAATGCTGGTGGCCTAAACTACCAGAACGGCAACCCTGTTCGTCTCGGAATTGAGGCAAATCGCACTGAGATTTCAGAACTCCGGAAAGTGGTGGAGGGACTTACAGGGGAAGTTGCTATTCTAAAGGCTCGTCTGATGACTGCCGAAAGGGCTGTTGTAGAAACTAGGGCGGCTGCCACCGAAGCCAAGACCTCTGCCTTAGAAGCAAAGGCTGCAATAGCAGCAGCAGCAATTTCAGCAACTACTGTTACGCCCTCCTAAAGGCTCCCAGACTTTGTGGTGAAATATCAATCTGATAGTCCATTTTTAAACGATATGAAAGATTCTTCAAAGAGGCTCTTTTGTATTCTTGGAGGACCGATTGAATCTGTTCCATCTGTTCCTCGGACCATTTACTTGCTCTTGTCTTGGTTGTCTTTGTGGAGGAGGCAACGGATAGGCGTTCAGGCCCTGCAGATGTCTGCACAAGTGGTAAAACCTCCTGACCTGCATGAATGTTGTCATGACAGGATTCACATAAAGTAATTAGATTCGTTGGATCATTCATTGGAATACCATTCGGCAAAATACCATTCGTAGCAATTGCCTGTTGCTGAATATGATGAACTTCTAGTTCTGCCTGAATCAGATTTGAACAGAGTTCACACTTCGTTCTGCAAATAACTGAATTATACGAACTGGTTGGTGCATCTTGTTGTTTCAGTGTCTGAAGAAGTGTATGACGATGCGTTTGAGCCTGTTCTAAGAACTGGAGAGGCAAGTCCATGGCCCGAGCCACTTCGAGGCCATACAAGGTGGAACCTGATCCTGGCAACAGAGTGCGATCATAAATCAACTTATGACTGACAGGGTTGTATTCTACATGCAGATGCCAGACCTTCAGGTTCAGAGATTCGCAGTCTAGAAGGATGGGCAAATCATGGAGATGCGTAGCAAAGATGAACTTGGACTTGGACTTCGTGAGCCACTGAATGCCCGAGGCTACCAGGGCCATGGCCGACACCGATTCTGTTCCCGAACACAGTTCATCCCCCAGAACGAGAGTATTTGCATCTGAGGCTCTCAAAATGTCCCGCAATTCACTCATTTCGACTGCAAAGGAACTCATTCCCGCCGCCAGATTATCATGATTCAGAATGCGCGTATACAAAGACGAAAAGGGTCTAAGTGTCATGGATTGGGCTGGAACAAAGCATCCACTCTGAGCCAAGAGCGTCGCAATGCCCGTTGCCTTCATGAGAGTGGATTTGCCCGAGGCATTCATTCCATAAATTAACCATGAATTGGGCCCTAAGGCCACATCATGTTGGACATAGGCAATACGTGTATTCAATACGAGTGGATGCCGGAGTCCCTTGATATCCAAGAAAGCATCCCCTTCCGTATCATCAATGGTAGGACAGGTCCACCCTTTCTCCTGGCTTACCTTCGCAATGGTCCGTGTGCAATCCACATGGCTTATCCACTCTTCCAAATCAGACCAGAGAATGGCCTGTTCTGAAATAGCAGCACAGGCCTTCAGAAGGGCCTCTTGACTCTGATTTGCCAAACGTTCTCGAAGAGTGAGAAGATGTGCATTCAATGTATGAAGCGCCGGAACATCAATCCAGCCCCCCGATTTCAAGGCATTCAGATGGGTCCCCTTTGGCAACTTTGTGAGAACGGATTGAAGTGCTTTGAGTGTATTGGAGGACGCTTTGAGTCCAAAGGGCTCCTTCTCCCTGGATTCTAGCCGAATGGACTCCGACGATAGATTCGCAATAGAACAGAGTTTTGCTCTTAGCTCTTCAAATTCCTTGAGAGTCGTATCAATTGCTAATTCAGTGGCCGCCACCGTTGCATAGACTTTTGTAAAGGGGCTACAGTCCTCGGAACCACAGGACTTCAGGGCCTTGGTTCCATCAATATGGGTTCCAAACAAATCCCTATAGGCCTTTAGGTTCTCTTTGAGTGCAGGAGGGGGCTTAAAGAAAGTGGAACCTGGCAACCAGGTGTCGAGAATCGTCTGGAGCGACGAATAGCTCTGGCCCAGCGATACAAAGTCCTGATTCGTTGCATTTGCAAGAAGAAGCTTTCGATGAATACGGGGCAGATCTGAAATAAAACGAAGGTGTTTGTCAAGGGCAGAGCTCTGCCCTTCGGGCCAGTCAAGATACTCCTGGATCTCATGGAGCCGGTTCTGAATAAGAGCCGCCTGAGTCAAAGGCCTCATCAAGCGTTGCTTAATATCACGTTTGCCCATGGGTGTTATGCAGGACGAAAAGAGATTAGCCACCTGGTCCATCTGCAACTGGAGCAATGCCTTGTTGCCACACAACAGATTCTGTTCAGGAATCCATGGACTATTCCTCTGAAACCCCTTGATGCCTGAGGGCATATGTTCTTCCGTAAATTGCAACAAATACATGAGAGCAATTTCCTCCAAGTCGGAGCGCAAGGACAAGAACTCCCGCACGGGCAACAGGCTCTGAATGCTGTAGGCCTTTCTCAAATAGTCTGCATTGGCCATCGGATTTGCAAAGGTACCGAAGGTCTGATAGGTACGAATATGCACGGGTGTAGACGGTGGAATAGAAAAGAGACGGCGAATATGAGTTTCCTCAAAGGGAGTTTTTTGATTGCAAAAGACCAGAAGCTCCTTCGGAGGATACAGACAGAGCTGCTGCTGGAGATCATCCGCCGTCCAGAGATCTGGGTGGCCGGTAGCCTGGGACGAATAGGTGGTAGTGGAGCCGGTTGTCAAGTCCAGAGTGGCCAGGCCGAACTGGAGTGAGGGCTGGAAGACCACGAGGGTCAAATACGGGGTTTCCGTGGAGGGCATGGCTTCCACGTGGGTGGACGGACTCAGAATGCGGCTTACCTTCCGATCCAACACCTTGCCCTTTTTGTCCTTAATCTGATCGATAACGATAACCGTCCAGCCACTAGCCGTTAGCCGGGCTGCATGTTTATGCAGTGTATAATCAGGGAATCCCGCGAACAGTCCTTGCTTTCCTGGTTCCTTCAAGTCCTTCTTGAGCGTTAACAGGATACCCAGATGGTCCGTTATCTCTCGGACATTGTACAGGGTTAGACCGGTCTCTTTGTCCTGGATATCATAGAGTTCATAGAACGCCCCTACCATAAGAAATATGGCAGTTCGACTGCCATATTTCTTGGTGTATTCAATATAGAACTTGCCATAGTCTTCGTACATCCTTGTCTATATAGAGCATGTAGACTTTAGACTGTTCTAGAGTCCCGTTCCAGAAGAATGAGGATATGCTGATCGTTGTATTGCTGATCGTCGCGTTGCTGATCGTCGCGGTGGAGAATGACGAGATGCTGAATGAGATCCTTTTAGGGCCGCTCGTTTCGATTTAATTCGTTCTTTTAAAGCATCTGTAAGTTGTATAATTTTTGCCTTTAAAGCATTTAATTGTGTTAATAGTCTCCCCAGAATCATTGCCATCTTTGTAAACATTGCTTTCTGCTTTTCATATTGCACTTTTGTTGTTGCTTTTATATGAATAATAGTATCTAGTTTAGGATCCCCCCGTCGAACAAGCCTTTCTATTTCTGTATGCAAAGGGTCTATCGTGCGAGTTATCTTAGCTTCTTCGCGTTCTATCTGTGGTTTCATAGATGATATATCACTTATATACGCTGCTACAGACATTCGCATCTCACGCAGTGCATCTATATGAGTTTCTTCAAACTTTGCAAGATCTTCCAATGAATCAATTGAATTCAGAACAGGGCTTGTCTCGATTCCTTTTGTCCGTCTTTCTAAATCATCTGTGCCACGAATATAGGTGTTTAACTTACTATCCATGCTATTGGGTGCAGGTGCAAGAGACGCTCTGCAGCGAGAACTAGAACATGCAGACCCTGCGCCTCGTAAACGACGTTTTTTAAGTGTCCGTTTTAGAGCCATTCTAGCATTAGATTACATTATAATCCATTCCCCCCCACAATCTGAGAATCCGCCGCTATTTGCCGTAAAATGGATTCGGGCGCCTTCGAATCCTTCTTAATGAGCCCCTGTTCGACCAACAGTTGCTTGAGTTTATCAATCGGCATCTCCTTCATTTTCTGGCTGATTTTCTTGGCCCGAGTCTGGCGCTTCTGCAAAGACACTAAGCCCAGGACGATTTTCCGTGTCTTCTTATGAGGGCGATGAACCTTCGTGGTCGGCTTTTTAGAATGCAGATGAACGGATTTTTTGCTCGATGCACGGAGTTCAATTTTTCTTTTGCCGCCCTCGAGGCCTTTATTAGGCAGTGCCGAAACGGCTAATTTCGTTATTTCAGTGGGATTTGCACCTGGAGGGGTTAATGTTTGAAAGGCATGATCAAGAGAGGCGGTTCCGAGCTTCATGGGCTCCAAATACCCGGGAACTCCACAGGAGCCACCTGATTGCTGCTTGGATACCACGGGACCGACAGGAAGACCACGCGAAGAACGACGACTTGCGCGTTTTTTACGGCCGCCGACCACTTCGGCCCCGCCGGTTATCTGAATTTGCTTAATACTCATGTCTGCCATTTGAAAATCACCCTATTTAGAGTTGAGATAAGTCAAACACAGGTAAAATCATCATTCAATCCCTGGACTTTGACGAAGAGTCAAAGTCCGTAAATTTGACACGGCCTAAACCTTCATTCAACTAGTAAAGAGAGGGCAATGAATAGTTCTACTGAATCCGTTCTACCGAGCTATCGGCATTATCTGAATACCTATTTCAGTGAAGCGGGAATCTTGGCTCATCAGCTGGATGGATTTAATCAATTTGTTGAAATGGATATTCCAGAGATTATTTCGATGGCAAATCCCATTACAAGCAAGGGATCACCGGAGATTCCCTTGGCAGGACCCCGTTCAGCCTTGGCCGCTGCTACGGGTCTCTCCACCACCGCAGCCAATGCACTCATTCAACAGCAACAACAGGGGCTAGGAAATACTGTTGTTAGTGTTGCTGCAGGAGTAGCTCCAAGAATCATTAATCACGAATATGAGGTAAGTCTGGAGTTCGAGAAGATTTCTCTGCGAAAGCCCACCATCTTTGATAATAATGGCGCTGTATATCCCATGTTGCCCAAGGATGCACGGGATTGCAATTATACCTATGCCTCCCCCCTCAATGTAGATGTCAAGGTCACAACAACCTTCATTGATCATACCCGCAGCTCTATTCGTGAATCAAAAGTCCGTGTCTTTCCCAATGTGCATTTGGGAAAGATTCCCATTATGGTGCGTTCCAAATACTGTCTTCTGAATGATCAGAAGCATATTGCACCCAGAGAACTGGGGGAGTGTGCAGAAGATCTTGGTGGCTATTTCATCATTATGGGTGGAGAACGAGCCATGATGTCCATGGAGCGCATGACAGAGAATCGCCCCGTTGTCTTTCGGAATGGTCGAGGAAACGCAAAGGATAAGGAGGTCGTAGAGATCAAGTGCATTGGACCTGACAATGACCAGGTTCCCAAGTCCAATGCGGTTCGTCTGGTCTATCATCCCAAGAACAACCTTGTGACCATGCTCAAAGCCACCATTCCTCGCATTCGAACGGACATCCCTCTCTGGATTCTCTTTCGAGCGCTCGGCGTGGAGACGGACAAGGCCATCTGTGAACTTATTCTAGGACCCGGTGGCGATCCTGTCTATGATAATATCATTGAGGAGTCCATTCAGGAGGCCTCCTCTATTACAAATCGGACAACTGCCATTGAATGGTTGTCCCAGCATATCAGTTCTTGGTCCGCCAAGTCGCAGCGTCAGATGGTTGTATCCGATATTCTGGCCGAGGAGCTCTTTCCTCATATCGGTGGCTCAACACAGGAATACGAAAAGGCCTGTTATCTTGCACACATGTGTCGGAAGGTGCTCTGGGTCTCCTCTCAGCGCATTCAGAAGGATGATCGAGATGCCTATCCCAATAAGCGTGTGGACATTCCTGGATTCCTCTTGGCAGACCTTTTGCGAAAGACCTACAACAATCGCATGGTAAAGGACATGAGGGCCTGTCTGTCAAAGGAGATTCACGGTGGCTCATGGAAGGCCACGGGCAATTGGTCCGAAATTGTCAATATTAACAACATCAACAAGATTATCAAGTCCACCATTCTCGACGTTGCGCTCAAGAGCGCTCTGGCCACTGGCAACTGGAGCAATGGAAAGATCGGCGGCCCCTCAAAGGTCGGTGTAAGCCAAGTGCTCAATCGCCTGAACTATCCAAGCGCAATCTCCCACTTGCGCCGCCTGTCTACGCCTGTAGACAAGACGGCAAAGCTCATTGAGCCGCGCAAGTTGCACAACACGCAATGG
>Ga0114964_10003412_pt1 | contig 10757 bp, 11 predicted proteins | sample C_131016_MF_Meta_FD_92638 | JGI IMG/M metagenome (GOLD analysis project Ga0114964, IMG submission 92638) | Freshwater microbial communities from Lake Croche, Canada to study carbon cycling - C_131016_MF_MetaG | ecosystem: Environmental > Aquatic > Freshwater > Lake | place: Lake Croche, Canada... | reverse complement strand
TCCGAATACTCCTTGTATTTCGGGTAAAGGTCACCGAAGCAGATGAATGATGCGGGCATCACCAGACCGCCATACAGCGCCAGCAAGTTCGCCATTGCCAGTTCGCGCAAATGGCCGCTCAGCGGTTGCGGCAAGTTGTTGACTTTGGTAGCCCAACCTGGAATCACTTTATGGAATGACGAGTCGTCGATGAGACACACGTTGAACGATTCGCCGCATTTCTGAATCAGGCTGCGAATGGTGAGGAACATGTAAGGCTGGTTAAGTTCCATGGACGTGCGCGAACCGAACGATTCCCAGTTGCGCGCATTCTTTTCAATATCAACGTGAATCCACAGTATCGGTTTCTTGCTGGATGCTAAAGATGCATCGTTAATCAAATATTTCTGGATCATGTCATAATCGCTCATCCGGTCCTGGGTCTCCTCTTTTTTTTTGTATCGGTCGTAAAGCACGCCGATCGTCATCAGAACACCATAGGCCACAAACAGTTTCACAAGATCTGCGGTTTCTATCATTGTATTTACGTTTTTACGTATTTATTGGTGGTATGTATTGTATATTATATATTGTTATTTATTGTTATTATTATTGTTATTGTATGTATGTATTATTTGAAAATAAATTTAATTTCTGAAAATAAAACATATATCAATATTGCAACGATGCCGATTATGCCTAAAATACCGTATTTCTCATAATTGTATGTTACATTTTGCGGAGCAGTTGTAATAAAATTTACCTTGTGTTCTCCTGTTCTCCCCAAATAATACAACAATATTGTGATTGCGATGGATGCAGTGCTTATAAACACTTTATTCATCATGTTTCAATTTATAATTTATATTGTTGAAATATATTATTTGCATATTCAGTTCCCGATGGTTTGAAATTCTCTCATAAATCGACGGTTCATATCGCGCGCAATTTCATCCTGACGCGCCATCTGATATGCGCGGTGTGTGCTTTCCTCCACATCGGCAATACGCGCGCGCTCCAGAATAGCGGCAGATTCCGCTTTTGAAAGTGGAGCTGGTGCAGCCGCACTCGAACGAAATGTTCTAAGCTCGTGTTCGTTTTTGAATTGTCGCACGCTTTTAAAATCGGATTCCGTCACGGGAATGAGCGTCTCGGTATGTGCGCGCTTTAAATCTTCAAAATGCAGCTGCGACTGAAACGAACTGGTGCCATTCCCACCTGCAGCTTCAAACTCAGAAGACGCGACAAGCGCCAGACGTTCGCGTATGCGGTTACGCTTGCGTTACATTTCGCGCATTTGACTTGCACTCCACGCCCCACTTGAAGTTGCATTTGCATCATCATCTGCATCATCGATGATGCCGCCGTCTTGATTTGTATCATCACCATCATCATTGCTGCGAAACCACTGTTCATACCCTTCTTCATTAGCGTCAGGAACGCGATATTTTTCAAATGCGCTATTGAACCATCGGTTGAAATCACCGTGGGACATTGTTGCAAGTTTGGCGCGATGGTCAGCTGCTGCCAACGACGACGACCCCGATGAGTTTTCGCTTCCAAGTGTGTCAGCCGAGCACGTGGCCGATTCGCCATCGGCAATAAGTTCAGCGTATTCCTGCACGTGGCCGTAACCCTGCGCCCGCTCGTGTCGCATAGAAAATATTTGATACAGAATGCGATACGCTTTGGTGAAGAAGAGAAAATATTCTTTCGGTAGATTGCATTTATCGGGGTGCATTTTCAGCACCGTGCGTTTGGCAGATTTTAGGTGGTCTTCCGTGAACGCGACCGGAATTGAAAACAGTTTCAATATATCAGGTAAATTGTAATTCCTGATATCGGTATCTAAATCCATTATATGTTTATACTTATATATTATGACTATGATAATCTTATTATATCAAAATGATTATATATTATTGATAAATGCGAAATGCGGGTAATTTAATAAAATATAATATACAAAAAATAAAATAAAACGTTTTAAAGTTTTTAGACGCAAAAAGATAAAATGAAAATTATTATTAATAATACAATATATGATATATCGACGTTCATTAGTGAACATCCTGGTGGTGCAGAAGTATTTAATCGCGAACCAACTGTCAAAGGGTCAAATAATAATGATGAAATTATCGACTATACTGAAAAATTCAATGAAGTTGGTCATTCCGAATATGCTATAAACTTACTTGAAAATTATAAAGTGAAAGAACTTTCGGAGGATGATCCGCGATTCAATCGCGAACACAAATTGGAATATAATAAAAACAAAATATCGAAACTTATAACGCATGAGGATAAATTCCATATTCATAAGATTATGGGAGGATTATCCTTATTAAACTATATTTATTTATTGGGTGATTGTTTTTACAGCGGATGGCAAGCAGATTTATCTTTACGGCAAATTGACGGTAATTTTATTGGGATGACCTGGATTCACTCCATTTTAAGTTTGTCAGCACTTCAATTTTTAATACCCAGAACTCGAACGGGTATATTACCAATGATTTGGCAGGAATTTCGCGCACACTCTATTGTTTTCGCGGTCCGCAGTTTTTTGTTGATAAATGTATTATATCTTGCAGCAAAGATATTTAATGTTGATGTCAATAATATAACATCAAGTGACAATAATGATTTCAATATAACGTCACATGTTCTTCGAATTGGTGCTGTATTATTGGCTATGAAAATGGCGGATTTGAGCACAGAATATTTGCGAGAAAATAAAAAAGAAACGACTACTGCAACGATGCCATATTGGAGTGATTGCCCTGCAGGACTTCAATCAGCTATTAAATATTTCTATACACATTCACAATTTATGGCCACATTCGTATGTTTATATGGAAAGCTCCCATATATATTGGCAGTTGCTTTTCCAATACAATTTGCATCGTTTATGATGACACTTGTGAGAAAAAATATAATATCATCATTCTGGTATCACGTATTATATGGTGGAAGTTTGCTCTTGGTATATCTGATAAATGCAGCTGATATAAAAATGTATCCGGTAATAATTCTTGGTATTTTTCTCATTTATTTGCGCGTGCATGTGAAACTGAACAAATATGTTTTATGGATACTGGTTAGCATAATTGGTTTTATTGTTAAATTTGTTAAGTTTGATTCAGAGTCTTGGACTGCTACAAATATAATGCAAGTGATTATTTCATTAATAATAGCAGGTATAATTATTTCAAAAATTAGTAAATCTTTTGGTCTCGATGTCGATGATATAGAAAAACACATTTTTGATAAAACTCAGGTTCGCGAAGAGTCTAATCACCGCGTTTTGACAAACGTATCATTGCGAGCGAGTGACATACATGGTAATGATATAATGCATAGGAACAGTCTAATATCAATTAAATTATGTGAATCATTTCCAAAATTCAGACCAGGAATGTATTTTAATCTGTTTTTCGACAACAAAAAACGGCCATATTCTCCAATAGAATATATGAGCAAACCAAATTCTAATGGCAAGTCTGGAGAAGCAGAAGGTGAAGAAATAGTTTCCGGTGATATTATAAATTTTTTCATAAAGAGGGTAGACACAGGTGAAGTATCACCAAATATTTGTGATAAATATCTTGTAGGCAACACCGTATTTTTAAAAGGGCCTTTTGGTAGAAAATATTATGATTCTTCTCAGAATATAAAATCTTTTGTTTGTGATGGAAATGTTATAAAATCAAAACATGTTATAATGTGCTCATGTGGTTCGGGAATTACACCATTTTACAGTATGTGCGTTGCATGGATAAGTGATAATTATATGTCAAGTGATAATGTAGACCAACATCAGAAATTGCATCTTCTATCATCATATACTAACGTAAATGACGCAATATTAACGAAAAAAAAAATGATTCAAATGGGTTCTTCAAAGGTTGCAATGGTTGCAATTGGTGTAGGTGAGACTGATAATGCCAATGTAGCAATAGAAACTAAAATAGTTGAAAAGTTATTTCTATCAAGTGAAAAAAATAAGCTCACCCCATCAATATTTACTGATTACATAAATGAATTACATGTTGAAAATAACGAAATTGTTGTATTTACATGTGGAACAAATGGGTATTGCAAAATGATAAAGGATTGTTGCGCAATGACAAATATTACATGTTATGAGTGGTAAAATATAAAAAAATGATGTTTAGAATAAAATAAAATAAAATATTATTATATTAATAAACATTATATATCTTTTTAAAATTTGCCATTATTATTTGATTATTTGAATGTCTCGTTCAATTACCAGCGTGGTTCGCGGACGCGCGTTAAATAGCAGCGCCCAGAATCAGGGTCGACTTTCAACCTATGTTGCACCGGTAACTCACACTCGTTTGCCTGGACCCGGAAGTGTAGCACGGATCACAATGCTCAATGGGAGTGAGTTGGGTCAATCAACCAGCATAACCGCAAACTCTACATCAGACACGGTATTGTTTACGTATTCGTATTTACCCGCACTACCCACATCGAAAATTATCGTGGACTATGCAATTGCCAAGTATGCTGTTGGTGGAAATGCCAGTTCAGGTAGCGATGCATTTGAAAGTCGAATACTGGTTCAAGGCGTCCAAGTTGCAAGTGGATTTCAGCAATGGCTTTATGCAGTGGAGGATGCGAGTAATCATGCGCCTGGTTCCGGAGGACGCAGTGGTGCGCTATTTCCTCTGATGGGTGCATACAATAATATTAACAATAATGGCAATATAAATAATAATTATAACCAATATGGGGTAACTCCGATAACTATATCAGCGGTTATAAAACGCACCGCCGGAGATGATCTTGTAATAGTTACATCATCCGATAACGGAACATGGCTTCGCATAACTGAAGTTGTTGCGTAATTATAAACTAAACCCTAAAAATAAAAATATGAAATCAAAATCAATTAGTGAAATATTTTAATATTTCACTAATGTATATACTATTTTATTAAATTATAATGAAAAAAAGTAGACGTCAAACCCGCCAACGGCAGCAAAAACGAAGACGACGCCAGTCGCGTAAACCACGTATTTCACGAGGTGGAATGTTTCATAATTTTGGTAATTATTTCGGTCAAGCTATGAATGCTGCGAGTATATGCGCCAATACGATACGTTTAGTTAAAAATTTTAATAATTCAATTGAAACTCTTACATTTTGTCAAAGAATAAATACGTCAAGTATGAATAAGGAGTTGGTTCTTAAATTCGAGGATAGACTGTTGAAATTGAAAGAGACATTGAATTTTATTGCTCATAACAATGTGGTACGCACAATCGTATCATTTGCTGTGTATTTTTTTGGTGCCGCCAACTCAAGCAGTGAACTTCAAAAACTGAGGGCTTCAATACCAGCTGAAGTAGAAATGTCAAAGTCAACAGGTGGAACTCGTTGGGGTAATACGTTATTTAATGTAGTTAATGCAGCGAGAATTATAATGTGGGGGGAAGGGTATAATGCCGGCTTGACGGAAGCAACTAATAATGTTATTGTAGTAGTCACCGAAATGATTGCATTACAAATAGGATTACCCATGAAGACTGTGGAAGATCTGGAAGATGATAAACTCATTACTGCACCACTCGAAATAGTTACATCAACACCTAAAGACCTACCTAAAGACCTTCCTTTGTTGGAAACAGACCTTGTATTAACGAATGCAAAGACACATGGCATAAGGGCATCATCATCACTAACCCGACCACAAACTGCTGTATTAGCTCAATCATTATGACGTTTAATTTTATGAATATAATTATGGTAGTCAGGATCGTCGGTATCCGTGACATTCCATAAACACATTAAATTGCTATAAAGCTCGGCACATTCGTTTGCGAACGGTGGCGTTGTTGTTGTTGTTGTTGTTGTTGTTGTATTTTCAGAATTGGTTTCATTTTTAAATACATAGACCTTACTCGCAACCTCATCATATAACGCATTTATTCTGGCTCGAGCTTGTTCGTGTTTATATGTAAATTGGCCTTCGTAGAGCGAGACGTTCAAGTAGTTAATAATATGCGCGAATGTTTCGAGCACTTGTTCTGCGGATAATACATCTCGTCTTGTTATTGAAGATGGTGGTTGCATAAGACAAAAAATAAAAACCTTATTAATATTAATATTATGTTGCTGATAATAAAATTATAAAAATTTATTTTAAACATAAATTGTTACATCTATATTTTTTATATTTTTTTATATTATCTATATATAATTATATATATATAGATACTTATAACCTACAACTCTAATTGAAGGTTTCGTTTTCGATATGACCGAAATAGATTTAATTGGATTAACGGATGAAGAATTAAAAAATAAAATAAGACAAGATAACCCAATATTACCCGAAAATATCGTTGACTTATTTTTAAAAACATTAAAACAGTCGGAGGCCGAGTCACCCGAATTACACTATACTATCAATGATATATATAAAGAATTAAACGAAATTACGAAAAAACCTCAACCACTTGCCAAACTGGAAGAGATTCTAAAAAAAGTTAGAAATATTAAAGCCCGTATAAAAAAAAATGCAGACGAAAAAGAAAAAAAAGACAAACTTCAAGCTGAACAAAATAGAATGGAAAAATTATTAGAAGTAGAAGATGGATATATGAAGGGCATTTGTTCACTGAGCAATTGCGTTCCAAGAATTAAAAATTTATCGGAGGCCAACCCAGATTATCCTTGTGACAATTTTAAACCAGATGAATGTTTTACAGAAAATGATGCAGAAGATTTAACAAAAGCAATATATGATGAAATTATATGGGATAAATTATTTGAAAATAAACAGCTATATTTTAATCAGTTCAATGAATATTTGAATAAATACATTATTGAAAAAATTCCGTATACTTATCAATATTTATATAATGTTGAACAAAAAACTAAAGACTTGGGAATTTCAACAAAATTAATTACGGATCTCGACCATCCATGTAAGGATATAAATACTGTGTTTAATTTGAAGTGTAAGAATAAATATACATCAGTTAGTGGTGCCAATTTTTCTATTTTCCATATAGCACTTCATTCGAAAGAATCAAAAAAATACGCGGTGCAACCATCGAGAAGGGCAAAACGCCATGAAGTAGCTTGTGGTTATTACTCGCGTTCCGAAAACACATCAGGCGTGAGAATTGGAGCATTTCATTATAAAATTGATAATTATAAAATCCCCAATACATTATCGAAGACTAATTGTGAGTCAGTATTAGGAGATAAATCACCTTATAAAAAAATTATATTCGATGGTGAAACACAAAAATTTTCATTATTGTATGATGAATTTAATTATCCTGCTGAAGCTATAAAAACAGAATTAATAAAAAACAATAAATTTATATATTTTAATATTTTTCATAATTGTATTTATAATTTATTTATTTGTTACTTAAATGAGTTTATGCTACCAACTATATCCATTAAAACACATCAAGAATACAATATTCGTTCAGAGGGTGATTATATTAGTTACTGTAATAGCAAAGGCGGTTATGGGTTTTTATTAAGTAAATTACCACCGAGTCAATTAGAAAATGAATCAGTATTAAACAGACACATACAACAAATAGAAATAAATCGCGCCAGTTTTGATGCCAAATACCCAGTAAAGGAGCGGTCCAGGGCTCGGTCCAGAGCAAGCATTAGGTCCAAAGATAGGTCCAGAGCAAGCATTAAGTCCAAAGATAGGTCCAGAGCAAGCATTAAGTCCAAAGATAGGTCCAGAGCAAGCATTACATCCAATGTTAAATTTCGGAGCCATCCTATATATTTGGGGGGATTGAAAAGAAGACTAAGTTTATCTAAAAAACGAACAAGAAGACTATCATAAGTTGAATTTTCGTCATCTCGCGTATCACGATGACGATTTTGAAATGCATCGCTCGAAAAATCCGCGAAGTGCCGTGTCATTTGCACCACTGACCGAATCATCGGAACGCCCTGTAACATTTCCGGCCGCATAAAACAACAGCGCGGGAATGCCGTTCACCATTCGGTTGCGTTTCAAAGTAGCATACAATTCGAATGAGTCATCCACGTTGACTTCATAGCATGCGAGCTTGGATGTTGCCGGAATCCCCGCAACCAGAGTTGTAACGAGGCTCTTTATTGCCTTGCACGGAGCACACCAATTGGCAGTGAATTTGAAAATACTGCCATATCCCTTTCCACTATTTTCCTTTACCACCTTCTCAAATTCATCGCGCGTAAGAATCACCGACTCCATTTTTAATGTTTATTCATATAAATTAATAAAATAAATTATTTTTAAATGAAGATTTGATTTATTTCACATATAAGTTCAATAAGTTTCAAGGACCGATTATATTATATTTATATAATATCATATATAATATAATACACATCATATAATATGCATGCCCTTTGTATAATAACATTTATACCAAGTAAAGTATGGTGTGACTTTTTAAATTTATTTAGTGAGTATAAAATATTTATGGTTGTGGACAATAATAATTTCGACTTATACGATTTTATAAGTAATTATAAAAATATAAACTTTATACAGCTGGAAGATATAAAATGCAATTTACATGGTTACACAAATACAAATTTTCTGGTTATGAATAAGATAATAAGTGGATGGGATAAAGCATTATACTATTTTGGAATTGAAGATACTAATTATGATTTTATTTGGTTTTTGGAAGATGATGTATTTTTTGATAATGAAGACACTCTACTACAAATTGATAACCAATATATCAATGATGATTTATTATCTAATAGTTATGAAATAAATACGGATGGAAATAAAAATACTTGGCACTGGGCGGGTATAAATATACATTATTCGCCACCGTATTATAGTGGCATGATGTGCGCTGTTCGTTTTTCATATAGAATGATGGAATGCATAAACAATTATGCTAAAGAACAAAATGAATTATTTTTTTTGGAAGCATTATTTCCAACACTTGCTATTAAAAATGAGTTAAAACACAATAGTCCAGATGAAATGAATACTATATATTATAGATTTGAATTCAATGAAGAAGATATTAACGAGAAAAAATTATATCATCCTGTAAAAGATGTAAACAAACATATTTATTTTAGAAAATTAAAAGAAATATGCAGCATTTGAAATATGTAAATATATGTAAAATATGTAAAATGTGTAAAATGTGTAAAATATGTAAAATATGTAAAATGTGTAAAATATGTAAAATGTGTAAAATGTTTAAAACTGTGAAAATAATATTTAAACACTTTATCAATTATAAAAGCTAAAACAGAATCAATCAACAAAATAACGAACTCAACGAACAAACAAATGATAAAAATATTCACAATTGTAAAAGATGAAATAGATGTTGTGCATGAATGGGTCATGTATCATGGTCATATTTTCGGGTTTAAAAACCTATACATCATAGACAACATGTCTTCGGACGGCACCTATGAGAAATTGTTAGAACTTCAACAGATACATGGATGCAATGTTTCTCAAAAGCTGCATTACAGCTTGAAGGGCGAGTATATGACGCAATACATACGCGAATTTTGCAGCGAATTAGATTCGGCCGGAAATTATGTTGCCCCTATTGCATATCCAATTGACATCGACGAATTCATCACGCTATACGACAAGGAAACGAATACGGTATCATGCGATAAAGATAAGATACTTGCATATTTCAATGACGTTATTTTACCAATGATAGAATGCAACGAGCATGTAGTTTTTAAAGCAAACTATATAATGAGTAAAATAATGAGCGACGCTCCGAACGGTAGTTTGGGCTATAATAATGCGGTCCGCGAATGTTCACACGGCAAATATGCAGATTACGGTAACTTTGCAAAAACATTTTTTAGTTCGAAACATGTAATAGAACGCGGTATACACATTGACCACGGAAACCATTATATGACGTGTGGCTACTATCCCACACCGATTGTTTTGGTTCATTACCATGCTCGCTCATATGAACAAATGTGTAAAAAAATATACAATAACGTTGCCGGGTTTGATTATCCTGTAAACAACGCAGCGTTGCTGCAAGGATATGTGAGTAGCGCAGGTGGACACCATGTTCAAAATCGCATCAATGTATTGAATGGAACATTCAAATTGGATGTGGAACAAATGGATGTCAATCGACCATCGAGCGAATCACATATACCGCTGCACCCCGTTTGGGAACTCATATCTCATATCTCAATATGACACTCCCAGAAGTATTTGCAGTACGCCCATTTGAAATGAATGGATTCCATCGGTATTGGCGGAGCCAGTGTTGACGGGTGTACGTTTGGTATAAGCGCAGGTTGAAGTGCAGGAGGCAGCACGTATCGAAGCTGCTCTGTATCTCGTATGGGGTCCTTGGGCTGACGGTCCAGCAAAAGCGTGTTTTTATCTACCGGAATAAATCGCACCAAGTCTTCAAGCAGCGGAGGATAGGCGTATTTGTATCGCCAGCGCCAATCAATGCACCCGCGCGTATAATACTGAAACGTCCATTCAAGCCCTTCCAGATAGTTTATGCAATAGGTTTGACATCTGCGGTCTGTTATGCGTTGTCCGAATAACGCAAAATAATATCGCTGTTCCCATCCCTGTTTCTCAGGTGCGATATAGTGTTCAACTCCGCGTTCCTTGGTCGGGAAGTGCAACAAATCGGTCGAGTCTTTACATTTGGCAAGAATGAGCTCATGCGCGCTTCCGTATTTACCAGTAGTGTGTAATTCGGTAGATGTTGTTGTTGTTGTTGTTGTTGGCGTCG
>Ga0114964_10003410_pt1 | contig 10762 bp, 12 predicted proteins | sample C_131016_MF_Meta_FD_92638 | JGI IMG/M metagenome (GOLD analysis project Ga0114964, IMG submission 92638) | Freshwater microbial communities from Lake Croche, Canada to study carbon cycling - C_131016_MF_MetaG | ecosystem: Environmental > Aquatic > Freshwater > Lake | place: Lake Croche, Canada... | reverse complement strand
TGTTGTTGGTGATATTTTAAGTGAAAACTTTGATTTTACGCTTAACAACTTTATTATCAATCAAGGTGGCAATGATCGGATTGTTGGAGTGTTACCGTGGATTGAGAATCAGTTCTTGGTATTCATGTCTAAGTCGATCTACATTGCTTACGTAGATCCAAGGTTTGATCCTGCCGCTCCTGATCAAAGTCAGATTACAGTTGTCACTACACAGGTAGGATGCCTAGCTCGACGCAGCATTGTATCTGCTGGTCAGTTTGTATACTTCCTATCAGGCAAAGGAGTACACATGATAACTCCGGCCTTGGACTTAAAACTTATTGGTAACACGCTTCCATTAAGTGAACCGATTGATGATTTTTTTGATAGCGTTAATTTTAGCGCAATAGGCAAGTCTGTATCGTCTTATTACGACAATAGGTTTTATATTGCTATTCCAACTGGATCATCTACACGTCCAGATAAAACGCTAGTGTACAATACGCTTAATCAAGCATGGGAAACTATTGATACATATCCAACTGGATTATATTCAGATGGCTTAGTGGTTTGTCAATATAACCAAAAGCGCAGGTTATTTATATTAACAAACTTTACCGGATCACTTCAATTTGGTGGAATATTTTTAGCAGATGAAAGCGAGGTTGGAGATGAGTTTTCCTCTCAGACCGGAACTCCAATTATTCCATTTACGTTGCCAGCTACAATAACCAGCGGCCAACCTCGCACTGAACCTGTTGACGCACGATTGCGCTCTAGGCAGTATACGTTTAATAACGTAAACGAAAAAAGGTTCTTACGTGCAGAGGTACAGTTTAATAACTCTGCTGGCGATTTGATTCGTTTGTACGCCAGAACACATGATCCAGACATTGCGGAAACATTTATGGAATATCGCTTCAATGGGTCTGATGCTACAGACTCCACGTTACGCCCAAGAATAGCCCTTAGAGGCGCGTGTATAGATATGGAAACGCAGTTTATAACTGGCAGACCAGCATTGAAAACGGCAGTGCTATATGCTATAGCAGCTAATCGCAACATGGTTTCGGAGGAATAATTATGGCTCAAATACAAAAAGGAACAACTTACGCAACTGGAACGCAAGTTACCGCTGACAATCTAAACGCACACGTTGATAGTGCCATCTTGCTACCTGGCGCGATTGGTGATCAGACAAATGTGACTAGCCTCGCTCAAGAAGATTCCACTATTATCCTTCAATCTGGATCATTAAAAGAAGCCACTATTGCTCAAATTAAAACAGCAACAGCTCCAGATTTAACTGGATACTTAAAAGCTGATGGTAGTGTTTCAATTACAACTGGTCAGCAATTAACGCTAGGAACTACAAATCAACTTACCGCGCTTAATGCAACGTCTAAAGGATATGTTGATTCTCTTGTGCCTGCTGGAACAATAATACAATATGCTGGAGCTACAGCACCAAATGGATTTTTAATTTGTCCAATAACACCTACAAATATTAGTAGAACATCTTATCCTGGATTATTTGCGGCTATTGGAACAACTTGGGGAGTAGGTGATGGATCTACTACATTTGGAATGCCTTGGTTTATTGATGGCGGAGTTGCTGTTCAATCTAATGGAAATGTAGGACAACAAACTGTTGGGCAAGTAATAAGTCACTCGCATAATTTTACAAGTTACATTGCAACTGGAGGTGGACTGTTGGCATCAAGTGCCGTATCATCTAATTCATTTTCAAATACAACAGATAATACTGGAGGCACCAATAATTTGGCGGCAGGATCTCGTATTCTATATTGTGTTAAATATTAATGAAAAAACTAACGCTTGATCTATACGAGCGTATTATTGATGCAGTTTATGAAAAATCACTCAATCATCTTAATATGCTCGGCCATGTCAATCGCAATGAGTGTGCTGAGTATATTGGCTTTTATTCTTTCCATAAAGGGTTGTTCTGGTCAGAGCAGGGCGGCATCATTTCTGGAGTTTCAACAGCACATCCAGGTTGTAGGGACTTTGACTGGCGTTGGAATGGCAAAACTAACACATGGACTGCACATATGGTCTGGGCCAACAACAAACAAGCACTTGCAGAACTTATATCTAACTTCTTACAATCACGCACAACTCCCGTGTACGAGTTCTATGCTTGGAGACGCGGTTGTGCTTCTGAATTAACTGCAAGTAAATTAGAAAGAATACTATCTTATGGGAGGCTCAAAAAACACAACAATCAACGGCCCAGCAGCACCGAATTACAACGAATCGATGCGGTCAATTTTGCAATCGCAGATTGATCTAGCTCCTCAAGTATATGAGTCTGAGGCTAAATTTCAGCCACAGTATCAGCAGCTACAAGCGCAGATACAGGCTCAGTCTGCTCAAGATCAGTTAAAGCTATATGGTCAGCTACAGCCGGAGTATTCCGCGCTTGAGGCTAACTACATGCGCTCCCAACAGGTGGCGCAACAAAAAGCATTACAAGAGCAAGCTCCTGATTACATCAAGGCTTTTCAGAAAGCTTCTGGTACTTACGATACCAATCAAGCGTTGCAACAATATGGCCAGCAAAAGCTAGCTCAACTACAAGCAAATGGGACTTATTTGTCTCCTGAGGAACAACGTCAAATTGATCAGCAGTCTCGTTTTGGCTATGCCGCTAGAGGCACAGCATTAGGCCAACAATCTAACCTTAGCGAGGTGTTAAATCGTTACCAGTACCGTCAAGGCCGTGAACAGCAGTTGCTGGGCACCGGAATGCAACTTGGACAGTACCAGGCTCAAGCTGCTGCTCCCGCCTTGCAGTCGTTTTATCAGCAACCTATGTATGCTGGCGCGTTTAGTGGTCAGGCTCTTGGTAACGCAATAGGAAGCCAACAGCAAGCTGGGCCATCGTTGTTCAACCCAGAATCACCAACTGGCATGGGAAGTATCTACGGCGCGTATAACTCGCAGATGAACCTTGCTGGGGCAAAAGCACAAGCTGATGCTGCTGCAAGTGCTGGTAAGAGTGGTATGTTTGGTGCACTTGGAGGTGGATTATTGACTGCTGGTGGCATGTTGGGTGGAGCTGCAATTCTTTAAATGAAAGTTTATACAAAAACTAGAGCAATATTTATAATTCAACGCGCACTTGAAAACGCAAGGCGTCCTGCCGTGCTTTGGAGTGGTGGCAAGGATTCAACTGTGCTACTACATCTTGCTCAGGAGATATGTCCTAATATTGAAGTGATCCACTTAAAGTTGCCATTTCTTCCTGAAAAATATAGACATCACCATAAGGTTCAAGAAGACCTAAATATCACAGTTCACGACTGGCCCCCAAGTTCGATTGCTCTAGTTCATGGGAATGATCGCATAGACGTTTGCGAGACATATACATTTGGCGATGGCCATCTTGATGTAATGCGCGGGACTGAGCCATTTGATGTTAATCAGCCTTGGGTGTGCGGAAAAGAGTGGCTTAATAGACCAAAGGCGATTGCGGTTAATGATTTTGACGTGTTGCTATGTGGACACAAAAGCAGTGATGATGACCCAATTACTGGCACGGTTCCACTTGAAGTTGACCAGAAGATTCTAGGAACCAACACCACCATGTGGTTTCCGCTACGCAACTGGACAGATCGCGATGTTGCTAGTTGGATTCACATGAATCAGATTACATACGACACGCAACGGTATGACTCTGATGTAGTCAGTAAATCTGATAAGCGTTTAAATTCAGACTACGTGCATTCTTGTTTTCGGTGCGTTGATCGGCGTGAAGGTAAGTTTGTACATTGCCCGAAACTTGATATAGACATCGAGAATGTCCACGAACATGTCCAGCACAAGCACCCCGTCCTCCCTTATTGCAATATGCGAACTGGACTGCAAGACCTGCGGGGCCTGTTGCAGTCACAAGTGGAGTTGGCCGATATTGCGTCGAGACAGGAGTGATGCTATAAACATCCCTAAAGAGTTTATACGAAATGATTATCCGCTGCTTAAAACAGTTAACAATCGGTGCATCGCCCTCTGCGGCGAGGTTGGCAAATCAGTGTCATGCTCAATTTATGAACATCGTCCACAAGCTTGTGCTAAATTTGAAAAAGGCAGTCCTCTTTGTCTAGAAGCTAGAAAGAAACTTTATGAAACCTCGTGAACTTTATAGTGGCGCTGCTCCAGCCGCCCAGGCTCAAATGGGTGCTGGCATCTTAGAAGCCGGAGCCAACATCGGACGTAGCATTCAGTCTGGATACCAAGCTTTAGGTCAAGGATTAGCTAGTGGCATTACTAGTGCGGCTGGATCAATCGCAGGGGCATATGGCGACTATAAAAAAATGCAGTCACAGGTTAAAGCTGATGCTTCTGCATTTGATACATTAAAAGGCTACATGCCAGAAGAAGTTGCTGCAAAGTTTGATGCGCAACGACAAGCAATTGAGAACGATCCTAAAGCTAGTCTTTTAGATAAACAGTCATTTTATAATTCTGCCAAGTCTTTTCTTGGATCATCCGTGCAACACAGTATGGACATGAATAAGTTAAACCAGCAGCTTGCTGTTCAAAAGCAGCTTGGACTTTCAAATACTATTGCTCCTTATGTTATGGGAACTAAAGCGGGCATGATTGATGCGAGTCAGTTTATGGCGCCAGGCTTTGATCAATCTTCAGGCCAAACTCAGCCGCAAGCTGCCTCACCTATAACTCAACCAATGCCACCTCAAAGTGGTGGATCAATTTCAATGGATGAAGCAAAGGCATTTCAACAAGCATATCCAAATGGAACATGGGAAGACTATAACGCTTGGAGTAAACAACGATTAAATGCGCGAAAACAAGAAGCTGGAGCAAATCCTCAACAAGCTGATTTTGGTCTTTTAGGACTACCACGCTAATGAACCTTGAAGACATCACTCCTCAGTCTGTTTACGAGTCGCTAAACGCTGTTCGCGCTCAGATACAAGCACAGCATGCAGATGATCAATCTCAGCAAGCTGCTGCTGAATATGTTAGGCAACGAGTAGGTATTGAGCAAGCAAAGTTGCAACCTAAAATTACATCTCAAGCTATTCCTGTTTCTACTCAAACTACAGACCAACCTAAAATCGAGTATCAAGGCGATAAATGGATGGCCCAGCAGAAAAAGGTGCAAGAAGCCAAGCAGTATTCTTACGCAAAGATGGCTCAGGCAAACATGAATCCTGACCAATACAAGCAGGTTAAAGAAGCTTTGGACGCAAAGTATGACCCAACGGGAGAATACTCAAAATCATTTAGAGACAGCGATCTGTACAAAAATGCTAGAACAATAGCACAGGAAAAAGATACCACATCTCAAGGGCAGATGATTGATTTATTGCACAATACAGTTAACACCATATCTGATTTAACTGCTCCAAAGGACATGAGTCCCGAGGATCAAGATGCTTATTTGAGACAACAAAAAGCCAGTCGAATCAAGACGTTTTTAACGCAGCTTGTTAACTCTGCAAAGGGCAGTTCAGATGCAGAGCAATCAAGTGAAGTGCTTCGTAGGGCTTTTGATGTATTTACGTATCCTGAAATACAGGCCCTTAAAAACCAAGGCTTGATGAATCCAAGTGGAATTTTGTCATACCTTTCTTCTAAAGACGGAAAAAACACGTTTGAAAAAATAGGCAATTCAACAACAGCAGATCCAGATGCATACTTGATTAAGGTTAGAGAGATTCACGACGATCTTGCTAAGACATACAATGACCGCATGAATCGGCAGGTATTTGTGCCAACTAGCCCTGAAATTGCTAAGAAGGATTTTGGTATTGTTGAAAAGCCGCTGTTTCAAGCTAAGCCAATGGGCAACTCTGGCCCAGATGTTGCCGTTCAAGTTGTAAAGCCAAACACTACTACCGCCTCAGCAGCTCCTATTACATCAAGGGCACAAGCTGCTGTTGAGATTCTTAAACAAAGGGCTGCTACTCGCATGTCAAATCCTTGGAGTGGATCATCTGATTAAAATATGGAAGATCTAAGCAAGCTTAGTAATGAAGAGTTGATGGCTATCGCAAATGAAAAGCCATCCACTACACCTGCACCAATGGCTCAACATGAAGACCTAAATGCGCTATCAGATGCTCAATTACAAGCCATTGCAAGTGGAGCGCATGAGAACAATCATTCCGGCATTTTGGCTGGGATTGCCGATGCAATTACGGGAAATTCCAGAAAGGTTGCGTCTACGGAGGCATTGCCAGACTGGCGCGGCAACATGCCAGAGTTCAGCATGTCTCAAGGATTGCCTGCGCTAAAAACTGCGATTGGCACTGTTTCTACCAATTCTAATGAGACTGCAAAGATCATCAAGAGCAACTTTCCTGATGTTGAGGTTAGGCAGGATGAAAAGGGCAACTATATTTTTAAGTCTGGCATCGACCAAAAAGAATATGCAATTAAGCCAGGTCTTCGCTTCAGCGACATTCCAAGGGCGGCAATTACGCTTCTTGAATTTCTTCCCGCTGGTAGAGCTACAAGCTTACTTGGAGCGGGTGCAGCAATGGGAGCAACTCAAGCAGCTATTGAAGCTTCTCAAGCTGCTACTGGTGGTGAATTTAATTATGGAGAAGTTCTTGCTGCTGGCGCACTCGGAACTGCCGGAGAAGCTGCTGGTCGCATTCTAGGCACTGTTATTCCTGGAGTTGGCCGAGTGTTGCGTGGCAAGTCATTCATTCCAGAAGAAATTGCATCCACAGTGCCTGCTATAGATCCAACTATTAAAGCTGCTGATTTGCAAAAAATTATTGAAAAAGCAAGTTCTGGAAGATGGAACTCAACCAAGTATCAAAAGCAATTAGGAGAATTAGCTAGGGTAAATCCAGAAGCTTTGGATGCCGCTCAAAAACTAGGCATAGAAGTTCCAATCGACACATTCAGTGATAATCCTCAAATTCGCGAGTTAGCCGGAGCAGGAAGATCGATTGTTGGGTCGGAGGCATCTGCGGAATGGAAGCAAGCTTTAAGTGCCAGCATTAACACCGCAGATAATGCGCTTGAGGCACTTGGCGCAACACCGGAATTATCAAGCGTTTCAGAGAACACATTTAACGCCCTTAAAACTGCAAGAGAAGGCTTAAAATCAGAGGCTAAAGCAGCCTATGATTCTGTAGATCAATCTATCCCAGCAAATTCTATTCTTCAAAAGCCAGTCAAACAGGAGGTTTTACCTAAGGCAGAACAAGAGCTTTTAGATTACGCCAAGCGTATGATGGCGGATGCTGGATTAGCTGATGCTGAACTCGCAGTTGCTAAGTTTGAAGGGCCTGGACTTCCCAACCTACAAGCAGCTTTGGAGGATAGGCTTAAGAATGCTGGATCAGCTGCGGATCTGTATCCACAAGAACAAAAGTTATTAGCCAAGCTCAACAACAAGACCACTACATATCAAGATCTTATTGGAATTAAACAAGATCTACGCAGAACATTGCGCGGAAAAGTTACTGATTTTTCTACGCTTGACGAAAAGGTTGTAGAAGACCTGTATGCGGCTGCTGTTAAGGATCAACTTAGTGTGGTTGAACATTTTGGTGGTCGAGATGCCGTGGATAGACTTGTTTCTGGCAACCTTGCATGGGCAAAAAAGCGAGAGCTTGATAGGACGATGGTTTCGGCATTTGGCAAAGAGTACGAAAAAGACATTGCCGGACTTTTGCGTGGCACAATTACACAAGGCAAACAAGGAGCTATTGGCAACTTAAACAAGCTGTTATCTGTTGTCCCAGAACCATTGCAAAAAGATGCCGTGCTGTCTGCAATCTCAAATGCAAGTAGGTCTTTAGAAAAGGACTACAAAGGGCAATTTGATTTTAACAAGTTCTATGACACTTGGACTAGGTTAAAGGCTGAGCCTGTTATATTTGATAGGATTGCAAGCGTTATCAAGCCAGAGGCAGTCAACGTGCTTAATGGACTTGCTACAGTGTCCAAATACATCACCACGGCTCGCACTATGAACGAGCTGACAACCGGAAAGGCTAGTCAAATCCTAAAGACCATGAGGGCAAATACATGGATGGGGCACATAACGGGATCTCTCACTCAGTCTACGCCAGGGCTTTTTCTTGGAAGCGTATTTGGAACACCTGGATATGTAGTTGGTAATGTAATTGGAAACGCCCTTCCAAAGATATTTTCAGCACCACAAGATCGCATTGCGGCTATGGGCAAAATGCTAAACAGCCCAGAGTTTCAAAAGATTACAACAGAGATAGTTGCAAAAGGAGTGCCCAGCAAATCCACCATAGATGGGTTTGCCAAGTCTGGTGTATTTTCGCGCTTTGCTCAAGCAGTGCGATTGCCTTCTGATCCTTCCTCTAAAGTGCGGTGGATTAAAGCAGCCATGATGTCAGAGCACGACATGGCAAAACCACAGGCTGCATTTGTGCCTGATCGCGTTGTGGCCGAGGTGCTTCCTAATGGCAGCGTCAAGACTGATCCTGCCACCAAGTTCCGTATCATCCAGAAGACAGGCGGAAAATACCGCTTGTACGCTCCAGATGGCTCAGTAAGCATTCATGCCACTGAAGACGAGGCAGTTAAGTCCGCTACTCGCAAGATGCGAATCCTAACAAACAGCCCACTCAAATAACCATGCCGCTTAAAAAATCATCCTCCGACAAGGCTTTTACCCACAATTTAAAAACAGAACTTGGTGCTGGTAAGCCACAGAAGCAGGCGGTTGCCATTGCGTATGCTGTTCAAAAAGAAGCAGCTGCAAAAGAAGCAGCAGCACGCAGAAAAAAGTAGTTGACGAGCAATTGGAAACTGGGTCGAATGTGCTCACCAAGTTGATCGCCGGAATGCTCTGGCGGCTTGGCAAAACAGTACAATACGATACAGAAAATGAAAGTTGCTAAAATTCAGGACATTGAAAACCTCGCAGATGGTTCCATTATTGGCGAGATGGTAGTGCAAGTTAAGGCGGCGTTTGATGCGAAGACAGGACAAGGCAAGTACGGCCCTTGGAGGGTACAGGCTGCAATTCTTAAAGATGCTACGGGTGAGATCCGTGCAAGCTTCTGGACGACAGAAGACATCAAGGCGATGGTTGGACAGACCATTACCATCAAATCCCAAGGTGGAGCCAAAGGACTGCAAGGCTTGAAGGTTAAGTTGTCCACTCACTCCGGCAAGAACGAGCTCGACATTTCGGAAAAGGCTGCAATCTACGATCAAGCTAAGAACGCTTTTGAGGAGTATTCTGGCGCGGTTAAGGCCAATGCTCAGATTGCCAAGTCTACGGGATCTGTTGCTGATGCTAAGCGCATTTTGTTTCAGAAAGCGCAACTCTATGTGGAGTGCGTTAAGGCGGCTGATTGGATCCGCTCACAACACGAGTTGACCCAAGATCATTTCCAAGCTGTTGTGTCTACATTGTTTATCAGTGCCGATAAGCAGAACTTAGCTAATGCCTTCCCTGCCTCACAGACTAAACCGCTAGAGCTTGAGGTTGACGAGATCCCGTTTGTCACTCCCGCTAAGGATGAGTTTGAATCTGAGCACGGCTGGTAATGATTGAGGACATGTTTATTTTGCTAGTGGCACTAGCGGTACTTTATACGGTATTTGCTAACCAAAAATGAACCAACGCCAAAAAGGTGCACGCGGTGAGCGTATGTGGCGCGATGAACTCCGTAACGCTGGCTTCACCGCAAGGCGGGGCCAGCAGTTTGCGGGGGGCGCAGATAGCCCAGACGTAATCTGCGAAGAACTTAGCGGCATCCACTTTGAAGTAAAGTGTGTGCAGGCATTAAATTTGGAGACTGCCATAGCCCAAGCATCACGGGATGCTGGCGACAAAAAGGATTGGGTTATCGCTCACAAGCGAGATCGTCTTCCTTGGAGAGTCACTATGTCTCCTGAACTCTTTTTCAAGTTGCTCCGTGATGGCATGGATGGCTTGAAGTAACACTTTTCCCTTGCGTTAACAAATCTTGTGGCGAGACGAAGCCGCAGGGGATAAACGGTGGGGCGCGTCATCGAGATCAACGCGCAACTTAAACCTAAATTATGAAACTAAAATTGTCATTTGCATACAAACTCACGGATGCTCAGGCAGTGAAGCGCATCCGTGAACTTCCCGAGGACTATCAAGCGATAGTCGCTCGCATCATTTGGTGGGATTATTTTGCAACACGAATGTCCGTGAATTGCACTAGGCTATTTGATGAATGGCTTGTTTGGCCAGATCCAGAATTACCTTGGCCAGAACAGCCGGAGTGGATGAGTATTATTCCACATTTAATATATGCTGGCTTTCCACCACATTTAGCAGCTAAACGCTTGCAGCCTAAATCAGTTTATATCCAAAAAGAAAAACGCAGTCACAAAAAGAAATAATATGATAAAACTTACAATAACAACAAAGTCAGGAACTACAGTCAGCCTGGACATCCCAGAGGTGGACGAAGTGACGCTCGAAAATCGCCTCCACGAAGCCCTGTCTGCTGTGGTCTATCCAGACGACCATAACACCCCGGTAGAATCGCCAGCGAAGGCCCAAGAAACGGCCACTTCCAGTAGCAACGATGATGAGGTTTCGAGAGTTGATTGTTTTGGTGAGACGTTTTTGCCTTCAGACTTGTTGCCGTCAGCAAAACGGTATAAGTCAGTACAAGAAATGCTCTTAGCACAGGGAATTGATTCTGCAATCCTCGCGAGCGGTACCGGGGAAAAGATGGAGGAAGGGGAGGTAGGAGGGGAAGAGAGGGGTTGCAAGGGGGGAGAAGGGGAGGTGGAGGGGAAGGAG
>Ga0114964_10003409_pt1 | contig 10762 bp, 9 predicted proteins | sample C_131016_MF_Meta_FD_92638 | JGI IMG/M metagenome (GOLD analysis project Ga0114964, IMG submission 92638) | Freshwater microbial communities from Lake Croche, Canada to study carbon cycling - C_131016_MF_MetaG | ecosystem: Environmental > Aquatic > Freshwater > Lake | place: Lake Croche, Canada... | reverse complement strand
GCTTCCATCAACTACTGGACCATCAATGCATGATCGCGACATCCTAATCACGCCATCATCGCCCTTGATAGGAATTACGCATGTCATGCAGACGCCGATACCACACGCCATTGATTCTTCGATGGCACATTGATGCATAATGCCGAACTCATTAGCGATTGTTGTTATAGCCTCTAACATTCCCATCGGACCACAGGAGTAGATGATTTCGATGCCATTATTTTCAATCAAACCTGGAATTACGTCACTTACTTTCCCGGGCGTACCCACCGACCCATCATCTGTGGTAATTGTAAGACTACTTACAGATCGCTTTCCTTCGAGTGGGGCGTAAATCTTCATTGCCGAACTTGCGCCGAGCACCATATCAACGCGACATCCTCGAGATTTCAAGATTTCTGATAAACCAAATAGCGGAGCACTTCCGTAACCGCCACCAACAAGTAGCGCCTTAACTGGCTCGGTCGGTATTCCGAATGCGGTCCCGAGTGGTCCGACAAGATTCACAGTCGCTCCGGGTGTTAGCGAAGTTAACCAAATACTTCCAGGCCCATGGGGTGCAATCACCAATTCCACAAGGCCACCCGAAACGCCGCGATCGGAGGCGCGGTAAATCGCGAACGCACGCCGCAACACCATTGATGAATTAGGGCCACCAATTGAGATCGCTACAAAATTTCCTGGCTTGGCATGCTTAGCAATGTCACCAACTGAGAAAACCATGTGGTGGTAAGCCCCAATTTTTTTATTGCTAACGATCTCCGAAGTTATTTGTTGGGCAAATTTATTCATTTACTTCTAGCCACTCTTGAATTGAAAGTATGCCAAATGGTTTGCCTTGCAGTTCACGAATTCCAGCAACTGCCGCCTTAAAACCTGCAATTGTTGTTATGCATGGCACCGAGCGCTGGATCGCTGCTGTTCGGATCATCCAACCATCTTGTCTAGTACCGCGACCTAGTGGGGTATTTATAACTAAACTCACCGTACCTTCAGTGATTAGATCAACAGCCGTTGGTTCACCGGCCTCACCCCGCCCTTGGGAATGTTTACGAACTATTTCCGTCATCACACCAGATCTAGCTAAGAAGTCATGCGTGCCTTGAGTTGTATAAAGAAGGAAACCTAACTCTGCTAATTCCTTGGCAGGTTGAAGCGCAGACTGCTTGTCCCGCTCGGAGAGTGAGAGGAAAACTGAACCTTTAAGTGGCAGCGTTCCGAAGGCGGCGCTCTGAGATTTTGCATACGCTTCACCAAAGGTGGTCGCAATACCCATAACTTCACCCGTTGATCGCATCTCCGGCCCTAGAACAGAATCCACGCCAGTTCCATCTATGCGGCGGAAGCGATTCCATGGCAAGACTGCTTCTTTCACAGAAATTCCATTAGCAACGCCATCTCCACTTTTAGGAAGTAAACCACTGGTGCGCAGCTCTGAAATCCTCGAGCCTGTTGCAATCAAAGCTGCGCTCTTCGCGAGCGGATTTCCGGTTGCTTTGCTTACGAACGGCACAGTACGCGAGGCCCGCGGGTTCGCTTCCAAAACATATAGTTTTTGGTGATCGGTACCGTTTTGGGCAACTGCAAATTGAATGTTGATCAAGCCTCTAACGCCAATGCCCTTGGCAAGTTTAAGCGTTGCTTCTCGGATCTCAGATTTCAAATTCGTGTCGATTGAAAAGCTTGGTAGCACACATGCTGAATCTCCCGAGTGAACACCAGCCTCTTCAATATGTTCCATTAAGCCTGCTAAAAAGAGTTCAGAACCATCGAACAGCGCATCGACGTCAATCTCAATTGCATCATCCAAAAACTTATCAATCAAGACTGGATGATTCGGGGTGATTTCTGTCGCCTTCTTTATGAATTCCGCTAAAGACTCATCATCATAAACAATTTCCATACCCCGTCCACCAAGAACGAATGACGGCCTTACGAGAACTGGATAATTAATTTCATGAGCGATACGCAACGCTTCATCAAATGTATTTGCCATCCCAAATTTTGGTGCGCGTAGGGCGTTGACGGAGAGAAGCTCTCCGAACTGACCACGATCTTCCGCAATATCAATTGCATCTGGTGAAGTTCCAAGAATGGTAACTCCGGCTTCTTGTAAACCGCGTGCTAAACCAAGCGGGGTTTGGCCCCCAAGTTGTGCAATTACTCCAACAACTGGACCTGCTGCCATCTCGGCCTGGATTACTTCAAATACATCTTCCAAAGTGAGTGGTTCAAAATAGAGACGATCTGAAGTGTCGTAATCTGTTGAAACTGTCTCCGGATTGCAATTAATCATGACTGTCTCATAACCCGCGTTTTTTAACGCAAAGGCGGCATGAACACAGGAGTAATCAAATTCAACGCCTTGCCCAATTCTATTCGGCCCGCTTCCCAGAATGATTACCGCCGGCTTAGTACGTGAAATGACTTCCGACTCGAAGTCATAACTTGAATAATAATATGGCGTGTGCGCCTCAAATTCCGCGGCACACGTGTCGACAGTTTTATAGACCGGACGAACGCCCAGTCGAGTGCGCAATACCAAAATTTCTGCCACGCTTTGTCCAGTTAATTCGGCAATCTGGAGATCAGAAAATCCATTTGTCTTCGCTTTGCGAAGCAGCTCTTCATCCAGCGCCTTTGCCCCAGCGATTTGGGCGGCGACTTCGTTGATTTGATCTATCTGTGCCAAGAACCAAGGGTCTACTTTCGTGGCCGCAAATACTTCTTCAATACTTGCGCCTTTAAAGAGTGCCAACTGAATCTGTTGCAATCTGTTCTCAGTTGGAATTGCCATCTTGGCGAGTAAGAGTTCTTTGGAATCTCCGCCTGTTGGCCAAGAGAAACTCATACCCTTCTTCTCCACCGAGCGAAGCGCTTTTTGAAGTGCTTCCGGGAACGAGCGCCCAATCGCCATCGCCTCCCCGACGCTCTTCATGGTTGTGGTTAGGCGAGTATCAGCTTCTGGAAATTTTTCGAAGGCAAATCTAGGTACTTTTACTACTATGTAATCCAGCGTTGGTTCAAAAGAAGCCGGAGTGGATTTAGTTATATCGTTCTGAATTTCATCGAGGGTATATCCAATTGCGAGCTTGGTCGCAATCTTTGCGATAGGAAAACCAGTTGCCTTGGAAGCTAACGCAGAAGATCTAGAGACTCGCGGGTTCATTTCAATTACGATAATTCGACCGTCCGCTGGATTAACTGCAAATTGAATATTGCAGCCCCCAGTAGCTACGCCAACTTCCCGGATAATGTCGATTGAGAGATTGCGTAATTTTTGAAACTCGACGTCAGTTAGAGTTAGCGCCGGTGCCACTGTTATGGAATCACCAGTGTGAACACCCATTGGATCGATATTTTCAATACTGCATACTATGACCACGTTATCTTTGTGATCGCGCATTACTTCTAGTTCAAACTCTTTCCAACCAATAATCGATTCTTCTAGAAGCACTTCCGTTGTCGGGCTGTGTCGTAGTCCAGCTCCTGCTATCAGCTCTAATTCGCTCTGATTGTATGCAATTCCAGAACCCAGCCCACCCATCGTGAAAGATGGTCTTACAACGACTGGGTAGGAAAGTTCTTGTGCTGCGGCCAAGCATTCCGCCATTGTGTGTGCGATCCGTGATTTTGCCGAAAAACCACCGATTTTCTCAACTATCTCTTTAAAAGTTTCCCGATCCTCACCGCGTTTGATAGCAGGGATATCAGCTCCAATTAATTTCACTCCGAGTTTTTCTAATGATCCACGTTCATAAAGTGAGATCGCAGCGTTTAGCGCGGTCTGCCCACCCAGTGTCGCAAGGATTGCGGTCGGCTTCTCTTTCAAAATTATTGCTTCAATAATCTCTGGTGTAATGGGCTCGATATATGTCGCATCTGCAAATTCTGGATCGGTCATAATCGTTGCCGGATTTGAATTTATCAAAATCACTCTTATGCCTTCATCACGAAGCACGCGACAGGCCTGGGTGCCTGAATAATCAAATTCACATGCTTGGCCAATCACAATTGGCCCACTACCTATTACTAAAACACTTTTGATCGAATGGTCTCTAGGCACGTGTCGCACCGGTCTTGGTCATCAGTCCGACAAATTGATCAAATAAATAGCTCGCATCATGTGGCCCAGCCGCCGCCTCCGGGTGATATTGAACGCTAAATGCGGGAGTTTCCAATAGCTCCAAACCTTCAACTACGCCATCATTTAATGAAATATGGCTGACGAATCCAGCTCCATAAACCGTATTGAAGTTTCCTTCAACTGGAGCAGCAACAGCAAAACCATGATTATGAGCAGTAATTTCAATCTTATTGCTACGCAAATTCTTGATCGGTTGGTTGATGCCTCGATGACCAAATGGCAATTTATATGTTTCAAAACCTAAGGCGCGACCAATGATCTGGTGGCCGAAGCAGATTCCAAAGAGTGGAATCTTTGCACTTAGAACTTCACGAACCATCGCAATTACATCGAGCATGCTCGCCGGATCTCCTGGCCCATTTGAAAGAAAGACCCCATCGGGATTTAGCGCGGTTATTTGCGCGAAAGTAGTCGTTGCAGGCAACACGTGCACTTCGATCCCGCGTTCTGACATCAATCTTGGAGTCGCCCCCTTAATGCCCAAATCTATCGCGGCGACTGTAAATAATTTTTCTCCGATTGCCGGAATGACATATTCACTCTTGGTTGAAACATCTTCGGCAAGAAAAGCGCCTTCCATCAATGGCGTCTTGCGAACTTTTATAATCATCTCCTCGCGAGACAATTTAGTGTTTGAAAATATCCCCACTCGCATAGCCCCACGATCGCGAAGGTGTCTGGTGATCGCCCTGGTATCAACTCCACTAATTCCCACAACGTTATTTGCAATTAAATCATCTTCCAAAGAACTTGTTGCGCGCCAATTGCTGACCTTTGGCGAGGGATTTCTAACGACGAAACCACTGACCCAAATTCGATCCGATTCTTCATCTTCGTGATTCATTCCAGTATTTCCGATATGAGGCGCGGTCATAATCACAACTTGCTTATGATAAGAAGGATCTGTAAGAGTTTCTTGATACCCAGTCATTCCCGTCGCAAAGACCGCTTCACCAAATGTCTCGCCTTCACTCGCCCAACTTTGACCTTCAAAAATGGCGCCGTCATCGAGAACCAAGAAGGCTTTGGTCATAGATTTCCCCGATTCAAAACTTCACCATTACTAAATACTTCTAAACCTTTGAAAATAGTCCGCTTTACAACCGCGCTCACATTCATTCCGTGAAACGGTGTGTTGCGACTCTTTGAGACGAGTCTATTGCGATCAACCTGCCAAACCGCTGAGGTGTCGATCACAGCAAGATTAGCCGCACTCCCCACAGCAATTGTTCCGCCATGTGAACCATATCCAGCGATCCGTGCCGGGGCGATCGACATGCGTTCTACCAAGGTCGCCCAGTCCATCAATTTGGTATCAATCATCGCGCTCGCTACAACGGAGAGCGCAGTTTCAAGACCGAGCATCCCAAACGCTGCGCCTTGCCATTCACAATCCTTATCCTCTGCTGGATGCGGGGCATGGTCGGTGGCAACAACATCGATCGTCCCATCCGCCAATCCAATTCTTAACGCTTCTACATCCTTTGAAGTTCGAAGTGGCGGATTGACCTTAAATACCGGGTCATAGCCAACAACGAGATCATCAGTCAAAAGTAAGTGATGTGGCGTTACTTCTGCTGTTACATTGATTCCACGTGCCTTTGCAGCCCGGACGAGCTCGACGCCGCCCGCAGTTGTTAGATGACAGATATGTAAGCGAGATCCGACATGATCAGCTAGCAAAATATCTCGCGCAATAATTGCTTCTTCTGCGACAGCCGGCCACCCCGTAAGTCCAAGCTGTCCTGAGATAACGCCTTCATTCATCTGAGCACCCACAGTAAGCCTTGGATCTTGGGCATGTTGGGCAATAATTCCGTTGAAACTCTTTACATATTCCAACGCGCGACGCATCAATAGCGGATCAAAGACGCACTTGCCATCATCACTAAACATTCGCACGCGTGCCAGCGAGTTTGCCATAGCACCAAGTTCTGCGAGGGAAGCGCCATTAAGTCCCTGCGTTACCGCGCCGATTGGAAAGACATCGCATAAGCCGGCCTCTTGACCAAGCCGAAAAACTTGCTCAACTACTCCGGCGGTATCTGCAACTGGAAAAGTATTAGCCATCGCAGAGACAGCTGTATATCCCCCGGTTACAGCAGCCGCACTTGCGCTCGCCACAGTTTCAGAATCTTCCCGGCCCGGCTCGCGCAGGTGGGTGTGCAAATCCACTAAGCCTGGTATCAATAAATTTTTATCAAGATCAATTGCATCCGCGCTATTGGGAAGTGAAGTACTGATCTCGGCTATCAGTCCATTTTGTATCCGTAGATCAACAACGGAGCCATCTACTAAGCGCGCATTCTTTAGAATCATTGTTCGCTCACTCATTTGGCAACCACTTTCTCACTTGCTACCGGTGAATTTGTGTCAGTCAAGGTTTGTCCACCTAAGAGTTGATAGAGAACTGCCATTCTTATCAAAACACCGTTTGAAACTTGTGCCAGAACAACTGAGTGATGGGAGTCAGCGCTCTCCGCCGAGATCTCTAGCCCTCTATTCATTGGACCCGGATGCATCACGATACTGCGGGGGCGAAGTGCGTTGAGTCTGCGAATATCTAAGCCAAAACTACGCGAATACTCTCTTTCAGAAGGGAAGAAAGCATCCAACATTCGCTCAGATTGCACTCGAAGCATCATCACTACATCAACGTTTGGAATTACCTCATCAAAGTTATAGCTCGTTTCAACTCCCCAAGAATCGACGCCTACCGGCAATAGTGTTGGCGGTGCAAGTAAGGTGACGTGGGCGCCTAGCTTTTTAAGGAGAAGTACATTGCTGCGTGCCACTCTTGAGTGCAAGATATCCCCAACAATTGCTACCTTCAGACCCTCGAAAGAATCTTTATATTCCGGAAAACTATTTCTTATTGTGTAGGCATCAAGAAGTGCCTGGGTCGGGTGTTCGTGCGTACCATCGCCAGCATTAATTACTGATGCTTGAATCCAACCTGAATCCGCAAGCCGCTGCGCCGCGCCAGAAGCGCCGTGACGAATTATTACTGCATCAGCGCCCATCGCCTGCAGAGTTTGCGCGGTGTCTTTAAGGGATTCACCTTTACTTACACTCGAACCTTTCGCCGAGAAATTAATAACGTCGGCCGAGAGCCTTTTTGCTGCGCTTTCGAAGGAAATTCGCGTTCTAGTGGAGTCCTCAAAGAAGAGATTCACAACTGTACGCCCACGCAAAGTCGGGAGTTTTCTAAGTGTTCCATCAGAGATCACCGATAATTCGCGCGCCGTATCCAAAATTCCAAATGCTTCTTCCCGAGTTAAATCATTAATGCTCAGTAGGTGTCTATGCATTTGCGCCACCTGACGTTTGTGAAATGAGCAGGACGCTATCTTCGTTATCAATTTCGGTCAGATTTACTTTTACACTTTCACTCGCTGAAGTAGGAATGTTCTTTCCAACAAAATCGGCACGGATGGGTAGCTCGCGATGTCCACGATCAACTAAGACTGCTAGTTGGACTGAACTGGGGCGGCCAATTTCGCCAATGGCGTCTAGGGCGGCGCGAATTGTGCGTCCTGAGAAGAGCACGTCATCTACAAGGACCACATGTTTGCCTTCAATCCCGCCTTGCGGCAACGAGGTTGGAAGGAGAGCTCTTGGGGCTCGCATTCTTAAATCATCTCGAAACATTGTTATATCAAGTGTTCCAACTGGGACCGGGGCATCGATTTCTGTCAGTATCTTTGCAATCCGCTTGGCGAGGTAATCCCCACGCGTTGGGATGCCAATAATTACGACATTAGTTAGGCCGTGATTGCGCTCAACAATTTCATGAGCAATACGTTTTAGCGCTCGGCCGATATCGCCGGCATCAAGAAGTGAAGCCATTTAAAACTCCTTCGCCGCCTCTCTGGACGGATCGTTAAAGGACCATACCCTCTCGGGTGAGGCAAAGATAGCATTAAAGCCCCAAGAATTTGAAACTGTGGATAACGAAACGCAGGAATTTCACTCGAACAATAGCCTTCCTTCATGAACATAATAAACCCACTCTCCGCACCAAGTGAACCAAGTGAACCAAGTGAACCAAGTATTGAAGATATCGCGGCCTCCCTTCGTGCCATTAGAAAGCAGAAAGGGATGACGCTCAAGGATGTCGAGACTGCCTCAGGTGGCCGATGGAAAGCCGTAGTTATTGGTTCATACGAGCGCTGCGACCGCGCGTTATCTTTGAAGAAGGCGATCAACCTCGCGGCGTTTTACCAAATGCCCCTTGATCAATTACTTGGGCTTGAGAGCCGAGAAAATCCCAAATCAATCCGCAGAATTACCTTAGATTTGCGACGAATCCGCGAGGCTGCGCGAAACGGCGGGAATTTCGAGCTACTTGCAACTTTCACAAGTTTACTTTGTGCTAAACGTCGGGACTGGAATGGCGAAGTACTTTCACTTCGAGAAACCGATCTGACAACCATTGCGCTGATTATTACTTCTGATGAATCACAAACTTTGGACTGGTTATTAAATGAGAAACTGGCACTGGCGAAAAAATAGCGGGATTAAAGAGCGCCTAAATAGCAAAAGTAGATTTCAACGCGATGATGCGGCCTAAAACTCCGTTAACGTATTTTGAAGATTCATCCGTCGAGAGTTCCTGGGCGATCTCAATAGCCTGTGAAACCGCTACCTGATCGTCCAATTGCGACTCCCAAAGTATCTCGTAGATAGCGATCCGCAGAATATTGCGATCTATCGGCGGCATCCGGTCTAGGTCCCAACCTTGCGCATACGTGGTGATGATTTCATCAATTTTACCTAGGTGGGCACTCACTCCAGTCAGTAAAGTACTTACATACTCACCCTGTGAAATTTCACCAGTACCGCGCTCCTTCAGAAGTTCAAGGGGGCTCTTGCCCCGAAGATCACCCTCGTACAGAAAATCTAGCGCAAGCAGCCTTGCTTTCCCTCTAGCGCTCATTTGCCACTCATTTGTTAGTAATCACGAATTAGCTCGACCGAGATATGCCCCAGTTCGTGTGTCAACCAAAATCTTCTCATCCTGTTTGATAAATAGCGGAACCTGTACGGTGATACCAGTCTCGACCGTCGCGGGTTTTGTTCCACCCGATGAACGGTCTCCTTGGAGGCCAGGTTCGGTATAGGTAATCGTTAACTCAACTGAGGCAGGTAACTCTATATAGAGTGGATTTCCTTCATGTATCGCAACATTCGCTTCACAATTTTCGAGCATGTAATTTGCAGATTCGCCCACTACCGCTTCAGAAATGTTCATCTGATCAAAAGTCTTAGCGTCCATAAAAACAAAATCGGCGCCATCTTTATAGAGGAAGGTCATGTCGCGCTTCTCTAATATGGCAACATCAACTTTAACTCCAGCATTCAGAGTACGGTCGATTACCTTTCCGGTCAGGACAGATTTCAACTTTGTGCGCACGAAGGCTGGACCCTTGCCAGGTTTCACATGTTGAAATTCAACAACTGTCCATAGCTGATTTTCAATATCGAGCGTCATGCCATTCTTAAGATCATTAGTGGTTGCCATTATCAATCCATTTCCAATTTGGGAGATCCACTATTTACTAGGTTTCAATAGCGGGACTATCCCAAGCAATGCGCTAAGGATACCTGAATCGTTGGGCTTTTAAGCACTCTGCATTCTTGTCAGCGCAATTAACGCTAACCGATAGGAATCTGGCCCAAAACCAGCAATCGTTCCGTTGGCAACCCCAGAAATCACAGAAGTGTGTCGAAATTCTTCGCGAGACATTGGGTTTGAGAGATGAACTTCAATCAGAGGGGCCGCTACCAAATCTGCAGCATCTCTAATTGCGTAGGAATAATGTGTGAAGGCGGCTGGATTGATGACTACTGGATTATTTCCGTCAGCCGCTTCATGCAACCAACCAATAATTTCGACTTCACTATCACTTTGTCGGATGTCGCATTCAAGCCCAAGTTCACTGGCAACTCCGTGAATATATTCCGTTAACTGAGCAAAATTTAGATTGCCATACAGCTTAGAATCTCGCAGGTCCAAGCGACCTAAATTCGGACCGTTCAGTACAAGAACTTTAGGCGCCTTTGAATTTGTCATGAGGAAATTCTCTCATAGGCGGCTTTAAGTTGGGGCACTGTTACTGACTCGAGCCAAGTTGGCGTTGCCAATTTAGAGAGCCCGATGAAACGTAGGGCATTATCTCGACGTTTTTTATCATTGCTCATCAGGCTCAAAAGTTCTTCGAAAGCACTCGTGGAATATGTTGTTGGAAGATTTAGATCGGCGAGAATAACGCGATGCCGTTCCAGAACTGATTCATCAAGGCCAGCTAAATCGACACTAAGTTGCGCGGCGAAGATCATCCCAATCGCAACGGCTTCGCCATGACGCAAGGAGTACTTCTCTCGCTTCTCGATAGCGTGACCCAAGGTGTGACCGTAATTCAGTACTTCTCGCAGATGGCTCTCTTTAAAGTCCGCACTAACAACCTTTGCTTTGACCGCAACAGCGCGCAAGATCAACTCATCTAGATTAGCGCGGTAGTTAACGGCTAAATCAAGAATAGCAGGATCTGAGATAAAGCCACACTTGATTACTTCTGCCAAACCCGCACATAAATCACGCTCTGGAAGGGT
>Ga0114964_10003407_pt1 | contig 10769 bp, 7 predicted proteins | sample C_131016_MF_Meta_FD_92638 | JGI IMG/M metagenome (GOLD analysis project Ga0114964, IMG submission 92638) | Freshwater microbial communities from Lake Croche, Canada to study carbon cycling - C_131016_MF_MetaG | ecosystem: Environmental > Aquatic > Freshwater > Lake | place: Lake Croche, Canada... | reverse complement strand
AGTGCTATATCAATGGTCAATGGGTGGGGTCGGACAAGCGCATCGAGGTGACCAATCCTGCAACCGGTGTGGTGATCGGCTCCATTCCATCGCTCGGCCAAAAAGAAACTGCTGAAGCCATTAAAGGCGCTGAAATCGCGCAAAAGGAATGGGCGAAGGTTCCTGCCAAGCAGCGCGGCCAGATGATGCGCCGGTGGTTCGAGCTGATGATGCAGCATCAGGATGATCTGGCCCGCATCATGACCGCCGAACAAGGCAAGCCTTTTGCGGAAGCCAAAGGCGAAATTACCTATGGGGCAAGCTTCGTCGAATTTTTCGCAGAAGAAGCCCGCCGTATTTATGGCGAGACCGTCCCATCCCCTTGGCCGAATGGCCGTATTATCGTCATCCGTCAGCCGGTCGGTGTCGTGGCCGCCATCACACCGTGGAATTTCCCGAATGCGATGATCACCCGCAAAGCCGCAGCGGCCTTAGCCGCCGGTTGCTCCTTTGTCGTCAAGCCATCCGAGGAAACACCGTTTTCGGCGCTCGCGCTGGCCGAACTTGCCGAACAAGCAGGTATTCCGAAAGGCGTGTTCTCTGTTATCACTGGCGTGGCGAAAGACATTGGCGGCGAGATGACCTCCAACCCCATTGTGCGCGCGATCTCGTTTACGGGCTCCACCGCAGTGGGCAAGCTTTTGATGGCGCAATGCGCCTCAACGGTAAAAAAGATCGGCCTAGAGCTTGGCGGTAATGCGCCTTTCATCGTGTTTGACGATGCCGATCTCGATGCCGCCGTTCAAGGCGCGATGCTTTCCAAATATCGCAATGCCGGCCAAACCTGTGTTTGCGCCAACCGGATGCTGGTGCAAGACGGCGTCTATGATGCCTTCGTTGCCAAGCTGACCGAAGCCGTCAACAGACTGAAGGTCGGCGAAGGCTTTGGCGAAGGCGTCACCACCGGCCCGCTGATCAATGCCAAAGCAATCAAAAAGGTCGAGGAACATGTTGCCGATGCGGTTGCCAAAGGCGGCACGATAACCACGGGTGGCAAACGCCACGCGCTCGGCGGTAGCTTTTTCGAGCCGACCATCATCCGCGATGTTACCACCGATATGCTGGTTGCGCGCGAGGAGACTTTTGGGCCTGTTGCCCCCATTTTCCGCTTCAAGACCGAAGAGGAAGCCATCGCCATGGCCAATGATACCGAATTTGGCCTCGCCTGCTATTTCTACACCCGCGACATTGGCCGCGTTTGGCGCGTCGGTGAGGCGCTTGAATATGGCATGGTCGGCATCAATGAAGGCATCATTTCGACAGCCGAAGCACCGTTCGGCGGCGTCAAGGAATCGGGTGTCGGCCGCGAAGGCTCGATCCACGGCGTGGATGAATATGTCGAAATCAAATATATGCTGATGGGTGGACTGGGGAAATAATCCCCAGCCCATGGCCTGCTTAGTTGGCTCCTATACCGCGCCGTATAAAGCGTCCGGCTGTCCGCGCGGATCGCTCTTATAGATGACCCCCTTGGGCGACAGCATTGCATTGGTGAGCGTGCGTTCAGCATGCAACAAACGATGCGACAGCAGACGCTGCGCATAGGTAGCAATGGTGCCTGCATAGGCTGGATCATCGGCGAGATTGACAAGCTCGCCCGGGTCTTTGCGCAAGTCGAACAGCAATGGCGGCAGCGCCGTGAAATGCACATATTTAAAATCACGATCACGGATCACATTTAGCGTGCATTCGTCCGGCGATAGACCCAGCGCTTTCTCATAGCGCTCGGTAACGGGATTGCGGAAGTCAAACTCCCAAAACGCCGCCTTGCGCCATCGCTCAGGTGTTGCGCCCGAAATCCACTCCATCAACGAATGACCGTTGTTTTCCGCCGGAATGGGCGAACCCATCCATTCCAAAATCGTCGGCATCAGATCCACCGACTCGGTAAACGCCGAAACCTGCCGCCCGCGCGCGGCTTTCGGCGCATCAGGGTCGCGGATGATCAGCGGAATGTGGTTGGAGCCGTCAAAGAATCCGCCTTTACCCCAGCACCAATGCTCGCCCAGCATTTCACCGTGGTCAGAGGTGAAGACAATCAACGTCTCATCATATTCACCGGTCGATTTCAGATAGGCGATGATCTTGCCGATTTGAGCATCGACTTCGGCGATAAGCCCGAAATACACCGCGCGCATTTCCTCGCGATCGCTTTCAGGCAAAGCATGAATATCAAACGGCGCATCAAAATAGCCCGGGTTCGACATCTCTTGCAGCCAGACATCGAGATAAGGATGCCGCGCCGCTTCCTGCTCGCGGCTCGGCATCCGCACCGGCTTTGGCGGCACGGCGACATCAATCAGACTGTCATAGGGCGCTGGCGCTATCAGCGGCGGATGGGGTCTCAGGAACACCGCATGGATCAGCCAGTCTTCCTTGCGACGCAGCCGCAGATAATCGATCACCTTGTCGGCGATATAGGCCGTGTCGCTATCCTCCGCTTTGTATTTCGCAGGGCCGCGCCAGAAGCGTTTTCGGTCAGCCTTCGGGTCTGACGGCGAATAGATATCGAACAGGGTCTCGGGCATTTCATAGCCCTTGCGCGCCAACTCCGTCATCCAGCCCGATAGCGCGCCCTCATTCAGCGTCGCCTCCAGCCGGAAGCCGGGTAGCACGCCTTCAAAGCTTCTCAACCGCGGATCATCGGGCGCCATCTCGCGCGGATCGGCTGAGCTGTCGGTATAGCCGAACAGCACCGGATCACGCCCCGCCCGCCTTGCCTCCAGCGCAAGATTGGTATGGCGCCGGTCAAGCGGCGTGCCATTGCGCACTGAGCGATGGATAAACGGATATAGCCCGGTTAGCAGCGTGGTACGCGCCGGGCCGCACGGCGCGGATGCCGTGTAATGATCGCGAAACAACACGCCATCTGCCGCCAATTGATCGAGATTGGGCGTTAAAGCCGCCGGGTGCCCGAGGCAGCCCAGCGCATCGCCACGCCATTGATCGGCGGTAATAAACAGAACTTTACGGTGAGCCATTTTCAATACACCACAACAGAGCGGATGGATTTACCTTCATGCATCAGATCGAAGGCGGTGTTGATGTCATCAAGCGGCATCGTGTGCGTAATCAAACTATCAATATCGATCTTGCCGTCCATGTACCAATCAACGATCTTCGGGACATCGGTACGGCCACGCGCACCGCCAAAGGCCGAGCCCTTCCAGACGCGTCCCGTCACCAGCTGGAACGGACGGGTCGATATTTCCACGCCCGAGGGTGCAACGCCAATAATGATGCTCTCGCCCCAACCGCGGTGGCAGCATTCTAAGGCCTGACGCATCGTGTGCACATTGCCGATGCATTCAAACGAAAAATCAGCGCCACCGCCGGTAATATCAACAACGGCTTCCACCACTTTGTCGCGACCGACCACGTCTGGATTGATGAAATGCGTCATGCCGAATTTCTTGGCCATCTCGATCTTGGTGGGGTTGAGATCAACGCCGATGATTTTATCGGCCCCCACCATGCGCGCGCCTTGTATGACATTCAGCCCAATACCGCCCAGACCGAACACCACCACATTGGCCCCGGGCCAAACTTTGGCGGTATAAACCACCGCGCCAATGCCGGTTGTAACCCCGCAGCCGATATAGCAAATCTTATCGAAAGGCGCGTCCTCGCGCACTTTGGCGAGCGCGATTTCCGGCAGAACAGTGAAGTTCGAAAAGGTCGAACAGCCCATATAGTGAAACACGTCGCTGCCCTCGCACGAAAAGCGCGAGGTGCGATCCGGCATCAACCCTTGGCCTTGCGTGGCGCGGATCGAGGTGCACAGATTCGAGCGTTGCGAAAGGCAGGTTTTGCACTGTCGACATTCCGGCGTGTAAAGCGGAATGACATGATCGCCCGGCTTAACGGAAGTAACCCCCGCGCCAATCTCGCGAACAATGCCCGCACCTTCATGGCCTAAAATCGCCGGAAACTTGCCCTCGGAATCAAGCCCCGACAGCGTGTAGGCGTCCGTATGGCACACGCCGGTTGCCATGATCTCAACCAGCACCTCGCCCGCTTTCGGACCGCCGATATCGATGGTCTCGATGGTGAGGGGCTTATTGGCAGCCCAAGCCACAGCAGCGCGCGTTTTCATGCCCTATTTCCTTTTTGAACGCCAAAAAGTCAGAAGCGATTACCCCTCATCGGAAGGACAATCTCAGTGGAAGGCCTTGTTCACCGAAAGAAGCTTGATCGGCTCACAAGCGCGAAAATAAGACCGATCGAGCTGACACACGCACCCGCCAAAGCAAGTGCTGGAAGCGGAAAGCCCGCACCAATCAGCAACCCGCCAATCCACGCCCCACCCGCATTGCCTAAGTTAAACGCGGCAATGTTAAGCGCTGATGACAGGTTGGGCGCGCCTTCTGCCGCCTGCATGATGCCGATCTGCAACGGCGGAATGGTACCAAAAGCGGCCATGCCGATCAGAAAAATGGTGATCGTTGCCGGTATAAACGACGCCATCGTTACCGAGAACAGCGCCATCAGCACAATCAAAGCAGCCAGCACGCCAATCAGGGCTAGCGAGAGCGACTTATCCGCCCAATGCCCCATGAAGTGATTGCCCAGCGTCAGACCAATACCAAACACAAACAGAACGCCCGTAATCCATTCGGGCGAAAGCCCCGTGGCGGTTCCGAGAATCGGAGCGATATAGGTCCACACCACAAAGACGCCGCCAAACCCGAAGGTCGTGGTACCAAGCGCCAGCCAAACGCGCGGACGCATCAGAGCCGATATCTCATTGGCAATGCTGCCCGACGCATCGGCGGCTTGTGGTTTGAGTACCGCAAACAGAAAGCCCCCCGAAGCAAGGCCGAGCAGACTGACCAGAAGAAACGTCACGCGCCAGCCTACGGCCTGCCCGATCGCGGTGCCCAGCGGCACGCCGACAATGTTTGACATTGCGAGGCCGGAAAACATCAGCGCCAAAGCCCGCGCCTGCTTCTCTTTCGGCACAAGCGAGGCTGCAACCACCGAGCCGACGCCAAAGAACGCCCCATGCATCAGCGATGAAACGATCCGGCCTGCCAGCAAGACGCCGTAACTCGGCGCAAGTCCGGCTAACAGATTGCCAATGAAAAAGAGGCTCATCAGGCCAACCAGCAACGTCTTGCGGTCGATCTTGGTGGTGCCCAGTGTCATAATCGGTGCGCCAAGCACAACGCCGAGCGCATAGCCTGTCACCAGCAGACCGGCTGCCGGAATAGAAACGGAAAGATCGGAAGCCACCAAGGGCAACAGCCCCATCATGACGAATTCGGTCGTGCCGATGGCAAAAGCGCCAAGGGCGAAGGCATAGAGCTGAATCGGCACGGGTATTTCCAATCTATAAGCAAAAGAGGAGGCGCCCTAAAGCTTGAGGGCGCCTCATATCATCGTTTCACACGCTTCAGAGCAAGCCGATTTTACGTAACTCAGCCTTTATATTCGAGGATATACAGGCCGCCATTATAATCATTGGCGTAAACCAGACCTTCTTTGTCGACATAAACATCGCAAGATTGGATGACGAGCGGACGGTTAGGCCGTCCATCAATGAGCTTCGGGGGCTTAGGCGGCACGAAATAGGCCACTTCCTCGGGGCGATATTCGTTTTTGATGTCGTAGACGCGAATACCGGCATTTTGCAGCGTGGCAAAAATCGTGTTCGAGGACACGAACGCATCAGGCCGGTTCTCATGGATATTATGCGGGCCGAAATGTCCGCCTTTGTGACGGTAATCCGCCTCTTGCGGGGTTGGGAACGTCGAGATCGATACGGGATTGGTTGGCTCGCGTACATCAAACAACCAGATCGGCTTGAAGCCATCCTCGTAATCATCGAGCACCGCCTCATCAACCACGACCAGCAGATTGCGGTCCGGCAAATGCAGACAATTATGCGTGCCGCCGTTGAACGGAGGCGACCAGTTTTTGTGCAAAATCAGCGATGGGTTGGCGCGGTCTTTCACATCGATCATCACAAGGCCAGCATCGCGCCACGCGCCATAAGCGGTGTCACCGCTCACCGTGGCGTGGTGCAATCCGAAGCGCTTATTGGCAGGCCACGAAATCTTTTCGCCCGCCGCCGTGTTCATGCCATCAAGCCAGAGCTTGCCCGCTGGCTTTGGGTTGGTTGGATCGGCCATATCGACCGTCATGAAAATATAATCGGTAAAGCCGTCGAGCAGCACCGACACATAGGCCCAGCGTCCGCCCGTATACCAGATGCGATGAACGCCACCGCCATCCACCGGCATGAAGCCGATTTGCTTCGGCTCTTTCGGATTTTTGATATCGTAGACGGCTAGTCCCGCCGACCAATCGCGAACAGGGGCGGTGGAAGCCGAAGCCGTACCCACCTTCTCGCCGAGCGCGCCTTTGTAATAGGCTTTTTCATCTTGGAATTCGGCGGCAGCGAACATGTCTTTAGCGTGGATCACCAGCAGCAAATCACCATGGGTCTGTAGATGGATATTCCAAGTGTTATGCGGCGCGGCAACATAGGTCACAGGCTTCGGATCGCGCGGATTGGTGCAGTCCACCACCGAGAAGCCCTTGGAGAACATATGGCCGATAAAAGCGTGGCCCTTATTGACCATCAACTGCACGCCATCAGGGCGGCCACCTTGGTCGGAATGACCAATCAGCGTCATATTTTTAGCCGCATCAGGCTTTGGTAGGTTTTGCGATGACATCGGGCAAGTTCCTATCGATCAGGGTTTAAACAGTCGGAGGCATTTCGGCTGAGACGCGGAATGGCTGCGAATGTTCAGGGTATTGATATAGATTATATCGATGAAACGGACTTCCCTCTGACCTTGCGGGAGAGGGTGGCCCCCGAACGGGGGTCGGGTGAGGGGATGGCTGCCGCTAACCCCTCATCCGTCATCCGTTGGATGACACCTTCTCCCGCAAGGGGAGAAGGGTACCGTTGAAGCATATTAACCCTTATTTGCCCCAGATCTTGGCATAGGCATCGCGATAGCCATTGTCTGGATCATAGGTGTTCTTCGGTCCGCCATCCGCCTTGATGTTGGATGGGAGGAACAGATGTGGAAGCGCCACGAAGCCACTTTCTTTTGCCTTGTTCAGCGCGCGGTTGGCTTCGTCCACAATCTGCCAGCCCTGCAGGTTCAGAGGCTCTGCAACGGTGCCGGCCTGATATTCGCCGGAACGGATACGCTGGAAGGCAACTTCCGAGCCGTCACCGGCCGAGATTGCAATCGGGTTACCATCACCCTTGATGCCAGCGGCTGACAGAGCAGGCGCCATGAAGTCGAAGGTGAGATCGTTGATCGACAGCGCGTGTGTCCAAGCCTTGCCGTATTTCTGCAGCAGAGCGGTCGTCAACTGAGGCATACGGGTTGAGGCTTCGGCCAAAGGCGTATCGACAATTTCCAGAACCTTGGAATTGCCGCATGCCTTGATGTAATCGGCCATTGCATTCGACTTGCGAACCGCGATTTCATAGTTCGAGTCGGTGAACACAACTGCGCCCACATTGCCCTTGGTGGTGGCGCATGGGAACGCCGCAGCGGACTTCGCCACTTCAATCGGATCGGTCGTGATGTTGTTGAAGATTGGCAGCGTTTCATGCGCACCTGGGTGAGCATAAGAATGCCAACCAATGATCACGATACCCTGCTTGCCGGCTTCTTCAACCGCCGTTGCCTGCTCCTTGGCATCAATACCGCCGAGCACGATCACGTCAGGCTTTGAAGCAATCGCCTGTGCCATGGCCGAAGCCTGACCCGAGACCGAACCCTTGCCGTCGATGAGCTTGAAGGTCCAGCCGATTTTCGCAGCCGCTTCCTTCACGCCATTGCCCGCGCCGAGTGCGCCGCCATTGTTCTGGTTGGTCGAGACATAGATGATGGTCTTGCCAGCAGCCGCCTTCGGACCCGTGGTTGGGCCAGTCCAAGGAGCGTTTGGCGTGCTCATCACGTCAACGGTTTTCTGCGCGTCCGATACCGCGTCAGCATGCGCCGCAATAGCCATCATAGGGAGTGCGACAGTGGCGGCAAGGAGCGCCAGAGAGTGCTTAAGTTTCATGGGTCTTCCTCCAGTTTTCGTTGTTACTTCCAGCCTTTCGGCTTGAAGGTCGGGTACCACTAACCTGCCTGCTTTATACAGCCGGAGGTGGTGGCGAATTCGGTTGTTGGGCGCGGGTATGCGTAACGCTGCCGCGCCGCCGTTGCGCATAGCCTGCAAGGCCAATCGCGATCAAAAGCGTGATGCCATTAAACAAAGGTTCGACATAAAAATCGCCACCCATTTGTTGAATGCCCGAAATGCCGATGGCGAGAATGGCGACACCAAACAACGTGCCCCACACATTCACGCGACCAGGCTTAATCGTGGTTGACCCGAGAAACGCACCGACCAAAGCAGGCAACAAAAATTCAAGTCCCACACTGGCCTGTCCGATGCGCAAACGAGCGGCGAGTAGAATGCCCGCAATGGCTCCCAAAACACCGGATGCCACAAAGCTGCCAATCACATAACGCCGGGTTGGAATACCGTTTAAAAGCGCCGCGCGCTGATTGGCACCAATGGCATAAAGATAGCGACCAATCGGCAAATATTCCGCCACTGCCCAAAGGGCGATCGCAATGGCAGCCACGTAAAACGTCGATATCGGTATGCCCAGAGGCATCGACGAATACAGCTCAGTAAAGCCCTTAGGAAGGACGCCAATAATCTGCCGACCTTCCGTATACCATTGCGCCAAAGCATAAAGAATCGTGCCCGTACCGAGCGTCGCGATAAAGCTGTCAATCTGCGCGAGTTCAACAAGGAAGCCGTTGATTAAGCCCAGCACACACCCGAGCAATATCACGATGACGCAAGCCATCGGCCAACTGATCCCCATCTTGGTTTGCAGCGCAATCGCTAGCACATGCCAAAGCACGATGCCGTAGCCTACCGTCAAATCAATCCGCCCTGCCATCATCGGAATCATCGCCGCCAACGACAAAATCGCGATGATCGATTTATCGTTCAAAATCGACCGCATGTTCAGCATTGTGGGGAAAGTGTCAGGCAAGATAATCGAGAATAAAACGACAAGCACAAGGGTAAAAATCGGCAACCCAAACACCGGTGCCAGACGCCACAGCTTTTGCATCGTGGAAAGCGTTTCCAACTCGGCTTTGGTTGGTTCAAGCGCGGTTGATTTGATCGAAGAACTCATCGTTCAGTGCACCTTATGTAGGGAGGCAAGCGAGGTCGCTCGCGTAATCGATTCAACAGAGAGGTCTTCGCCGGCAATTTCCGCAACAATTCGCCCGCCCTGAAACACCAAAGCGCGATGGCAAATGGCGGATACTTCTTCAAAATCGGTTGAAACCAACAACACAGCTTTGCCATCAGCCAAGGCCGATCCAAGCAGGCGATAAATCTCTGCCTTGGCGCCGACATCAACACCCGCGGTAGGGTCTTCGAGCACCAACACATAGGGCCCAATCCGCATCCAGCGTGACATCACGACCTTTTGCTGATTGCCACCGGAAAGTGTTTCAATCGCCGCTTCAGGATTGTTGGGCGAAAGCCCTACATCAGCCCCCAGCGCTTTGCTTTCTTGTGCCTCATCGGCGGGCTTACGGGCATCAAACAACCCACGTCCGGTAGCACCCGGATTGATAAACATGTTTTCCCGAACCGAAAGCCCCGTCGCCACCGATTCCGCCACGCGATCAGCAGCCACAAAACCAATGCCGGAATGAACCGCTTGATGGGGCGATGCATTATTAAGCGGCTCACCATGCTGTAAAACCTGCCCGGCTTTGGTTCGATCATCACCAATCAGCGCGCGGCCAACCTGCTCCTGTCCTGCCCCCCTAAGACCCACAAGCGAGAGCACCTCGCCTGCGTTCAAGGTGAAACTGATGGGACCAATATCCGCCACCATCAAACCCTCACAGCGAAGCAGAGGCGTCGAGGTCGGGGCGGGCGGCCTGACAAACACACTCTCCGGACGCCGCCCGATAATCGCGGCAATCAACCCTTCTGGATCGGCATCGCGCGTCATGCGCTCATCAACAAGCTTGCCATCGCGCAACACAACCAGCCGGTCCGAAATGGCAAAGATTTCATCCAAACGATGCGATACATACATCATGCTCACGCCCTGCGCCTTCAGCCCGCGCAACACGTCGAACAACACTTGCACATCGTCTTGCGGCAAGCTCGCGGTAGGCTCATCCAGCACCAGAACGCTGGCATTGATACCCAGCGCGCGGGCAATCGCGACCAATGATTTTTCCGTTCGTGTGAGATCGCTGATCCGCAAGCGCGGATCGATGTCATAGGCAATCATGGCCAGCGAGCGGCGCGCAATCTCCTCAACCGCTTTCCAATCCACAAAACCCTTCCTGCGCGGATACCCTTGGGCCATGGCGATGTTTTCAGCCACCGTCATCCATTCAATGAGGCCGAGATCTTGATGGATGAAGGCAATCGAATTGCCCTTGGCGCGCGGATCATGCAGCTCGCCATCCATATACATTTCGCCAGCATCCGGTTTGTAAACCCCCGCTAGCATTTTGATGATGGTGGATTTTCCCGCCCCATTTTGACCCAGCAAAGCAAGAATTTCGCCGCGCGGAAGATCAAAACTGACATCATTGACAGCGAGCGTTCCGCCAAACGCCTTCATCATCCCGCGCAGTGAAAGCGCGGCATCTTGGGCAACGCGATGCGATCCCGCTTCAGCGAGGTGTGCAGCCGCCATTCCATCCCCT
>Ga0114964_10003406_pt1 | contig 10771 bp, 12 predicted proteins | sample C_131016_MF_Meta_FD_92638 | JGI IMG/M metagenome (GOLD analysis project Ga0114964, IMG submission 92638) | Freshwater microbial communities from Lake Croche, Canada to study carbon cycling - C_131016_MF_MetaG | ecosystem: Environmental > Aquatic > Freshwater > Lake | place: Lake Croche, Canada... | reverse complement strand
TTGAATCCCCGTCAACAGGAGGAGTTGTCGGCGGGGAAGCCCGTCGTCATCGAGGAGGAGGTTCCCGGGGAGGCGTGGCCTCTCCTGACCATCTACCAGCAGGTCGCCTGCTCTCCCGCGGAGCTTGCCGGGGTTTTTTGGAACAGTGAACTGGATACCGACTATCTGCCGGGGTGCCTTTCCGTGAAGGTTCTGGCGCGTCCGACCCCTTCAATTCATGAGGCACGCTTCACCCTGAAGATGCCTTTCCTGCTTCCTGACGAGGTCTACACCTCCCGCATCGAGTTGATTCCGCAGCCGCCCGGGCCTCCGGAAAGTTATAAAATCCGCTGGCAGATCCTGGAGTCGAGATACTCCAAGTCGTGCAGCGGGGAGATCGTGATGGAGGGGGGCGAAGGTGGGACCCTGTTCCGTTACAGGAATTTCATGTCACCCCGCAGCAGGATTGCGGTGCTGATGCGTACTCCGGCAAGAGACCGCTTGGTCCGAAGCGTCGAAGCCCTGGTTGCCCAGGTAGCCCGTGAGAGGAAGCAGTCTCCCCAATTAATCGAGCGGCAACGGAATGCCCTCAAACTGGCCCTTGGCAGGAAATCGTTGGGGTGCTCCGAGCAGTCTTCAGCGCGGTGAGGCGGGCTCCAAAGCCTCGCTAAGGATCTTGAGTTGTTTTTCAAGAACGGCCGGGGAGCCGGTTTTTTCCTTGGTCACCTGGGTTACCAAGGCCTTCACGCTCTCGACGACCTGACGACCGGCGCTTTTCCTCATCAATCCCGCGATCCTGCTGCCGGGTTCGACAAGGTTGCTATAGCGCAGAAGGGTTCCTCCCTCGTGTCCCTGCAAGGTGAGCGCACCCCTGCCTGATTTCGTGTAGCGGGAGCGGAGAACCTCCCACGAGATCTCGAGATCCTCGGTGCCTGAGTGGCGGAGCATGTTCCTGGAGACATAGACCTCGTCGGGAAGCAGGAAGGGCATGCGCAGCGTGTATTCTCCCTCGACGACGGAGGGTGAGGGGGAGTTGATAATGGTGACCGTGGCGCAGTTGGGAATGTACTGGGGATCGAGCTTGAGATCCCAGAAGACGGCCGCGACCTCCGACGGTAACGCCTTCACGAGTTGGTAGACGATGAAGCGCGGCCAGGGATTTCCGGAAATCTCCTCCTCGAGGATGATCGTCTCGCCGGAGAGAAGCAGATCGCGCTGCCTGAGACTCAGGCCGTTCCAGTAATTGATCTCGGAAGCGGGGGGTGCCGCGGGCAACGCGGCCGCCAGAAGCAGGAAGGCCAGGGCAAACCTAGTGAGATGGGAACGCATGGGCGGTGAGGAACTTTGGTGGAGGTAAGGGGAGTCGAACCCCTGACCTTCTCATTGCGAACGAGACGCTCTACCAACTGAGCTATACCCCCCAAAGCTTCCGGAAATTTAATTCCTGATGACCGGGCCTTCAAGGAAATCCCTTGGGAGATGGCGATCGAACTCTTTGCACTTGCAAAGAAACGTCAAGGAAACGATCAACCTCGCATGGAATTCACCAACGCCACCGTCCACGCCAAGGCCAACGTCTACTTCGAGGGGAATGTCGTCTCCCATACCGTCATCACCCAAAGCGGTGAGCACAAGACGGTCGGCGTCATCCTCCCCGGGAGCTATCACTTCGGCACGGCGAAGGCCGAGCGCATGGAGATCATCGAGGGGGTTTCCGAGGTTCAGCTCGACGGCTCCGAGGAGATCAAGCGGTATGCGGCCGGGACGGCCTTTGAGGTTCCGGCGAACTCCGGCTTTACCATCACCGTGAGTGGCGAAGCGTGCCACTACATCTGCTCCTTCCTCGGCTAAGGCCGGGAAAGAAAGATCAGAATCATTGATCAGGAAATCAGGAAGTCAGGAACGGAGGCATCCGGATGCCTTTTGTCTTCAGTCTTCTGGCGATCGCTACGACCGCGCCTACTTTGACCGCTGGTACCGCGATCCGAAGACCCGGGTGAAGTCGGCGGCCCCCATCAGGCGCAAGGCGGCGCTGGCTCTCTCGGTGGCGGAGTATTATCTCGAGCGCTCCGTCCGTACCGTTCTCGATGTCGGATGCGGCGAGGGAAATTGGCTCCCCGTCTTGAAGTCACTCCGCCCCGGCATCCGCTACACCGGGGTCGACGCCAGCAGTTACGCCGTCGAGCGCTTCGGGAAGAAGCGGAATATCCGCCTCGGCTCCTTCGCCACACTCGAGGAGATCGGCCTCGCCGAGGACTACGACCTGATCGTCTGCAGCGACACCCTCTTCTATCTCCCGCTGGAGGAGTTGAAGATCGGTCTCGATTCGCTTGCTCATCGTGCCGCGGGAGCCGCCTTTCTGGAGCTTTACACCGAAGAAGATTCGCTGATCGGAGATTTCCCCAAGGAGGGTCTTCAAAGCGCCTCCTACTACCGCAGGCTCCTCAGGACTCACGGATTCCGATCCGTAGGATCGCATTGCTACCTCGGCCCCGACATGGCCGAGCGCGCGATGCAACTCGAAGCCGTGGGATAGAGGCTTGGAGCCTGGGTTAACCCTTCGCAAATGCGTGGACAGTAATGTCAAAAAACCTTTTTTGTCTCTTTTCCTGATTTCCTGAGTTCCTGATTGGATTCCCTGGGGTTAGATTGCACTCATGAAGATCGCTCGGATTCGGATCGGCGAGAATGAGGTTCACTACGCCACCCCGGCTGATCCTCGGGGAAGGTCGATGGAGATCCTCTCGGGAGATCCTTTCCAGGGGGTGCACCCGACGGGGAAGACGGTTTCCGACTTCACCCTGCTGGCGCCGATGGTTCCCGCAGCGATTCTCTGCATCGGTCTGAATTACCGGAAACATGCGGAAGAGATGAAGGCGAAGATTCCGAAGTTCCCCGTCCTTTTTCTCAAGAATCCCTCGTCACTTCAGGATCCGGGAGCCCCGATTCGTCTCCCGAGGAAACTTGTCTCCACGCAGGTCGACTTCGAGGGGGAACTCGCCGTCGTGATCGGAAAGACATGCCGCAATGCCACCCGCGAGAACGCGCTGAGCCACGTCCTCGGCTACACCATTGCCAATGATATCAGCGCCAGGGACTGGCAGAAGGAATGGGGCGGCTCCCAGTGGTGCCGTGGCAAGTCGTTCGACACCTTCGCCCCGATGGGCCCGTGGATCGTGACACCCGACGAGATCCCTGATCCAAATGCCTTGAGGATCACCACGCGGGTGAACGGCGAGATCCTTCAGGATTCCAACACGGCCGACATGATCTTTGATCTGCCCGCGTTGATCGAATTCCTGAGCGGCGACACCACCCTGGAAGCCGGAACGGTGATCATCACCGGAACTCCCGAGGGCGTCGGCCTCGGCCGCACCCCGCCCCGCTGGCTCCACCCCGGCGATCAGGTCGATGTGGAGATCGAAAAAATCGGCGTCCTCTCGAATCCTGTGAGGTAGAGGACGGTAACGTCGATTGGCCGTGGGGAGGTTTTTTTAATTAAGCGTGGGGATTTTGAGGAGATGGCAAGGGGGCCAAGGGCAGCCGTAGTAAACCTACGGCAATCGCAGGCCAACGCTGCCAGAACACAAAATCGCCTGATTAACCCTCTTCGGGTTCGACGTGGACGGTAACATCCGCAAGCGGCAACTCCGATGCCATCAGCTTGTCCTTCACCATATGGGAAATGGCGTGGCCTTCCCTGACTGAAATGGTGCCGGAGACGCGGATGTGGAGATCGGCGATGTGGGAGAGGCCGCTTTTGCGAACGCGGCATTTCTCGGCGCTGATGACTCCGGGGACGGAACAGGTGATCCGCATGATGGTCGCCTCGGCGTCGTCGGAGACGCGGGCATCCATGACCTCGCCGAGGGAGAGGCTGAGCATGGAGTAAGAGCTGTAGAAGATGACGACGCAGGCGAAGAGGGCGGCCCAGTCGTCGGCAACTTCAAAGCCGGGGCCTCCTAGGAGACTGATGGAGATACCGATGAAGGCGGCGATCGAGGTGACCGCATCGGAGCGATGGTGCCAGGCGTCGGCGAGGAGGGCGTTGCTTCCGATCCGGCGGGCGCGGCGGGACATGACCTGAAAGAGGATCTCCTTGAGAAGAATGACCACGACAAGGAGGAGAAGCGTCCAGGGGGAGGGGAGGTGCACCTTGGCCCCATGGGCGGCGGCAATGAGCTGGCTGATGCTGTTATGGGCGATGAAGGCCCCGGCGACAGCAAGGACAAGGGCCCCGACAATGGAGGCGAGGGATTCGGCCTTCCCGTGTCCGTAGGGGTGATCCGCGTCGGCGGGCTTGGCGGCGTACTTGAGGGCAGCCCAGATCAGGAGGGAACTGAAAAGGTCGAGGAGTGACTCGATTCCGTCGGCTATGAGCGCATTGGAACGGCCAATGATACCCCCGGCGATCTTCCCGGTGGAGAGCAGGAGGTTCAGGAATACCCCGGCGATCACCACTTGGCGTCCCTCGGCAGATTTGGCTTGGAGGTCGCCGTGATTCATGGGGTTCGGGTCTCCTTGATGAACGCCTCCACGGCGGCACGGAACGGGGTGGCCAGATCGGCCTTGGGCTTTACAAAGGAGGGGCGGAACCAAGGTTGAAGGCCAAGGAGGTCGGTGGTGACCAGGATTTGGCCGTCACAAACGGTTCCACTCCCGATGCCGATGGTCGGGATGTCCAGATTCTTACTTATCTGTTCCGAAAGCGTCGCCTCGACCAGTTCCAGGACCAGAGCACAGCATCCAGCCGCTTGAAGGGAGAGGGCGGCCTCCATGAGCGCCATGGCTTCGGAGTCGGTTTTTCCCTTACGATGGTAGCCTCCCTCCTCACGGACGTGCTGGGGAAGCATGCCAAGATGACCGATCACCTCTATTTCACTTGAGGCAAGGTGATTGACGATCTCCGGAAGGGGGCCCTCCAGTTTGACGGCATCCGCCCCAGCCTCCACGAGCATCCTTGCGCTCTCAAGCGCCTGATCGGGAGTGTCATAGGTGTGCGATGGAAGATCCACAGCCACGGGGGCCCTGGAAACACCCCTGCGGACGGCCTTGAGATGGTGGATCATCTCCCCAAGGGTCACCTCGACCGTATCCTTTTGACCCAGAACGACCATCCCGAGGGAGTCTCCCACCAGGATCAGGTCGATCCCCGTCTCGTCAAGGAGACGGGCGGAGGGGTAGTCGTAGGCGGTAAGCCAAGCCAGATGAATCCCCTTCTTTTTGGAAGAAAAAAGCGATTCTTTAAGATTCTTAATCATCTGATCTTAAATTAGATAGATCTAGTTATTATGGATATGTAATAGATACTTTTCACAGGTCATAGACCAGCCAGGAAGCATGAGATTGGGGCGGATTTCAGCCAAGGGGGCGAGCACGAAGAGGCGCTCGGTGATGCGAGGGTGTGGAATCTCAAGGCCATTGTGATGAAGCGTCATTCCGTCGCAATAGAGGAGATCAAGGTCAAGGGTGCGGGGGGAATTGCGTCCGTGCTCCTTGGGGCGCCCCGAGGAGTGTTCAAGATTCTGAAGCTGGGCCAGCAGTTCCACGGGGGACAGGGAAGTTTCCAGTTCCACGACACCATTTAGGAAGCAGGGGCTTCCCAGAGGGCAGTCGACGGGCTCGGTCTCGTGGAGAGTGGAAACCAGAAAGGGGCCACCTTGATGAATGGCTTTGAGATGGCCGATTGCATCTTTTAAGAGTGCGGATCGATCGCCCAGATTGGAGCCGAGGGCGATGCCGGCGCGCATGAGGGAATTAGCGCAAACCAAGCACATCCTGCATATCGTAGAGGCCTGCTTGATTCTTCATGGTGTCCCGGGCCCAGAGGGCGGCCCTGAGGGCTCCGCGGGCGAAGGTTTCACGGCTCGAGGCACGGTGAATCAGTTCCAGGCGGTCTCCGGGGGCTGCCAGAAGGACGGTGTGATCACCGACAACATCACCGCCCCGCACGGCATGGACGCCAACTTCGCTCCGGGTGCGCTCGCCCGGCATCCCGACGCGTCCGTGACGGGTATCCTTCTCGTAATCAAGGCCATAAGCCTCATCGAGCACCTCGACAAGGCGTCGGGCGGTGCCGCTGGGGGCATCCTTCTTGAGGCGGTGATGAATCTCAATCACCTCGGCGTCGTAATCGGGGCCTAGAATCTCGGCGGCCTTCTTGGTGAGCCAGAAGAGGGTATTGACCCCAACGCTGTAGTTGGGGGAGTAGATCATGGGGATCTTCTTGGAAGCCTCGGAAATCTTCTTCCTGACATCGGAAGAATGGCCCGTGGTTCCAATAACGATAATCTTGCCTAATTCCACGCATTTCTCGAGCGCCTGGAGGGTGGCGTCGGCATGGGTGAAGTCAATGACGGCATCACATGAGTTGATGGCATCGAGGGGTTCCCCGGCATCGATCGTGCCGGTTAAGTTCAGGGCAGGATTCTCCTTGGCGCAGGTAATCAGGGTCTGCCCCATTCTTCCTTTGGATCCGTAAATTACTACGTTAAGTGGATTCATGACAATGGAATAGAATTATAGGACTCCTGTGGATTTCAGGGTCTTAAGCAAGGTTTCCTTGGTTGACTGATCCATTTCGCAAAGAGGGAGTCGGACATCATGCGCACACAACCCCTTTTCAGCGAGTGCTGCCTTGATGGGGACGGGATTTGGCTCGATGAAGAGATCCCTGAAGAGGGGGTAGTATCGGGCGTGGATCTCCTGAGCCTTGGCCAGATCTCCCTTGAGGAAGTTCTGGACTAGGGACTGCACCTCGGCGGGTATAATATTGGAAGCCACGCTGATCACCCCGACTGCTCCGGAATCCATAAAAGGCAACGTTAGTGAGTCATCCCCGGAGAGGATCTGGAAGCTGGCAGGGAGGGCGGTCCTAAGCTGGTTGACCCGCTCGACGCTGCCCCCGGCTTCCTTGATGGCGGTGATATTGGGGCAGTCGGCGGCCAGACGGGCGACCACGGACACCGGAATCTCGATGCCGCAGCGTCCGGGGATGCTGTAAAGGACGATCGGGATGGACACGGCCTCGGCCACCTTTCTGAAGTGGCGGTAGAGACCTTCGGCGGAAGGCTTGTTGTAGTAGGGGGCCACCACTAGGGCGGCATCGGCGCCGAGCTTCTCGGCTTCGATGGTGAGTTCGACAGCCTCGGAGGTGGCGTTGGAGCCTGTTCCCGCAATGACAAGGACCCTTTTGGCAGCGGCCTTCACGGAGATCTCGATCACCCGACGATGTTCCTCATGGCTGAGGGTGGGGGATTCACCCGTGGTCCCCACGGGGATGATGCCCGAGATCCCGGCGGCAACCTGGCTCTCGATCAGCGAGGTCAGGGCCGTCTCATCGATCGAGTCCCCCTTGAAGGGAGTGACGAGCGCGGTATGTGCTCCGGCAAAAGAGAGGGTTTGCATCGTGGTGAAAAGTGGAGAGTGAAAGGTATGCAGGGAATCAGTGTGTAATGGAACCCTGAAAGACGAAGTCGGCGGGACCGGTCAGGGTCACGGAGGTGGGGTGACCGTCATGAATCTGGAATCCCACCTCGAGGGTATCACCGCCGCGAACCCGGACCCGGACGGGAGAGGGGGCTCCTGTGCGGAGATGGTGGATCAGGGCCGAGGCGACGACGCCGGTGCCGCAGGCCAGGGTTTCATCCTCCACGCCGCGCTCGTAGGTGCGGATGGACAGGGAGCCTGGGGCGAGCACCTGGGCGAAGTTGGCATTGGTTCCGACAGGGGCGAAGCGCTGATGATGGCGGAGGGCGCGGCCCTGGGAGACCACGGGGGTGGATTCAAGTTCCGAGACAAAGGTCACCGCATGAGGCACGCCCGTGTTGATCGAGTGAACCTCGAGATCCAAGCCTTCGACCTTGAGGGAATGGGCCAACTGGAGGCTGTGCGGTTCGCTCATGCGCAGACGCACCTGCTCTCCGAGCAGTTCGGCGGAAATCGGTCCCGCCATCGTCTGGAACGAAATGGTTCCTTCGCTCAGGCCGATCAGACAGGCTGCGAACCGTGCGAAACAGCGGGCACCGTTGCCGCACATCTCGGCCTCGCCGCCATCGGCATTGTAGTAGCGCATGCGCAGGGATTCAGGGGTGCCTTCGACGGCGATCAGGCCATCGCCGCCAATGCCGCGGTGGCGGTCGCAGAGATGGGTGATCTGCTCCCGGGAAAGGCTGCGGGAGCCGTCACGGTTGTCGATCATGACAAAGTCATTCCCGGCCCCGTTCATCTTGGTGAACTCCAGAATCATTCCGGTAGTATCATGCCAAAGGCTTCTTATTGAAAGAACGAAGGGGGCGCCTTTGCGGCGAGTTAAAAAGTTAGAAGGTTACAACGGCGGTAGAGCACTGTCCTCCTAACAGTCTTCAGCCTGAAAACCTTCAGTCTGTTGGCCTTCAGCGCTTCACGTCGTGCACCGCCGCGGCGATGGGGCGGACGAAGTCGGCGATCTTGGCAGGGAGGTCCGGAGTGTCACCGATCTCGCCGATCTTGCGAACGATGGCACTGCCGACAACAACCCCGTCGGCCAATCCCGCCACGGTCGAGGCCTGTTCGGGATTCGAGATGCCGAAGCCGACAGCCACGGGAACCTTGGTCGTGGAACGGATGGCCGCCACGCGATCGGCGATATCGGTCGAGAGGCTTGTCTGCTCGCCGGTAACTCCTTCGCGGGAGACATAGTAAATGAATCCCTCGGCTGCCGAGGTGATCTCCCCGAGACGCTCGGGAGGGGTTGTCGGGGCGATGAGGCGGATGGTTTTGAGTCCCTTGGAAGCGGCAAGTTCGTTGTTGCGGGTGGCCTCTTGGGGAGGGAGATCAAGCAGAAGCAGACCGTCGGCACCGGCCTCGGCGGCATCCTGCTGGAATTTCTCGAATCCGTAGATGTAGACCGGGTTCAGGTAGGCGAAGAGGACGATAGGGATCTGGCTGGTTTTCCGGATTTCACAGATGAGGTCGAGAATGCCCGCGACGGAGGCTCCGGAGGCCAAGGCGCGCCCGGCGGCGGCCTGAATCGTGGCACCATCGGCCAGGGGGTCCGAGAAGGGTATCCCGAGTTCTAGGATATCGACTCCGGCCTGTTCCATGGCGATGGCGACCTTGGCGGAGGCTGCAAGGGTCGGATCGCCGCCGGTGATGTAGGCGATCATGGCGGGGCGCCCTTCGGACTTGAGGCGGGTGAAAAGTGTGTCGATCCGGTTCATGATTGGTTTCTTGGGTTGGTGATCAAAGGGGCAAAAACGCCCTGAGACAACACCTTTAGGTCTCTGTTATCTGTATTCAATAACTACAGATAATATATGTCATGAATAATTGAATACAGAGAAAAAGGGGGTAGAGGCTCACTTACCCTTCTTGGGTTGCTTTCTCAGAATCTCGATTTCGGCGACCATCGTATCGGCAGAATCCACCCCCGAGGATGTCTGGCTCGGGCCGCGATACAGGTAGCCATCCTTCTCGGCGGCGACCTGAAGACTCCCCGAGAGACTCGGCCAGTCCTTGCTTGGGAGGATCACCACGATGCGGATCTGATTGGGCTCCACGGCCTCCACAAACTGTTGGTTGTGCGCATCAAGCACTCGGTGAATCGACTCGGAAGCCTTCTGCATGGTTGGCGCGGTGGTCTGAACCTGCACCTGCTGCATCTTCGGGTGAAGCGTTGGCACCCTGATGATGGCTGAGGCCATCTTCTCCACCTTCTCCCGGAGGGTCATGGAGCTTTCCTTGAGCTGGACCGCTTCGGGCGATTCGGTTTCTGGAGGCGATGCAAGTTGGGGTTTCGGCGCACGGTGCACCGGCATCCATCCGGTTTTCTGGATGGCAAGTCCCATGGAGAGCACCGGGACGATGAGCAGGGAGATGAGGACGATCAGCAGGATCCAAATCCAGTATTTGGGAAGTCCAGACGTCTTCTCTTCTTCGCTCATGGCATTAAATTATTCCCCCACCCGCCGGTGGCAAGATGGAATCCGTCCACCCTTGGCAACGGGATTGACCCCCTCCCTCCGCTCAACGATATTCACCGACTGCCCATGTCCGTCTCGAATATCCGAAATTTCTGCATCATCGCCCATATCGACCATGGGAAGACCACCCTTTCAGACAGGTTGCTCGAGGTCACCAACACCATCGCCAACCGCGACAAGCAGGAGCAGGTCCTTGACTCCATGGATCTGGAGCGCGAGCGCGGCATCACCATCAAGTCGCATCCGGTCACGATGCAGTACCGGGCCAAGGATGGTCAGGAATACACACTCAATCTCATGGATACCCCGGGCCATGTCGACTTCACCTATGAGGTCTCCCGGAGTCTGGCCGCCTGCGAAGGAGCCATCCTCATCGTCGATGCTGCTCAGGGTGTCGAGGCCCAGACCATGGCCAACATCCACCTGGCCAACAAACAGGAACTCACGATCATCCCGGTGATCAACAAGATCGACCTTCCGAACGCCGATCTCCCCGCCGTTAAAAAACAGATCGAGGACCTGCTGGCGATCCCCGCCGAGGAGGCCATCCCCGCCAGCGCCAAGGCCGGCATCGGCATCGAGGAGATCCTCGAGGCGGTCGTCGAACGCATCCCCCCACCCCCTGCTGGTGACGGCGTGCTTCGCGCACTGGTCTTCGACTCACTCTTCGACACCTACCGCGGCGTGGTCAGCTATGTGCGCGTCTTCTCGGGCGAAATCAGGCCGGGCACGCAGGTCCGCCTCATGTCGACAAATCAGGCCTACGAGGTGAAGGAAGTCGGGATCTTCACTCCCAAGATGACGGCGACGCAGTCGATGGGCCCGGGTGA
>Ga0114964_10003403_pt1 | contig 10772 bp, 4 predicted proteins | sample C_131016_MF_Meta_FD_92638 | JGI IMG/M metagenome (GOLD analysis project Ga0114964, IMG submission 92638) | Freshwater microbial communities from Lake Croche, Canada to study carbon cycling - C_131016_MF_MetaG | ecosystem: Environmental > Aquatic > Freshwater > Lake | place: Lake Croche, Canada... | reverse complement strand
TTAATGGTATAGCTTAGACTGCCAAATCCACCTGTACTTGTGACAGGAGTAAATGGAGTTGCCAGTTGATATACGATTAGAGTTGAAGCAGGTATGCTTGCTGTGGCAACCAGCGGTTGTGCCTTAACTGTTAAATCAAAGTTTGTACTGGTAGTTTGGCTAACTGGATCTGTGACTGTAACGGTATAGGTAGCAGTAGCAGATAGTTGGCTAGGTGTTCCTGTGATCTGACCATTAACTGAACTAAACAATAGTCCTGATGGTAAACTCGGTGATACAGAATAACTGTAACTACCATATCCACCTGTAACTGTCACAGGAGTCACTGCTGTTAATGCTTGGTTAGCAAAGGCAGTGACAGTACTGACAGCTCTAGTAGATACTAGATCTGGAACAGCTATTACATTTAATTGTATAGTACCTGTGGTTTTTCCTCCCACATTATCAGTAATGGTAATGGCATAAGAAGTAGTAGATAACAGTGTCAGTGGAGTACCAGACAATACACCTGTACTAGGGTTAAGACTTATACCAGAAGATAAACTAGGTGATACACTGTAGGTAACTGGAGGTGTACCACCAACATAGGTCACAGGTGTAAATGGAGTAAATGCCACATATTGTGATAATGTAGATATACTCACCACCACTGTACTAGTCAATGCTGAATTGTTTACAGCTAGATAAAAAGTAGCAGAACTGAGTTGTCCAATACTATCAACACCCTGTGCCAAATAAGCAGTCTGCGGTGAAGATTGGGTAGGTGTACCAGTTATTTTTCCAATATTACTAAAGTTTAACCCTGATGGCAAACTTGGAGATACAGTCAATGAGATTGATCCATAACCGCCGGATGCTAACACTGGTGTAAAGTTGGCTAGATCAACAGATTTGATCAATGAAGTATTGGTCACCACTGTGGTCAATGACAGAGGTGTGACAGGAGATATACTTAACGCAAACGATCCTGTTCCAGATTGGCCAACAGCATCAGTGATTGTTACTATATAGCTGGCTGTGTTGGCCACAGTAGGAGTACCTGATACACGACCAGTACTGGTGCTAAATGATAGACCTGCTGATAAAGCAGTGTTTAAACTATAAGCATAAGGAGTTCCGCCACCTGTGGCTGTCACAGGAGTAAACGCAGTTACCGCAACTCCAGTTACCAATGATGTAGATGGTACAGATGACACCACACTGAACACAGGTGTTAACACATTCATATCAAATGTAGACGAACCTGTTTGTGCTGCTTGATCTGCTACAGTAACTGTGTATGTCGTAGTATTAATTGAGTAAGTACTAGGAGTTCCTGATATTCTTCCGTTTGTACTATCAATGGCTAGACCAGCAGTCAATGTTGGTGATACACTATATGTCAATGATCCGTATCCACCCGAAGCAGATATAGGAGTAAATGGTGTGGCAGCAGTACCTTGTACTAGAGTAAGAGTACTCAATGTTTTGGTTATTACAAGTGCTGCTGGTTGTAAAACTGTCAGGCTAAAAGAACTAGTACCACTTTGGGCCGCAGAATCTGTGACAGTTACCAAATATGACGTAGCAGGGCTGGTTGCTGTAGCAGTTCCAGTTATAATACCTGTACCAGCCGCATAAGATAATCCACTAGGCAATGATGGAACAATGCCATATGTATAAGGAGGATATCCACCACTGGCTGTTACAGGAGCAAACGAATTAAATGAGGCGTTCTTAGTTAATAATGTTGACGGTGTTTGCTGTGTAACTGAGATTGGTATTGATACCACACTCAACGCAAACGTACCAGATGATGTTTGTCCTGCTTGATCCGCAAGATTTACCACATAAGTAGCAGTAGAAGCTGTGCTAGTAGGAGTTCCAGAAATAGTTCCAGCTGTGGTACTAAATGTCAAGCCTGTTGGCAATGAATTATTCAAAGAATAACTTATTGTACCATACCCGCCGTTGGCCGTTATTGGTGTAAATGTTGTAACTGCTACAGATTTATATAAATTATAGTTAGGTTGTGATTGTACCGCAGTTAATATCTGTAAAGATTTTACAGTAAGATTAAATTGTTGACTAGCACTTTGTTGTAGACTATCAGTAACGCTGATAGTGTAATTTGCCGCAGCAGCAGAAGCTGACGGAGTACCTGACATAATACCAGTACTGGTACTGAATAACAAGCCTGTGGGCAATGTTGGAGATACTGAATATCTTAATGGAGCAGTTCCGCCAGAACCTGTAACTGGCGCAAATGCTGTGAAACTAATACCTTGTGTAAGTACACTGGTAGGAACGGCTAATGTAGCAGTAGGAACATTGGCCAATACTGCTAGACTAAATGTAGCACTGGCAGTTTGTGGACTAGCAGCACTATCATTTACTGTTACAGTGAAAGTTGTATTACTTAATGATACACTTGGTGTACCTGTTATATAACCTGTGCTGGTACTAAATGCTAATCCGGTAGGCAGTGCCGGTGATATAGAATATTTTAACGGTGATGATCCGCCGGCGGCAGTCACCGTGGCAAATCCGCCTACTCCAACTCCTACGCCTTGTGTGAGTATTTTACTACCAGACACTGCTGATGTAGCAGTCAATGGAGTTTGATTACTGTTAACTGTTAGACTGAATGTAGCATTGGCAGTTAATCCAGACGCATCTGTAAAAGATACGGTATAGTTTTTTGCAGCCAATGGCGCAGTTGGTGTACCAGTGACAGTTACTGTAGCACCATTATACAGATAATATTTGTTATCTACTGCACTTTGTAATTTAACAGTGGCAAAAGTAGAAGTCCATGTAACTCCGGCAGGCAATGCTTTGTCAATGGTTGTAGTGTATCCAACAAAACTACCAACGGCTGTATAGTTAGTGGCCGCAGAAGATCCACCATATACAGTAATAACTGGAGTAGATGCGATGCTTTGATTCTGAGTGACTGTGATTGTAGGAGATACAGCAGTGACAGTCAATGACGGAATAACTGGAGCAGCATTAGGCACCAATCCAGGAATATTTGGAATTGAAAGACCATTATCAGCAGTACTAGGTGTATATCCTGACCAAACTAGACCAATTGTTTTAGTCAGTTTCTTTGTAGCACTTAACGATGTAACATAGATGTCACTGGTCGCGGTGCTATAGGGAGCTGTCGTGATCGGTTGAGCAACGTTCGGGTAGGGACTGTAGTAAATTGCCATATATCGTTATTTTTGTGTTATATCAACGAACTGCATTTGTCCGCCGCCGATGTCTGCCATGACAAATAAGTGGTTTGGTTCTGTGCCAAAACTACCATCGTCAAAATATGTGTCTCCAGGATAAACATATCCTCCTGCAATAACAGGTGAAAAAACTATAAAAGGATCTATGTTATAATATGTAGCCACCGCGATAAATCTCGCATTAGTCCACGCAACCGGTGCGCGACTTCCTTGTACTGTGCCGTCGGCAAATAATATAGTGCTAGTGGTAATTCCATCATAGAGTATTGTGGTACCAAACTCATCTAATACTGGTGGAAATACTCCGTCTTGCCTGAATGTTGTTCCGTTAATGGTGCCTGTGCCAACACCGGTAATTGTTCCACCAACATATAAATCTAAACCAATGCCTGCGCCACCTGCGATTATTAAAGCACCTGTGTCAGTGGATGTTGAAGTAGTGGTATTAAAAGTTGTGATTACATCATCAGTTTCAACTATTGTTGTAGTAACTGTGGTGTATTGAATAGTTAATCGTTGAGCAACAATTTCACCACCTACATATAGGTCGCCGCCAATTCCTACGCCGCCAGCAACAATTACAGCACCTGTATCTGTTGATATCGCTGTTGCAGTCGACAGAATTGTCGCAGTAGATGATACTACAAGGCCGTGTTTGACCTTGAAATCGTTATTATTAACCATTGTCGTTCAGCTTCCCTTTCCACTTAAAGACAATGTATTTATGTAAAAAGTAAAATAGGGCTTGATAGCCCTATTTTATATTGGAAGCCTAAGAGTTATTAAGCTGTAAGTGTAGTTCTCGCTACCTTAATAACCATGGCAGTTGGAACATAGTTTGGTGTAAATGTCAATGTCATGGTGTTTCCGCCAACAATGCTGGCATCAAACTCACCTAATTCACCTAGAGTTGTTGATATGGCATATATGTTCATGTATACATTAGTTCCGTTATGGAACAATAATATTTCTTCAACATGTATCATACTGCCGTCTACTATTTGTACAAGATATTTTGCCGTTCTATAATCAGCAGTTAAGAATGTATCAAGATTTTGTGCGCTATCTGTAGAAATAACTTCACTGGTATAGCTGGCATATAAACTATTACCACTGTATACTGCAGGAACTACAACATTAGATGCTGTGGTACCAACATGAACAGCATTACCTACAACTAGATCTAATCCAATGCCAACACCACCGGTGACTATCACTGAACCAGAATCAGTGGATAGTGAGTTGGTACTGCTAGTTACTGTTATTGTTGGTGCTTGTATATTTCCAGGAGCTACCAATGTACCAGTTGAACTAAAACCCCATGTATATTTGTCTGTGGTGTGATCGTCGGATGTGATAATCTGAGCACCGTATGCTATACCTTTAAGTAACAATGGGCCAACATTGCTAACATTGACTACGTTGGAATCGTAACTGCTACCTATTAATGGACCAGATGGTCTAATTTGTCCAGCAGCTAAGAATTCTGTGGTATGTCCAGCAGCATTGATATGTACAGGGTAACCAACTTCGGATGATAAATCTAAAGAAGTTGTACTGGTAACCAATGTGGTAATTATCTTACCATTAACAGTTAGATCACTAGTGACTGTAGCTGTAGTAGCTGTAAAGTTTTGTACAAGAGCAGTAGATGATTGAATATCATTAGCATATACCGTGCCTGCTACACCAACACCACCGGCTACAGTTAACGCACCTGAAGTAGTACTGGTACTATTCTCACTGCTATTAATTTTTAATTTGTCAGTGTTGATAGTTCCACCAACATACAAATCAAGACCAATTCCTGCGCCACCTTTTAATACAAAAGCGCCAGATGATGTAGAAGTTGACTGAGTGTTAGGCGCATCCATAGTTGCAACTATGGATGATGCTCCAACGCCGCTGGCCATGAATCGAATAACGCTACCAGTCGAACTTACACCAATTGTTAAATTACCTTGTCCTACAGTACCGGTGTTTCCTTGTACATACAAGTATCCATCATTTGGACCAACCGCTGTACCAATACTACCATCCTGTGTACCATCCCATGTGCCACTGGTTATACCTAAATCAATATAGTTAGTAATATCAGTTCCATTAGCTGATGTTGCTACCCAATCAGTAGATGCCGTTGCTCCGTTGTTGGTATTTTGGAAATTACTTTGTGCGTAATCGTTGATATTGGCAGTAAGTTGTAATACAGTTGATGGCAGCGGAACATAGTCAGTAGTTCCGGCATACAGCGCTTCGAATCCGTTGTTATCGCCAAAGAATACACCAGCAATACCGCTAATTTGATTAGTACTAACAATGTTGTTTCCAACTTTGACAATACCGCCAAAGTATGCTGTACCATCAACTCCTAGTCCGCCCTGTACGTATAGTGCGTTACTTGCGGTGGTACCAGTGCTTTCGATATGACTGCGTACAATCATCATGTCTGTGGTCACAGTAGTACCAACATAGATACCATTGGTAACTGTTAGAGCATAATCTGTGCCAGTAACACTGATACGTGTAAGATTACTATCAAAGAATGTAGCAGTAGTTCCTTTTACAGTGTCCAGTCCAACACCATCTAAGAATATATCACCGCCAACATAGATACTTCCGCCAACAAATAAGTCTTGGCTAATACCAACACCGCCTTGTACCTGTAATGATCCTTGAGTACTAGTAGTTTGAGAAGCATTAACTCCGCCAGTTACTACTATATTAGTGGTAGTAAATGTAGTTCCGTTAAAGGTTAAATTATTACTGAATCCAGTTGAGCTGTTGGCTATCTGATATGGTATTTGATCTTTTAAACCATTCTTTAGATCAGTGGCAGTATTGGCAAAGTTTACACTAAAATCTGATTTCCAGTAAGGTTTACCATCTTTGACAGTTAGAACTGAATCTGAAATACCAACTGGTAAAGCATAAGTTACACCAGTACTTGTTTGGAATAATAAACTACCAGTATCTCCACCGGCTACGTTGGTAGCGGTATTAGCATATTGTACTTTACCATTAATTGTCTGTGTAGCCGAATCAAATGTTACTGTAGAAGTAGTGACTAATTTTCCAGTGGCATCTGAATATACTATGCCAAACGCAGTTAAATTAGCCGCTTTTAAATCGCCGGCACGTATTTCACCGCCAGCATATATTCCACCACCTACACCAATACCACCTTCGACTTGTAATGCTCCGGATTGTGTATTAGCAGCATCCGAAGTTCCTTTAAGTTCTATATTGCCAGTTCTAAAAGTACCATAGGAAGCATCGTTAAATGTTCCAGTATTAGATTCAGCACCGCTTCCGTACCATTCTAAGTATTTGGTATCATAGGCTAATACCAACGCAGAATTTGTATCTGTATTGTTGGCAAAATGGTGGAAACGTAGTCCAATATCTTTGCCATCGCCGCCTAGCCATGTAGCGTTTACACCACCAGGAGGTGTATGTAATTCTATAATGTTATCTGTATAGTAGGTATTGGTACTGTAAACGTAGGTAGCACCACCATTGAATGTTACTACATCACTGAATACTGCAGGACCTTGTACTGTTAAATTATGATCAATCCACAATCCACCAGCAACATATACAGAATTCTGAGCACTAGTTCCTGTATTGCTAGAAGTACTGCCAACAATTAAATTGTTACCAACATAGACACCGCCGTCTACTACTAACGCACCTTGGCCAATTTGAGTAGCTGCGGTACTAGTAGTTAGGTGTGTATCTCCGTAGACTTTTAATGTTCCGCCTAAGTCAGTAGGACCTTGGCCAACAGTCAATGAATTTGTACCAGTGACAAATACAGCGCCGCTGAATGTGTTTACAGCGCCATTGAACTGTGAATAACCTTCTACGGTTAAAGTACTGTATAAATGTGTGGTACCTGTTACATTAATATTACCATAGACAGTCTCGTTGTTCATCACTGTTAGATCTGTAACAGTGGTAACTGTGGCAGTTACTTGCCACAGTGTTGATTGTCCAAGAACATCAAGTTTGCCGCGTAATGTAGTATCGCCCCAAACAGTGGCAGTCGATCCTACTATTAAATTTTTAGCAATTGCGGCACCACCGGCTGCTTGTACGGTTCCGGTTTGCCCAGTTGAGCTTGTTACAAAGGATGTGCCTTCGACGTTTAAACCAGACTTTAATACGAAGTCTTGGGTAAATGAGGTTAGTGCCATGTTAGTGTGTTATCTTCCAAAAAAATTCGTTAAACTGTCATTGTGGTCCTAAATATTTTCAATATTTTATTAGTGGCATTGTATGCTGTAAAGTACAATCTGACTAGATTATCATTTTGTACATCTGCCGCAAACTCTCCCAATGGCCCTGACGTTCTAACTGCTCCGTATTCAGTAGCCACAACGTTTTGATTATTATCAACCAATAACATTATTTCTAATGATTCAAACTGTGCTCCTGCTCCCATACCGTCATCAATTTGTATTAGATATTTTGCTGTTCTATACTGATCAGCTGGATAACTATCAATCTCTTCGGTATTAGTTGTATTTATACAAACCTGGGCAGAATCCATAATAGCATCCGCTATCTGTATACTCTCAGAATTGATACGTCCTGCTACACCTAATCCGCCAGAAATAACCACTGCTCCTGTGCTACTGCTGGTAGAATTAGTTGTGTTGGCAAAAAATACCATGTTAGTGGTAGTTGTACCTCGCTCAGTTACTGATTGTAATGTAGATATATTATTAATTAATATTGATCTATCTGTGGCAGATACTACTACACTGATATCAGTACCTGAGTGAAAATATTTGTAGAGTGTGGCAGTTGTTATTACCAACTCCGCGTTGGCATATATGTCTTTATTAACCCACAATTCACCACTAATACCAACACCTCCGGCTACAGTTAATGCACCCGAACTAAAGCTGGTAGCACTAGAAGTGTTTAATATGTTTATAGAATTTGTGGTAGTATTGCCTCTGTCTGTTATAGTTTGTAATGTACTGGTATTCCAAATAATAATATTAGAAATATTTCCACTGGTTGTTACTGCCACCGCAGTATCAGTGCCTGCTACAATAGTTGTTTGTCGAGAATAGAGATCTATAGTTGATGTGGTAAGAATTTCTGCTCCACCAATAGTACTCGTAGATCCAATATTAACTCCACCACTAACACCTAGTCCGCCATTGACAGTTAATGCACCAGTGCTGGTAGATGTAGAAAGTGTGCCACCAGAAATGGTAGCAGTAGTGGCTGTAAAATTACCAACGGTCTGTGAATTTTGTTTTTGTATAGCCCAAGCTACACCAGTCCAAACATAGGTTTTAGTACCTATTGTATAGGTAGTTACATTTGGGACTAATCCGGTTGTTGGAAAGTTTAAGTTTGACATAGTTTATAATTTTATAATAAGAAAATTTGTAGCCAGAATTTATTTCCGCCATCGTTGATATATTGGAATCCTGCATTATTAATATAGTCTATCCAAAAATCTCCAACTCTTGGATCACTCGGTGGTGCGGAATCTATCACTGTACGTGGAGTGTATAACAATCCGCCTTCTAATGGACCGCCTTCGCGACTATAAACACTACCAGATACTTTTACACCACCTGTGGTAGTCGAAGTACTAGTAACAGTCAACGCTGGAGTTGTTAACATTCCAGGAATTCCTGTGGCTGTTGATTCAGCTTTAAATGTTAGATTTGATTCAGATGCTATTGGACTAAAATCATCAATTTGCTCACTTAAAGCAAGATAATATGTAAATTGAGCAGTTACTGGATCAACAAAAACATTATATGCGTTGGTAGCTGTGGCTATACTAACATTGGCAGATAGATTGCTCAACGATTGCCAAGTAGCTGTACTACCGTCTGATACTAAAACAGTATCCAGTGGCCCAATTGGTATGAACACTGTTGTACCTGTTGACGATTGTATTGGTATACTACCTTTTTCACCATCAGCAATATTATGTGCTTTATCAATAGTACCATCAACAAACTTTATAACAAAGTTATCAACTGTTAGTGTATTGGCATATAAACTGGTAAAATGTCCTTCTTCAGGTTGATAATAACCTATAGAGGTTGCGTCTATATGTCCAAGAACACTTGGATATATTTTTACAGTGCCTGTGCCGCGGGCAAATAAATCGCCTTTGAATGTAGCAGTACTTGCCACTGATAATTCATTGTCAACAATAAGATTATCTGTAATATATGCACCACCTAATACTACAAGAGCACCGTTGGGTTGTATAGAGTAGATTGTTCCACTTGATACATAACTACCAAACGACGTTCCGTCAACTGGTACAGTTAGTGCGAGGTCTGAATATAATGAGAATGTATTAGTTGTAAGACTCTTTACATAATATATATTATCATTGATTTGTGTGGTGCCTGCTACTCCAGTGATTATAATATTTTCACCGCTGAGTAATCCATGTTTGATAGAAGTCACTACCAACGGAACAGTAGAAGTTGTTAATGTGCTAACTACTCCTACTTGAGCTAGATTGCTGGCATGTGTACCTAATCCTAGACCTGTATCAGCGTTTAATTGTAGATAGCCGCCTCCATCATAATAGAGCATAGATCCAATATTAATTTGGTTATCAAATCCATCTCGTAGATTATCACCACCTATGGCAATATTTCCATTGCCTGAAACCATATTAATACCAATTTCGTGTCCAACAAAGAAATTATTAGAACCTGTGGTAAAGTTTGGAGCAATACCCTGTCCAAGGAAAAGATTTAACTCACCGTCAATTAAGTTTTCACCAGAATTATTTCCTAGAGCAATATTAGAATTTGTAAGTTTACCTGGAATTGTTCCTAGTAATTTTAAAGCACTATCACCAATGGCAATACTATTTGTAATATCAGTACCAGAACTCAGCGCATATCTTCCAATAGCAATTGATTTAAGTGAAGAATCTATGCCTTGTAGTGTATCATATCCAATGGCTATTCCAGCTTGCCCAGCGTATCCAACATTTAACGGAACAGCTTTACCTCTAAGTACAATGTTATTGGTACCTGGATATGTTTGATATCCTTGACCAATAGTTAAACCATTAACATTAATATCCTGCCCTGCCCATAGTCCATCTCTAATGCCAATGCCACCGTCGACTATCAACGCACCTGTATTTGTACCAGTATTTGCAATACCACCCGAGACTATAACTGTACTAGTACCTGTTCCAATTATACGTATATTTTGATCAGGCAAATTGCTGTACATTTGACCTTGATGAAATTCAATATTGCCTAAGCTCGAACGATAAGTTGTTACCAACACTGAATTAGTCACAACAGTATAACCAGTTGTGGTCGTAGGCGAAGCAGGTAATTGAGGTTGGGCGTTTGATAGTTTTATAAAGGTATTACTACCTCCTGCCCGTAATGTTGAACCGCTAATTAATGATGGCATTATTATTCTCTATTATGCGTTGGCTGTTTCTAGTATACTCAATACCAATTGTAAGGAACTACCGTTACTTGCGTATGCGCGGATGCTGTCTAAACTTTCAATAATCATTTTACCCGA
>Ga0114964_10003399_pt1 | contig 10781 bp, 6 predicted proteins | sample C_131016_MF_Meta_FD_92638 | JGI IMG/M metagenome (GOLD analysis project Ga0114964, IMG submission 92638) | Freshwater microbial communities from Lake Croche, Canada to study carbon cycling - C_131016_MF_MetaG | ecosystem: Environmental > Aquatic > Freshwater > Lake | place: Lake Croche, Canada... | reverse complement strand
CGCGATGTGCAAGATGTGTTTTTGGGCACTGGGTTGGGCCCGCGCGCCTACGCCATCATTGGCCAAGGCACCATCAGCCGCATCATCGAGTCCAAGCCCGAGGAGTTGAGGCTCTTTTTAGAAGAAGCTGCTGGCGTCTCCAAATACAAAGAGCGCCGCCGCGAGACCGAAAACCGCCTGAGCGATACGCGCGAGAATTTGACGCGCGTGGACGATATTTTGCGCGAACTCAATGCCCAGCTTGAAAAGCTCGAGCTCCAAGCCAGTGTTGCTCAGCAGTACAACGACTTGCAGCTCGAAGTCACCACTCGCCAGCAACAGTTGTGGTGGCTCAAGTGGCAAGAGGCCAAACTGCAACAAGAACAGTACAAACACGAGATTGAAAAAAATACGCTGGAGCTTGACGCCAAAGTGGCCGATTTGAGGCACATTGAGTCTGAAATTGAGACCTTGCGCCAAGCGCATTACGCCACTGGCGATGAGGTCAATCAAGCGCAAGGGGTGCTGTACGAGTCCTCTGCCGAGGTGGGTCGCTTGGAGGCGCAGTTGCGCTTTATTGAGCAGTCGCGTCAAAAGGCCGAACAACGCTTGGCCGTCTTGGTCGATCAACGCGAGAGTTGGCAGACCAAAGAGGCCCAAGCCTTAGAGGAGCTCGGCGGCTTGGACGAGAAGACACAAGCACAGTCCGAACGCTTGGAGCAGTTGACTGCCCAAACCGAAGAGGTTGCGGTCTTGTCGGAGCAACTCCAAGAAGAATGGACTGCCAAGCAAGGGCTCGAGCGTGAACAACATGCTCGGGTGATCGAAGTGCAGCAACAACTGCAGGTTTTGGCCTCCGAGCAGCGCTCAGTGCAAACGCAGTCCAACCAATTGCAAGAGCGCCAAGAGCGCTTGGAGTTGGAAGTGGCTGGCCTGAACGCGCCCGATCCTGCGCGCTTGAGCCAAGTGCAAGAAAAGCTCATGATCGCTCGCGAGCAGGCCTTGCAAGCGCAAACCGATTTGACCCAACTGCAAGAGCAAGTCCCGGTTTTGGAAGAAGAGCGCCGACTCGCTCAAGAGCGGGTGAACCAAGAAAATGCCACCTACGCTGATTTGTCGGCCAAACTGGAAGCCTTGAAGGAGCTCCAAGCCAATGTGCTTGACAATGGTCGATTAAAGCCGTGGCTCACCAAGCATGGCTTGCAAGACTTGCCAGCCTTGTGGAGCCAGTTGCAGGTGCAAGAAGGTTGGGAGACCGCATTGGAGTCGGCCCTCAAAGAGCGCATGCGCTCGATGCAAGTGGGGCGATTGGAGAGCGTGCAGTCACTCGATCAAGACCCGCCCCCCGCCAAGGTCACCTTCCACGAGTTGCCCAAAGACCATCCAACGCTCGTCAACCATAAATTGCCGCGTTTGATGGACAAAGTGCATTGCCATGATGCGTCCTTGGCCGCACTCCTGGGTCACTGGTTGGCCGGTGCCTACACGGCAGAGCACCTCTCGCAGGCCTTTGCCGCTCGCAGCCAATACCAATTGAGCCAAGGCGAGTTCATCTACACCCAAGAAGGTCACAGCGTGGGCGCGCAAAGCGTCATGCTCTACGCTCCTGATGATGAGCAGTCTGGGGTGCTCGAGAGAGCGCAAAAGATTGAAAACTTGGACAAGCAACTCAAGGCTCAGCAATTGATGCGCGAAGAGTCGGATCAATCTCTCTTGCGCACCCAAGCCTCTTATGGGAAAACGCTCAAAGAGTTGGAGGAGGCCAGGCTGCAAACCTTGCAAGCGCAAAAATTGGCCCACGACACCCAAGTCGAGTCGCTGGGCTTGGCGCAACTCTTTGATCAAACGCGTTTGAAGCGCGAGACCTTGTTGCAGTCCCAAGAAGAAGTCAAACAAAGTTTGGCGCAGTTTGCCACTCAGTCCGAGGAGCTCGATGCAAGCGTTGAGTCATTGGATATGCAATTGGGTGACCTCCAAGAGCACCATGTTCGCGTGCAAGATCAAGTGCAAAGCGCGCAAGTGCGTCACCAGCAAGCGCTGGAGCAGTCTCGAAGCCTCGAGCGCGAGGCCCAGGAGCTTGAGTTTGCCCTGAGAGAAGTGAAGACCCGTGAGGGCGAACTCCAGCGTGTCATTCAGACCGCGCAAGAGCAAATGCAATCGATTGTTGCCGAGCGCGAGCAGTTGAGCGCTGAGCTCGAGCTCGCCAGCCTTGACAGCACCCAAGCGGCCCTCCAAGAGGCCTTGGCCATGAAGCTCGAGCGCGAGCAGGCCTTGGCTGCCAAGCGAAGTGCTTACGATGATTTGACTGCCAAACTCAGGGCCAGCGATGAGCGGCGCTTGAGTCTTGAGCGCGCACTCGACCCCCTTCGCCAGCGTGGCTCGGACTTGCAACTCAAGGAGCAGGCCGCCAGACTCAACCAAGAGCAGTACAACGCGCAGCTGCTCGAAGCGCAAGCCGACCTTGACGCGATTCAAGCGCTCATTGTTCAAGACGCGGTGAAGCTCACGGGACTGTCGTCTGAGATCGACCGCTTGAATCGACAAATTTCTCAACTCGGTGCGGTGAATTTGGCGGCTCTCGATGAGTTGCAGCATGCCCGTGAAAGAAAAGCGTTTTTGGATGCGCAGACGCTGGATTTGACCCAAGCCATGCAAACCCTGGAGTCGGCCATTCGCAAAATCGATGGCGAGACGCGCGACCTTTTGGGGGCCACCTTTCACAGTGTGAACGAGCACTTTGGGCGCATGTTCCCCGAGCTCTTTGGTGGCGGAAACGCCAAACTCGTGATGACCGGGCAAGAGATTTTGGACACAGGTGTTCAAGTGTGGGCACAGCCCCCGGGCAAGAAAAACCAAACCATTCACTTGCTCTCAGGAGGTGAGAAGGCCCTCACCGCCATTGCATTGGTGTTTGCTATTTTTCAGTTGAATCCGGCGCCGTTTTGTTTGCTCGATGAGGTTGACGCGCCCTTGGATGACTCCAATACGGAGCGCTACAGTAAACTGGTCAAGAGCATGTCCAAGGAGACGCAATTTTTATTCATCTCGCACAATAAAATTGCCATGGAAATGGCCGAGCAATTGATTGGCGTGACGATGCAAGAGCAAGGGGTCTCACGCATCGTGGCGGTGGACATGGAGTCTGCCATCTCCATGGCAGAAGCGGCCTAGGTCAGTGGAGTTAGGCCGTTGGGTCTTTTGCGTGCCTTCTTTTTTGTGCTCCAGGCCTTTGTCTTGAAGACTTGAATTCACCCCTGGGTCGATGTAAGACAATGTCGAATGTTTCTTGAATCCTCCTTGACCCTTGACACCTAGATGAGCCAATACATGAGTACTTTTCAAATCGCTTTGCTGCTGTTGGGTGCGGTGGTGCTTCTCGCCTTGGTGGGGCAAGGCATTTGGGCCTCGCGCAGAAACCAGCCCCGCCAAGCCGACCCATCGGTGCGAGCACAATCAAAAGCCCAAGCGGGCCAAAGCACCGGGGATCACACTGAACCGCACGGGGATGAGGGTTTGGCTTCAAGGCCGCGTCGCGAGCCCGGTTTGGAGCACGATTACGGCGCCCTTGATGACGGCGTTACTCCAAGAGAACATTCCATGGCAGCAGGCGACGCCATGGCCGACGGGGCACAGCCCGAGCGGTCTGAGAGCGGTCAGACTCACGACGCGACTGTCAACCGCGGTGGCAGTGCGGACAATATGGATTTTGAGGTGAGCCAAACCTTGCACGTCGCTGACCGTTGGTTGGCGTTGGACGCCTTGATCGATGCCATTGCCCCCATCGAAATTGAGGGCCTGGTCTCCGCCCAAGCCGCCTGGGCGGCCCTGCCACCGACTCGGCGCGTGGGCACCAAACCTTTCATGATTGAGGGGCTCAATGCGCAGCGTGGCGAGTGGGAGAGTTTGCGCATGGGGCAGCACTACAGTGCTTTTCAAGCGGGCATCCAATTGGCCAATCGGTTGGGGGCGATGAATGAGATTGAGTTCTCTGAATTTGTCATGAAAACCCAACATTTTGCCGATGCGGTCGGGGGTGCGGTCGAGTTCACCGACATGCTCGAAGAGGTGGCCCGAGGCAAAGAGCTCGACGCCTTTGCCAGTGAACACGATGCACAACTGATTTTTCAAATCAAGGCCCAACGTTTGGCTTGGAGCCCAGGCTTTGTGCAGCAACACGCTGGCGTCTTGGGTTTTGTGGCTGGGGTCATTCCTGGTCGCATGGTGATTCCTGCCAAGACCCAAGGCGGGCCGCCAATTTTGGGTTTGAGTTTTGATAGCCAAGCCGCCTTGGCCGATGATCCTTCAAGCTCGGCGATTCGTTTGCTCAGCCTCACATTGGATGTCCCCCAGGTCGAACAAACCGACGACCCCTTTAGGCGCATGTGGTATGTGGCCCAAGAGTTGGGGCAAAGCATGGAGGGCACCATCACCGATGATCAGGGCTATGTCCTCACCTCCAATGCCTTGGCCAACATTGAGCAAGACCTCTTGTCCCTCTATACGGTGTTGGCCTCTAGAGACTTGGCGGCTGGATCTCCCCAAGCGCGTCGACTCTTTAGTTAAATTTTTCTTTTCTAGCATCCATGCCCTCGAGCTCGAACGATCAACCCAATCCCCGTGATCAGTCGCAAGCGCTGATGCAAACCCAGATGCGAGACTTGGTGACGCTCTTGAATGAGCACGCTCACCGCTATTACGTCTTGGACGAACCCAGTCTACCCGATGCGGAGTACGACCGACTCTACCAACGGCTGGAGCAACTTGAAGCCGAGCACCCCGAGTGGATTCAATCCGATTCGCCCACCCAGCGCGTGGGAGCTGGGGTGCTCGAGAGCTTTCAAACTGTTGAGCATGCACAAGCCATGCTCAGCATCAAAACTGAGACCGACACCCAAGCCAGTGGCGCCATTGCGTTTGATGAGCGCATGCGCCGTGAGCTCGGATTGGCTCTCAGTGCAGACCCCATTGAGTATGTGGCTGAGCTCAAATTTGATGGTTTGGCCATGAATTTAACCTACCACCATGGCTTGCTTGTGAGAGCCGCCACCAGAGGGGATGGCCTCAAAGGCGAAGATGTCACGCACAACATCAAAACGATTCGTCAAATCCCATTGCGACTCAAGGACCCTCACACAGCCCTGGATCATGAGTTGGGTCATCCTTTGCCTGCACCCGAGTGGCTCGAGGTGAGGGGTGAGGTGTACATGGCGCGCGGGGATTTTGAGGCGCTCAATGAGCGACAACGACACCGCATTGCCCAAGGCATGAAGCAAGAGAAAACGTTTGTCAACCCTCGCAATGCTGCCGCTGGTGCGGTGAGGCAACTCGACAGTGCCATCGCTGCCGAGCGGCCGCTTAGTTTTTTCGCCTACGGTTTTGGGCTCTTCAGTGCTCCTTTGAAGCACAATACGCCCTCCATGCCTCACCCAAGTCACGATGTGTTTAACTGGGTTGCGCAAGAAAAAACTTCACAAGAGCCGCCCAAATCGAATGTTCAAAATTTGCATGCCCAAGGCATCAAGGAGCACTGGCACATTCTCATGGCCTTGAAGGCCTGGGGATTCCCCGTGGCCGAGCAGAGTCAGCGTGTGCAAGGCGCTCAAGGCTTGGTGGCTTTTCACCAAGAGATGGGCTTGGCCAGGGAGCGCTTGCCCTTTGACATCGATGGGGTGGTGTACAAAGTCAATCGACTCGATTGGCAGCAACAATTGGGGTTTGTGACCCGAGAGCCCCGGTGGGCTGTGGCGCACAAATACCCAGCCCAAGAGCAGCTCACCCAAGTCTTGGCCATTGATGTGCAGGTGGGCCGCACTGGCAAATTGACCCCTGTGGCCAAGCTGAGCCCGGTCTTTGTAGGAGGGGTCACGGTCACCAATGCAACGCTGCACAATGAGATTGAAGCGCAAAGAAAAGACGTGCGTGTGGGCGATACGGTGGTGGTGCGTCGCGCCGGCGATGTGATTCCCGAAGTGGTGAGCGTGGTGCTTGAGCGGCGTGTGCAAGGCTCAGAGCCTTTTCGCATGCCAAGTCTGTGTCCGGTGTGCAGCAGCGAGGCGGTGCGCGAAGAGGGGGAGGCCGATCACCGCTGCAGTGGAGGTCTCTATTGCCAAGCCCAAAGAACCCAGGCCTTGTTTCATTTTGCTTCGCGCCGTGCCATGGACATCGAGGACTTGGGTGAAAAGGTGATTGAGCAGTTGGTGCAAGCGAAGTTGGTGCAAACGCTTGCCGACTTGTACCGCTTGGACCAGGTGTCTTTGATGGCGCTCGAGCGCATGGCAGAAAAGTCCTCGGCCAATGTGCTCTCTAGCATTGAAAAATCCAAAACAACGACGTTGGCCAGGTTTTTGTACGCATTGGGAATACGCCACGTCGGTGAGAGCACGGCCAAGGACTTGGCCACACATTTCGGCTCTCTGGATGCGGTGATGGCGGCAAGTGGCGAGCAGCTCCTACTGGTGCGGGATGTGGGTCCTGTCGTGGCCGCCAGCGTGCAGTCTTTTTTTGCCCAAGCGCATCACCGCGAGGTGATCGAGCAATTGAGAGCCCAAGGCGTGACTTGGCCTGAAGAGCTTGACAAGTCATCAATGCACAAGCCCTTGGACGGGCAGACCTTTGTCATCACGGGAACACTCGCACGATTGAGCCGAGACCAAGCGCGCGATTTGTTGGAGAGTTTGGGGGCCAAGGTGGCGTCCAGTGTGAGTAAAAAAACCACGGCCTTGGTGGCTGGCGAGAGCGCAGGCTCCAAGCTAGAGAAAGCGCAGTCGCTGGGGGTTCATGTGATGGACGAGGCGGCCTTTGAATCTTGGTTGCAAACCTTGAGCGCTCCCCTGGATCTTGAGTCTTCCCGAGATGTGGGAGCCCAGAACACCGCGTGAGTTGTTGTGAACACCGGTGCTGATTTTTGTGGGTCAAACTGGTTGAAGATCTATTCTTGGATGTTCCAGTGGATCTATTTGTGGATCTTTTCGTAAACCCTCTGTTGAGTGACATCATGGCGATCAAAGACATTTTAAAAATGGGCGACGAGAGGCTCTTGCGAGTGGCCAAACCGGTTGAGGCGTTTGACACCCCTGAGCTTCACGCCTTGGTGCAAGACCTCTTGGAGACCATGAAGGACGCGCACGGTGCCGGCTTGGCGGCACCTCAAATTGGCGTGAATTTGCGAGTGGTGATTTTTGGCTCAGGCAACATCAATCCGCGCTACCCCGACGCCCCCATCATTCCTCAAACCATCCTCATCAACCCCATCTTAGAGCCCTTGAGTGAGGCGATGGAGTCGGCCTGGGAGGGGTGTTTGTCGGTGCCTGGCCTGCGAGGTTTGGTGCCCCGGCATGTGGCCCTCAGGTACCGAGGGTTTGGTCTTGACGGCACTGAGATTGACCGCAGAGTCGACGGTTTTCATGCCCGCGTTGTCCAGCACGAGTGTGATCACTTGGACGGGGTGTTGTACCCCATGCGCATCGAAGACATGCGCCAGTTTGGCTACACCGAGGTGCTCTTTCCACAATTGGCCGCCGATGGAGATGACGATTAGCGTTGAGCGAGACACTTCGTTTGAGGGTTCGGCCTCATGGAGTGCTTTGATTTTTTGCACGACAATACCCATTGAGTTGAGGCCCCAACTTGGTAAATGGGGTCGACTTTGAAGTTTTTGGTTTTTGGGTGATTTCACTTTTTTAATTGATTGTCATGACGCAAGATCTGCATACACTGGTTCAAACTTTCAACCCCAACCCCAGCAAACCGCAGCTGAGCTTGCCCAAAGGCGCCACCGACGCGCATGTGCATGTGTTTGGCCCTCAGGCATTGTTCCCGTTCACGCCAGAGCGGCACGTCACACCCATGGATGCTCCCAAAGAAGCCCTTTTTGCCATGCACAAGATGATGGGCGTTGAACGCTGTGTGATTGTGCAGTCTGCGGTTCACGGTCAAGACAATCGGGTGCTGGAAGATGCCATGCTGGCCAGGCCTGGGTGCTACTTGGGGGTGGCTTTGTTGCCCACCAACGTCTCCGATACCGAGCTCAAGCGCTTGGCCAGTCTTGGTGTGAGAGGGGTGCGTTTTAATTTCATGGCCCATTTGGGTGGCAACGCCAACGGGATCGAGGACATCATTGCGCTCACGCATCGGCTTAAAAGTGTCGGCATGCATTTGCAAGTTCATTTCCAAAGCCATTTGATCCATGAGCTCTCAGCGCATTTTAAAAAGAGCGCGGTTCCCGTGGTGATTGATCACATGGGACGCGTGGATGCTGAACTTGGATCCGAGCATGCTGACTTTGCCCACTTGGTGCAATTGCTCAAGTCGCCCCAGTTCTTTGTGAAAATCAGTGGCATTGACCGGGTGGACTCGCGTTTCCCCTTCAACGACGCTACCCACCCCTATAGGGCAGGCATCGCCTTGGCCAAGTTGCTGCTGCAAAGCTATCCTCACCAATGCGTGTGGGGAAGCGATTGGCCGCACCCCAACCACACGCACATCCCAGACGATGGCGTCTTGGTCCAGGCTTTGAGTGACATAGCACCCACAGCAGAACTCCTCCAGCATTTACTGGTGAGTACCCCACAAAGTCTTTACGGCTTCACGGTTTGAGCGCAAAGCTTGCCATTTTTTATTTCTAACCCATTGAGGCCCCATGGACACGACACAGGATTTGCATCTTTTACCGCTTGAACAGCGCCGTTTCAACGACCGAGTGGTTTTTATCAGTGGGGCGGGCTCGGTTGGGGCAGGCTGGGGCAATGGCCGCGCCATGGCGGTGTTTTTTGCCCAAGAAGGGGCCAAGGTGTTTGGCTTGGATGTCAAGAGCGAGAACATGAATGAGACCCAAGCCTTGATCAAGGGGTATGGTGGAAGCTTTCAAGCTCGAGAGTGTGACGTGACGTCCAACCAATCCATGCTCGATGCGGTGAATGCATGTGTGGCCCAGTGGGGTCGAATCGATGTATTGATCAACAACGTGGGCGGCTCGGCCAAAGGGGGTCCCGTGGAGATGAGCGAAGAGGTGTGGGATGCACAGATTGATCACAATTTGAAGAGCGTGTTCTTGGGTTGCAAGCACGTCTTGCCCCACATGATCAAAGCGCAAAAGGGCGCCATCGTGAACATGTCCTCGACCTCAGGCATTCGCTGGACCGGCTCGGCCCAAGTGGCCTATGCGGCGACCAAAGCGGGTGTGTTGCAAATGTCCAAAGTGCTGGCCGTTCAATATGCCAAGCAAGGAATTCGGGTGAACTCGGTGGTGCCGGGGCAGTTGCACACGCCCATGGTGGAGACACGCTTGGCAGGACAGCGCACTGGTGGGGATGTCTCCACGCTCTTGGCCCAGCGTCAGTCCCGCATTCCGCTGCCCTTCATGGGAGACGGTCGAGACTCGGCGCACGCAGCACTGTTTTTGGCAAGTGACGAGGCGCGCTTTATCACAGGCACTGAAATCGTGGTCGATGGTGGCATGTCCGCACGTTGTGATTAGATGACACCATGAACTGTCCAAGACTGCGCCCCTAGAACTTGACATCTTCACTGTCGAATTTTCTTTGATTGTCAGTTTTCTTTTTCCATTACTTTTGAAACGAGGCCCCCATGAGAATTGCACCCATCGCACCCGGAACCCGTCCTGAATTGGCTGAACATGAAGCGCGCATCACCGCCGAGCGCGGACGCGTCTCTGGCTTGTACCAAGTCCTCTTGAACAGTCCCCCAATTGCTCACGGTTGGGAGCAAATGCTCTCGGCCGTTCGAAACCGCTCGAGTTTGTCGGGTGATGTGCGCGAGCTCATCATTTTGCGAGTGGCGGTGTTGAACAATGCCATGTATGAGTTCAATGCCCATGCTCCGATCGCTTTGAAAGAGGGGGTCTCTCAAGCGGCCATTGATCACGTGAAGGCCATGCCCTTTGATTCACATCACAGCGCCATTGAGGCGGCCAGTCATTTGTACACGCCCATTCAAATCGCTGCGCTCAAGATGACCGATACGATGACCCGCGAGATCAAAGTGCCCGATGCCTTGTTTGACTCCATCAAAGGGTTTTTCAACGACCAGCAAAAGGTGGATTTGGCAGCGACCGTTGGCGCTTACAACATGGTCTCGCGCTTTTTGGAGGCCTTGCACGTGGGGCATTGAGCAATGACACCTTCTCCCAGTGCTAACACGCACCGCTTGTTGTTGAGCTTGGGCTTGCCAGCCCAAGCCCAATTGATCTTGGAGGCTGGTCATTGGAAGGGGATTTTGCAGGGGCAGTTGCTCAGCCAAGTCCATAGAGGCTTGGGTTATGGGGATGGCGCCCCTGTCGGGGGTCTTCATCTGTCTCGCATGGCCTCAGTCATGTTGGATGGCGCCGAGCTGGGTGAGGGGCTATTGGTTTTTATTTACCTTGACTTTGACTCAGCTCAAGCAGTGAGCCAGGCTCAATTGGGTTCGTTGCAGATCCTTTTAAAAGATTATTTCTCTTTAAATTTACAGTCCCAGTGGGCAGCAACAGGGCATCCATTGCCGCTTCAATTGACGGTGAACCTATCCCGTTTGGAGCTCAAGCTCGATCTCAAGGGGCACGCTTGGGGTCAAGAGCCTCGCGTGCATTACGTGGTGCAAACCGATGTTGAAGAGGGCTGGATGTCAGAGATTGAGACCTGGTATGACCTCGAGCACATGCCAGGCTTGGCCTCAGTGCCCGGTTGCATGAGTGCCCAGCGACTGATCAACCATGACGCTGGGCCTCGCAGTTTTGCCTGCTACGACTTGGAGAGTGCTCAGGTGTTGACCTCTGGGCCGTGGATGGCCGTGAGGGGAACGGATTG
>Ga0114964_10003397_pt1 | contig 10782 bp, 7 predicted proteins | sample C_131016_MF_Meta_FD_92638 | JGI IMG/M metagenome (GOLD analysis project Ga0114964, IMG submission 92638) | Freshwater microbial communities from Lake Croche, Canada to study carbon cycling - C_131016_MF_MetaG | ecosystem: Environmental > Aquatic > Freshwater > Lake | place: Lake Croche, Canada... | reverse complement strand
CGCGCGACTAAAGCTCGACGGCACGAAGCCCGGTACGGCCCATCGCGACTGGCGGAAGATGCTCGCCGAGGTGAAGCCCGACGTGGTTGTCCTGTGCATGCGGCACATCGACTGCCACGCGGAGATGGCGATCGCGGCCGCGGACGCCGGGGCGAAGGGAATCTTCGTCGAGAAACCGTTCGTCCGAACGCTCGCCGAGGCCGACGCCGTGGTCGCGGCCTGCACGAAGGCCGACACCAAACTGGGGCTCGCCTTCGTCAACCGCCACGCACCGTCGTATGCCGCGGCGAAAGACCTGATCGAGGACGGCCGGATCGGGAAGGTGCTCGAGATCCGGGCACGCGGCAAGGAAGACAAGCGTGGTGGCGGCGAAGACCTCTGGGTGCTGGGCAGCCACGTCCTCGACATGATGGCCGACCTCGGCGGCGCGCCGAAGTGGTGCGATGCCGCGGTCACCCTCGGAGGCAAGGCGATTACCAAGGCCGATGCGGTGGAGGGGCCCGAGGGGCTGGGGCTGATCGCCGGCGATGCTGTCGCGGCGATGTTCGGGATGGCCGATGGGCCGATCGGCTACTTCGCCAGTGTTCGCGACGCTGGGGCCAAGCAGCCCAACTTCGGCCTCACGATCGCCGGCACGGCCGGGGCGATCCACATCCGTCCCGACTTCGTGCCGCACGCCTACTTCCGGGCGGCGCCGCTCTGGCGAATGGACAAGGACTACCCCTGGCAGCCCATCGGCCCCGAGGGGCTCGGTTCACCGCTGCCGGAGCAGGATGTCGACCGTGCCGCGGAGCGAGCAAGCTGGGGCCGCCTCGCCGCCCTCGACCTGCTCGCCGCGATCGCCGAAGACCGCGAGCCGGAGACGGGGATGTATGCGGGCAGCACGACCGTGGAGATGATCGCCGCGATCTATGCCTCGGCCCTCTCCGCTCGTCGCATCGACCTGCCGCTGAAGGACCGCGCCAATCCGTTGGCGTAGGTCGAACGGCTCACTCCTCACTCCGTGCGATCGAAAGGCCATGCCCGGAGGAGGTCCCGCGGCAGCATCCGTGCTGTGGGGCCCCGTTCCGTGGTTGAGTTTCCTAACCGGATGAAACCGACAAGGGAAAACCTACTCCTCCGTCCGGGCATGGCCAACTTTCGTCGCGTGATCTGTCACGCAGTCAGGTCGTCGATTCGCTGCCGGAATCCCGGCATCTCGCTCGTCACATAGGCGTTCCAGGCGGCGGGCTGCCAGAGTTCGACGCACACCGCAGCACCGACCACCATCAGGCTGCTGCCGGCCTCCACCGCCAGGAAGTCGCGAAACCCCTCGGGCAGCACCAGTCGTGAGCGGCCGGCCAGCGAAACCGTCTGCTGTCGCGTTGAGAGCAGGCGTCCGAGTTCCTGCACCTGCCCCATGCGATGGGCGAGCAGGCCGGCCTGGAGCTTGCTGCGAACCACATCGACGGCGGCGTCGAGCCGGGGCTTCCAGACGGCCGACGACCAGAGCGAGAGGCAGCCCGCTCGCTCCTTCGCCAGCACGAGTTTCGGGCCGGCAGCCAGCAACGGATCGATCATCTCTGGCGGGATCGCCAGCCGGAAACGCTCGTCGAGCGTCCGCACGAACTCGCCGATGAGCAGGTCGGCTGCAGCAGCCATGGTCGTTTGCGTTACCCAACGGCCCGCCTCCGCGGGAATCCAGGCGGGCCATCCGAGTTGGCCTGCCGGTCGCTAAAGGGCTTAAAACCCACGGAATCTGATCAAAAAGATTCCAAAAGGGCTTAGAACCCACGGGACGTAGTTTAGCGGCTCCGCCGAGACCCGCAAGTGGCTGCCCCACGCCTCACGGCGTTGGGCTTAGACGGGCAGAGCAGGCCCGAAAAAGCCGAACGGCGTAAGCCGTCGGGCGAACCGCGTAGGACGCCGGTTTCCCCGTAAAAGCCGAACGGCGTAAGCCGTCGGGCGAGCCACGCTCGACGCTGCTGTTTCGATCAGTGGCCGCAGCTACCGCACGAGCCGCCGCAGTTGCCACCGCAGCCTTCGGCCCCGATTTCCTTCTTGTAGGCCTTCTGGGCCGCCGCCTCCTTCGAGAGCTTGAACTCGGGGCCGGCGGGGAAGTACTGGATGTCGTCCTGCAGGTAGTAGGCACTCGGCAGGGTCTGCCCGCCGACATCGACCTGGCAGCCCGTGAACGCCAGGCTCGCGATGCCACCGACCGCCAAGAGGATCCGCGGAGCGACACCGAGGCGGGCGGCGAAGTTGGTCGTGTTCATGGCGGGTGGTCCGTCGTTGGCCGGGGCGTGTCGGCCCGGCAGGATGCGAGCCTTCTCGATCTCTCTATCGGCCGCTACGACCCGCAAACTTTGAACGACCGGCACCACCGCGCCCCCGGGTTCGCCCAGTTCTCCCTATTTGCCTCCGATTCTTCCCAGCCTGCCATTGCGTGCCGAGGCCGGTATCCCCCGCCGCCGTGTACAACGACGTCATGCACCGTCTCGCCGGGGCCTTTCTTGTCGCGATCGCGTCGGCCTGCAACGCCGCAGGTCAGGTTGTCCTGCCGCCGAACATGGGCGTGCCGGGAGGGGCGGAGACGGTCCCCACGCCCGCGCACGATCTGGCGCTCGAGGCCCTCGCTGAGGGCCAATACGCCGCGGCCTCCGAGATTGCCGGCAAGGACTACCAGGGAGGCGTCCGCGTTGGCGCGGAGCGGTGGATCGACTCGATCGCCTCGGCCGCGCTGCTCGGCGAATGCCTGTACGAGCTTGGCAGTCTCGGCGATGCCGTTGCCCGCTACGACGAAGCGATGCTGTCGTTCGCCACGCATGGTGAGTGGCTGCTCGCGGTGCAGTTTCCCCAGCAGCCACTGCGGCCGCTCGCTGGCGGTCGGGTCGCGACCTGGGGACGCAGCGAGCGGAATGCAGCGCCGGCCGCGATCCCCGAAACCGCGTCCATGCGACAGAAGGCCGCCGATGCACAGCAGGTGCTCCAGCGCGGCGGCGTGCTCGCGGCCGACTACGACCGCGTGGTGCGGCCGCAGGAGATCATGCGATTGCTGGTGATCGCCATCTACCGTCACCGCGTGCTGCTCGGCGATCTGGCACCCCAGAGCGGCGGGCTCGACGCCGCGACGAAGGCGCTCATGCGGCGGCCCGCACCGCCCAATCACTGGTCGCACTCGTGGATCGACATCGCGCTCGGTGCCGCCTTCTGGGCGCAGGGCAAGCACGATCAGGCCACGCCCCTGCTCACCCGCGGGCTCCTCGCAGGCAACGGCTTCGACCACGGGCTGACGAGCTGGGGCCTGATCATCCTCGGGAGGATGGCCCTCGAGGCCGATCAGCCGCAGCGGGCCGCGAAGCTCTTCGAGGAAGCCACCTACACCGCCGCCGACTTCGGCGATGCCCGCGCCCTCGAGGAGGCCTTTGCACTCGCGGCCACCGCCTATGCGATGGCCGGTAGTCGGGGCGTGCCGGCCTCGATTCAGGGGGGCTGTGCGTGGGCGCGGGGCAACCTGCCCGCGCTGCGGGCGCGGCTGCTCGCGACCGAGGCCGAGTTGCTCGCGGCCGCCGGCGACGCGCGGGCTGCGTCGGCGGCGCTCAAGGAGATCGACGGCCGGCTGCTGCGGGGTGATGCGGGCCGGGGAACGCTCGGGAGCCAGGCGGCGTATGCCCGGGCACTTGCCGACTATGCGACCGGCGACGTGGCCGATGGCGACAGTCGGCTCGAGGCGGCCCTGGAGATCGCCCGCTCGCGCACGCCGCGGCTCTTTCAGACGACACGGCTCGTCGAGTTGATCGCCGCCGGCTCGACGGCGTTTTCCGACCGGCAGGCCGACGCCCTCTTTGCGACGCTCCTGGCTGATCCGGCCCCGCGCGACTTTGCCGCCGACCCGCTTGCCGCCCTGGCTGCGCTCTCCGCGCCGCGGGGCGACGCGTTTGACGCGTGGGTTGCGGCGGCCGCCCGTCGTGGCACCGATGCAGCCATCGAGGCGGCGGAGGCGACCACGCGGCATCGTTGGATGGCGGCCCAGTCTCTTGGCGGCCGGCGGGTTGCGGTGGAGCGGCTGCTCTCCGGCGATCCGCGGTCGCTTGCTCCGGCATCGGCCGCGCGGCGGGCGGCCCTTCTGGGCGCCACACCGGAACTCGCCGCCACGATCGACCGCATGGGTCAGCTCCGCGGCACGTTTGCAGCAGCACTCGCGGCGGGGCCCGGCGGCAATCAAGCCGGCAACGTGGCGATCGCCAAACCTGATTGGGAAACCTATCTCGCGCTTGCCGCCCGCCGCAGTCAGTTTGTGGCGGCGATCGCCGCCGGCCGCGACGCGGTGCCGATCGATTTTCCACCGCTCATCCCGGCGGCCGAGATCCGTCGTCGCCTGGCACCGCGGCAGCTGGTCCTGTCGTTCCACTGGACCGCGTCGGGACTCTTCGCCGTGCTCGAGTCGCACGACCGCCAGGCGATTTGGCAGGTGCGTCAGGCAGCGGGCCTGCAGGCGGAGATCAAGTCGCTCGCCAAGGGGCTGTGCCTCTTTGATCCGGTGGCGGCGGTGCCGACCGGGCGGCTGGCGGAGGGCGACTGGCGCGGTTCCGCGGAGCGGATCGAACGGATGCTGTTTGAAAACTCGCGGGTCACGCTTTCGGAGGGCATCGACGAACTCGTGATCGTGCCTGATGGCTGGCTGTGGTATGTGCCGTTCGAACTTCTGCCCGTGGCGTCGAGTCGGCCGGCCGACGACGAATCCACCCAGGGAATGCTCCTCTGCGATGCCTGCCGCATCCGCTATGCCCCCTCGCGGAGTCTCGCGGTGATGCAGTTTGAGCCGCAGGCCGCTGGCCCCGTGGGCGTGCATGCCGGCCGGATGGCGCGTGGCGACAAGCCGGCCGACGCCGAGGCTCTCCTGGCGCATCTCACGGCGGCGGTGGATCGCGCCACGCCGCTCACCGCGGCCGGACCGCTGCCGATCCCCATCGCCGCCTCGGCATGCGACACGCTCGCGATCTTCGATGAACTCGGCGGCGAAGGCCCCGTGGCCTCATGGCCGATGGTGCCCCTCGGCTCGGGCAAGGGGGCGATGCACTTTCACGACTGGCTGGCGCCACCGCTCAAGCGGCCGCAACGGGTGCTCCTGCCGGGGCTCCAGACGGCGATGGCGGGCGGGCTCGAGAAGGTGCCGTCGCGGCCGGGCGAAGATGTGTTTCTGGCGGCCACTGACCTGCTCGCCGCCGGAGCCAGCACGGCGGTGATCAGCCGCTGGCGGACGGGCGGCAAGTCGTGCGTCGACCTCATGACCGAGTTTCTGCGGGAGGCGACGGTCGCCGACCCACCGGCCGCCTCGGCGTCGTGGCAGCGGGCCGTCGATCTCGTGCGCGACGAAGAGCCAGACGCGGCGCAGGAGCCGCGCGTGAAGCCGTCGCCCGATGCGCCGCTCGCCACACCGCTCCATCCGTTTCTCTGGGCGGGCTACATGCTCATCGACTGCGGCGCCGGCCGCGTGGTGCCGGATCCGCCTCCTGTCGTGGGCCAGCCACCCGTGCCGGCATCGCTCGCGAATCCGCAGGCGAAGCCATGATGGCAGGCGATGGAGGGCTCACCGGTTTGGTGGTGTTGGCCGCGGCCTCGCTGCTCGCCGGCGCGGTAAACGCGATCGCCGGTGGTGGCACGATCCTCACCTTCCCGGTGCTCGGCGCGATCCTGCCACCCGATGCGGGCCGGCTCGTCACCGCCAACGCCACGAGCACGATCGGCCTCTGGCCCGCGAGCGTCGTGGCGACCTTGGTCTCTCAGGGAAGCCGCGCGGGCCTTCCCAGTTGGGCCCGGTGGCTCGTGGTGCCGAGTTTCATCGGTGGCGCCATCGGCACGACGCTCGTGCTCTGCCTGCCGCCTGCCTGGTTCGACGGCCTCGTGCCCTGGCTGATCCTCTCGGCGGCGGTGTTGTTTGCGATTCAGCCCCGGGTGGCCGTGTGGGCCCACGGCGATGGCGAGGCTTCGACCGGCCGGATCGCGGGGGCGTGCGTCTTGCAGTTCCTCGTGGGCATCTACGGCGGCTACTTCGGAGCCGGGATCGGCATCTTGATGATCGCGATGCTCGGCGTGCTTGGGTTGGGGGACATCCACCGGCTCAACGCGGTGAAAAACTCGCTGGCCATGATCGTCAATGGAATCGCCACCGCGGTGTTCGTGGCCGGATCGTTTCTGGGCACGCACGACGTCTCCTGGCCCCATGCGGCGGTGATGGCGGTGGCCGGCATGACGGGGAGCCTTGCCGCCTCGCGGCTGGCCCAAAAACTCCCTGCTTCTACGCTGCGACCGATCGTGGCCATGATCGGCTTCTCGCTGGCGGGCTATTATTTCTGGCGGCAGTGGCAGGCGTGAAAGTCTTGCCGCCGTCGCCCCCGGCCTTCCCCCCGCCCCTTCCGCCTCCGAGCCGCCGATGATCGTTCGCACCGCGGCCCTCACGAAGCGGTATGGCGCGTTTGCGGCGCTCGACGGCTGCACGCTCGACGTGCGCGAGGGAGAGATCTTCGGATTGCTCGGGCCCAACGGCGCCGGCAAGACCACGCTCCTGCGGACGCTGCTGGGCTATCTCGCGCCGACGTCCGGCACGGCCAGCGTCGCCGGCTTCGACTGTGCCACGCAGTCGCTGGAGGTGCGGACCCGCACCGCCTATCTCCCCGGCGAGGCGCGTCTCTTCCGGCGGATGGACGGCTACGGCGTGCTCGATTTCTTCGCGAGCCTGAGGCGGGAGTGTCGCCGCGATGCGGCGGGCCGCGTGGCCGACCGGTTGGGGCTCGACTGCTCCCGGCAGGTGGGGCGGATGAGCACCGGCATGCGGCAGAAGCTCGCCCTCGCGGTGGTGCTCGCCACGGATGTGCCGCTCGTGATCCTCGATGAGCCGACGGCGAACCTTGATCCCACGGCGCGGTCGATCGTGCTCGACTTGGCCCGCGAGGCCCGGGCCGCCGGCCGCACCGTGATCTTTTCGTCGCACGTGCTCTCGGAGGTGGAGGAGACCTGCGACCACGTGGCGATCCTGCGGGCCGGCCGCGTGGTTCACGAGCAGTCGATTGAAGACCTGCGCCGCGGTCATCGCATCCACGCCACGCTGAGCGGGCCGTTTCCCGGCGTGCCGGCGGAGTTTGCGGGCCGGCTCACGGCCACGCCGCGAGGCGATCGCGGCGTGGTGCTTGAAACGGAGGAGCCGCTCGCCCCACTTCTCGGTTGGCTGGCCACGCTGACGCTGGCCGAGGTTCGCGTCGAGCCGGTTGGCCTGCAGGCCGTGTACGATCGCTTTCACAAGTCAGCATGAGGCAGGCTCGATGCACGGCACAGCAGTGACGCAAGCCGGTGACCTCCGTGGCGGGTGGCTTTGGAGCACCGCCATCTGGCAGAAGACCTGGGGCGACCAGCGGGTGCTCGTGCTTTCGCTCGTGGCGCTCTGGGGGGCGTTTCCCTGGCTCTATATCTGGCTCTCCGCGCAGATCGAGATGCCCGCCTTTCAGAACGTGCTCTTGAAGGTGATCCCCGAGAACTGGCAGAAGCTCTCGGGCGTGCCATTTTCCGAGGTGGCGACCTACGCGGGCCGCGTGGCGCTGGCCTTCGTCGATCCGGTGGTCGTGCTCACGGCGACGGTCTGGGGGATCACGCGGGGCAGCGATGCGGTGTCGGGGCCGCTGGAGCGGGGCACGATGGAGATGGTGCTCGCGGCGCCCGTGCGGCGGTCGGCGGTGTTTATCACGCAGGCGTTGGCAACGACCGCAGCCGCGGCGGTGCTCTGCTGTGTGTTGCTCGCCTCGGTCTGGTCGGTCGTGGCCTTCGGGCCTTGGGCGGGCAAGGTGGAGCCGGAGCGATTCGTGCCGGCCGCGTGCAACGTGTTTGGCCTGATGGTCTGCATGGCGGGCATCGCGGCCTGTGTGTCGGCGGCCGACAGTTACCGCTGGCGGACGGTCGGCATCATGTGCGGCTTTTACGTGACCGCGATTCTCGCGAAGCTCGTGGGCCGGCTGAGCGGCCCTCTCGGTTGGGTGGGGTATCTCTCGGTGCTCAACGCCTACGAGCCGCAGCAGCTGGTGGGAGGCGTCGCCGAATCCTGGCGGCTGCTCGGCTGGTATGACGGCACGCTGCTGGGGATTGGCCTGATTGCCTATGCCATCGGGGCCGTGATCTTCAGTCGCCGAGATCTGCCGGCCCCGCTCTGATTTCAGGTGGCGGCGATCGGCCCGGCTGCCGCATACTATTCGTTGGCGGTTGGCCGATGCCGGCCTTGATCCCGCCCCTCGCGTCAGCGTTTTGAGGTCGTCATGACGTTCGTCCACCGGCTCGCCTGGTCTGCGGTCGTGGCTTGCTTGCCCGGTCTGGCCTGTCTGGTCTGCCCTGCCTTCGCCGACGAGGTGGCCGTACCCGTGGAGCAGGCTCCGGCCGTGGAGCAGGCGAAGCCTGAGGGCGCGGCTGCTGAGGAAGACGGCCAGGAACTTCTCAACGACGCGATCAATGCGAAGCTCGAGATCGACGAGATCGACGACTTTGGCCGCGTGCTCGACCTCTGCAAGAAGGCGATCGACAGGGGGCTCGACGAGGGCTCGACGAAGTTTGCCAACGACCTCTACACGGGAACGCTGATCGACCGGGCCGCGATGCTCACCGGCGCGATCGTCGACGCCGACCAGCCCGATCCCAACTGGCGGCGGATTCGGGCATTTGCGATGCGGGATATCAACGAGGTGGTGGCCCGCGACCCGAGCTACGGCTCGGTGCACCTCATGATGGCCCGGCTCGAGGCCTTGCCCGGTGGCAATCGTGAGCGGGCCAAGGCCGCCGCGACAAAAGCCCTCGAACTCCTAGGCGACGATCAACTTCCGCGGGCGCAGGCCAACCTCGTGCTTGCGGCCCTCGACGACGATCCCGAGAAGCAGCTCCGCTTCTACGACGCGGCGGTCGAGCTCGCCCCTCGCGATGCCGACGTGCGGCGTGCCCGTGGGCTGCACCTCTTGATGCAAGACGAATACGAGCGCGCTCGCGAGGATCTCGAGGTGGCGGTCGCCGAGGAGCCCGACGATGCCTCGCTGCGGGAGGCGATCGGCATGGCATGCATGATGAGCGAGCAGTTTGAAGCGGCTCGCGCGGCCTTCGACAAGGCGATCGAGCTCGACCCAGAGGCCGCCGGTCCGCTCCTGCAGCGGGCGCGGGTGTTTGCGGTGGAGGGCGAACGTGACAAGGCCCTTGCCGACATCGACCGGGCTGTGGATCTCGCCCCGCGCGATCAGTCGGCTCGGCTGCTGCGAGCGCGGATTCTGCAGCAGGCAGGGCAGAGCGAGCGGGCGCTTGCCGACGTGGAATCGGTGTTGCAGCAAGACGCCGAGATGCCGGCGGCGCTCGAGCTCAAGGGCCTGATCGCGGCCGAGCGGCAGGACTATCCCGAGGCGATCCGCTCATTCCGCAAGCTGGCCGCAAAGAATCCCGACGATCCCATCGTGCTCAGCCAGCTCGGCACGCTGTATCTCGCGGCCAAGCAGCCGCGTGAGGCGATTCGGCGGTTTACGAAAGCCTTGGAGGCTGATGGCGAAGCGTTTGCGGCCCTGCGGGGCCGCAGCGACGCCGAGATCTCGATCGGCGACCATGTGGCGGCAATCGCCGACCTGGAGAAGGCCCACACCCTCAAGCCTGACGACACGGGCGTCCTCAACAACCTCGCCTGGCTGTTGGCCACCTCGCCGAACGACGCGATCCGCGATGCGGCGCGGGCGATCACGCTGGCGGAGAAGGCCTGCGAGGCAACCGAGTGGAAGGAGGGCCACATCATCAGCACGCTGGCGGCGGGTCACGCGGAGAAGGGTGATTTCGAGTCCGCGCAGAAGTTCAGCCGGAAGGCGATCGACGCCGACACGGCGGCCGGCGGCGACGTGGAGGATCAGCTCAAGAACGAGCTCGCGAACTACGAAGCCGGCAAACCCTGGCGGGAGCGTCAGGAGATGCCTGAGGGGGGCGATGCAGCGAAGCCGGCCGAGCAGGCAGCCACGCCCGAGAAGAGCGAACCGGCCGAGCCCGCCGCGACCGTGGCCAAAGACCAAAAGCCCCGCCGCCCGTTCGACGAATAAGGCCCCCCGCCGCACAGGCTTCCACGTAGCACAGGTTTTCAACCTGTGCCTGCCCCATTCCGGCACAGGTTGCCAACCTGTGCCTACGTGTTTGGCGGCGCGTGTTTGCGCTTCGGCCCCAAGCCTTACGGCGTTGGGCTTAGACGGCGTCAGCCGCTGCCAGCAGCAAGGGTTCCCCAGTAGCACAGGTTGGTAACCTGTGCCTGCCCTGGCTCCCGCCTACGCGGCCACCGGGATCATCACCCCGCGTGTAAAAATCATCGCTGCGTGCGACTGCGTGATCAGCCCGCGAGCCGCCGAGTTGGCCTTATAGCCGAAGAACAGCGGCCGGATGTCTTCGCCCGGATAGGCTTCGCGGACCTTCTCCACGATCCGCAGGAACTTCGACACCTCGGTGGTGCTTACGGTCGCCTTGGTTTCGCAGAGCACGGTCACGGGTCGGCCGTCGATCGTGCCACGAACCACCACGTCGAACTCGCGGCTCACCCCGTCGGTGGTCGTGAGTTCTTCCGGCCCGGCCGACACGGTCACGAACCGCCAGTATTTCTCGAGCAGTTCGGGCACGAGGTCGCAGGCGAAGTCTTCGAGGTTGGCCCCGACGGCATTGGAGAGCCCGCCCACCTGCTTGGCGAGGTCGGTGATAGCCCGCTGCATTTCCTGGAGGGATCCTTGCATTTCCTGCTGCGACGCCTGCATGTCCCGCATCGTT
>Ga0114964_10003395_pt1 | contig 10784 bp, 11 predicted proteins | sample C_131016_MF_Meta_FD_92638 | JGI IMG/M metagenome (GOLD analysis project Ga0114964, IMG submission 92638) | Freshwater microbial communities from Lake Croche, Canada to study carbon cycling - C_131016_MF_MetaG | ecosystem: Environmental > Aquatic > Freshwater > Lake | place: Lake Croche, Canada... | reverse complement strand
GCAGTGGCCCCAATGGCAAATCTTGCGCTACCACTGGGCACCGGGGTGTTGGCGCGCCAAGGATTGCATTTCGGCGAGCAAAAAACTAAGGTGTTCGGAATGCACGCTGAGTTTTCCGGTGGGAACAAATCCCTGCGTCGGCGAGAGCGTCAGGGTAGCCTCCAGCACGGCGTCGCACACCAGTGCCTCCCAATGGGGGCGCGCCGCTGCGAGGTCCAGGGCGATGTTTGCGGCAAAGGCAGCGGATTCCACTTCCGTGGCAGTCCAAAACTCTATCGTATACGGCAACAAAAAGTCCAGTGCTGCTTGCGCCCGCGCATGGGACCCTGCGCTACCGTCGCCAAAGCGCACCAGCCAGTCCCGCGCATGGCGCAGGTGGTAACGCGCTTCCTTAAGCGACTTGGCGCCAATGGCAGCGAGCTGCGCGTCGCCACTGGTTTGCAGTTGTTCCCACACCAGCACCATCAGCGCGCTGTACAAAAAATTGCGAACGATGGTGACCGCGTAGTCGCGCTCACCGCGCGCAGTGGGCGCCAGCGCGGTGCTGTGCGGCAACTCCAGCAGGGTGTAGTTGCGGTATTGACTGGCATCGCGAAAATAGGCAAGCGCATCTTCGCTAGCGCCTTCACCTTGCAGCGCGGCGGCATATTGATAGAGCAAACGCGCCTGGCCGATCAGGTCCAGGGCATTGTTAGCCAGCGCCAGGTCCTCTTCCAAAATCGGGCCGTGGCCGCACCATTCGGCGTTGCGCTGGCCCAGCACCAGGGCGTTGTCAGCCAGGTGCAGGACATACTCCGATAGCGCCAGAGTGTCTACTGTGTTCACATGTGCCCCACTTCATCGGGTATGACGAAAAAGGTGGGGTGCCGGTAAATTTTGTCAACGGCCGGCTCAAACAGCATGTCCTTGTCCTGCGGATCGCTGGCGGTAATGGCCGCTGAAGGCAGCACCCAGATGCTCACGCCCTCCTGGCGGCGGGTATAAACATCGCGCGCCATTTGCAAGGCTTGCTGGGCATCGGCCGCGTGCAAGCTGCCGCAGTGCTTGTGCTCGATGCCTTGCTTGCTGCGAACAAAAACCTCCCACAGCGGCCATTCTTTGAGGCTTGCTGAAGCTTGGGGCGGGGATGGCGTCATGCTGCGACCTTATTCATTGCACTGCGTCGCGCGCTTTGCTTGTTGGCATATGCCAGGGCTGCGTCGCGCACCCATTGGCCGTCGGTGTGCGCTTTGACCCGCGTGGCCAGGCGTTCTTTATTACAAGGGCCGTTTCCATTGACCGTCGCCCAGAACTCGTCCCAGTCGATGGCGCCGTAGTCGTGGTGGCCGCGTGCTTCATTCCATTGCAAGGCGGGGTCAGGCAGGGTCACGCCCAAGACCGCTGCCTGCGGCACCGTGGCATCCACAAATTTTTGTCGCAAGTCGTCGTTAGAGACGCGCTTGATACCCCAGCGCATGCCTTGCGCACTATTGGGACTGTCAGCGTCAGGCGGCCCAAACATGGCCAGGCACTTCCACCACCAGCGGTTCACGGCGTCTTGCACCATCTCCCGCTGGGCCTGCGTGCCCTGCATCATGGTCAGCAGTGCCTCATAGCCCTGGCGCTGGTGGAAGGACTCCTCTTTGCACACACGGATCATGGCGCGTGCATAAGGGCCGTAGCTGCAACGGCACAAGGGAATCTGGTTCATGATGGCCGCTCCGTCCACCAACCAACCGACCACACCCACATCAGCCCATGAGAGCGTCGGGTAGTTAAAGATGGAACTGTATTTGGCCCGTCCGCTGTGCAAGTCCTCAAGCATTTGCTCACGGCTGTTACCCAGCGTCTCGGCGGCGCTATAGAGGTACAAGCCGTGCCCGCATTCGTCTTGCACCTTGGCGATCAGGATGGCCTTGCGCTTCAGGCTGGGCGCACGGCTGATCCAGTTGCCCTCAGGCAGCATGCCCACGATTTCGCTATGGGCATGCTGGCTGATCTGGCGCACCAAGGTCTTGCGGTAGGCCTGCGGCATCCAGTCCTTCGGTTCAATCTTGCCGTCGGCATCAATGACAGCGTCAAAACGCAGTTGTGCCTGCGCCAGCGCGATCTGTTGCGAAGCCGATGCCAGGGTTACCGCTGTCGCGGTTTCGGTCGGCCCACCGGGGCCGTCGGGAACATTGAAAGACTGGGTGTACATAGTGATCTACCGATTTTGAAAATTTATTGCGCAAACGTCCAATCACCGCCCTTCACCTGCAGCATGCGAAATGAACTCATGTCCAAGCCCATGTGGTCTGTGGGTGACATGTTGAAGGTGCCGCTGGTGGCCACAAAGCCCTTGGTGGACTCAATGGCATCGCGCACCTTGGCCTTGTCGGTGCCACCGGCCCGCTTGATGGCATCGACTGCCAGCATCAGGCCGTCGAGGGCGTAGCCGCCAAAGGTAGATACATCTTGCTTGTAGCGCTCTTTGTAGGCTTTTTCATACGCCGTCACCACAGCTTTTTGCGGGTCGTTAGCGGCGAGTTTTTCGGGGATGAGTTGCGCCGGTGAGGGCAGGCGAACACCTTCAGCTGCACTCCCGGCAATCTTCAGGTATTCGTCAGAGGCCACGCCGTGCGACTGGTAGTGCGGCAAGGTAATGCCCAGTTGTTGGTAGTTTTTGGTGACGATCGCAGGACCCTGGCCCAAACCAAATACAAAGACCGCTTGCACCTCGGGCGTGTTCTTGATTTTGGTGAGCTGTGGTCCGACGTCGGTGTCCTTGGGGCCAAACGTTTCGTTGGCCACCAAGGTAATGCCAAAGCGGGCCGCTGCACCCTCGGTTTCCTTTTTCCCCGAGGCGCCAAAACCACTGGTTTCCGACAACAGCGCGATCTTGCTGATGCCGCGTTTTTTCATGTCTTCAAACACTTTTTCTGCAGCCATGCGGTCGGTGTGCGGCGTTTTAAAAACCCATTTTTTTACCGGCTCAATCACCACCACAGCGCCAGCCAGCGAAATAAACGGGATACCGGCTTTTTCCACCAGCGGCACGATGGACATGGTCGATCCGGTGGTTGTGCCACCAATCAGAATATCGACTTTGTCGTCCTCAATCAGGCGCTTACCAAAGCTGTTGGCCTTGGCCGCGTCGCTGCCGTCGTCGTAGTGCACCAGTTCCAGCGGACGTCCCAAGACGCCGCCTTTTTTGTTGATCTCTTCCACATAAAGCTGCAATGCTTTGAGCTCGGGGTCGCCTAAGAACGCTGCCGGGCCAGTCACCGACAGCACGGAGCCGATGCGGATGGGCTCCGCCGCCAGGGCGCCCCAGCTGGCGCAGGCCATGGAAGCGGCCAATGCGAGTGTCAACACGGTGCGGCGTTTGCTTTGAAAAATCGAATGCATAAAGTGTCTCCTTGTTAAAAAGTGGGCTAGCGCGGTCGAAAAATGGGTGGTGGGTCAGCGGCCTAGATCCGCGGCCTGGCGGGGGCGCTTATCGATGACCCGCACCGCTTTGCCGGTCAGCGTGCGGGGCAGGGTTTCGCAATCCAACACATGCACCTGGGTGGAAATACCCACCAGGGTTTTGATACGTTGCTGCAACTGGGCGCTGATGTGCAAACGCGCCTCGTCGCTGGTGCGACCGGACAACTCGCGGCTAAGTTCGCACCGTACCGCCACGTCGTCGAGCATGCCTGTGCGGCTGACCTCAATTTGGTAATTGCCGGTAAGTTGGGGGTCGCGCAATATTTGCTCTTCAATCTGACTGGGAAAGACGTTGACACCGCGAATGATCAGCATGTCGTCCGAGCGGCCGGTAATCTTGCCCATGCGCCTGAAACTGCGTGAAGTTGGCGGCAGTAGCCGGGTCAGGTCCCGCGTGCGGTAACGGATGACCGGCATGGCTTCTTTGGACAAAGAGGTGAACACCAGTTCGCCGTATTCCCCATCAGGAACGACCTGGCCAGTGTCGGGATGGATGATTTCGGGGTAGAAATGGTCTTCCCAGATGACCGGGCCGTCTTTGGATTCGATACATTCGCTGGCAACTCCCGGCCCCATCACCTCCGACAGGCCATAAATATCTACTGCATCGAGCCCTAGGCGGCGCTCGATTTCAAGCCGCATGCCCTCGCCCCATGGCTCGGCACCAAAGATACCTACCTGGAGGGAACTCTGTGCCGGGTCCAGACCTTGGCGCTCAAACTCCTCGGCGATCACCAGCGCGTACGAAGGCGTGACCATGATGATGTCGGGCCGGAAATCGTGGATGAGCTGCACCTGCTTTTCGGTCTGCCCGCCAGACACCGGTACTACCATGCAACCGGCGCGCTCAGCACCGTAGTGGGCGCCCAGGCCTCCGGTGAACAATCCGTAACCATAGGAAATATGGCAGATGTCGCCCGGCCGCCCACCGGCGGCACGAATCGAGCGGGCCACCAGGTCGGCCCAGATGTCTATGTCCTTCAAGGTGTAACCGACCACGGTAGGTTTGCCCGTGGTACCGGAAGAGGCATGCACCCGCGCCCTTTGGTTTTGCGGCACGGCGAACATGCCAAAGGGATAGTTCTCGCGCAGGTCTTGCTTGGTGGTGAAGGGAAACTTGGCAAGGTCTGCCAACGTGCGCAGATCAGAGGGGTGCACGCCGGCGGCGTCAAATTTTTGGCGGTAGTGCGCCACCTGGTCATAGGCGTGTTGCAGCGTCCAGCGCAAACGCTGAATTTGTAGGGCAGTGATCTCGTCGCGGCTAGCCGTCTCGATGGCTTCCAATTCACCAGGGGCAGGGGCTTTTACCGGCATCTGGGCGTCTCCTGTGGCTATTGCGATGTTTTAGGGGTGGCGACTGGCGTGTTCAGCGTTCGATCACATCGCCGCCGATGCGATGGCTTTTGCCACGAAACAGGGCTATCGTCTTCTCACCCATGTGAACCCGCACGTCGTAAATGCCCGTGCGTCCGCTCAAAGTCTGCTCCTGGGCTTGGGCGACCAGCACATCGCCCTCTAGGGCAGGTGCCAGGAAATCAACCGAGCAGGCGGCAGCCACGGTCTTGAGGTTGTAGCTGTTGCAGGCATAGGCAAATGCGGTGTCGGCCAGCGCAAAGATGTAGCCGCCATGGCAAGTCTGGTGGCCGTTCGTCATATCCGCGCGCACCCGCATCGACAGCGTGGCCCGCCCGGCTTGCACATCCAAAATTTCCACGCCCAGACCTTGGGCGGCACGGTCTTTTTCCAGCATCCCTTGGGCGACCGCTTGGGCAAGCGCCAAAGGGTCGGGCGCGCTGCCTGGCGCCTGCACAGGCTTATCGAGCAAGGGAAATCCTACGGACCCGCGCGCCGTGCCTAGCGGTGCGAAAATCCAAAACCAGCGGCGATTTCATATTCTGATCTCCAGCAAAAGCTACACATTTTCGAAGGCCACGGACACTAGACCGAGCCTAAAGCGTACCTATCGAAGCTGCGATATTACACATAATTTATTCGATAATTGAATTTTTATGTATCATGATTAACCCTAAGAGCGCCTTGCGCGCTGACCCTTTCGCCCGCCAGCGCGGGCTTTCCCTGTGAATTCCCTTATCCAAAACCATATCCGGGCCTTTTGTCAAAAACCGCGTATGCAGGCGGGGTCGCTGATCATTTCGGTGTTTGGAGACGCACTTTTCCCTCGGGGCGGCGGCATCTGGGTGGGTAGCCTGGCCAAGCTGCTAGAGCCGTTGGCGCTCAACGAGCGCCTGGTGCGCACCGCACTCTTTCGTCTAGTCAAGGAAGACTGGTTGCAGCCGCAAGTGCGCGGCCGCCGGTCGGACTACTTTCTCAGCCCGACCGGCCAACACCGCATCGCCGAGGCCTCGCGCCATATTTATGCCAACACCGATCCCGTGTGGGACCAGCGTTGGCGTCTGATTCTTATCGCTGGCGAACTCCTACCCAAAGAGCGCGAGGCTTTGCGCTCTGCGCTTTTTTGGCATGGTTTTGGTAGCCTCAGTCCTGCAGTCTTTATTCACCCCAGCGCCGAACTGGGCACGGCCTTTGACGCCCTGTTGGATGAAGGATTGGGTAGCCTTCGAAAGTCGCTGCTCCCCATGCTGGCGGGAGAGTTGGGGTTTGCTGGCGCTGCCAGCAGCGCCGATGTCGTCAAGCGTGCCTGGGATCTGGATCAGCTCGGCTTACGCTACGCCAGCTTTGTGCAAACCTACCAGCCTTTGCTGGAGGTAGCGCGCTTGCACGGCGCCCAAGCCGCTACGGACGCAGACCAGGATGGGATCGACGACCAGAGCGCATTCTTGTTGCGCGTCCTGCTGATCCACGACTACCGCCGGCTGCTGTTGCGCGACCCCGGCCTGCCCGCCGCATTGATTCCACCAGGCTGGCCTGGCAAAACTGCCCGGCTGCTTTGCCAGGAACTGTACCGGCGCCTATGGGCGGGTTCGGAGCGGCACCTGGATCTGCACTGCCGTCTGGCAGACGGCAGCATGCCAGCGCCCAATAGCGTTTCATTGGCGCGATTTCAAGCCACAGATCCCCTGGGTTTAAAAGGGTAAACCCGAGGTTCGCTCGCCAATTTGATACATTATTATTGACCATAAGAATTTTTTGTATCGTCAAATGGACCTCCAACTTGCCCAGTTTCTGCAGTTCCTATTCTCGGGAGTGACCGTGGGCGCGACCTACGCGTTAGCGGCACTGGGGTTCACCTTGATCTACAACGCCAGCCATGTCATCAATTTTGCGCAGGGCGAGTTCATCATGCTCGGCGGCATGCTCAGTGTGTTCTTTTCCCAGGCGGGACTGCCGATGCCACTGGCGCTGGGACTGGCTATAGTGGTACCCGCCCTGGTGGGCATGGCGCTGGAAAAACTGGCCATCGAGCCGGTCATGGGCGCAGAAACCGTAACGCTGATCATCATCACCATTGGCGCGTCGTTGGTGATCCGCGGGCTGGTGCAGGTCTGGTTGGGCAAAGGCACATTCAGCCTGCCGGCCTTCTCAGGGGAAAAACCGATTCTGTTCCTGGGCGCCACTTTGATGCCCCAGAGTCTGTGGGTGCTGGGTGTCAGTGCACTGGTGGTGCTGGCCCTGGGGTATTTTTTCAAATACACGCTTTACGGTAAGGCCATGCTGGCCACGTCTTACAACCGGGGCGCCGCGCAGTTGGTGGGCATTCATACCGGCGGCGTGCTGCTGGTGAGTTTTGCGCTATCCGCTTCCGTGGGCGCTTTGGGGGGCGTATTGCTCACCCCCATTACGCTAACTTCTTACGACACCGGCATCTTGCTCGGGCTCAAGGGTTTTGTAGGCGCCGTGGTGGGAGGTCTGGGCAATGGCCTTGGCGCCGTAATCGGCGGGCTCTTGGTCGGCGTGATGGAGGCCATGGGTGCCGGCTATATATCGTCGGCCTACAAAGATGCCATTCCCTTCATCCTAATTTTGTTCATCCTATTTTTCCTGCCGCGCGGAATCCTGGGCGGCCAATCGACCGATAGGGTTTGAACCATGCACCTGGCCAAATACCGCGCACTGGCGTTGCTCTCCTTGTTATTGCTGGTGCTGCCCTGGCTCTTGCCGAACAGTTTTTACGTGGACCTGGTGATCCGCATGCTGATTAACTGCGTGATCGTGCTGGGGCTGAACCTGTTGATCGGCTTTGCTGGACAAATCAGCCTGGGGCATGCCGGGTTTGTAGGCATCGGTGCTTACGCATCCGCCGTGCTACCCAGTCACTTTGGCTGGCATCCTGCGGCGGCCATAGGGGCCGGGGCGCTGATAACGGGCGTCCTGGCTGCGCTGATAGCGCGGCCGATTTTTCAGCTCAAGGGCCACTACCTGGCCATGGCCACCTTGGGCTTGGGCATCATTATCGCCATGGTGCTGCGCAACGAAGCCGGCCTTACCGGCGGACCCGATGGCATGGCGGTGGTGCCGCTGGAACTATTCGGGCTGCCTCTGTCCAGCGACCGCCAATGGTATGCAGTCGTAGCGACGCTGCTGGTGCTGAGCGTGTGGCTGTGTGAAAACCTGATGGACTCGCCCTTTGGCCGGGCGCTGCGTGCACTGCATGGCTCCGAACCCGCTTCCCAAGTCGCTGGGGTGAATGTGGTGCGCTACAAGATTTCCATTTTTGTTTTGTCCGCTATGTTTGCCAGCCTGATGGGCAGCGTGACTGCGCTGTACGTCGGATTTGTCACCCCGTCTTTGGCCGATTTTTTCCACTCCATCGAACTGGTCACCATGGTGGTGGTCGGTGGCATGGCATCCATCTATGGCTCGCTATTGGGTGCGGTGGTGCTCACCGCATTGCCCCAAGCGCTAACGCGTTTTGAGGGTTGGGAAACGGTCGCTTTCGGCGCTATCTTGATGGCCAGTATGGTGTTTATGCCGCGCGGCCTGGTGCCCAGTCTGCACGCCTGGTGGAGCCAGCGGCGCGCCCCCAGCAACCCTCAGCAAGCGGTGAGCTAAATGGCCTTATTGGAAGTGGACCGGCTGAGCATCCACTTTGGCGGCGTCAAAGCGGTGGATGATGTGAGCTTCTCGTTGGACGCGGGTACGGTATACGCCGTCATCGGTCCCAACGGCGCAGGCAAAACCACGCTTTTTAACCTGATCACTGATCTGTACCAGCCCACTAGCGGCGACATCCGTCTCGACGGTATCTCCATTACCGGCATGGCGCCGCACCGCTTGGCGATGTTGGGCATCGCACGCACCTTCCAGAACTTGCAAATTTGCATCAACATGGATGCGCTGGAAAACGTCATGGTGGGCGCCCATTTGCGGCTGGATCGCAATGTGTTCAAGTCGGCTTTGCATTGGCCAGGCATTACCCGGCGAGACCGCGCATTGCGTGAGGAATGCAGTGCATTGATGTGCAGTGTGGGCTTGGAGCACTATATCGGCGCCCGCGCGGACAGCATGCCTTACGGTGCGCTCAAGCGGCTGGAAATAGCCCGTGCGCTGGCCTTGCAACCGCGCATTCTTTTTTTGGATGAGCCGGCCGCTGGGCTCAATGCCACCGAAACGCTGGAAATCGACCGGCTGGTACGACGCGTTGCCGACACCGGCGTCACCATCGTGCTGGTGGAGCACGATATGAAAATGGTGAAGAATCTTTCGGACCGCATCCTGGTGCTGGACTATGGAAAAAAACTGGCTGAAGGAAGTGCGCAAGAGGTGCTAGACAACCCCGAAGTCATCGCAGCCTACCTGGGCACTAGCGTATGAGCGTGCCCGCCACATCGCAATTGCAGGCCAGCGAACCCTTGCTGGCTGTCACGGGCCTAGAGTGCAGTTATGGACAGATCCTTGCGCTCAAGGGTATTACGCTGCAGGTCCATGCAGGCGAGACGGTTGCCCTGATAGGCGCCAACGGCGCGGGCAAGACCACGTTTTTACGCGCCGTTTCCGGCTTGCAAGCCTTGCGCGCGGGCAACATTACGTTTGCCGGCGAAGACATCAGCCGCCTGCGCCCCGATTTGCGTGCGCGCCGCGGCATCGGCCATAGCCCCGAAGGTCGCCAGGTATTTGGTCCGCTGAGCATTCAAGACAATTTGCTCTTGGGGGCCTACACGCGCCCCAAGGGGGAACGTGCGGATGATCTGGAAAAAGTGTTCACCATGTTTCCCATCCTAAAAGAGAAGCGCAACTTAGCGGCGGGCACCCTGAGCGGAGGCCAGCAGCAGATGTTGGCCATTGGGCGTGCGCTGATGTCCAGGCCCCGCCTATTACTGCTAGACGAACCGTCCATGGGGTTGGCGCCGCTGCTGGTGGAAGTTGTATTTAGAGCCATTCGCGAGCTCAAGACCGCTGGTATGACCATCTTGCTGGTAGAGCAAAACGCCTTCGCCGCATTACGACTGGCAGACCGTGGCTATGTGCTGGAGACCGGGTCCATTAGCCTGTCCGGCACCGGGCAGGAGCTCCAAGCCAACGACCGGGTACGCTCCGCCTATATGGGCGGCTAAGCGGCAAGGCCGGCGCTTTGGTGCCAGCAAGCAGCACGCTTAAGAAGCCGCGTATCATCCGGAGCCCAAGCGCAAGTGCTGGCAGCCCGCGGGCGTTATAAACTCTCTTTTCGGGCCGTCTTTCTAGGCCGCGAAACAGACTAAAACCCATTCTTAGCTTCCGGAAAAATTAGGCTTACGCTTGTCCAAAAACGCCGATACACCTTCCACATAGTCCGCACTGCGGCCCAGTTCGCGCATCAGCATGCCTTCATAGCTTAAGTGCTGCTCCAGCGTATGGGTGTTGCCCAGTCGCATAGCTTGGCGGGTCCTTACCAAAGCCTGGGTAGGCATCAGGGCCAATTGTTGCGCCAAGGCATCGACGCCGGCGACAAATGCCTGGTCGTCCAATACTTCCCAAATCATGCCCCAATCGGCTGCCTTTTGCGCAGAAATCTTGTTCCCCGTCATGGCCAAGCCCAGCGCACGGGCTTGGCCAATGTGTCGGGGCAAATGCCAGGAGCAGCCGGTATCTGGAATCAGACCTATCTTGGCAAACGGAAGCATGAACCCTGCGGACTGACAAGCGATCACCAGGTCGCAAGCCAGCGCGACGCTGACACCGGCTCCGGCGGCCGTTCCGTTGACGGCTGCTATCGTGGGCACACGCAAGTTGACCAAGCGATTGACCAAAGGCTTGTACCTGCGCTCCACCACGTCGCCTAAGTCCGGTGGCAACTGACCTGGCGTGAATTGGACTTCCGAATCGGCAAGGTCTTGGCCGGCACAGAATGCGCGCCCCACACCCGTCAACACCAATACCCGTATGGACTTGTCCCGCTCCACCGTATCGAGCGCAGAAGATATTTCATCGTGCATTTG
>Ga0114964_10003394_pt1 | contig 10787 bp, 9 predicted proteins | sample C_131016_MF_Meta_FD_92638 | JGI IMG/M metagenome (GOLD analysis project Ga0114964, IMG submission 92638) | Freshwater microbial communities from Lake Croche, Canada to study carbon cycling - C_131016_MF_MetaG | ecosystem: Environmental > Aquatic > Freshwater > Lake | place: Lake Croche, Canada... | reverse complement strand
TCATCTACGTGATTCCAGCGCTAATCACCCCTTACGCTGCCGGTGTAACTTCGCCGAAGTGGGAATCTTGGGGCGCCTTGCTCGTGCTGGGTGTCGTTTGCTCGGCAATTGCCTTCGTGCTGTTCTTCGCGCTGATGAAAGAGATCGGCTTTTCTCGAGCCAGCCTGATCACTTACATCAATACCGCGGTAGCCATCTTATTGGGTGTGCTTTTCGCGAGCGAGCCTCTAACCATTGGCATGTGGGTCGGGTTCCCGTTAGTGGCTGTCGGTAGTTACCTAGCTAGCCGGCGCCACGCCTAAAACCTCGTGCCAGTCGGCACGCTTGCCATAGAAATACTCACCCTCGCGCGACTTCGGCAGTTTGTCTACGTTTTCAAGAAGCTCTTCAACAGTTTCAAAGGCTCCGGCGTGACCACCATCCACCAATGGTGAAAGGTGCTGCCAGCCCGGGAGTTTGATGATGGCAACCTTGGTATCGAGTCCTGCCGCCTCGATCAGTGCGGTCGAGAACACGCCGACCGCAATTTCACTTTCGGCAATCACCTCTAGCGAGCTCCGCTCGTTTTGCACCAGCTTGAAGTTCTTCGATGCCCCACCCAGCTCGCCAATGTGGTCTCTGAAGTCGTTTATCAGGTTTCGGGGGTGTAGCTTATAGATCACTTTGAGATCTGGGCGAGCCTTCGCAAACTCGATTGCGACATTCAGCAGATTGATGCCGACTAAAGGCTGAGATAAGAAGACGACCTGGCCGACGATTCGCCTAATGCCTTTATTTCGAGCGGCCTCAAATTCTTCGGTGCTGCCGATGACGCGAACAGTCTGTTGACTCGCCCGCTCGATACCCTCTGTCCAGTACTCACCCCAGGTGAGAATTTCGTCGGGGATGTAATCGACGTGCGGGCTACCCGGCCACGAGAATTGCAGGCTGTATTTTGAGAAAACACCCGACTGTATCTCGGTCACCGTGATGCCACGTTCATGCGCGGCCGCGATAAAGCTCATTCGAGCGGCATTCACCATGTAGACGTGTTTCAGGTTGCGCATACGTTTAAATAGCCTGCGGTAGCCGCGACGCTCGGCCAAAAACGCCTCGAGTAGTTCGTATGGGAAGGTCTCGAAAGACTCGAGCCTCGCACCGCTCTTCTCAAGCAGCACCGCCGCACGCGCAAATTTGGCCTTCGTGCCGGCCGTGACTAGGGCTCTCGCCACCAGCTTCGACCACAAGCGGAACCGGTTTCTAAAGAAGCGTTCGAGGTCTTCGACTCTAGCTCTCGGGGATATTTGGTCCCACTGCCCGATACCAAGAACGAGGGACTTCGAACCAATCAGTTCGATAACCGGCTGCGCAAATTTATCTAAGCCCTGACTATCACGAGTGGCAAATGGGACGATTATGGTTCCGAGTTCACTGAGGTTTGAGAAGTTTGGCTCGCCTTTGCGAAGCTTGATCGGCAACCTGTTCACCGCAGCCCAGAGAAGCCTTACCGGAGGGCGACCCGTATATATTTGCATGTGGTCTGGCAACTGCAGACGGATTCGCTCGGCAGGGGCGAGCCTGAAGTTAAAGGTGAGCACCTCGAGAATTCGACGTCGCAACATTGCCCAGTAGTGGATGCCCCTTGATTTCCAGGCATCGAGTTCGAGTTCGGTGACCTTTTGCAAGAACTTGGCTTCCATCTCGACAACCGCTGGGTCCTCGTAGCTGCTTATCGACTTGGCCTCGGCTAGGTTTATAAGCTTCAAACCTCGCGCCTTGGCGACCGCCAAAATACTCGGTTGTTCATCGCCCGTGTAATAGACCGTTTCGAGTTTGCGCATTCGCCTAAACAGGGCGCCGTAGGCCAAGGTTTCCACCAAGTGCTTAGAAACCATCCAATACGGAAACCGGTTGTATGGGTTTAGCGGCGCGAGTTTCTCTAAAGACTTAACCATCGCCGCGTAACGAGCCTGGTCAGATTTAGAAACTAATAGCCGGGCTAGAACTCGGCCGGCTAGACCGTAGCGAGTCCAAAGAATTGAGTTCAGTTCTTCAAGCTGAGGTCGGGTCGAAACCTCATCCCAGATTCCCGTTCCTAAGACGAAAGCGCTCGAACCGAATTCGGCAATCACGCTCTTGGATGCGTCCTCCTGACCATCGAGACCGCGATCCTTTGGCGGGATCACCAAAACGGTCACCTTGCTGAGTGACTTAAAGTTTGGTTCATCTAGTTTCGCGCTAATCGGGCGTCGCCCAAGTTTCTTCAAAAGCAGGGCAGAGGGCGAACGTCCCTGATAGGTCTTGAGGCGCTCGGGCACGTAGGCGGTTTCACCCTCAGCTTCGAACATGCGCGAGTTCTTGGTCATTGCCTTCAAGAGGCGCGAACGAACCACAGGCCAAAACGAGACATTGCCGATTCTCCACTGCACTAGGCTCTCGGCCTGCTCGGCTGCGAAGAATGCCTCGCCAACGCGCTCGAGGTTGGGCTCAGACATACATCTCCTTGATGACTGCGTCTAAGTCAACCGGCGGAGCCCAGTAGTAATTTGCCAGTGAATCATCGGTAGGTAGCGCTTGCGCCAGTAAGGCATCAAAGTCTTTCGGGCCCTTCAGAAGCTTCGCGTCACCTCTTGCGATTACCGCTTGAATGTGCTCGAAGCCCGGGAGGTTGAAGACTCCAACTCGGCAACGAAGAGCCAGCGCCTCGATCAGTGCCGTCGAATATACTCCGAGCACGGTTTCGACATTCGCCATGAGTTGCAAGGCGTTTTCACTTGCTGAAAGTAGTTTGACGTTTACCGGTAGGCCCTCTTCACTCGCGAGTTCAAGTTCTTTCGGGTGCGGCTTGATCGAGAATTTCAACTCGGGGTGCAGCTTGGCCAGGGCAACAGTCGCTTCGATAAGCTTTCGGCTCTGTTCAGGTTGGGAAATAACTAGGACGCTGCCTGGCAACTTGACGTTGGACTGGCGCATCAGGCGAGCGACGTTCTCGGGCGCACCGATCACCCTGGTTTCCATTCCGTTAGCTAGGTCTGAGTTTTCAAGCCAGTACCGACCCCAACCCCAAAACTCGTCTGGCACATACGCCGGCCAAGCCGTGTTCGGCCAAGCCAGTTCTGGGTGGCGGTCAGAAATTAGGCCGTGTTGCAGTTCGATCACCCAACCTCGCCCTTTGTATTGGGCTGCCGAGATCAGGCTGCGCCGGTAAGCGTTGGCCATGAATACGTTAGTGATACCCGCAGCCTTAAAAAAGTTTCTGAAGCCCCGCTCCTGAGCTAAAAACTCGACCAGCAACCAGCGAGGGAAACCCTCGAACCTTCCGGCCGACCCTCCGGTCGCTTCTTCGAGCTTGGCAACGAGCTTGGCCCAGCGAGCCCTGTCGGCGCCGCCAAAAAAGACGAATGGCAGCACCCGCAGAATCGAACGGTTGCGATGTTTTGCTGCGAAATGTTTGTTCATGCGCTCGAGCGAAGGGCGCCCGGAACCGTCATCGTGCATGCCGACCCCGAAGATCAACGGCTCTTCACCGGCGGCGCGCAACGCGCCGACGATTGGGTCGGTGAACGGGTCGTTTCGGTTTTTGTCGCGGCGAACAAACGGAACGACGGCCACCTGGGTCTTGGCAGGCTTTCTGAGATGGGTTTTGAGGTCAATCGGGTTTTCGATGTCGAAAACGCTCGGCTGCTTGTCGGTTTCATCGATCAACCCAAGAGATTCACCGAATTGGCGCAGCAACCTGGTCTTCATGGCCGGCCAGACATAAACTCCGGCGACTCGCCAGTCCATCAGCTGCTCTTCGCGCTCGGCGCGTGCGAAGGCGTCCCACAACTCGGGTAGGGTCATCGAAGCTTGGCCTTGGCCTGTTCGAAATCACTCGCGGTGTCGATGTCGACGCTGTCTTCAACACTCATCACGAAGGGTAGCGCGCCAATAATAGGAAACTTGCCACTCTTTTTGAACTCTTCGTAGCTGAAGATGTAAATCGCGCCGTTCGGGCTATAAACCGGCTCAAAGCTTTGGCGGTTTGCCGAAACTGCCTCGGGGAACAACGGCTCGATCAGGCCACTTTCGCCGATCTTCATTGTCCAGTAAACCTTCGGGTCAAGCGGAACCACCGAAACGATTGCCTGAGACTCCGGGTGTTCGACCAGCTCCTCGAAGGCGCCGAGGATGTGTTTGCCATTTCGAAGTGGTGAGGTTGGCTGAAGGTAGACAAACCAGGGAGCGTTTTCTTCGTCGATGAAAACGTCGTCGTAATCGCTGTCAAAGAGGTCACGAATCACGTCGCCCGCGGTCGAGTTGTCGTTTGCCGCCATGGCATTGCGCCTGTGCGCGACCACCTCGGTTATTCTGCCCGCGTGGTTCAAGATCTCCTGGTCGTCCGAAGAGACCACGACCATGTCGACGATGCCCGAATCGAAGGCAGCCTTGGCTGCTATTTCGATCAGGGTCAGACCGCCGAGTTTCATCAAATTCTTGCCGGGCAAACCCTTTGACCCTCCACGGGCCGGGATCACTGCCAAAACTGGTCTACCGCGAAACATGGTTGCTCCCTAGTAATCGAGCCAGTGCTCTTGGTTGCTGCGTGCTTGGTCGAGATCGTCATGGCGTCCAATGTCGAGCCAAGACTCGTGTATCGGGAACGCCGCAACCTTTTCGCCTTCAATGCGCATTTTGTCGAGAAGGGTGGGCATGTCGCAGTACTCGCCTTCGGGAACGAGTTCTAGAGCCCACGGATCGAGAGCGTAGATACCGGCCGAAACCATCGAGCGGTGAATCGGCTTTTCGCTGATCGACTCGACCTCGTTGCCTTCGATATTGACCACTCCGTAAGGAATCTGGAACTGGTATTCGCGCACTCCTAGGGTCGCTTTCGCGCCGGCCTTCTTGTGGAACCGCACCAGCTGACGCAGGTCGACATTGGTCAGCAGGTCGGAGTTCATGACCACGAAAGGCTCGGCTAGCTTGCCGCGCAGCTGACCCATGGCACCTGCGGTTCCGAGGGGTTGGTCCTCGTGTAGGTAGGTGACGTTGACGCCGAGCCAGGCGCCGTCCTTGACGTGATCTTCGATCAGGTTGGCTAGGTAGTTGACCGAAATATAGATGTCGCGAAAACCCTGAGCCTGAAGTTTACGAATGATTATTTCGAGAATCGGGGTATCCCCAATTTTGAGCATCGGCTTCGGCACGTCCGCGGTTAGTGGGTAGAGGCGAACGCCTTTTCCGCCGGCCATCAGCACGACCGGCGTGGTGGTGACGTCCTGCTGGACGAGGTCGGTTTCGGTGATCAAGCCGATCACCGAACCAGCGTCGTTGAGGACCGGAACCTGGTGAATCGAACGAGGAATTGCCTTTTCGATAACTTCTCGAGGGTCGTCACTCTCGGTTGCCGTAGTAGGCGAAGTGTTCATGATCTCGGTGACGCCGGCCTCGAGAGTTAGCCCGCGCAGCAAGCCACGACGAACGTCGCCGTCGGTCACCGTGCCAAGAAGTTTGTTGTTTTGATCGACCACCAGGGCAATCTGCCTAGCCCCCGCCGATATGGCGGTGATGGTCTCGAGCAGCGACGCGTCGGTGCTCACCATCAGGTCTTTTAGTTTGGTAAACATTTAGGCCTTATTCGGTCGGTTTTTGGCTGGGACACCAACCGCTGTGTGGTTGTCTGGCACGTCGGCGATAACCGTCGCACCTGCACCAATGATACAGTTTTGCCCGATTTTGACACCTTGAATAACGGTCGCACCGGCACCCACGTGCGTACCAGAGCCCACCTTGACATCACCGCAGAGGGTTGCGCCAATCGAGATGTGGCAGTTCTGCCCGATCAGATTGTCGTGCTCGATGATCGCACCGGTGTTGACGATGGTGTTCTCTTCTACGATCGCCGCGGTGTTGATGATGGCCCCGCGCAGAACCTGGACACCCTCCAAGACCAAAGCGCTAGGCGAAACCATCGAGTCGTTAGATTCGATCGCTAAGAAACTGAAGCCGAGTTTCTTGTAGTTTGCAAAAACTTTAGCGCGAACCTTGGTCGAGCCGATCGAACCCACACCATTGAGCAGCAGGTAGTCACCCGGAGTTTCGGTAGCGAAGGTGTCGTCTCCACCGAGCCAGTTAGCCTCGAAACCAGGGTCTTCCGCAGGTGCAACATAACCGAACAGGTGGTGACCCTTTTCTGCGAGCAGCTCTTGCAGCACGCGGGCGTGACCGCCGGCGCCGAGCATCACGAACAGAGGTGTCTTAGTCAACGTAGTCGCCTAACTCGAAGTCTTTGGAGGCTTTTGTGCCAACCACCTCGTAGAAGTCGAACGAGCTCCGGCCAGCGCCTGGGCGGCGGCACTCGAGATCTGCCTCGGTGAGCACCTCACCGGCGCTGATCTTGCGAGTGGCAACCAGCGAACGGCGAACCGCGGCGCGATTCGAAATCTCGATCGGCTGGCACTCTTTGACCGGTTGACCCATGGCGGTCGAGGCCTGACGAATGAGGCTTACCAATTCGGCGAGTTCTTGCGGGTCTAGCGAGGCCGCGTGGTCGGGGCCATCCATGTTTTTGTCCAGAGTGAAGTGCTTCTCGATCACGGTTGCACCAAGTGAAACCGCGACCACCGAGGCGAGCGTCCCGGCCGAGTGGTCTGAGTAGCCAACCTTCAGCCCGAAGCGCTCGGCGATTACGCGAATCGCCTGAAGGTTCAAGATGTCGAGTTCTGCCGGGTACTGGGTGGTGCAGTGCAGAATCGTCAACTTGGCTTCGAGAATCGGGCGCAGGGCCGGGAGCCTGAAGGCGTTCTCTAGAGCGTCGGCCGTGGGCTTCAACTCTGCCGAAATTAGCCCATTCGAAACCGCAAAACCGAAGGCGATGAACTTGAGCGATCGCTCGATCTCTTCGAGGTTTGCCATTCCGGTCGACAAAATCGTCGGCAGGTTTGAGAGCCCGGCCTCGACCAGCATCGGGGCGAAGGTTAGGTCGCCAGAGGCAACCTTGACTAGCGGAATGTGCAGTTCGTTTATCAGAAAGGCGAGTTCGTCGAGGTCGAAGCCGGTAGATAGGAAGCCGATACCGCGCTTCTTGCAGTGGTCGCGAATCGTGGTGAACTCCGAGTGGCTCAGTTCGAGACCTTTCAGGAGGTCCCACTGGGTGCGGGTGTCGCCATCGCCGGTCTTTTGGTATTCGGCCAGTTGGGCGTCTTTGCGAGCGAGCTTGTCTGCTGAGAAGGTCTGGAACTTGACGATATCTGCCCCGGCCTCGATAGCAACTTCGACCATCTCAATTGCCTTCGCGAGCGAACCGTTGTGGTTCACCCCGGCCTCGGCGATGATCAGTACTTTCTCACTCAATGCGACTCCTGCCAGAACTTCTTCTTCGGTGGTTTTGGGATCTCGTGGGTGGCTAGCACTTCGGCAGCCTTCTTTGCGAAACCGGGCTTGCCGAACGGCGTGCCGACTCCGTCAATTGCCTTCAAAAATTGTGGACTGGCCGCGTGCTTTAGCGCGGCAAGTAGATCGGCGCGTTTCGCGATCGGCTTGAGAACGCTCGCCGAAAGGGGGCGCCCTTCTTGTCGGTTACCCACGAGGACGGCGGGGATACCGAGAACGGGTGCCTCCAGGACAGTTGACGAAGAGTTGCCAGCTACCAGATCCATCAGCTTCATAGCGCTGAGATAGCCCAGTTGGCCGAAAGATTCGACGTAATCAACCTGTGTCGGTCTGGCGGCGACGAAAGCGGTGATGGCCGCACGCACCTCGACCGAACCGATGTCACTGTTGGTTCCGGTGATTATCAGGTGGGCGTCATCCTGGTCTGCGAAGTCGCCGATCGCACCGAGAAGCGCGTTTATTAGTTCTTGAGCCGGAGCTTCGTCGAAGGCCGCCGGATGGAACGTCATCATCAAGTTCTTGGCTCCAAAGCGAACGCCGAACCTCTCGGTGACTTCTTCTCGACTCAAAAGGGTCAGTGAGTCGAGGGCGTCGAGCACGGGAGCTCCGAAATTGAACACGCGGTCGGGTGCCTCACCGAGGTGCTCCACGCGGTGGCGGTGGCCTTCGGTCGTAGCGAAATGCAGATACGAAAGCTTGGTAATCGCGTGGCGCAGGGCGTCGTCCATGGCGCCCTCGGTGAGCTCGCCACCGTGCACGTGAGCCACCGGTATCAAAAGGATGGTCGCTGCGGTCGCCATCGCAAAGGCCTCGAGACGGTCGCCGAGGACAACCACGACGTCAGGGTTCAACTCTGAAAGTGTGCGAGCAAACTTGGCAACGGCCTCACCGGTGTCGATTGCCGCAGCAACCGATGAGTCCGAGTCACCCCAAATCGCGATCTCAGCAGCAATCGGGAAACCCGCGGCCTTGACCTCGTTGATGGTCATGCCGTGCGCTGGGCTGAGGTGCGAGCCGGTAACAATTAGCTGAAGTTCGACATCTTGGCGAGCGACAAGTTCGGCGATGAGGTACCGAAGCAACCCGAAGTCGGCCCGGGTGCCCGTCATCACTGCGATTTTGCGAGTCAAAACAGTTACCTTCTAGCCAGGCGAGGAGAGCTCGGAAGGCAGATCAGTGAGGCGTGCAGGTCGGTGGCAACCGCTAGGTTTTCAGCCGGAGCTGAGGCATACATGCGCTGAGTGTGCAACAGGTTCCACATGGGGCGAGCCAGCAAACCGACATCGTGGCAGGCCTGCAAGATTTCGTCGCGTTGGGAAATCGAAGGCTCGTCGAGTTGCACGGCGCAGAGCCAGTAGTTCGAGCTGGTTCCTTCGGGCTCAAAGACAAACCTTGCACCTTCGAAATCTGCAAAGGCAGCCGCGTAACGCTCAGCGATCACTCGCTTTTCGGCCATGAATCCCTCGAGCTTAGAAAGCTGAGCCATGCCGAGAGCCGCGGTCAGGTTGGTCATGCGGTAGTTCCAGGCAACCTCGTCGTGCTCAAACTCCCACTTGTGCGGCAACTTTGCCGTTGTGGTGATGTGCTTGGCGCGCTTGCCGATTGCGTCGTCGTTGGTCACAATCACCCCACCGCCGCCCGTGGTGATGATTTTGTTGCCATTGAATGAAATCATTCCGGTGAGCCCAAAGGTTCCGGTGTGCTTGCCGTCAACGAACGAACCGAGTGATTCGGCTGCGTCCTCGACCACCGGGATTCCGTATTCGTCGGCGATAGCCACGATCTCTTGGATTCGGACCGGGTGTCCGAGGGTGTGCATCGGTGAAATCGCTGCGATACGTGCGCCGGTGACAGGGTTGTACACCTTGCCGCCTTCGCGCCGCATCTTCGAGAGTGTCTCGCGCAGAGCCTCCGGGCTCATGCCAAGCGTTGACTGCTCGCTGTCGATGAAGTGCGGAACCGCACCCGCGTGAGAAACCGCGTTGGCGGTGGCCACGAACGAGAGCGACGGCACGATGACTTCATCGCCGGGCTCTACACCGACTACGTAAAGCGCAATGTGCAGTGCCGAGGTGCCGTTAGAAGCCGCGATCGCATACTTAGCGCCGGTGATCTCTTGAATTCTCTGTTCAAACTGCGGGATGAACTGGCCGAGCGACGAAACGAATGTCGAGTCGATACACTCCGCTAGAAACTGCTTTTCGATTTCGCCAACCTCTGGCTCGTGCAGACCGATCGGCGTCGCAGATTCACCGACGACCGAGCGAACCCGGGCGACAAAATCTTGGACGTCGATGGCCATCAGACTGTGTACTCGTCTGGGCGATACTTGGCAAGGTTGACCGGGTCGGTGAACCACTCCACGGTCTTTTCAAGGCCAGAACGGAACCCGTCCACGCCCTTAATTTCTGGCTCCCAATTCAGAACCGTCTTGGCCTTGGTGTTATCGCTAAACAAACGCTCTACCTCGGAGTTCTTTGGTCGCACGCGGTTCGGATTTTCGGTAGCAACCGCTCCGGCACCCATGATCTCGTTGATGATGTCGAAAGTCTGGCCAATCGTGACCTCGAAGCCAACGCCGAGGTTTGTGACTTCGCCAAAGCCGGTGGTCGCGTGCAGAGCCTTCTCGAAGCCCTTCGCGGTGTCGGTCACGTAGGTGAAGTCGCGAGTTGGGGTGAGCGAACCGAGGTTAATCTCTTTCTTACCGGCGGCGAGCTGAGAAATAATGGTCGGAATTACAGCTCGAGCCGACTGGCGAGGGCCGTAGGTGTTGAACGGGCGTATCGTGATCGTCGGAAGCTGGAACGAGGCATAAAAGGCTCGAACCATCTGGTCAGCGCCGATCTTCGAAGCCGAGTACGGAGACTGACCCTGCAAAACATGGCCTTCATCCATCGGCACGTACTGGGCGGTGCCGTAAACCTCGGAGGTGGAGGTGTGAATAAACCGCTCGACTCCGGCATCACGCGCGGCATTCAAAAGGTTTAGGGTTCCGGTGATGTTGGTTTGTACGTATAGGTCTGGTGCCACGTAGGAGAACGGAATCGCAATCAACGCGGCTAGGTGAAGTACGGCACCTTGGCCTTTGACCAGTTGGTTCATGTGGTACGGCTCGCGAATGTCGCCCATGACGACTTCTAGCGAGGATTTGACCTCTGGTGACAGGGTGTCGAGCCAACCCCACGAGCCGATTGAGTTGTAAATTGCTAGTGCTTTGACCTCGTGGCCAGCACGAACTAGCTCTTCTGCGAGGTGAGATCCGATAAAACCGTCAGCGCCAGTAAGAAAAACCTTCATATCAGCCAATTCTAGCCGAAACGACCATTTTTGAGGGTCCGGGGAAACGCCTCGGGGTTCAAAGGTTCGTTTTGACACATATTAAATTCACTTTCAAGTTGCCCTCTGGGAACATTGAGCCATGAACACATTTGCGC
>Ga0114964_10003393_pt1 | contig 10789 bp, 31 predicted proteins | sample C_131016_MF_Meta_FD_92638 | JGI IMG/M metagenome (GOLD analysis project Ga0114964, IMG submission 92638) | Freshwater microbial communities from Lake Croche, Canada to study carbon cycling - C_131016_MF_MetaG | ecosystem: Environmental > Aquatic > Freshwater > Lake | place: Lake Croche, Canada... | reverse complement strand
TAAACTCACGAGTGGTTGTTGAACCACCAAACTCATCTTCAGCTATTAAAGTATATTTCATTAGTCTTGCTCCATAAGTGACCATTGTAGTCGTTTAATTTCATCTTTCAAATTTGAGTTTTCATACTCAAGTTCATTGACACGCTGCATCAATTTAAGAATTGCTTCTTCTTTATCATTCAGTGGGATTAGATTCGTGTTCATTTTCTTTTTTCTTTATTGACCAAGTACCATTTTTATTATCTATCCACTCGAGTGTATCGCCAATCTGCCAACCAGCAGATTCCATAATCTCATCGGTGAGAGGAAGAACTAAATCTCCACTACCATCGTCTGCTTCTTCGACTGTGATTGTCCATTGCGTAGGTTTATTCATAGTTAATCTCCAACCAATTAGTTTCTTCTGGTAAAATAACACATGTTCCACCAACTTTTTCAATTTTATCAATCAGATTGTTTAACACTCCTTGACCATACATGTTTGTGCCATAGTGTGCCTTATGACAAGCATAGGTAGAGCCACTGCTTCCGTCAAACATGAAACAATGACCCTCTTCATATGCTCTTGTAATACCACTGTTTAGTTTCCAAGAATCACCATCAAGATAACCACCATACCAACAAGCAAAAACTTTATGGACTGGTGGTGTATCTTTTCCAGTGATCTTGACAACTACCCATTTGTCTGGAGTGTAATCACTCATATTAAACCTCTACGAATTTCAATTCAAAACGATCTGCACGATCTTCGTAGTTGATATAACCACGAGGATTACAAACAACACGACAACCCTTAATCATGTAGTCAAAGTCTTCATGAGTATGACCATGAGTCCACAACTTAATTCCTGGACGATCCATGATAAATTGATCTAACTTGGAATTGTAAGCACCATTCATGAGTTGATCATGTTTGTAACGAGGATGCTCAGAAAGTTTGCTTGGAGCATGATGCCCAACTACAATGGTAGTCATCCATGGAGGAGTCATATTGTAATTAGTCTCAATAAACTTCAACATTGCTTTGTGGTCTTCCACAGCATCCTGCGGAGACAGGTATGCTTCACGAGTCTTGAAGACTGCATGATACAATCCAGCACCATTCTCATCTTTCTTGTGATCACCATTCTCGTCAAGAGTTGGTTCCTGTGTTCTGAAGTTTACAGTCCTAAGACTATTTTTACAGATCTGAAAATCATTCATACGACGAGAAACATGATTCATGGTCATTTCATCTTCGGCATTCATGTCAGTCCAAAGAGTGCCACCCAGAAAGACATAATCTCCAAGAGTAAATACTTCTTTATCAAGAACATGAATATTTGGTAGATGCTTTAGTGCATCTTTTAGAATGCTTGCAGAAGTAGCATAGTCACCATGGTAATGCTCGTGATTACCCATAACATAAACCACATGAGGAAAGTTCCGACTGCAAGCAGTAAAAAACTCAAGATAACGATCAGTTTTAGCAGAAGATAAAATACCATCGGTAACCCTAAGGTCAACAGCAGTACAAATATCACCAGATAAAATAAGCACTTCAGCATTGTGTGTGTTCTCTAGTTCTAGCTGTCCGAATTCTAGATGGACATCTGAGCAAATTGCAATTTTCATACATATTCCAAGTTATTGTTTAATAGAGTTATTATACTCTAATTCTGATTTAATGTCAACAGCATCCCTTTGGTCATCTGCAAGTTGGTGGATAGTACTTGTGTTCACGAATATGTTTTCAATATCACCAACTGCAACATATTTGTCTTTAAGACCAGCTTCAGCAACTGGTAATACTTTATAAACATGAGTCCAATTACAAGGGAACAATATGGTTAATCCCTTTTCAGGAGAAACTGTAATTCCCTGATAATAAAATTCTACCTCGCCACCTTGGTAGTCATCATTTAAAAAAGTCATAAATGTTATTTTTCTATTACCGTGTTCAAACTTAGAAGAACGATAAGACAAAAGTCGATCTCCACATAATGGATAATAAACCTGCAATTCTAGTTTATCAGGTATAACTCCGTTGGGTATTGTTGCTTGATCAAATTTATATCTGTATAAATTATAAACCTGCACCATAATATTTCCATACTCTTCGTAAAGAGATTCTGTTTCATTGAGATCTACAATTCTATGAGAAGTATCATTTGGGTCGCATATTTGATTGATATTACAATCATATTCATAATCTTTATGATCGTATTGAAATTGTTTCAATCTATCACATAAATCTAAATCTTCTAAGTACCATCCAGCAATAAAGGTGTTTGGAATTTTGTTTATACTATGTTCTTTCATACTATCCTTATTTGCAGTTAAAACTAAGAACTATTCGTTCTTCAGATTGATTTTCGGTTTGATTTGACCCATGTACTAACCAACTGGGGAATAATATTAAACTCCCAGCTTTCGGCACAACTGTTTCAATTTTATGTTTTAAAGTCATCATTGAATAATATACAAATGGGTTGGGTGTTTTGAAAAATAAATTACTGCTCATCTCATCAACTTTTAAATATAGTGCTCCAGAAACTGAACTCAATGGGTGAGCATGTTCGATAAGAACACTACCTTTTTTCTGTATGTTTATCCATGAATTTACTATGTGTGTTCCAGAATAACCACAATCTTCTGTATACTTTGTTATTAATTGTTCTATATCTGTAAAAATATTCTCACAACTTTTTACAGTAAGACTAATATCAAATAAATCAGTGACCAATCCATTGGGATCATGAGAGGAAACTCCGTCACCAATAAAGGCAGTATGTGCTCCAAAAGTTTTAGTCTTACAGTATTCCACAATATCATTACATTGATCTTTTGTTATGAAATCATGGACTGCCATGACCAATGTTGGAAATAATGGAATTATTTCTGTATTCATAATTTGATGTTTCGCATTTTCATTAAATTTGTTTGCTGTTCTGTTTTTATTCCATTAACAAAATATACCATGGTCAATCTTGGCTCACCACTCACAAAAAGATTTGTGGCTGCATGTTGTTGTGAAGACTCAAAACAAATTAGTCTATTATAGACATTGGAGAAACGAATGGTCTCAACAAACTGAGAATTATACTCAGTCATATTCTTTTCGTAATCTTTGTCTTCACCATTCAAGAAAAATCTATTCTTAGATTCCATCTGATCTTTATATTTAAAGAATGCTTCGCTGGTTTCTTCTTGTTCTTTGATTCGTTTAAAAATAGCAGTGCCTGTATCTAAATCTGCATTTGGGTTTAGATAAATCAATCCAGCAAAAGAAGAATTGTGATCCAGATGCACCCATCCTTTATTATAAATGGAATCTCTGTCAGGATGTTGATGCTCGATTAACTGAAACTTTAATTCGACTTCATAATCTTCTGGAGTTTCCGCAAAGAATAAGGAGAACAATCTCTTACAGAATGCATGATAAAATTCAGGATTAATTTCTTTTAAATGTGCGCTTCGTTTTCCTGGATAATGTCCAGGTGCTTCTGGATATTCCAGAGACAATGCATATTTTCGCACAGCATCTGGATCATCAAAGAAGTCATCAATACTAGTTGTCTGAAAAAATTTCATTAATGTACCTTCATTTCAGTTTTTATTTGTGGAGGATTATCTGCAATACCATTTAACAATTTTAAAAAGTCATCAGCGGATCCTGCTTCTTTGTTTAATATCATAGTCCTTGCCAGCAATACTGCAGCAAGAGACAGTGGAGTAATTTCATACTTGTTTAGTAGAGTTGTAATATAACTATCAACACTACGAGAGATTTCAATTAGTTGTTCGTCATTCATTTGTTTTCCTTAAATGGACTATCTGGATTTCTGGCTTGTACTCTTGGAATCTCAGTCATACAATACTGCTCACCTCTAAGACCAATGTAAAATTTACAAGGGTTTCCAACAAAGTTATTTTGTGCACTATTATCAATGTAGACATTCTCAACTTTCGTGAAGTGTCCACAACCCGATAACAATAAAACCAGTAAGACTCTAACCACCATAATACCCAATCAATAAATTCATTGCACGAATGTACTTCATGTTATTCACAACATCCTCTGGGTGAAGCCAATAACCATCTGGATTCAATTCATCCTTTGGATTTGCATTCCACTGATCCAACTCACTCTGCATGTAATCTCTAGAGTCAATTAGTGATGCCAATGTAATCCCGTGTGCAACCTCATAGGGGATACTCAATCCACCAGTAGGAAACAAATGTTCGTTTTCAGTTTTTATCATAACTCTATTATACTCCAATTAATCTTGCAAGACAACCAATTTCTTCACAGTCTTGGGATTGCAATAGACTACTTGTCTACCTTCGTTTGCTCCGAGGGGAAGATCTGCATGAATTAGCACTCCAAATTCGTTTTGTCTAATCACCATTCCTACTAGCGGAACACCTTCCCACTTTGCGAATACTCTGTCTCCATAGTTCCACTTCTGGGGTTTGGCATTTTTAGCAAATTGATCAGCTAATTTCATCTACTTACTCTTAACTCTGCTTCTGGATTAGTCAGACAAGCATGATAGTACTGTTTGACAAATTCCACAAGACCATCGTAGTCACCCCATCCGTTGTCTGGATTATATCTCTTATACTCTTCGGGAGAAGAAATTAACTTAACCATCCCTTCATGTAAGAGTGAAGAGATATCCTCAGCTGTGTAATAACCGACTTCTTCTGGTCGCCATAAAACATCATAAAGAGTATCACCATTAGACAAGAAAACTTGTGTAGCCATCTTACCTAGATTGTGAGTGATATTCATAGAGAATATACTTGTGGGTTGTATAACCATTAAATCAACATCAAGACTCATTTTTAATACCTCGCTTTTGTGCTTGTCGTTCAGACTTCCAAAACACTCGTTTCCAATCTCTTAGATGCTTCCACCATTGGGGAGGAGCAGTTTTATTTCCTTGTTTCACATTCGCCATACCAACTCCATTACTATAATTATAGCCATTGCGATTAGACTAGTCATCTTGTTCTTCCTCATACTCGGGAAGAGTGGCTTCCAATAATCTAATCAACTGAATAACACCTTCGTAATTCATAGTGAGTTTACTGGTGTATCCCTGTTCACCTAGAGTAAGAACAGTTCTGCCATCTTCAGTAATACCGACTGAGTACATTACTCATCCTCCTGTAGTAGAAAATACAATCGTTCCAATGCTTCCATGGCTTCAGCTAATGCCACTTTCTGGTCTGCTGAACCACGCTTTTCAATCTCTATCTTAATGTCGTAAAGACAGTTCTCACAATGCCCCACAGTGGAAGCCATCTCATTTGATTTAATCATATATGCAACCTTTTACAGTGAAAATTTTCTCGGGGAATTTTTTGCAACAATCTGATTTCGATCGATGCAACCCTATACAGAATTATACCCTAAACAATCTTGCAAGACAAGAGATAATTATGATGTGGGCTAAACCCTCCGCATAGCCCATGAGGTAGGAGTCCCTGTGTTATATTTTATGTCCCCTAATCCCAATACAGATTACAACTGCTTCATCTTCTCAGAGCCGAAATACATCAGTGCTAGTCCTACTGCTGCAACACCCATAAGCACCAACAGTGAATTCTCTGGTTCATCCATGCCACCAACAGCACCTAATACTATTACTAGTCCTAATATAAATCTAATCATTTTGCTAATCTCTTTCTTAGTAAATAACCCAATGTTGGTTTGATGCCCAATCTCTTGCGTAACAGTTCGTTTAGTGTTTTCTTCATAGTATCCTCCCTTGTTCTAATTAAGCAGTAAGCATGTATGTTGCGAGATCTTTCCATTCTTTGTTGCTGGCACGAATCTTTGCAACAGCAATCAGAGTACGGAGGGATATCTCTTTGGCTTCTTTACCTACTTTACGAATAAGAGCCAATGCGTCTGCCTTAATGGTGGCATCGTACTCTGGCAGGAACTCATCACTCTTAGCAATAAACTCCATGCGGTCGATCTTCTGGTCGTGAGACATAGACAGGTCGATCATCATGCTACGACTACGAATGGCTTGGTCGATACGATCTTGGTCCATGTTAGAGATGAAGATTACTCGACCTTCGAATGCGAAACTGCGTGGCAGGTCATCGTCCTTCATGTCAGCATTCCAGCTGATGATTCGCTTGCCGTAAGAGTCCAATGCTCCCTTAAGCAAGTTTAATGCAACTGGATCTTTCAGAACAGCATCGCAATCGTCAAAAACAATCACAGATTTTTGATTTTCGAAAAGGGTACGATACAAACCCTTAGCAGTGGAGTAACCCTTGACCATCATAAAGCACTTGCTAGTATTGATAACAGAGCCCACTTGGAATTCAGCTAATTCAGAAATATCTTTGTAGCCATGTGCAGCCAGCGTCTTGGTTACAGTGTATGTTTTACCGAGTCCACCTTCGCCAGTAATTACAGCAGAGGGTTGAACACCAGTAGCGACCATGGTCACCAATTTCTCAACGAAACCGAATCGAGTGTTGATGTCATATTTGTTGGATTTTTCAACAGCTGCAGCCATTGCAACTTCAACATCACCGACCATGGCTTTGAGTTTGCGTTCAACATATGCCTTAGAGTAAGACTTGATTGTTTTGGAGCCGACTTTAGCCATGTAGTTGCCAGATTTAGCGTCGAAGGAAACAGCGGATACATTCATAAAAAACCTTTCATAATCAATTTCAATACCATAATCTTACAGTAATTGCGAATTAACGGCAACAACTTTCTGGATAACCATGCTCTTAGTAGGGTAATTCCGAGATCGATTCGCAGATCTCGTCTGGTCCAAAATCAGAATTCTCACCATAAACTTCACAACGATCACCATCGATAATAACCAATTGATTATCGGTTCCAGCGATTAATGGAACAGGAGATTGAACCCCAGCGAAACCCATTAATTCATGTTTATCCATAACACGGAATTCTAAAGCAGAGAGAAACTTTCTAGTAATCATAATAACCCTTAATCAATTCAATAAAGACTATTATTCCTTAATTGCGAATTAACGACAACCACTAAATGGACAAAACCCCATATAGAATGGGGTTATTTCTCTCTCGTAGTTAGTGGTTACTTACTTCTCTGTATCAACCCTAACACAGTGATTATGCCCTAAAGTCAAGTAATAATCAAATATAAATTGCAAGTTGCAGACTAGACTTCCTCCCAGAGATCGCCATCTTGAACGAATCGATTACCGATGTCCACTGGTCTAATAGGTGCGATGGGGTCAGGAGTCTGATTATTACCTAGACTAGTGAAGGAGTGGAGTTGTGCTTCTGCTTTGTCATCACCAGAAGTCATCCACTCGGTTTGCTTCTTGGCTATAAGTGCTTTCGTCTCTGGAGTATGTTTCTTTTGGTTGCCACAGGAGCGACTGCAGAACTCACCTCGTTTGTTGTGCACAGCCCCACACTTAGGACATGTTTTTGATTTGTATCCCATCACTCGCCTTTGTATTCATGCAAACTGTGTATTTTCGGGAGGACTGTCCACCACACCATAAATAGAGCCAATTTGACCCACAGCATTGCTATCACTACACTCATTGTTATGGTCTGTTGCTTTAGGGCATCGTTTGTTTCCACATAGCGGACATAGCCTCATATAGACGGATTCTGGATCTTTAGCGTCTATCGGTCTACAGGTATGGCAATAACACTTCATTTCAGCAAGAATCCTATTCTATCTCCACATGGACTATCGTAGAAGTTTTCTCTCCATATGGGTATTATCTCTTGTGCTGTATGATTGGCAAAGTCATCGTTGTATCTTAGGTGTACTTCAATGATTTTATCGTCAATCATCTCTATGTTTAACCACTCGTACTTTTGGGCAATTGGTTGTAATAATGGTGGTAATTCATAGTTATATTCGATTCGCTTCCAAGAGCTAAATCGATCTGTTCTTAGACTATCTTTAAATCCTTCCACAGCCAGTGTTTGCTTACCGTAGTTATAGTCTATTGTTATGTGTCTACCTTTAAATAACTCACACCAAAAGTAACCATCTGGAATGATATCGGCATTGGCAGGAATTGTCAGTATACTGCTACCACGACCCATCATACGATAATTACTAATTGGTCTTACAATGTACTCGTTAGTGGTTGTTGGTGCTATCCCAGCTGGTCCACAATCATAGCCTAATCGCTTTGCCAGTATTAGTTTATCGTAAATCCACAGATCTTCCCCAGAAATAGTAGACCAGACAGAACTATCGTCTATTCTGTTAACAGTTTCCATAGTACAAAAAGTAATATTGCAGAGTTAAGAGCAGTGCATCCAGCTATAATCATCATTGCTATATCGAATGGTGTCATACGATATCCTTAGTCGGTTTCCATTCATCCCATGGGTCTTTTATCTCTACCTTCCACTGTGCATTTACTGATGGAGCAACTCCATTCCACGGCACGGTATAGCTGTAGTTTCGTTTCTTCTCGAATTCCTCTGCTTCTTCGTGAGTGGCTAGTTTATCTTCGTTATTATTCATTTTTTACCCTGTAGAGATAGTAGTAGACTAGACTATTGCAGTTCTTTGATGACTGCTCTCTGATTGGCGATTACTGTCTCCAGTGCTTCGATTCGATTCTTTGCATCTGCGAGTTGTTGCTCCAATGCTTTCATTGATTCCACCATTGATAAGATGGCTTCAGTTTCCATTTGTTGTACTGTTTTCATTGTATTCCTAGATTAGATTGTAGTTTATAATTGCTCTCACGGTATTCGTGGAACTGCTTGCATGAAACCGATTTCCATTGAAGATGACTGCTCTATTCTTCTTTGGTGTTACTCTCATGAATAACTCGGATTCGTACTCAGTTCCAAAAATATGGGTATCTCCATCAGTATCATTTACATAGTAGAGAAGAACTATATGATCGTTTTCGTCATCCCTATGGATCTGGTCATAAGCATTATTTGTATTCTGCCTCACATGTAGGAAAGAACGACACATTGTAATGTTGAAGTCTATATTGATACCTATTCTTTGTAGGATTATGGATGGAAGTGGTTTAACAAGATCATAGTATGAAGACTGAGATTGCCCATGAACTGCATACATATGCATAAAGGCATAGGTTATATCTTCTATTGGTTTATTCTTAGTTAGAGTAGAAATATCACCAATAAATGTCCACGGAAAAGATGAACCAAGAATGACTGATTCAAGGAAGGAAGCGTGTTGTTCTGGTAAAGCATCATCTATTACTAGTGGTGTTGGCAATTCATAATCAGTTATTTTCACTGTATTTCCATTCGGTGGCTTCTTGTTCGGAGTTAAAATATGGACTAACAACTCTCTTATCAATAGTCCAAAAATAGGTATATGAGTTCATTCCTGCATCTCTATATTTAATGAGTTGAGGTATAGAGTTTTCTCTGTCCTCGCTAGTGAAGGTGGTCATTACTCGTCTTTCTTTTTCTCTATCTGTCTTGGTGGTGGCAGGTAGGGTTCAATAACTAGATGATTCGCTCCATACCAGCCGATGGCAGAAAAGAATCCAACCACTGTCCAAGTCGCTATCAATATCATTAGTCGTTCTCTTCTTTCTCTTGTCTTTCTTCCTTCACCTTAGGCTCAGGTGGTCTATGAGTAAAGCGATATCGTTCTTCTCGTTCTCGTTCTTCCCTACTCATAATTCGCTTATCTGCTTCTTGCATGATTCGATCTCGTCTCTTAGTTTCAGCTTTTGCTTCTTCATTTTCTCGACTTCCAAATCACCCACATTATCCATATAGGCATCTTTAATTTCTTTATCCAACAAATCATGCTTCTCTTGGAGTGCATGCATATGTCGTTCTAACTTTTCTTTAATCATCGTAGTAACCAGTTTCCGTTAAGGTTATCACAGTACTCCGCATATTCTCGTTGGAGCATCTCTTCGAATTCTTTCTTGTAGTCTACATTATGCAGACGATCGAATGCCTTTAGTTTGTCTCCCTGATATTGTGGAGCAATATTACCCTTCCATTCTTCGAATGTCAGTGGCTTCTTTGGTTCTATTTGATAGTCTTTTGGATTCATCGTGCATCTCTCGCTAGTTCTTTATATCCTGCCCATGATGGATGAACACCATCTGTTTGCATACGATCTGTTTTTAGTATGATATCGTTATTCTCATTCGCCACATGCCAGACTGCTGATTGTGCTTCTGGAAACTTATCTGATGGCATTACCCAATACACTCTTGAAGCACTGGTTAGTTTACGAATCACCCTTAGTTCTTCCTCAGTCTTGATATATTTGTGGTCATTTGAACCAAGCGAGATGATTACATGATTCGCAATCATCGGTGTGTTCTTGATGTTTTTGTTTAACCACTGGTGAGAGTTAATTCCACCCTGCACATAGGCAACGCATTCTTTCTTTACATTGGCGATTCCAACACCGATTGAATCACCTGCTATGATACATTCAAACATAATTAATCCTTAATGTGAAAAATCCCACCTGAGTGGGATTGATTTTTATCCGCCACGACCAGCAGCACGAGTCATTGGTTTGTTGGAAGCAATCCTATTGATTGCCTTATTGACCTCTTTACCTGCTTCTCTGCGACCAAGTCCTTGTTTCTGCAAATTACGCTTTGCTTTCTTCTTGGTTCGCTTCAATAGTTTCTTCTGTTCCCACTGCTCTTTAAAGGTTAATGGTACTGGTGTAGTTTCTTCTGTCATAATATCTCCATGTTGTTGGAGCGGGATATCGGATTTGAACCGATGACATTTTCGTTGGCAACGAAACATTCTACCACTGAATTAATCCCGCACTCT
>Ga0114964_10003392_pt1 | contig 10791 bp, 11 predicted proteins | sample C_131016_MF_Meta_FD_92638 | JGI IMG/M metagenome (GOLD analysis project Ga0114964, IMG submission 92638) | Freshwater microbial communities from Lake Croche, Canada to study carbon cycling - C_131016_MF_MetaG | ecosystem: Environmental > Aquatic > Freshwater > Lake | place: Lake Croche, Canada... | reverse complement strand
CACGTCGAGATCGCCCCGCTCCATCAGCCCCGGCCCGACCCGGTCGAGATCCAGCAGGGCGGGCGCGCGGTCGGCCACTTCGCGGGTCACGGCGGCGACCTTGTCGACGATGGCGAAATCACGCACCCGCCGCAACAGGCGTCCGGCGATGCGCGGTGTGCCGCGGGCGCGGCGGGCAATCTCGTTGGCGCCATCGGCGGTCATCGGAATACCCAGCACCCGCGCCCCGCGCGTGACAATGGATTCCAGCTCCTCGATCGTATAGAAATTGAGGCGGATCGGGATGCCGAAGCGGTCGCGCAACGGCGTGGTCAGCAGGCCCGCCCGCGTGGTGGCCCCGACAAGGGTGAATTTGGGCAGGTCGATCTTGACCGAGCGCGCAGCCGGCCCTTCGCCGATGATCAGATCGAGCTGGTAATCTTCCATCGCCGGATAGAGGATTTCCTCGACTGCCGGATTGAGCCGGTGGATTTCATCGATGAAGAGCACATCGTTTTCTTCCAGATTGGTCAGCTGTGCCGCCAGATCGCCCGCTTTGGCAATGACGGGACCGGAGGTGGAGCGGAAATTGACACCCATTTCGCGTGCCACAATCTGCGCCAGCGTGGTTTTGCCCAGGCCGGGCGGCCCGACAAACAGCACATGATCCAGTGCATGGTTGCGGGTTTTGGCGGCTTCGATGAACACCCGCAGATTGGCGCGCGCGGCAGCCTGTCCGGTGAAATCCTCCAGCGAGACCGGGCGGATCGACTGGTCGATGTCATCCATGCGCTTGTCGCCGGAGACGAGGCGGGAGGTCTCGCTCATTTGGCCATTTCCTTCAATCCGAGCCGGATCAGTTGCGGCGTGGCCACATTCGGCCCTTCACGCTGCAAGACGGCTGCAATGGCGGCAGAGGCCTGGGCCTGCGCATAGCCCAGATTGGTCAGTGCCGAGATGGCATCGGCGACAGGCTGAGGGATCCCGCGCCCTTCCTCCATGCCGCCGGCAAGGCGGGTCACCATTGGATCGACCCCGCCAAAGGCCGGAGCCTTGTCCTTCAATTCGGATACGATACGGGCCGCGAGTTTGGGGCCGACGCCGGGCGCGCGGGCCACCATCGCCTTGTCCAGCGTACCGATCGCAGTGGCGAGGGCGCCGAGATCGAGCACCGACAGGATCGCCAGTGCGACTTTGGCGCCCACGCCCTGCACCGATTGCAGCAGGCGGAACCAGTCGCGTTCGGCCTCCGAGCGGAACCCGAACAGCCGGATCATGTCCTCGCGCACATAGGTGTCGATGATCAGACTGGCCGCCTCGCCGATGGCGGGCAGGGCCGTCAGTGTTTTGGCCGAACAGAACACCACATAGCCGACCCCGTGCACATCGAGGATCACGGTTTCATCAGTGTAGCTGTCGATGGTGCCTTTGAGCTTGCCGATCATGGGAGTGGCTTTATCCGTTGCTTGACCATATCGGCCATCTCTGCGGCCTGTTCCGTTTCTATCGCGTTAAGACCCTCGACCACGCCTTGCGCATCGGCCTGGCTGCGGTTCTGGCTGGTCTTCCATTTGCCGTGCATCGCGGTGATGGCGATTTCGACACCGACAATGCCGCGGATCTGGGCATTGATAAAGGCTTCGGGCGCATCATCCACTGCCCAGGGCGCGGGCATGCCGCCTTCCATCATCACCGTCAGATCGCGGATCTGGCGGCCAAGCCAGACTGGATCATCCATCACGCGGGCCTGGCCATGCACCTGCACCATGGCATAATTCCATGTCGGCACCACTTTGCCGTTTTCGCGCTTGCTCGGATACCAGCCGGGATGGATGTAGTGATCGGTGCCCCGGAACACCACCAGAACCTCTTGCGGCTCCAGAAACTCTTTCCATTGCCCGTTGGGCCGCGCCAGATGGCAGCGCAGCACATTCGCTTGCCCATCCAGCACAAAGGGAATCGGATTGGCCATCAACCCGCCGCCGCCTGCAGAGATCAGCAGACCCAGCGGACAGGCGCGGATCAGGTCATGATGGTTGGCGGTGTCGTGATCCTGGAAATGCAGCGGCTGGTACATGGTGTGATCCGATGGGCTGATTCGAATTCCGGTTAGTTTAGAGCTTTTTGCGCCCGCATGCAGTGTCGGGCTTTCACGCCAGAGCCTGCACCAGTCTTGGCCGTGTCCGGTGCTGGGCATGGGTCAGGGCGAGGGCCAGCGCATCGGCCGCATCGGGGGTTTTCGGGTCGGCTTTGGCCAGCAACATTTTGACCATCATGTGGATTTGCTGCTTTTCGGCATGGCCTGTCCCGACAATGGTTTTTTTGACCAGATTGGGGGCATATTCGGCCACCAGCAATCCGGCGCGCGCCGGAACCAGCATGGCAATGCCGCGTGCCTGTCCCAGTTTCAGGGTGGCGCGGGCATCCTTGTTGACGAATGTCTCTTCGACCGAAGCCTCGTGCGGCTGGTACAGATGCACCACTTCCGACAAGCCGTCGAACAACTGGCACAGCCGGTCGGCCAGCGTCAGCTTGTCGTTGGATTTGACCGTGCCGCAGGCGACAAAAGTCAGCCTCGATCCCTCACTCTCGATCACCCCCCAGCCCATATTGCGAAGGCCGGGATCAATACCGAGAATGCGGACAGCGGCCACCTTACCCGCCAAGCTTGGTCATGAGGGCATCGGAGAATTCGGCATTGGAATAGACGTGCTGCACGTCGTCGTTTTCTTCCAGATTGTCGAGCAGTTTCATGATCTTTTCGCCGGCCTCGTCATCGACCGCGATCATGTTTTGCGCCTTCCAGATCAGTTTGGATTTGCGCGGTTCGCCGAATTTGGCTTCTAGCGCGGTGGCAACATCGCGCAAGGCTTCGAGCGCGGTGATCACCTCGTGGCCGTCCTCGTCGTCCGAGGAGACATCATTGGCACCGGCATCGATGGCGGCTTCTAGCATGGCGTCGGCGGATGCGCATTTGGCATCGAATTCGATCGCCCCGACATGGTCGAACATGAAAGACACCGCGCCGGTTTCAGCCAGCGAGCCGCCCGATTTGGTGAAATAGGAGCGCACTTCCGAGGCGGTGCGGTTGCGGTTGTCGGTCAGGGCTTCGATGATCACGGCAACGCCGCCGGGCGCATAGCCCTCGTAGCGGATTTCCTCGTAATTCTCGGCATCTCCCATCGCGGCCTTTTTGACGGCGCGTTCGATATTGTCCTTGGGCATGTTTTCGGCGCGTGCGGCAATGATGGCGGCACGAAGACGCGGGTTCATCGCCGGATCGGGCAGGCCCATTTTGGCGGCCACCGTGATTTCGCGTGCGAGTTTCGAGAACAGTTTGGAGCGCATGGCGTCCTGGCGCCCCTTGCGGTGCATGATGTTCTTGAACTTGGAATGACCTGCCATGTGAATGCCCTGCCGATAGAATTTGAAACGATGATGGACGCCTTATAGGCCGAGTGATTGCAAATTTGAAGCCTGCCGCCGATCGATCTCTCAATTCTCCCAGAATTCGGGCAGGCTGGGTCCGAGATGCGGGCCGATCCGCACGGCTTTGACCCTGATGGCCAGGCCGGTGCGGTCGTCGGTTTCCACGGCCAGACCCGACAGGGTGCCTTCGCCGGAGGCAGCCTCGAGCCGCGCCCCGGGGGTTTTTTGCAGGAAACGCCGCACCGGCTCTTCCTTCTGCATGCCCAGCACCGAGTCATAGTCGCCGCACATGCCCGCATCCGACATATAGGCCGTGCCGAGCGGCAAAATCCGTTCGTCGGCGGTCGGCACATGCGTGTGGGTGCCGACCACCAGCGAGGCACGGCCATCGATGAAATGGCCCATTGCCTGTTTTTCACTGGTGGCTTCGGCATGGATGTCGATGATGGCGGCATCGCAACCGCTGCCCAAGGGGCATACGGCCAATTCGCGCTCCACCGCGGCAAAAGGGCAATCGAGCGGATCCATATAGATCCGGCCCATCGCATTGACCACCATCACCAGCTGGCCTTTGGCGGTCTGGACAACGGTGGCTCCGCGCCCGGGCGTGCCTTGCGGCAGATTGGCCGGGCGCAACAGGCGCGGTTCGCGCTCGATGAAGACAAGAGCTTCGCGCTGGTCGAAGGAATGGTTGCCCAGCGTCACCACATCCGCTCCCGCATCGAGAATTTCCGCGCAGATGCTTTCGGTAATGCCGAAGCCGCCGGCGGCATTTTCGCCATTGACGATCACGCAATCGAGTTGCCACCGCGCCCGCAAATCGGGCAGGTGGGTAACCACGGCCTGACGGCCCGGTTTGCCAACCACATCACCCAGAAACAATAAACGCATCGGCTTTGCCCTCGTTAGACGGAACTTTGACTGGTAAAGCGGAGATCGTGACCCCTTCGGCGTCTTAGATCGCTCTCGGTGAGCACAAGGTCAAGCGGCTGGTCGTGATCGTCAATGGGCAGTTCGTGAATCAACTGGCATTCATAGGCCAGACCGACCGTCACCGGACGGGCGGAATTCATGCCTGCCAGCGTCCGGTCATAGAAACCGGCTCCATAACCGAGCCGCTGGCATTGTCCGTCAAAGGCGACCAGCGGGACCAGGACAAAAGCGGGGGTCACAACCGGACAGTCCGGGGCGGGTTCCAGTGTCTTGAAGCGTCCGGCAACCAGAGGCTCGCCGGTCCGGTAGCGGTGGAAACGCAGGCGATCCCCCGTGATGGCCGGCAAAGCCAGCGAGAAGCCGGCTTGTTCAAGCGCCTGCATGGCAAAGCGCGGATCAACCTCGTCGCGGATCGGCCAATAGCCGGCCACAATGGTGCGGGGCCGGTCGGCAAATTCTGTTGAAAACAGGTTTGCCACCGTCTGGCCGATCTGCCGGCTGGCATTCAGGCGCACGGCATCGGGCAGGTTTGAGCGTCGCGCCAGAGCCAGTTGGCGCAAACGGGATTTCTGGTCGGCAATAGGGGTACGGGTGGTCATGAAGCCAGTGTGCCGCCCAGACCGGCCAAATGCAAACCGGCACCTGCAAGGCAATTGCAAAGCACGTGTCACCCGCCAGTCCGGCGGAGAGGGAGGTTATGCGGTAGGGGGATCAGTGCGGAGCCATCAAAGCCGTGGGACGGTCGACCCCCAGGAAACCTACTTTGTAGGTGGGCGCCGTGATGACCGAGTCCACGGACTCAACCAGTGACAGCTCCCTTAAGGATCGATAAGGCCCCGGGGAATACTGTTGTCCTCACGAACCCAACAGCCCCGCATTCCCAAGATAGGCCTTCTTGCGTGCTTTCACCAGAGCCAAGTTGAGCATTTATGTGAAAGAGATCGCTCATACAGGCTGTTTTCAGTCCTTGCGGCCGTTCATCAGCAATCTGGCCACTGCTTCAACCCGGTTGGCGGCGTCATCGACGGCCTGCACGGCGACCGTGACATCATGCTCATGGGCCTCGCGCAACTGCGTCAGCTGCGCTTCCAGAGCCGTAATTTTCTCGCGCATTTCGGCGCGCTCATCGAGGCAGGCAATCGCCGACATGACGGTCAGGCGGCTATCGCCGATTTCGCCGAAGGCCTGGCGCATATCGTCGATCCGCCGGTCCAACTCGGCGGCTAGCGCCATCAGATGCGCTTCCTGGCCGTCATCGCAGGCGATGCGGTAGATTTTGTCGGCAATGGTAACGGTGACCTGCCCCATGTTCAGGCCAAGCTCCCTGAAGCTGGGTTATCCGATGGATGGCCTTCGGATGAAGCCGGTTTTTCGGTGGATTTCTCGTCGCCCAGCACTTTCTTGATGCTGCGGGTGACGGTGGTCAAGCGTTTGTCGACCTCGCGATTGGCTTGGGCCAGCCGTTCGGCCCGTGCCATGGCGGCATCCAGTTCTCCGGCCAGTCGGGCGCGGTCATCCTGCATCAAGGCCAGTTCTGCGGCCAGCGTATCGGTGCTGCCCGCGGCTTTGAGACGACGGTCGGCGGCCGATTCCAGACCGCCCAAGGCTGCTCGCAGCCTTGCCAGTGATTGCCCCAGTGCCGGTGAATTGACCTGTGTCGCCACGTATAATCCCTGTTTGGGGTCCAGTCCTGACAGCAAAGCCACCAAAGCTAAATCCCGATTATGCCACTGTTATGTTCTCTGACTAGCATAAATCCATGGCCTCGGAAATCATAGCCCTGCATGGAACCATGGGCAGATCCCGGGTTTTTGCCTGATCCCGGCGGTTTTTGACGTTATTTGGTGGACAGGGTCGCAAACTTTGCAGCGCAGACACTGTCCTGCGTCTATCAGCGCATTGACAGGCTTAGGCGAGGTGTTATCAGGAGCGCATTGCGGCAAAATGACGATGTCAGGACAGGGGTAGATCATGGGCGCTCATTCACACGGCCAGCTGATGGCCAATGCCATCCGTTCTCTTGCGATGGATGGTGTGGAAAAAGCCAAATCCGGACATCCGGGCCTGCCGATGGGCGCTGCCGATGTGGCGACCGTACTGTTTACCCGCTTTCTCTCCTTCGATCCCTCCGATCCGCATTGGCTGGACCGTGACCGTTTTATCCTGTCGGCCGGACACGGCTCGATGCTGCTCTACGCCCTGCTTTATCTGACCGGCGTCAAGGGCATGACCCTCGACGAACTGAAAAACTTCCGCCAGATGGGCTCCAAGACCCCCGGACATCCCGAGCATGGCCATACGCTCGGTGTCGAAATGACCACCGGCCCGTTGGGGCAGGGCATTTCCTCCTCGGTCGGCATGGCACTGGCCGAGCGGATGCTCAATGCCCGCTTCGGTCAGGATCTGGTCAATCATTACACCTATGTGCTGGCCTCCGACGGCGATCTGATGGAAGGCATCTCTCAGGAAGCGATTGCCCTGGCCGGCCATTTGCGGCTTTCGCGCCTGATTGTCCTGTGGGATGACAACGGCATTTCGATCGACGGTCCCTTGTCGATTGCCGACTCGGTGGACCAGCCCGCCCGTTTCAGATCGGCAGGCTGGAATACCTTGCAGGTGGACGGTCACGACCACGAGGCAATCGCCGCTGCCATCACCTCCGCGCAACATTCCGATCGCCCGACCCTGATTGCCTGCAAAACGGTGATCGGTTTCGGGGCGCCCAAGCGGGCGGGGACCTCCAAGGCGCATGGCGAGCCGCTGGGTGCCGAAGAGCTGGCCGGTGCCAAGGCCGCTCTGGGCCTCTCGCCCGAGCCGTTCCATGTCGAGCCCGGCATTCTGGCCGCCTGGCGCAAGGTCGGCGAGCGTTCGCAGGCTGCGCATCAGCTCTGGCAGCAGCGGTTGCAGGCGGCTGAAGCCGGTCTGCGCGCCGAATTCGAGCGCACCATGGCCGGCACTTTGCCCGCCGCGCTGCCTGCGGCTCTGGCGGCCTATAAAGCCAAATTGTTCGCCGAACCGGTCAGTGTCGCCACCCGCAAGGCATCCGAAATGGCGCTGGAAGCCATTACGGCCGTGATGCCCGAGCTGGTGCTGGGCTCGGCCGATCTGACGCCCTCCAACAATACCCGCGTCAAAGCCGCCCACGATATCAAGCCGGGCGATTTCGCCGGCGGCTATATCCATTACGGCATCCGCGAACACGGCATGGCCGCCGCCATGAACGGTATGGCTCTGCATGGCGGTTTCGTGCCCGCAGGTGCGACTTTCATGGTCTTTACCGATTATTGCCGTCCGTCGATCCGTCTGGCGGCTTTGATGGGATTGCGGGTGATCTATGTGATGACCCATGATTCCATCGGTCTGGGCGAGGATGGTCCGACCCATCAGCCGGTCGAGCATCTGGCCGCTTTGCGGGCCATTCCGAACCTTCTGGTTCTGCGTCCCGCCGATGTGGTGGAAACCGCCGAGGCCTGGGAAGTGGCGCTGGCCCATACCAGCGGTCCGAGCCTGTTGGCCCTGACCCGCCAGAATTTACGGCAGATGCGCCATGATGGCGATCTGGCCCATCATACCGGACAGGGCGCCTACGAGCTGGTTCCCGCCAAGGGCGAGGCGCAGGTATCGCTGTTCGCCACCGGTTCGGAAATCGAAATTGCCGTCGATGCTCGGGCCATGCTGGCTGAAAAGGGCATTGCGGCCCGTGTCGTGTCGGTGCCGTCGATGGAACTGTTCGCCCAAGCCCCCGCAGCCGTACGCAAGGCGGTGATCGGTCAGGCCAAAGTGAATGTGGCGATCGAGGCCGGCATCCGCATGGGCTGGGACAGCGTGATCGGTTCGGACGGCCTGTTTATCGGCATGTCCGGTTTCGGTGCCAGCGCGCCCTACAAGGAACTCTATGCCCATTTCGGCATAACCGCCGATGCCGTTGTAGCCGCTGTGACCAAGCAGGGGCACTGAGCCGTTTCGACAGTCTGCAACAGGTTTTGCACCAGAGGAGAGAAGATCATGACCCTTCGCGTTGCCATTAACGGATTTGGCCGGATTGGCCGAAATGTCTTGCGTGCTATCATTGAGTCAGGCCGGACCGATATCGAAGTGGTCAGCATCAACGATCTGGGTCCGGTGGAAACCAATGCGCATCTGTTCCGCTTCGACTCGGTGCATGGCCGTTTCAACGGCGAGGTCAAAGTGGCCGGTGACACGATTGATGTCGGTCGCGGCCCGATCAAGGTGACGGCCGTCCGCAACCCTGCCGAATTGCCGCACAAGGAATTGGGCGTCGATATCGCGATGGAGTGCACGCGCATTTTCACCTCGCGTGCGCAGGCCGCTTTGCATCTCGATGCCGGCGCCAAGCGCGTGCTGGTGTCCGCCCCTGCCGAGGGGGCCGATCTGACGGTGGTCTATGGCGTCAATCACCAGAAATTGACCAAGGACCATCTGGTTGTCTCCAACGCCTCTTGCACCACCAACTGCCTCGCGCCTGTCGCAAAAGTTCTGCACGAGCTGGTGGGCATCGAGCGTGGCATGATGACCACGATCCATTCCTATACCGGTGACCAGCCGACACTGGACACCATGCACAAGGATCTCTATCGCGGCCGCGCGGCGGCTTTGTCGATGATCCCGACCTCGACCGGTGCCGCAAAGGCAGTCGGGCTGGTATTGCCGGAATTGAACGGCAAGCTCGACGGCGGGGCGATCCGCGTGCCGACCCCGAATGTCTCGGTTGTCGATCTGAAATTTGTTGCCAAGCGCGCCACCTCCAAGGACGAAATCAACGCCGCCATCAAGGCCGCTGCCGAAGGCCCGATGAAGGGTATTCTCGGTTTCACCACGGCGGCCAATGTGTCGATCGACTTCAACCATGACAGCCATTCCTCGATCTTCCACATGGACCAGACCAAGGTCATGGAAGGCACGCTGGTGTCGATCCTGTCCTGGTATGACAACGAGTGGGGCTTCTCCAACCGCATGTCCGACACGGCTGTGGCCATGGGCCGGCTGATCTGAACAGCGTGATCCGCTGCCGGCCACGGGCAGCGGAAAGGTCTTTGCAAAGCGGGGGTTCGGGTTATGACGGCTTTTCACACTCTTGATGATGCCCAAGTGGCTGGAAAACGCGTGCTGGTTCGTGTCGATCTGAATGTGCCGATGGACCAGGGCCGCGTGTCCGATGCGACGCGGCTCGACCGGATTTTGCCGACCCTGCGCGAATTGTCCTCCAAAGGGGCCAAAGTGGTCCTGCTGGCGCATTTCGGCCGCCCCAAAGGCGTGGATCAGAGCCAGTCGCTCGCCCCGATTGCCAAGGCGCTGGCCGAGCATCTGGGCCAGCCCGTCGGTTTTGCCGCTGATTGCATCGGCCCGAAGGCCAAAGCGGCAGTCGATGCCATGGCCAATGGCGGTGTGCTGTGTCTGGAAAATACCCGTTTCCATGCCGGCGAGGAAAAGAACGATCCGGCCTTTGTCAAGGAACTGGCCGTCAATGGCGATCTGTTCGTTAATGATGCCTTTTCGGCTGCCCATCGCGCCCATGCCTCGACCGAGGGGCTGGCGCATGTGATGCCGGCTTTTGCCGGACGCACCATGCAGGCGGAAATCGAAGCCCTGTCAAAGGCGCTCGAAAAGCCCGACCATCCGGTCATCGCGGTAGTGGGCGGTGCGAAAGTCTCGACCAAGCTCGATCTTCTGGGCAATCTGGTCAGCAAGGTCGATGTGCTGGTGATTGCCGGCGGCATGGCCAATACGTTTCTGGCGGCCAAGGGCGTGCCTGTCGGCAAATCCCTGTGCGAGCATGATCTGGTCGGCACGGCGCGCGATATTCTGGCCAAGGCCGACGCCGCCCGCTGCGCCATCGTTCTGCCGGTGGACGTGACGGTGGCCCGCGAGTTCAAGGCCCATGCCGAGAACCGCATCACCAGCATCGATGATGTCCGCGATGACGAGATGATCCTCGATATCGGTCCGGCCAGCATCAAGGACGTGGCTGCGCGTCTGGCGCAGGCCAAAACTCTGGTCTGGAACGGCCCCTTCGGCGCGTTCGAGCTGGCCCCGTTCGACCGTGGCACCACGGGTGTGGCACAGGAAGCTGGACGTCTCGCCAAAAGCGGTGCCTTGCTGGCTGTGGCAGGCGGCGGCGATACGGTCTCCGCGCTCAACCATGCCGGAGTGGCCGACGAATTTACCTATGTATCGACGGCAGGCGGGGCGTTTCTGGAATGGCTTGAAGGCAAGCCTTTGCCAGGCGTTGATGCCCTGCGCAAATCATGAATTCTTAACAATCCAAACACAGGGGAAACCACATGGCCCGTATTACATTGCGACAGTTGCTCGATCATGCCGCCGAACACGGCTATGGCGTTCCGGCCTTCAACATCAACAATATGGAACAGGCTCTGGCAATCATGGCTGCCGCTGACGCCACCGACGCACCAGTCATCATTCAGGCTT
>Ga0114964_10003391_pt1 | contig 10795 bp, 10 predicted proteins | sample C_131016_MF_Meta_FD_92638 | JGI IMG/M metagenome (GOLD analysis project Ga0114964, IMG submission 92638) | Freshwater microbial communities from Lake Croche, Canada to study carbon cycling - C_131016_MF_MetaG | ecosystem: Environmental > Aquatic > Freshwater > Lake | place: Lake Croche, Canada... | reverse complement strand
TGAGGAAATAACGCCACCCCCGCGTTCACTTGCCCCAGGTGATTACTCCGCGTTATCCTTTACGTCTTATGAAGCTCCGCGGACTCCTCCTTATCCGCCGTAGCGAGGCCTAAAGACCGGTCTCCTCGCTGCGGAGTTTGGTGTTGCCGGTAAACACCCTCGGATTACCAAACAAATAAGGAGCAGTGAAATGAATTTCCCAAAGCAAAAACCTTCCAAGATGCCGGTGCATCGTTATGCGCCGTTTATTCCTGTTGAATTAGAAGACCGCACATGGCCAAGTAAGAAGATGACTAAGGCACCTCAGTGGTGTTCTGTCGATCTTCGAGATGGCAACCAGGCGCTTATCGATCCTATGGATACTCCTCGCAAACTTGCGATGTTTAAATTACTTGTTGCGATGGGCTACAAAGAGATTGAAGTCGGTTTCCCATCTGCATCTCAAACTGATTTTGATTTTGTTCGCAAGATTATTGATGAAGAATTAATTCCAGATGATGTGGTTATTCAGGTTTTGACTCAAGCTCGCGAACCGCTTATCCGCCGCACTTATGAAGCCATCAAGGGCTCAAAGCAGGCAATCGTTCACCTCTATAACTCAACGTCGACTTTGCAGCGCCGCGTTGTATTTGGCCTTGATAAAGATGGAATCAAGAAGATTGCAACAGATGGCGCCCAGCTTTGCCTTGATTTAGTGGCAACTGTTCCAGAGACCAAGGTTTCATTTGAGTATTCACCCGAGTCATATACGGGGACTGAACTCGAATTCGCAGTTGAGGTCTGTAATGCAGTAAATGATGTCTGGAAGCCAACCCCTCAATGGAAGACAATTATGAATCTTCCTGCAACAGTTGAAATGGCGACACCAAATGTGTACGCCGATTCAATCGAGTGGATGTGTCGCAACCTTAATAATCGAGACAGTGTGATTGTTTCGTTACACCCACATAATGATCGCGGTACAGGTGTTGCAGCTGCAGAACTTGGTTACTTAGCCGGCGCAGATCGCATCGAAGGAACACTCTTTGGAAACGGTGAGCGCACTGGAAATGTTTGTCTTGTGACTCTTGGAATGAATTTAGTTTCACACGGAATCGACCCACATATCGATTTCAGCAATATCGATGAAATTCGCCGAACCGTTGAATACGGAAATCAACTTCGTGTCCCTGAACGCCATCCCTATGGTGGCGACCTTGTCTTCACTGCATTTTCTGGTTCACACCAAGATGCAATTAAGAAAGGTTTCGAACACCTCGAGCGCGATGCAAAGGCAGCGGGCACAACGGTCGATAACCACACATGGGCTGTTCCATATCTACCGATTGATCCAAAAGATATTGGTCGCTCATATGAAGCTGTAATTCGCGTGAATTCACAATCAGGTAAGGGCGGAGTCGCGTATTTGATGAAGAATGAACATCACCTTGATCTTCCTCGTCGCCACCAGATTGAATTCTCAAAGATTGTGCAAGCAAAGACCGATAACGAAGGCGGCGAAGTTACTGCGGAGCAGTTATGGAATATCTTCGAAGATGAGTATTTGCCGACAGAATCTGCGCCCAATCAAAATCAGAATTGGGGACGATTCCGTCTTAAGGGAATGGCGCAATCTTCTGTCATGGGAGAAGATGTTCAATTAACAATCAAGATCACTGATCGTGGTGATGCAGTTGAGTTGGCCGGAACAGGAAATGGACCAATCGCAGCTTTCTGTCACATCATGCAAAATCATGGTGTTGATGTGCGAGTTCTTGATTTCCACGAGCACGCTCTTTCATCAGGAGGAGATGCATCAGCTGCTGCATACCTTGAGTGCGAAATTGATGGCCAAGTCTTCTGGGGAGTTGGAATCGACCCAAATACAACGACTGCTTCGTTAAAGGCCGTCGTGTCTGCAATCAATCGCGCTATTCGCTAACTAACGTACGCAGTATGTCTGCGCCTCGTTCGTCGCTCTATCGCGATGAGGCCATCATCTTGCGCACGCAGAAACTTGGCGAGGCCGATCGCATCATCACCTTGCTCACCAAAGAACATGGGCGAATTCGCGGAGTTGCAAAAGGCGTTCGTCGCACCATGTCTAAATTTGGTGCGCGTTTAGAACCCGGCAGCCATGTCGATATTCAGATGCATGCCGGAAAGACTTTCGACACTATTACTCAAGTTGAAGCGTTGATGAATTACGGTGAAGCACTAACAGATGATTATCAGCGATGGACAATTGCCCATGCAATTCTTGAGACAGCAGAGCGTTTCACTCAGCAAGAAGAAGAACCTGCGCTGCAAGAATTTCAACTTGTTGTCGGCGGAATGAAAGCGCTTGCTGAAAATAGGTATGACTCATCGTTAATACTCGATGCCTTCTTACTGCGATCTCTATCTATCGGGGGATATGAACCATCGATGACATCGTGTTCGCGTTGCGAAAAACCTGGACCTCATCGTTACTTCTCACTTGTCGGAGGCGGATCTGTCTGTATGGATTGCAGGCCGTCGGCATCAGCAACAGCATCGCCAGAGGCGCTTTCACTGATGCAAGCGTTGCTCACCAGTGATTGGGAGGCGGCGGAAAAGAGTGAACCTCGTCATCGCCGAGAGGCTAGTGGATTAGTTACCGCTTATCTACAATGGCATCTTGAACGCGGACTTCGTAGTTTGCCCATGGTAGAAAGAGCATGACCAAGAAGATCATGAACAAGAAGATTGAAATTCCACAACACATCGCAATTGTGATGGATGGAAATGGTCGTTGGGCAAAAGATCGAGGCTTGCCCCGCACGGCTGGCCATGAAGCTGGCGAAAAAGTTCTCTTTGATTTAGTAGAAGCAGCCATTGGTTTCGGTGTGAAAGAAATTAGCGCTTACGCATTCTCAACTGAAAATTGGAAACGTAGCCCAGAAGAAGTGAAGTTCTTGATGGGTTATAGCCGCGAGATGCTACGCACGCGCCGTGATCGACTCAATGAGATGGGTGTGAAAGTTCAATGGATCGGACGTCCGCAGCGCCTATGGAAGTCAGTTATTCAAGAGTTAGAAGAAGCAGAAGAGCTCACAAAGAAGAATAAAACTCTGACGTTAAATATGTGCGTTAACTACGGAGGTCGAGCAGAGATAGTCGACGCTGCAGCTGAGCTTGCTCGTGATGTAAAACGTGGAAAAGTGAAGGCTGATGCAATTACAGAGAAGACTATTGAAAAGTACCTCTACTCACCCAAGATGCGCGATGTCGATCTATTCTTGCGATCATCTGGCGAGCAGCGCACCAGTAACTTCTTGCCGTGGCAATCTGTTTACGCAGAATTCGTTTTCATGGATGTTTTATGGCCAGATATGACCCCGAAGTTATTGTGGAAAGCAATAGAAGAGTATTCAGAGCGCGACAGAAGGTTTGGGAAGGCTTAATTTACTTTAAGTTCATGTATTCCACATAGTCAGTTCTTCTAAATTTAACTGCAGATGCGCACGATGCGCCCATGACAATCTCATTAACTTCAAAGGTAGTAAAGCGTGCGGCAGCAGTAGTACTTGTTGGCGTCGTTCTCGCAGGTTCATCTATTGCTGTACGCACTGAGGCAAACGCTGCTCAGGCATTTAAATACAGCATCGCACTCATTGGCGATATGCCATACGACGCAAAGGGACAAACACAAGTTCCGAACCTCATTGCAGACATCAATTCGACTGACGCCATCAACTTCACACTCTTTGGTGGAGACACAATGAGCGGTAAGGGCGACAAGTGTGAAGATGCGGCCTACACACGTATTAAGACAGACTTCTTTGACAAGTTTAAGAAGCCAATTTTCTACACAATTGGTGATAACGAATGGGTAGATTGCGATCGAGCTGTGAAAGGTGCATTCGATCCACTAAACCGCCTAGCACTCGTGCGTTCTACTTACTTCCAAAAGGCAGACGGTACTTACATCTCACTCGGTGGGCCTTTGTCTCGTATCAACGTGATGCATGACGCTACTTATCCAGAAATGCAGATGTTCTCATACAAGGGAATTACTTACATTATTCCTCACGTACCAGGTTCAGCTAATAACTCTGCTGTTGCGACACCAACCTTTAAGACATACAACGACAAGGCAACTGATGGCGATGATGTCGAGTACAAAGCTCGTGATGCTGCAAACATCGCTTGGATTAACAAGGGTTTTGAACAGGCGAAGACAGATGGTTCAGCCGGTGTAATCGTTCTCTTGCAGGCCAATATGGACTGGGAAGGTTACCTACGTGACCTTGCAGCCCCAAATAATGAAAACACAGCTGCATACACAGCAACAAAGCAGGCCCTGCTTACAAACACAATCAAGTTCGGAAAGCCAGTACTTCTTCAAAATGGAGATGAGCACTGGTACCAACTAGATATGCCAATGAATGAAACAGCAGGCAAGCTTGTTGAAAAGGATAAGGGTTCACTTGTTGAAAACTTCACCCGTGTTCAGACATTTGGTTCAGGATTCAATCACTGGGTTGAACTTGTGATCGATCCTCGCTCAGCAAATCTATGGAGCTTCAAGGTGCACATCATCAAGGCAAACCTAGATAAGCACACACCAGCTGCATAACAGATAACTTCCTGTATCGGGACAGTATGAAGAAGTTCCTCATCGGATTAATTTCCGGTGAGGAACTTTTATTTTCTACGTTAATTTATAGACTTGCTACAACGCCCCACATAATTACGACGCCACATATAGTTGCGAAGAATGTCCATCGTGATGAATGTCGTGAATGAGCTTCAGGCAAGATATGTGAAGTTGCAAGGTAGATAACAAAACCTGAGAAGAGCGCCAAGTAGAGAGCAAGAAGAGAGTCATTGAGAACCAGATATGTACCGACGCTTGCTCCGCCAATACGCGCAACTGCATCGACTCCCAGTAATGAATAGCTCTTATTTGTCCAATGGCCACTCTTGACCATCAATGAGACAGTATTTAATCCATCGCTAAATGCGTGTACTACAACTGCAATGAAGACCGCATAGCCAAGTGAATGACTTACCTTGAATGCCACACCGAGACCAACGCCATCGAGAAATACATGCCCACCCATAGCAAGTGCGCCAAGTGAACCAGCAATGTTGTGATGCTCGTGGTCGTGGCCATAATCAGATTCGGCAGGTTCGTGGCCACCAAAGATTCCTTCAATAATATGAAGTGATAAAAACCCGATAAGAATTGCAAGAGATACAGTTCGAATTCCACCGATATCTGAAGTATTCATAGAGAAAACTTCAGGGAGTAAATCAAATCCAACAAGGCCGAGAAGTAGCCCTGCAGATAAACCAAGGACAAGATGGAAACGATCGGAGGATTTCAGAGCGACGTAGCCACCAAATGTGGTCCCAAGCACTGTGATTGCTGCGAATAAGATGGCCAAGTTCATGGCGTAAGGATATCCGCATTACAGTTCTCTTATGATTGCTATCGCGCGCTTTGAAGTGCAATTGGCTGAATCTGCCGCCTTTGAGAAAGATATTCGTTCGGCTTATGAAGCACTTGCCTCATGTGCAGGATTTATTGATGGCGAATATGGGCAGAATCTCGATGAATCGAATTTATGGGCTCTGGTTACTCGCTGGGAAAATGTTGGTTCATATCGCCGAGCACTCAGTGCAATGCGTACGAAATTAGAAGCTATTCCGCTACTTGCCCGCGCAATTGATGAACCAGGGGCGTACGAGATAAACTAAGCGCACGATTGCAACGCCCGTTGCCTTTCGCCGACAGCCAGCCGGATGGGATTTGAAATGGCCGTAGATCGTTTAGAAAATATTGTTTCGCTCTCAAAGCGTCGTGGATTTGTATTTCCTTCTTCTGAAATTTACGGAGGCCTTCGAGCGTCCTGGGATTACGGCCCACTTGGAGTTGAAGTCAAGAACAATGTAAAGCGCCAATGGTGGAAATCCATGGTCATGGGTCGCGAAGATGTAGTCGGTCTTGATTCCTCAGTAATTTTGGCACGTGAAGTGTGGGAAGCATCAGGTCACGTTGCAACATTTAGTGATCCGCTTACCGAATGCACCGCTTGCCATAAACGTTATCGCGCAGATCATCTGGAAGAGCAATACGAAGCAAAACATGGAAAGAAGCTGGCATCCCTTGCAGATATGAACTGCCCTGCATGTGGAAATAAGGGACAGTTCACAACTCCAAAGCAATTCTCGGGTCTGTTAAAAACTTTTCTTGGGCCAGTAGAAGATGAATCAGGTCTTGCATATCTGCGCCCCGAGACTGCTCAAGGAATCTTTATCAACTTTGATCAAGTGATGACAACATCACGTAAGAAGCCTCCATTTGGAATTGGTCAGATTGGTAAATCTTTCCGTAATGAAATTACTCCCGGAAACTTTATCTTCCGTACTCGTGAATTCGAGCAGATGGAGATGGAGTTCTTTGTTGTTCCAGGAACAGATGAAGAGTGGCATAAGTATTGGATTGAGACTCGCCTCAATTGGTATAAGGATCTAGGAATTAATCCAGAACGCCTTCGCCTCTTCGAGCATCCAAAAGAGAAGCTCTCGCATTACTCAAAGGGCACAACTGATATCGAATACAAATTTGAATTTAATGGAACCGAATGGGGCGAGCTCGAAGGAATTGCAAACCGCACAGATTTCGATCTCAAGGCTCACTCTGCTGCATCTGGCAAAGATCTCTCATACTTTGACCAAGAGAAGAATGAACGTTGGACTCCATATGTCATCGAACCTGCAGCGGGTGTTGATCGCTGCGCACTTACATTTATGATGGATGCATTCACTGAAGATGAAGCACCCAATGCAAAGGGTGAGATGGAAAAGCGTGCGGTGATGAAGTTCGACCACCGCATTGCGCCGGTAAAGGCTGCCGTATTGCCACTTTCGCGAAATGCTGATTTATCTCCCAAAGCACGAGATCTGGCTACACAATTGCGCAAGAACTGGAATATCGATTTTGATGATTCAGGTGCAATTGGTCGTCGCTATCGCCGCCAAGATGAAATTGGTACTCCGTACTGCATCACTATCGATTTCGAATCGCTAGAAGATCAAGCGGTAACAATTCGCGACCGCGACACCATGGCCCAAGAACGTATTGCACTTGATCAAGTTGAAGCATGGTTAGCACCACGTCTACTCGGCTGCTAGATCCACTTCAGCTCCCTCTTAAAGATGGAGTTCATTTACTTGATCCGCCAGTAGTACTTGCACCGATGGCAGGAATTACCAACGCTGCATTTCGCATGCTCTGTCGCGAACAAGGTGCAGGTCTCTTCGTCTCTGAAATGGTTACTGCGCGCGCTTTACTAGAACGAATTCCTGAAACGATGCGCATGATTACACCAGGTGCTGGCGAGTGGCCTCGTTCGGTTCAATTGTATTCAGTTGATCCGCACCACATGGGTGAAGCGGTAAAGATGATCGGTCGCGAAAATTTAGCGGACCATATCGATATGAACTTTGGTTGTCCCGTCCCTAAGGTAACTCGCAAAGGCGGGGGAGCAGCACTTCCTTTTAAACGAAATTTATTCCGCGAAATCGTTAAAGCTGCAGTTGAAAATGCCAAGCCATACGGAATTCCTGTCACAGTAAAGATGCGCATTGGAATTGATACAGACCATCACACATATTTAGAGGCGGCAAAATCTGCCGCAGACCTTGGCGTTGCTTGGGTTGCATTACATGCTCGTACGGCGCAACAAATGTATGAAGGAAAGTCAGATTGGTCTGCAATTGCTAACCTGGTCGAACATTTGAAGCCAACGGGCGTGCCGGTTTTAGGCAATGGCGATATCTGGTCTGGCGCTGATGGCGTTGAGATGGTGCGTCAAACAGGTTGCGCGGGTGTGGTTGTTGGCCGCGGGTGTCTTGGACGACCTTGGCTATTTGCTGATTTAGTTGATGCATTTAACGGTGGCAGCACACGAATCCTGCCTACTCTGCACGAAGTAAGTGAAGTCATGTATCGACATGGTGAATTGATTGTTGATTACTTCGAATCCGAAGATCGCGGATGTCGTGATTTACGCAAACATATGGCGTGGTATCTCAAAGGATTCCGCGTTCCATCAGAACTCCGCCGCCAATTTGGAATGGTGGCCTCACTCAATGAATTACGTTCGTTGTTAAACCAACTCGATGATCAGCCCTATCCAGTTGAGATTGGTGATAAACCTCGCGGACGCACTAGCAGTGGACGGCCACCAACTCTTCCTGATGGCTGGCTCAATGACCCAGATGAAATGATTCATTTAGAGGTCGAAGATATGTTTTCAGGTGGTTAATGTTTAAATTAATTCGCCGCATCATTTCGCTCTGCTTAGCGGTTATCGTCATTATTCCGACGTATGCACTTTTTGTGACCTGGAATGCAGCGCACCATCCAACTTTTCGAACTAGCGCTGAAGTCATTGTTGTTCCAGGCGCCGCGCAACTAGATGGTGCACCTGGTGAAGTTTTGCTAGCCCGGCTAGAGGAAGCAAAGCGCATCAAAGATGCGGGTTATGCGCCATTGATTATTACAGTGGGTGCAGGTGCACCAGGTGATCGCACAACCGAGGCAGCATCAGGAAGATTTTGGCTCATTCATCATGGAATTCCAAAGAGTAAAGTAATTGCGATTCCAGTCGGCCGAGATACCTTAAGTCAGACACAGGCTTATATAAAAGAGATGAAGAGCCGTAAAATTTATAACGTAATCATTGCAACCGATGCCTATCACTGTGAACGCGCAATGACGATGGCAAATGATTTAGGAGCAACTGCTACATGTTCACCTGCAACAACAGGTCCAAACACGATTGAGAAATCTCGATATAGATATCTGATCCGCGAAGCCGGGGCATATTTGGCATATATAACGCTAGGTAGACGCGGTATCCATATCTCAGACCACCTAAGCAATCTCTCGCTTGTAAGGTATGTGCATGACCTCGCCGCTTAATTCATATAGCGCACAGGATCAAGAGAGATTTCTTGATGAACCTGCAAAGCGTCCTGGTCGCACCGAATTTATGCGCGATCGTGCACGTGTAATTCACTCTGCCGCACTTCGGCGCTTAGCTGCAAAGACTCAAGTTGCCGTTCCTTGGGAGAATGATTTTCAGCGAACACGGCTGTCGCATTCACTTGAATGTGCGCAGATTGGTCGCGAGCTTGGTGAATCACTTGGCGCAGATCCAGATTTACTTGAGACTGCATGTTTATCACACGACATGGGCCATCCACCTTTTGGCCACAACGGTGAAGAGGCACTCGCTGATGCTGCGCAATCGTGTGGCGGCTTTGAAGGAAATGCTCAGAGTTTTAGGTTACTTACACGGATTGAGGCAAAGACAGTTGATAAAAACGGAAAGAGTTTAGGACTTAACTTAACGCGAGCTTCACTTGATGCTGCGACAAAGTACCCATGGGCGCGATCTGAGAATCCTCGCAAATTTGGCGTCTATGACGATGATGTCGAAATCTTTCAGTGGGTTCGCAAAGGTGCACCAGCTGGACGTAAATGTATAGAAGCCCAGATTATGGATTGGTCTGATGATTGTGCGTATTCGGTACATGATCTTGAAGATGCAATTTTTGCGGGTCAACTTTCGGTAAAGACTTTCGATATAGATTTCGACACTCTATATGCCGAGATGATTGAGGTCTACGGAAGTGATGCGACAAAGGGAGAAGCTGCCGCTGCGCTTTCTCGCCTGCAGAAACTCTCTTGCTGGCCACTAGATTTTGACCGCACTCATCGATCACTTGCTCGCTTAAAAGATACAACATCACAACTCATCGGCCGTTTTGTTCTATCGGCAGAGCTTGAGACTCGAAAAGTGCATGGTGATGGACCACTGACTCGATACAGCGCAAATCTTGAAATTCCTCGCGAACAGAAAATCGAAGTAGATTTCCTAAAGTCAGTTGCTGGTCATTACTTAATCAGTGCTGCAGCATCCCAAGAGCGCTATGCAAAACAACAAGTTGTTATTCACGAGTTAGTCGAGATGCTCTTTGAGGCAGCACCGGCTGAGCTAGATCCAATTTTTAAAGAAGATTGGAAGTTGGCGCAGAACGATTCACAGCGCCTTCGTATCGTCATTGACCAGATTGCCAGCCTTACAGACCCGGGTGCCTATGCCTTGCATGCCCATCTTTCTAGCGCTCGGTCAAAGCGTCGGTAAGGTTGGACCATGAGCGGGCGCATTAAGGCAGATGACATCGTCTACGTTCGCGAGCATGCACATATCGATGAAGTAGTTTCTGCAGCCGGTGTTGCGCTAAAAAATGCTGGTGGTGGCCAGAAGAAAGGCCTCTGTCCTTTCCATGATGAGAAGTCACCTTCATTTCATGTAACTCAATCAAAGAATTATTACCACTGCTTCGGTTGTGGTGCAGGTGGAGATGTCATTGATTTTATGATGAAGACAGAACACCTAAGTTTCACCGAAACGATTGAACGTCTTGCATCGCAAATTGGCTACACGCTGCGCTATGAAGAAGGTGGTCCAACTCAACCGACATCAAAACGTTCGCGGTTGTATGCAGCTAATTTAGAGGCGGCAAAGTTCTATCAAGATTTACTCAATACATCTCCAGATGCGGCCCATGCACGAGATCTCTTAACGAAGCGCGGCTTTGATAAAGCGGCATGCGATGCCTTTGGGGTTGGATATGCACCCAATGGGTGGGATGGATTAACTAAACATCTTCGCGCTGGTGGTTACACCATTGAAGAGTTAGAAGAGGCGGGACTTTCTAAGATGGGAGAACGTGGCCCCATAGATAAATTCCGTAATCGCATCATGTGGCC
>Ga0114964_10003388_pt1 | contig 10797 bp, 7 predicted proteins | sample C_131016_MF_Meta_FD_92638 | JGI IMG/M metagenome (GOLD analysis project Ga0114964, IMG submission 92638) | Freshwater microbial communities from Lake Croche, Canada to study carbon cycling - C_131016_MF_MetaG | ecosystem: Environmental > Aquatic > Freshwater > Lake | place: Lake Croche, Canada... | reverse complement strand
TCGGCGCGCACGATGTCGGCCTCGATGGCCTCGCGCGCCGCCACGGCCAGCACCTCGTCGACGGTGCCATGCATCGCCGTTTCCATGGCGACCACGGCCGCGCGGCTGGAGTGCGCCAGGTATTTCTCGCGCGACCAGCTAAACCCGCCGGATAACCAGCCGCCGTTACGCCCCGACGCGCCAAAGCCGCAAAACTCTTTTTCTACAACGGTAATGCGCAAGTCGGGCTGTGCCCGCTTGAGGTAATACGCCGTCCACAAACCGGTGTAGCCACCGCCGACGATGCATACATCGGCATCGCGGTCGCCGGGCAAGGACGCACGCGGCGCGGGCAGGCCGCCGATATCGGTGTACCAGAAGGAGACGTGGCCGTTGGTGGGTTGGGTTTGGGCCTGGGGCATGGGTAAATTAGACCATTGCTGGCATATAAAAAAAGGCCGCTTCGCAGCGGCCTTTTTTGCAGGGTTAAACAGCTATCACTTGCCTGGCACTTTGCCTTCCACGCCTTTGACGTAGAAGTGAACGCCGCTCAGGAACTTGTCGTCAGCCACTTCGCCGTCCTTGAGGATGACTTTGCCGGTGTTATCCACCAAGGGGCCCTTCCAGATGGAGAAGGTGCCTGCCTTCAGGCCGGCTTTGACTTCGTCCACTTTGGCTTTGGTTTCTGCGGGCACGTCTTCGGCAATAGAGACGATGTCAATCGCGCCTTCTTTCACGCCCCACCATACGCCACCGGTGGTCCAGGTGCCTTCCAAGGCGTCTTTGGTTGCCTTGATGTAGTAGGGCGTCCAGTTGATCACGCTTGAAGCCAAGTGGGCTTTGGGGCCGTAGGCGGTCATGTCCGAATCCCATCCAAAGGCGCGCTTGCCTTTGTCTTGTGCGGTTTTGAGCACCGCGGGTGAATCGGTGTTTTGGAACAGCACGTCCGCGCCGCCATTGATCAGGCTGGTAGCCGCTTCGGTTTCTTTAGGTGGGTTGAACCACTCATTGACCCAGACCACTTTGGTCTTGATCTTGGGGTTACTGCTTTGCGCACCCAGCGTGAAGCTGTTGATGTTGCGGACTACTTCTGGAATCGGCACCGAAGCGACCACGCCTAGCGTGCCGGTCTTGCTCATCTTGCCTGCGATCACACCGGCCATGTACGCGCCTTCGTAGGTGCGGCTGTCGTAGGTGCGCATGTTGTCGGCGGTTTTGTAGCCGGTGGCATGCTCAAACTTGACGTCTTTGAATTCGGGGGCCAACTTGAGCATGGTTTCCATGTAGCCAAAGGTGGTACCAAAAATCACTTTATTGCCTTGGCTGGCCATGTCGCGGATCACGCGCTCGGCGTCAGCCGATTCGGGCACGTTTTCCACAAAGGAAGTAACGATCTTGTCGCCAAATTCTTTTTCAATCGCTTTACGCGCGTTGTCGTGTGCAAAGGTCCAGCCGCCATCGCCCACCGGGCCGACATAGGCAAATGCGATCTTGAGGGGCTCGGCCTTGGCTGCCGATGTCGCCGGGGCGGGCGCCGCAGCTTCAGGCTTCTTGCCGCAGCCTACCAGCACCGCAGCAGCCACCGCAGTGACGGCCGCCAGTTTGAGCAGCGAACGTTTTTGCACATCTGTCATGTCATTTCCTTTGTAAAAAATAAGGTCAGCGAGAAAAAATCTTAAGAACCGGGGTAGAAGGGTTTCCCGATCGAAGCCGGCATATTAATCCGAATCCAGGCCGGATTGCGAGAAATCAGAGCCAGTACCACGATGGTCGACACATAGGGCAGCATGCTTAGCACCTGGCTGGGCACATCCACGCCGATGCCCTGCAGATGGAATTGGAGCATGGTTACGCCACCAAACAAATACGCCCCAAGGAGTACACGGCCAGGCCGCCAGGTGGCAAAAGTGGTGAGCGCCAAGGCAATCCAACCCTTGCCAGCCACCATGCCCTCGACCCACAGCGGGGTGTAAATAACTGAGATGTAGGCCCCGGCCAGCCCGCACAGCGCACCCCCGGCCACCACGCAGGCCATGCGGATCCAGCGCACCGGGTAGCCCAGGGCGTGGGCCGACTCGGGGTTTTCGCCCACGCTGCGCACCACCAGGCCGCTGCGCGTGCGGTACAAAAACCACACCAGCGCGCCGGCAAAAGCCATCGTCAGGTACACCAGCGGGTGGTGCTTGAAAAACGCGGAGCCTAAGAAAGGGATGTCCGACAGGCCGGGGATGGCAAATGTAGGCCGCTCGGGGATCTTTTCTTGCACATAGCCCACGCCCACAAAGGCCGAAAATCCGGCGCCAAAAAGGCTGAGCGCCAGCCCGGTGGCGTATTGGTTGGTGTTGAGCCAGATCACCAGGGCGCCAAAGATGGCGGCCATCACGCCCCCGGCCAGCATGCCAGCGGCAAAGCCCAGCGTGTCGCTGCCGGTGTGCACTACGGTGGCAAAACCGGCAATCGCGGCGCACAGCATCATGCCCTCGGCGCCCAGGTTGACGATGCCCGCTTTTTCGTTGATCAACAGCCCCAGCGAGGCGATGGCCAGCACCGTGCCGGCGTTGAGCGTGGCGGCAATCAGCAGTGCGTAGGACTCCATCAGGGCGTACCTCCAGAAGTGGCGGGGCGCAGGCGCACCAGCCGGTAGTTCACCAGCGTGTCACAGGCCAGCAGCGAAAACAGCAGCAGGCCCTGAAATACCCCGGTCAGCGATTTGGGCATGCCCAGGCGCGACTGCGCCAACTCGCCGCCGATATAAAACATGCTCATCAGCAGGCTGGAAAACACCAGCCCCACCGGATGCAGCCGCCCCACATAGGCCACGATGATGGCGGCAAAACCGTAGCCCGCCGGCACATAAGGGGTGAGCTGGCCGATGGGCCCGGCCACCTCCAGCGCCCCGGCCAGCCCGGCCATGCCGCCCGAGACCAGCAGCGCCGTCCACAAAGCCTGGCGCGCCGAAAAACCCGCGTAGCGCGCCGCCGCCGGCGCCAAGCCGCCCACTTGCTGGGCAAAACCGGCCCGGGTGCGGAACAAAAACACCCATACCGCGCCGACCCCGACCAGCGCAAACAGCACCCCGATGCTCATGCGCGAGCCCGCCATCAGGCGCGGGATGTGGGTGACCGCCTCAAAGTTCTTGGTTTGCGGGAAGTTGTAGCCCTGCGGGTCTTTCCAGGGGCCATACACCAACAGGCCCAGCACCTGCACCGCCACGTACACCATCATCAGGCTGACCAAAATCTCGTTGGCATTAAAGCGATCGCGCAAGAGCGCCGTGATGCCAGCCCAGGCCATGCCGCCCAGCACCCCGGCCAAAAGCAGTGCCACCACAATCCAGCTGCCGGTGTCCTTATCTGCCAAAAGCGCTACGCCGCTGGCACACACCGCGCCGATGATGTACTGCCCCTCGGCACCAATATTCCAGACATTGGAGCGAAAGCACACCGCCAGCCCCAGCGCGATGATGAGCAGCGGCGTGGCCTTGACGACCAGCTCGCCAAGCGCATAACTGCTTTTGATCGGCTCCCAGAAAAACACCTGCAGCCCACGCACCGGGTCTTTGCCCAGCAGGCTAAAAAGCAGTACGCCGATAAGCACCGTCAGCGCCAGCGCCAACAGGGGCGAGGCAAAGGTCCAAAACCCCGAGGCCTGGGGCCGCGCCTGCAGCTTGATCATGCCTGCGCCTCCCACAAGCCGCTCATCCACGCGCCCAGCTGCGCCACCGTCGCTTGCGCTGCGGCCACCGAGGGCGAAAGGCGGCCATGCGCGATCACCTGCAGCCTGTCGCAGACCTCAAAGAGTTCGTCCAGCTCCTCGCTGACCACCAGCACGGCGCAACCGGCGTCACGCAAAGCCAAAATCGCGCCGCGAATCTGCGCCGCTGCGCCCACATCCACGCCCCAGGTCGGCTGCGAGACGATGAACAGCGAAGGTTGGGCGTCAATTTCGCGGCCCACAATAAATTTTTGTAAATTGCCCCCTGACAGCGAGCGTGCCGGCGCATCCGGGCCGTTGGCCTTCACGCCAAAGCGCTCAATGATGCGCTGCGCCTGCGCGCGCAGGGCCGCCAGTTGCAGCCAGCCGCCGGCAAAACGCGGCCAGGCAATCGCTTCGGTGCGGGTGAGCAGCAGGTTATGCGCCAGTCCCAGGCTGGGGACGGCGCCGCGCCCCAGGCGTTCCTCGGGCACGAAATGCAGGCCCAGCGCACGCCGCGCCGCCGGATGTTTGCCCGATACATCGACCTCGCCCATGCAAATGCTGCCCTTGGGTGCGCGGCAGTCCTCGCCCGAGAGCGCATACAGCAGCTCGCGCTGCCCATTGCCCGAGACACCGGCAATGCCCAGCACCTCGCCGGCGCGCACCTGCAGGTCAATGCCTTGCAGGTCCACGCCAAACTGGTCTTCGCGCGGCAGGTGCAAGTCGCGCACCGTCAGGCGTGCCGCACCGGGCTCCCGCGCCTGGTGCTTGAGTTGGGGCGGCTCAGCGCCAATCATCAGTTTGGAGAGTGAGGCATTGGACTCTTGCGCCGGGTTGCACACCCCGGTAACTTTGCCGCCGCGCAGCACCGTGCAGGCATTGCACAGGGCGCGTATCTCGTGCAGCTTGTGGCTGATGTACAAAATGCTGCAGCCCTCGGAGGCCAATTGCTGCAGCACGATAAAGAGCTTTTCGACGGCCTGCGGCGTGAGTACCGAGGTGGGTTCGTCCAAAATCAGCAGCTGCGGCTGGGTCAGCAGGGCGCGGATGATCTCCACCCGTTGCATTTCGCCCACGCCCAGGGTGTGCACCGGGCGCGAGGGGTCGATGTCCAGCCCGTACTGGCGCGCTTTGTCGCTGATGCTTTGGCTCACCTGCGCCAAGCTGAGGCTTTTGTCCAAGCCCAGCCAGACGTTTTCGGCCACGGTGGCGGTGTCAAACAGGTTGAAATGCTGGAACACCATGCTGATACCCAGCGCGCGCGCCTCTTTGGGGTTGCGGACCTGCACGGGCTGGCCGTTAAAGCGCATCTGGCCCGCATCGGGCTTGATCGCACCGTAAATAATCTTCATCAGCGTGGACTTGCCCGCGCCGTTCTCGCCCAGCACCGCATGCGTTTGGCCCGGAAGCACCGTCAGCGAGACGTCGCTGTTGGCGACCACACCGGGGTAGGCTTTGGTGATGCCAGTCAGTTCAAGGCGGGGGTGGGTCATGCGCGGACAGGCGGGGAGGAGGGCAGATGCGGATAGCTGAGAAACAGTGCATATGCTAACGTCTAAGCCAAGCAAGACCTTCCTGATTTACCCTTGCATCTGACGCAAGCCACGCACTTTTTCATGACCAAGCCCCAAGCACAAACCAAGCCGATTCGATTTATCCAGGCCGGCCGCCTGCGCACCTTGCACGATGTGCCGCCCGAGCGCACCGTCTTGGAGGTTTTGCGCGAGGATTTGCACCAAACCGGTACCAAAGAGGGCTGCGGTGAGGGCGATTGTGGTGCCTGCACCGTGGTGCTGGGCGAGCTGCGCGGCGGCCAATTGCACACCTGCGCGGTCAATAGCTGCATCCACATGGCCCATGCGCTCGATGGACTGGCCTTGTGGACGGTGCAAGACCTGCCCGGCCCCGAGGGCCATTTGCATCCCGCGCAAGAGGCGCTGGTGCAGTGCCACGGCTCGCAATGCGGCTTTTGCACCCCCGGTTTTGTGATGAGCCTGGCCGCGCTCTACCAAAACCAGGGTGGCGCGCCGGTTAGCCGGGCCACGGCCCAGCAGGCTTTGTCAGGCAATTTGTGCCGCTGCACTGGCTACCGCCCCATCGTGGACGCGGCCTGCAGCATGCACCAACTGCCACCGGCCAGCCTGGACAACCCGGCCCTGCGCCAGCAACTGCGCGCCTTGGCCACCGACGCCAAACCTGGCGCCGATGCAAAGCCCGCCACCAGCGCTTACCTGGCCCCGCGCACCTTGCCCGAGCTGCTGGCCCTGCGCAAACGCCACCCTCGCGCGCAGCTGGTGGCCGGCTGCACCGACGTGGGCCTGTGGGTGACCAAGCAGCATCGCCAGTTCGGGCAGGTGATAGACACCACCCGCGTGGAAGAACTGCGCCAGATCGACCGCTACCGCCACCACATCGCCATTGGCGCGGCGGTACGCCTGAGCGAGGCTTTTGCCGCTTTGTGCCAAGACCGCCCGCAGCTGCAAAGCTTTGCCGACCGCTTTGCCGGCATGCCGGTGCGCAACGCCGGCACCTTGGGCGGCAATGTGGCTAATGGCTCGCCCATTGGTGACTCCATGCCCTTGCTCATTGCCCTGGGCAGCAATATCGTGCTGGCCAGCAGCAAAGGCTACCGTGAAATGCCGCTCGAAGCGCTGTACACCGGCTACCGAAGCACCCTGATGCGCCCCGACGACGTGCTGGCCTGGATCAAAGTGCCGCGCCCGCAAAAAGGCGAATTCAGCCGCGTTTACAAAGTCTCTAAGCGCACCGAGGACGATATATCTGCCGTCTGCCTGGCGCTGCAAGTGCATATCCGAAAAGGGGTGGTGGCACAGGTGTCGCTGGGCGCAGGCGGTGTGGCTGCCACGCCCGCGCGCGCCGCTGCCACCGAGGCGGCTTTGCGCGGCCAGCCCTGGAATGAGGCCACTGTCCGCGCCGCCATGGACACGCTGCGCGCCGAGTTTGCCCCCATCTCGGACATGCGTGCCAGCGCCGCCTACCGCCGCCAGGTGCTGGGCAATTTGCTCTGGCGGTTTTGGCTGGAAAGCCAAGGCACACCGGCCATGGATATCCACGCGCTGCAAATAGGCCCTGTGGCCTTGGAGGCCCAGCCATGAGCAGCGCCAAAAAACCTAGCAAAGTCGCTGCCGCCCCCTTGGCCGCCAGCGGCCGCGACGCGCCCCACGAAAGCGCCCGCGCCCAGGTGGCCGGTGCTGCCACCTATGTAGACGATATGCCTGAGCTGCAGGGCACGCTGCATGCCGCGCCCATTCTCAGCACCGTAGCCCACGGCCGCCTGCGCGGCGTGGACAGCACGGCCGCCCGCGCCATGCCCGGCGTGGTGGCCGTGGTGCTGACTGCTGATATTCCAGGCGACCCGATGCTGGCCGCTTTTGCCGGCGACGAGCCCATTTTTGCGCGCGACACGGTGCAGCATATCGGCCAGGTGGTGGGCCTGGTGGTGGCGCGCACCGTCATGCAGGCGCGCCGCGCCGCGCGTGCCGTGCTGCTCGATATCGAACCCTTGCCGCCGGTGCTGACCGTGGAGCAGGCCCTGGCCGCGCAAAGCTATGTGCTGCCGCCTGTTTTTGTGCGCCGCGGCGATGCGCAAGCCGCCCTGCAAAGCGCCGCTCATACCCTGCGCGGCCACCTGGAAGTGGGCGGGCAAGAGCATTTTTATTTGGAGGGCCAGGTGGCTTATGCGCTGCCCCAAAACCAGGGCCAATGGACGGTGCACAGCAGCACCCAGCATCCGGCCGAAGTGCAGCACTGGGTGGCGCACGCCCTGGGTCTGCACAACCACGCGGTGCAGGTGCAATGCCGGCGCATGGGCGGCGGCTTTGGCGGCAAAGAAACGCAGGCCGGCCATGTCGCCGTGTGGGCCGCAGTAGCGGCCCATGCCGTGGGCGCGCCAGTCAAGCTGCGCCTGGACCGTGACGACGACTTCATGATTACCGGCAAGCGCCACCCGGTGGTGTGCCACTACACCGTGGGCTACGACGACAGCGGGCGCCTGCACGGCCTGCAACTGCACATGGCGGTGAACTGCGGCTTTAGCGCCGACCTCTCCGGCCCGGTGGCCGACCGCGCTATTTTTCACAGCGACAACGCGTACTTTTTGCAAGACGTGGAGATCGCCTCCTACCGCTGCAAAACCAACACCCAAAGCCACACCGCATTTCGCGGCTTTGGCGGCCCGCAGGGCGTGATCCTGATTGAAACCATCATGGGCGACATCGCCCGCGCGTTGGGCCAAGACGCCTTGGATGTACGCCTGCGCAACCTCTACAGCGACGAGCCCCTGGCCCCGGGTGCCGCCGCCCGCCGCGACACCACGCACTACCAAATGAAGGTGGAGGACAACATCCTGGCGCCGCTGCTCACGCGCCTGCAAAGCAGCGCGCAGTACCGCCAGCGCATGCAAGATGTGGCCCGCTGGAATGCCAGCGCGCCGGTGGTGCGCCGGGGGCTGGCGATCACGCCCGTCAAGTTCGGCATCAGCTTTACCGCCACGCTGTTTAACCAGGCCGGCGCGCTGGTGCATGTGTACCTGGACGGTAGTGTGCGCGTGCACCACGGCGGCACCGAGATGGGCCAGGGCTTGCACACCAAAATCAGCCAAATCGTCGCCGACGAGCTGGGGGTGCCGCTGGCCTCGGTGCTGTGCAGCGCCAGCGATACGCACACCATCCCGAATGCCTCGGCCACGGCCGCTTCAGCGGGCACCGACCTCAATGGCCGCGCCGCCCAATTTGCCGCCCGCCATGTGCGCGACAACCTGGCCGCTTTTGTGGCCGGCCTGGACGGCTGCGGCGCAGGCGCTGTGGAATTTGGCGGCGGGCAAGTGCGCTCGCCCAAAAACACGCGCCGTTTTGAGGACGTGGTGCAAGCCGCCTATGCCAACCGCATCCAGTTATGGAGTGATGGCTTTTACCGCACGCCCAAAATCCATTACGACAAAACCACGCTCACTGGCCGGCCGTTTTTCTACTTCGCTTACGGCGCCGCCTGCACCGAGGTGGCCATCGACACCCTGACCGGCGAGACGCGGGTGCTCAAAGTAGACATCCTGCACGACGTGGGGCGCAGCATCAACCCGGCGCTGGACATAGGCCAGATCGAGGGCGGTTTTGTGCAAGGCATGGGCTGGCTGACCAGCGAGCAACTGGTTTGGAATGCCCAAGGGCATCTGAGCACGCACGCGCCAAGCACCTACAAAATCCCCACCGCGGGCGACGTGCCCGAACACTTCAAGGTGGACTTGTGGCCCGAGCCCAACCGCGAGGACAACGTCTTTGGCTCCAAAGCCGTGGGCGAGCCGCCATTCATGCTGGCCATCAGCGTGTACGAAGCCATTCGCCATGCCATTGCTAGCTGTCGCAGCGGCGCGGTGCATTTAGAGGCGCCTGCAACCCCAGAGCATGTGCTGCGGGCGCTGCAGGGCTAAGTCCAGTGGAGTTCTTCAAGTGATCAAAATCGCCCGAAAGTCGTTCACATTGGTATGCGTCGGGCCGGTGACGACCAGGTCGTCCAGGGCTGAGAAAAAGCCATAAGCGTCGTGGCGCGCCTGGTGGCTGGCTAAGGACACACCGGCGGCTGACGCGCGTGCCAGGGTGTCTGGGCCCACGCGGGCGCCAGCGTTGTCCTCCACGCCGTCGATGCCGTCGGTGTCCGCTGCCAGCGCCCAGACGCCGGGCATGGCTTGCAGCGCCTGGGCCAGGCCCAAACAAAATTCGCCGGCGCGCCCGCCCCGTCCCGGCGCCGAACCCGGCAGCGGCGGGCGGATGGTGACGGTGGTCTCGCCGCCGCTGAGCAGCACGCAGGGCTTGGTAAACGCGCCCTGGCCCTTGGCCACTGCGCGGGCCAAAGCGCCATGCACTTTACCCACTTCCAGCGACTCGCCCTCGATCTCGTCGCTCAGGATATAGGCGGCCACGCCGGCGGCGCGTGCCGCATCGGCCGCTGCCTGCAGCGATTGCTGGGGCGTGGCGATCAGCTGGTAGCGCTGGCCTGCAAAGCGCGCATCGTCGGGCGTGGGCGTCTCCAGGCTGCTATCGGCCCAGGCGGCGCGCACCGCCTCGGGCACGGCAATACCGTAGCGCTGCATGATGGCCAGCGCGTCGGCGCAGGTGCTGGCGTCGCCCACGGTGGGGCCGCTGCCGATGGTGGAGGGGTCATCACCCGGCACGTCGCTAATGGCCAGCGTCAGCACGTGCGCAGGCGTGCAGGCCAGCGCCAAGCGTCCGCCTTTGATGCGCGAGAGGTGCTTGCGCACGCTATTGATCTCGCCAATATGCGCACCGCAGCGCAACAGTTCTTTGTTGATGCGCTGCTTGTCGGCCAGGCTCAGGCCCAGGGCGGGCAGAGTCAGCAGCGCCGAGGCGCCGCCCGACATCAGGCACAGCACCAGGTCGTCGGCAGTCAGGCCTTCGGTCAGCGCCAGGATGCGCTGGGCGGCTTGCTCGCCAGCCGCGTCAGGCACCGGGTGGGCGGCCTCCAGCACCTCGATGCGCTGCGCCACACCGGCCGGGCGCGGGGGAATGTGGCCATAGCGCGTCACCACCAGGCCCGACAGGGGCACATCAAGCGGCCACAGCGCCTCTATCGCCTGCGCCATGGCGCCCGCTGCTTTGCCCGCACCCAGCACCAAGGTGCGCCCGCGCGGCGGCAGCGGCAAAAACTGCGCGGTGTTGTGCAAAGGCAGTGCGCGCTTGACAGCGGCGTCATACAAGCTGCGTAAAAAAACGTGTGGGTCAGCAAGCGGGTTCATGGTCTGCATCATAAAGTGGCAAGCCTGAGCCCGTGGCTACGGCACAATCGGCGCATGGCCACTTTGCTGATACACAACGCCCACACCGTGGCCACGCAAAACGACCAAGGCGAGGAGCTGCGCGAGACTTCGGTGCTGGTGCGCGATGGCCTGATCGCCGCAATCGGCCCGGCCAGCGACATGCCGCACATGGCCGACGAGGTGATCGACGCGCGCCACTACTTGCTGGTGCCGGGCATGGTCAACACCCACCACCACATGTTTCAGTCGCTCACGCGCGCCATACCGCGTGTGCAAAACGCCGAGCTTTTCAGCTGGCTGCGCGGTCTCTACCCCATTTGGGTCCGCCTAAC